>Ga0255132_1000187_pt1 | contig 24188 bp, 21 predicted proteins | sample Law_Law_RepA_8d_FD_188551 | JGI IMG/M metagenome (GOLD analysis project Ga0255132, IMG submission 188551) | Freshwater microbial communities from St. Lawrence River, New York, United States - Law_Law_RepA_8d | ecosystem: Environmental > Aquatic > Freshwater > River | place: USA: New York...
GTTTGGCAGGCTACCGCCTTGGCCATACCCTCTGGAACCTTTGCCAAAATATGCCATGGAAGACCGACTTGCTCATCGGGAAGGGGAGAATGTATCACCCCGCAAAAGGCCATCACCGCAGCCACCCCCAGGAAAAGGGCCGCCATACGGGACCTTTTGTCAATCATCATGGCCAAGGCGGACGCCCAAATTAGCGATGTCAGCAAAAACCCGTTCGACAAACAGCGCAAAGTCTGCAGGGTCAAAAGGCTCTCCTCGGTGGCGTTTTGGGGGGCAAATGGACCAAAAACACCCTTGATACACAGTAGCGCCGCCACCGCCAGCGCTGGCAACATGGCCAAAGCCAAAGCCGGATGGTGACGAGAAGGAGTGGCTTGGAATGAAACCGCCGTGATCTCCACACCCACAAAAACCAAAATGGGGTAAAGGGCACCGCGAGGAATCGACTCCAAAATCACAAACCAACCCAAGAGCCCGGCCACACCAATAAACAACGCGGTGGCCAAAGTGTACCCAGCGCGCCCACCCATTTTCTTATATGCCGGATGGCCTATATAGGGAGTTGTCTGGATCACCCCTCCCAGCGCCCCGGCCAAAAGGCTGGCAATGGCCTCGGTCCAAAGCACATGAGTGGTATCATATTCATCACCAGCGGCCGCGGCACTCTCTGTGCAATCGATTCCGCCCACAACTGTGGCCAAGGCGAAAGGCAAGGCCACAGGCAAGCGCCCCAAAGCCTCTGCCCAAACTTGTCCCCACCATGCGCCGTTCTCGGCTCCAAAGGGCCAAAACACAAACAGCTCCATGCCGTGCTGCGAGGGCAAACCAAGGGGAGGAACCAGCTTGGCCCCGGTGAATGAATCGACAGCCACCCCGACGCCATGGATGATCAGTCCAACCGTGAACGCCGCAAGGGCGCCGGGAATACCGAATGGCAAACGCTGGTGGGCCACCAAGGAAAAAAGCACAATCGACAGCACCACCATGCCAATCAGTGGCACACTCGCGATGCCATCGTTCACCAAAGGCAAAAAGGCGATCAACGCCAGGGCTATCGCTGCCAGACTCCCCAAAAGGCCGGCTCTTGGCACAAGCCGCCTAACTTGATTGCCAAGGGGCGCCAGCACCAACTTGACCACGCCCATCATCAGCAACACCATCAAACCCACATGCCAAGCGAAACGCATCGAGGGCTCGGCCTCGCCTGATGTCAAAGGATTTTCCGGATTGGAGGCCTGCTGAAGTGCTGGTAACAACACTAAAAAAGCCATGCCAAAGGTGCTGGGCGTATCCAACCCCAAAGGCATGGCCGTCACTTCCTGGTTCCCGGTTTTCCTTGCCAGCCTGAAGGCCATCCAGGTGTAGACCAAATCCCCCAGCAAAACGCCGATGGCGGTTCCAGGAACCATGTGGCTAATGACAAAATCAGGTGAAAATGATCGATTCCCTGGTTTTTGCTCCAACCAAGGAACGGAGGAGGTGATCGTGGTCACCAAAATCAACAAGACAGCAACATTATCTAGCGTCAAACCAAAAAAAGCATTTACATCACCCAGGCCAAACCATTTGTAATTTTTCATATAAAAACCTTTAAAAATATATTAATGTATATTTTCAGCGCAAAAAGGACCAGTGGATTAAAATAACCCTAACTGCCGAATGCGTCAGTTGTTTAATTAGAACCGATCGAGGCTTCAGGCAGCATGATTTATGGAAAAATGTAAGGATTGTGACGAAAAAGCGGTCTAGATTGAGCGACATAACGTGGGAGGTGGAATTTTGACTCATGGCCAGTTGGCATACTATAAGTAAAAGGAGTAACTTAAATAGGCAGGGAATATTTGATGATTTGAGACCCTCGGGCAGGAAGCAAGGTTTGAAGCGGTTTGCGTGGGGCAGGATAGCTCCCTCAAGCCATAGGAGGGAAAAGGGCTTCTCCCCTTTCCCAAGTGCAGGGCTGTCCATCCTATGCGACGCGTTGCAGTCACAGGTCTTGGTGTTGTTGCTCCCAATGGTGTTGGCAAAGACGCCTTTTGGGACGCATGCGTTGAGGGGCGGAGTGGGGTTGGACCCATCACCACCTTCGATGCCTCCAACCATCCGACGAAAATTGCCGCCGAGGTCAAAGACCTCGACCTGATGGAAGCCGTTCCTACCGAACACCGCAAAAGCCTGAGGATTATGGGCCGCGCCGCACGATTTGGCGTGGTAGCAGCACACTTGGCCATGAAAGACAGCGGCCTCAATTGCAACCTCATCAACCCCGAAAGACTCGGAGTGGTCATGGGCACCGGAATGGTGCCTATCGACCTGCCTGAAATAGCCCCCATGCTTTCGCAAGCATGCAGCCAAGAAGGCGGATACGACGCCGCAGAGCTAGGCAAAAATGGCTCCTCGATGGTTCCTCTCTGGATCCTGAAATATTTGCCCAACATGGTGGCCGCACACATCTCTTTGCTGCACAATGCCAAAGGTCCCAACAATACGATCACCACCGCTTGCGCTGCAGGTACTCAAGCCATAGGCGAGGCATTCCGCCTTATCCAGCGTGGCGATGCCGACTACTGCATTGCGGGTGGAGCAGACAGCCGTATCGACCCACTGCTGATGCTGGCCTATTCTTCGCTGGGCGCCCTCAGCCCCGCTAAACGCAACGCCTCCGAGGTCTCCCGCCCGTTCGACGGCGAACGCGACGGCTTCGTCTTGGGTGAAGGCTCGGGAATTTTAGTGCTGGAAGACTACGAGCACGCCCGCAAACGTGGCGCCACCATCTACGCCGAAGTCGCCGGCATGGGCTCCAGCTTCGACGCTTACGCGATCACCAAACCAGACCCGGAAGCGGGCGGTGCCGTTCGGGCCATTGAATGGGCCCTTCGCGAGGCCAAGCTGAACGCTTCCGATATCAACTACATCAATGCGCACGGGACCAGCACCCGCCTTAACGACCTGATGGAAACAACCGCAGTGAAGCGGGTGTTCGGCAACAACGCACACCATCTGCCCATGTCATCGATCAAGTCCATGATTGGCCACCTGATCGGTGCTGCCGGTGCGGTGGAGGCAGTGGCAATGGCCATGAGCTTGTATAAAGGCGTTGTTCCGCCAACCATCAACCAGACCAAACCAGACCCACGGTGCGATCTCGACTATGTCCCCAATGCGGCTAGGGATTTGCCTGTAACCAAGGCTATTTCCACCAGTTTTGGCTTTGGCGGGCAAAACGCCGCCTTGGTCATGACCCACGCCGCCTGATAATCATTTAAGCAAACGGTTTGATCAAAGCCTCACCCGGCTGATTGCTATCGCCCCGTTGAAACATGCCTCCACATCGCTGCCCGGGTCTCTCGCCCGGGCATGGTAATTTCCTGCATAAATGAATCCCCCGTCCACCGCCTCGTAGGCCACATGGAGCGATGATCCCAAGTGGTTACAAAAAACCAATTCTGGATCTTGGGCACCATTGGGCAAACTAGGGAAATTCACATTCCAAAATTCATCGGACTGAAGGGTTTCATCTTTCAGCACCGACAAAACTTTTTGCGCCCAGCGTGTGGCGCGGGCCCAATCAAACCGTAAACCGCGGCCCAAATAGTGTGAAAAAGCGATGCCCCGCACCCCGTGGATAGTGGCTTCTCGCACCGCTGCCACCGTGCCCGAAAGGTAGACATCGGCCCCTAAATTCCCGCCCGAATTGATACCCGAAAGCACCCAGTCTGGTTTTTGCCTCAACCCGTGCAAAGCCACTCGCACGCAATCGGCAGGGGTTCCATCCACCCCCACCCAGTCCTGGGCGTGCTGACGCACCGCTAGCAGGCGCTCTGTAGTCACCCGGTGGCCACCTGCGCTATGGCATTCCTCCGGGGCAACCACTGTCGCACGAACGGAATTCCCCAAGCCGCCGCAGGCGTCAAAAAGGGCCCGCAGCCCGGGGGCATCAATACCATCGTCGTTGCTCAACAACACTTCCATGCGGTTAAAATCCTCTATGATCAAAATGTGCTCCGGATATATCTTAGCGAACCCCATCCAATGGATACCCACCATGCGTCTGGCAGACTCTTACCCTCTGGCCGAATGGAAGCTTCTTTACCGGGTCCTGCACAGCCAACTGCGCAACCAGATGGACCTGATGGACGCCGCTTTTTTCCTCGATCTGCAAACCCACCTGCAAAAAACCGCCCAGACCGAAGGGGTTGATGTGGGAGATCACGGGGCTTGGGATGCCTGGCTTGGCAACACCGACGCCCCCTCTTGCTCCATTCGCAACACCCAGCGCGAGACTTGGAACTAACTCATGGCAGACAGCCCCCTCTGGACCATCGCCTGCGTGCAAATGGATGTGACTTTGGGCCAAAATGCCCAAAACACCCGGCAAATACTTAGCTATTTGGAAAGCGCGGCTTCCCAGGGGGCCAGGCTGGTCATTTTTCCCGAATGTGCCATCACGGGTTATTCCTTCAAAACCATGCAAGAGGCGCTGGATAGTGCCATCCCCTTGGATTCGCCCCACCTGACCGACATTCAACAGGCCTGCTCACGCCTGAATGTCTACGCGGTGGTTGGCACCGCCGAAAAAGAGGGCAACACTCTTTACAACACGGCGGTATTGCTCGGGCCCCAAGGTCAGGTCGATCGATACCGCAAAACCCACCTGCCTTGGATGGGGCTCGACCGCTTCACCACCGCCAGCTCAGAGCCGTTCCGGGTCATCGAGATCGAAGGACTCAGGCTGGGAATTCTAATTTGTTACGACGGCAGCTTCCCCGAAACGTGCAGGGTTCTCACCTTGCTAGGAGCCGATTTGATTGTGTTGCCCACCAACTGGCCTGAAGGAGCCATGGGTGTGGTGAAGCACTTGGTAGCGGCCCGAGCTCTGGAAAACCATGTTTTCCACGCGGTTTGCAACCGGGTGGGAGACGAGGGCGGGTTTCATTTCTTGGGCCGAAGCCGAATCGCCAACCCGGGCGGCGAGTACTTGGCTATCTCAGAGGATGACCAGCCGGCCACCATTTTTGCCACCTTTGACCCCACGCTTGCGCATAACAAGCACTTGGTTCGGGTTCCCGGCCAACATGAAATCAGCCGGCTGGCAGATCGCAGACCCGAGCTTTATTCGCCATTGATCCATGCAGCACTAGTCCCCCCAAAACCCCAAGGTTGGATTACCCCCGCCGAATGATTCCGATTTCCGGGAAAAAGCAGCCGCGCATTTCCGGCTAACCAGACAGCCGCCAAACTTTTTGAAAAGGAAGCAAACAACTGCTACCAAAGGCCTTAGGAAAAAAAACAAGGCCACCAACAACAACTAGAACAACCTTTGATTAACCATGGCACAAAGGTTGCCCCGAATCGATAAGATGCCCCTTGGAGCGTAGCACCCGAAATGGGTGCCTTTCGACAGGCCAGATAGCACTATGCATCAAGACCTTACTCAAAAGCGCGGCCCATTGCCCGGAAAAGCCAGGTCTGGGTCCACCGTTTACTTTGCCCTAACCGCTTGGGCCATGGCATGGCTTTCCGTCACTGGGCTTGCCGTAACTGGCGGCATTCTGGGTTGTGGGGTTGTTGAAATCCCCGATGGTGTCGTCTACCCATTGCGGTCCAACCCTCTGATCAACCTCGAAAAAGCACCGGCAACAGCGCCCCCAGCCTTCCCGCCTCCTGGTAAACCCGAGGTTAGTTTGCGCTGGCTTGCTGATCAGGGTGTTGCCATTTTGAATCCGGCCGACCTTGATTCCCACGAATGGGGCAAAGCCTGGCGCGATGAGGTGAACACTTTTTTAATTGGCCAATTCGGCACGCCAGCCAAGCCCCGTGTGGGCAATGAAGGGTCTGCGGCTGCCGCCATTGGCAAGCTATCGACATCGTTGAACCTTGCCCCTGCTGTTTTGGAGCGGGGAAGCAAACAGTATCGTCGCCTATGCCTCCATTGCCATGGTTTGGGTGGCGAGGGCGCCGGGGCAACCAGTGGCTGGCTGAACCCACTCCCGCGTGATTTCCGCCAAGGCGAGTTCAAATTCATCTCCACTGCCGAACACAAGCTTGAGACGGGCAACCAACCCCTAAAAGCCCGGCCCCGTCGGGTGGACATCCTGCGCACCCTCCACCAGGGCCTTGATGGCACCTCCATGCCCAGCTTCGCTTTGCTTGCCGAAGAGGATATTCAGGCACTGGCCAGCTACACCCTGCATCTGAGTATCCGTGGGGAGGTTGAATACTGGGCCCTGTATTACGCCCTGCGCCAAGATACCGAAACCATAAAAGCCATTGAAAAAGATCCTAAAAAAGAAGCACAGGCTCGAACCGCCCGTTTCTTGGCCGGGGCCCTCGAGTGGGAAGACCCAGAAGCCGATGTCGAAGACTTCGTGGCCAAAACCAAAGACAAACTGTTAACTGCCGGCATGGAAAAGCTGCTCGACCGCCTGCTTCGCGAGTATGCGGCCGCCGACAAAAACCCCATTCAGCCCATGGCAGACCCCTACGGCGATGCGCCCACTACCTCTCAGTCGCTTGCCAATGGTTTAAAGATCTTTCAGGTCCAATGCGTCAACTGCCATGCTGGCTACGGCCGTCAGAGCGCCTTGCGTTTTGACAACTGGGGCGGCGTGGTGCGCCCGGCCAATTTGACTACCCCGGTCTACAAGGGTGGCCGCCGGCCTGTTGACCTTTATTACCGAATTTTCCGCGGCATCCCGCCTTGCGGCATGCCCAAGGCCAACTTGCAAGATGGAGATCCGGCCAGGCAGGCATGGGATTTGGTCCGCTTTTTATTGGCCATTCCCTACCCCGAAACCTTGCCACCCGAAATCCGTCAGCAAATCCACGGCGGAGCCAAACAGTGATGCTGCTCGACAAAGGACCCAGCGCTGCCGTTGAAGCAACCGAGCCTGCGGTGCTTCATTTCAACTGGTCCGCATCGGAACACTGGATTCCCCTTGCCCTCACGGCGGTGGCTTTTTTTACCTGGCTGCTGGCAACCAGGTCCAACAAGTTTTGGGCCGCCCTGATCGGCCTCAATGCGGCCACTGTGGCAGGCTACACCGCTTGGTGCGCCTATAACCATTTGTGGCTGCCCGAAACAGCCAATGATTTGGGAGCTGAAGTTGACGGGCTTTTCAACCTTGTGCTGTTCCTGACCAGCATTTTCTACTTCATCACGCAGGCTGTTTTGATTTACACCATGGTGCAAAAGCCACCCGCAAATGGTCGGGCCAAACCGGTCCATGGCAACCACACCTTGGAAATCGCCTGGATGCTGGTGCCCGCTTTCTTTTTGGCCGTCATCGCCATCGCCCAATTGCCCACTTGGGCGAAAATGAAAGGCCAAACCTCAGACAGCTCCATCCCGGTCGGCTACGACCCAACCACCGATTCAAGTGACCTTCTAGTCACGGTAACCGGCAAGCAATGGGAATGGCGCATGCGGTATGCCGACCCGGCCAAAGCCAAGCCGACAAACCCCCTGTTGTGGGCATCCACTCCTGCGACTGACGATGTCCACGCTGTTAACGAGTTGCACTCATGGCAAGGGGCCAAAGTGCGCCTGATGCTGCGGACCACCGATGTCATCCACAGCTTCTTCATGCCCCAGTTCCGCTTCAAACAAGACATGCTCCCCGGCAAAACAATCCCTGCCCTGTTACGAACAGACAAAACCAACATCAACAGCGATGGAACCGAGCGCTGCTGGGAAATAGCATGCGCGGAACTGTGCGGTGGCAACCACTACCGTATGCGTGGCAAGGTGGTGGTGCATGCAACCCGGGAAGACTTCATGCGCTGGCTAAGCGAAACCAAAACCAAGCAAACGGCCCGCAAAGACTCTTTGGCCGCCGCAACCAAGCCCTCCGACACCCCGGCCGGTAAAGAATAATGAGCCAGACAACCCCTCTTTACCAAGAGTCTAGCGACCACGCCCACAAGCATCACCAGCCGGGTTTTATCGGGCGTTATATTTTCTCCACCGATCACAAGGTGATTGGTATCCAATACCTGTTCAGCTCTCTCCTCTTCCTGTTGGTTGGCGGTGGCTTGGCTTTGCTGGTTCGGCTTCAAGTGGGTTATCCAGACCAGTCCATAGGCATCCTCACCAGACTGATCCCGGGTCTCGCCAGCCAAATCCCCTCTGAATGGGGCGGACGCATGTCGCCCGAGTTTTACACCATGCTCTTCACCATGCACGCCACGGTGATGATCTTTTTGGTCATCATCCCCTGGCTGACTGGCGCGTTCGGCAACTTCCTCATTCCTTTGATGATCGGCGCTCGGGACATGGCCTTCCCCATCTTGAACATGCTCTCCTACTGGTTCATGTGGCCAGCCTTCGGCCTGCTGATGGCCAGCTTCTTTGTCGACGGTGGCGCCTCGGGTGTGGGTTGGACCGCCTACCCCACCATTTCCAGCGCCGACCTGATAGACGGTTCTTACAACTCGCCCGCCGCCCGCCATGCAGGCTTGGGTCAAACCCTTTGGCTTTTGGCGGTCTTCTTCTCTGGCGTCTCCTCCATGATGGGCAGCGTCAATTACATCACCACTGTCCTCCACATGCGGGCACCGGGCATGTCGCTCCTGCGCATGCCGCTCACGGTGTGGTCGCTTTTTATCACTGCCATCTTGCAAGCTGTGGCTTTGCCCGCCCTAACAGTGGCGGCACTCATGCAGCTTTCCGACAAGATATTGGGCACGGTTTTCTTTCTGCCACCCGGGGGCGCGCAATTTGGCGCCTGGAGCACCGGAGCGGGTGGTGGCCAACCACTGCTTTGGCAACACCTATTCTGGTTTTATTCGCACCCCGCTGTGTACATCATGCTGCTGCCCGCCATGGGCATGGTGTCTGATATCCTGGCGGTTTTCGCCCGCAAGCCACTGTTTGGCTACCGCCCCATGGTCTATTCCATGTCCGCCATCGCCGGGCTTGGCTTCATCGTTTGGGGCCACCACATGTTCCAAAGTGGCATGGACCCCCGACTGGGCGCCGGCTTCATGCTGGCCACCATTTTTATCGCCCTGCCTAGCGCGGTAAAAACCTTCAACTGGCTGGCCACTCTTTGGGCAGCTAATATCCGGTTCACAACCGCCATGCTCAACGCCATGGCCTTTGTGTCGATGTTTGTCATTGGCGGCCTGTCAGGTATCTTCATGGCCGTCACCCCCGTGGATGTGCAAATCCACGACACCTACTTCATCGTTGCGCACATCCACTATGTGCTGTTCCTATCCACCTTGTTTGGCCTGTTCGCCGCGACCCAGTTCTGGTTCCCCAAAATGTTCGGCCGCATGATGTCCGAACCGCTTGGAAAGCTCCACTTCGCGCTGACCTTCATATTGGCCAATTGCACCTTTTACCCCATGCATATCCTCGGCATCGGTGGCCATCCAAGGCGCTATTTCGACCCCACCCTGTACGAGTTCCTCCAACCCTTCCAGTCCCTCAACCGGTTCATGACCATCAGTGCCATGTTGCTGGGTTTGGCCCAACTGATCTTCCTTGCCAATTTCATTTTCAGCGTTTTCTTTGGCAAGAAAGCCACCCAAAACCCGTGGGATTCCAACACCCTGGAGTGGCAGGCACCTTCGCCCCCACCCCACGGCAATTTTGAAAGTATCCCCGTGGTGTACCGCGGGCCTTACGAATACGGCGGCGATGGCGCCACCGACCACACTCCACAGACAGCATCCGCCTGAGGCCCGATCACTACTATGCCAGTTAGCCGTGCCCTTCCCACCTGCTTCCCCTTCACAGCTCGCTTGGCTTGGCTGAGCGCATCGTGTGTTCTTGTTTTGATCCTGCTGGGCACTCTCATCACCACCTACCGTGTAGGGATGGTCGATCCCATCTGGCCCACCGAGCCTTGGTTCCTGCTGGGCATCGAATGGAACCAGTCGGCCGGATTTTTTATCGAGCACATCCATCGCGTGGCCGGTTATTTTGCTGGCCTGTTCATTCTTGCCACCGCCATCGCGGCGTGGGCCTCGCGTGGCCGGGGCGCGCGGCTGATACCGTTGCTCATGGTGATTGGCGTTTCTCTGGGAATTGCGCTGGCTATGGCCTCTGTCAACCGTGAATTGGCCAAAAGTGACCCGTTGGGCGCTGTCAACAAGGCCCTGCTTTTGCCCGGAATGCTGCTCGCATTGGCATCGGCCATGGGCCTAATCACTTTGGCGATTTGGGATGCCTTATTGCAAATTCCTGGCTCCCACATGCGGCTTGCCGCTTCGCTTGGCTATGTGGGAGTGGTCACCCAAGGCCTATTGGGAGGCCTGCGGGTTTATTTGAACGCCTTGGTGGGCCCTGAGCTTGCCACCATCCATGGCGCTATTGGCCAGATGGTTCTGGCGCTGGTGACCCTCACTGCAATTTTGGCCTGGCCTGTGAGGCGGTCGGAACAACTCACCGCCTCTCTCTCGCAATCCAGGCGCTTGCTCACAACTTTGGTGGTGCTGTGCCTGTTGCAGCTCATTTGGGCCGTGGTGGTTCGCCATCAGGGTGCCACCTGGGCGCAAAGGCTGCATGTGCTGTTCGCCATCTTAATCGCCGGCTGGGTTGGGGCACTTTCAGTTTCCGCCTCCAAAATAAACGGTTTGAAGTTCTGGTCGCGCGGGCTAGGTGTGCTGCTGCTGCTGCAGGTGATTTTGGGTGTGGAGGCATGGCTGGGCAAATTTGGTTCAGGTCAAGCGTTTTACCCTGAGGCCCGTTCGATGGCCGAGGCTTTCCTTCGCACCAGCCATTCCCTGTTGGGGGCGGTTTTTCTCAGTTGGGTGGTGGCCGCATGGGCACGGGCCGGCCAACTGAAGGGCAGTATCACCCAGGGCGCTTTCCTTGCCAATTCGCCCTTTGCAAAAACACCATTCGCCATGCTGCGGAGCCAACCATGACCCAGGCTGGCACTGCCACAGCTTCAAACGGCCGCGATATTCAGGCTTCCACCATCATGAAGACCGGAAAGCCTACTATTACCCGTGATTTCATCGAACTCACCAAGCCTCGCATCGCGGTGCTGGTTTTAATCAGTGTGGCGGCGGGTGCTTACCTTGCGGGTGAGCTTTACCCCCATCGCTTTTCCTGGCTGTTGCTATTCCATGCGGTTTTCGGCTCGGGTTTGGTGGCTGGCGGTGCCAGTGCCCTCAACCAGGTGCTAGAAAAAAAAACCGATGCGCTCATGGCTCGCACCAAAAACCGTCCACTGCCCGCCGGCCGGCTCACCACCAAAGCAGCCACCCTGTTCGGGTTGGCTCTTGGAATTTTGGGCACGCTGTACCTGTGGCTACTTCTTCCCTCGCCGCCTTGCGCCATTGCGGCGCTGCTCACCCTGCTGGCCTATGTGCTCATCTACACCCCCCTGAAGATGGTCACCGACCTGAACACCATCATTGGGGCTGCCCCTGGGGCCACGCCGCCCATCTTGGGCTATCTGGCAATCACCGGCCAAATGGATGGCCCCGCGTGGTCGCTGTTCCTCATATTGTTCATTTGGCAAATACCGCACTTCCTCGCCATCGCATGGATGTACAAAGACCAATATGCCGCAGCCGGAATGAAAATGCTGACAGTCCGCGATAGCACCGGTCGCAACACCGGATTGCAAATGGTGATTTATTGCCTCGCGCTGCTAGCTATTTCGTTATCGCCATTCCTGCTATTCCCTTACGACCGCCGCCCCGGCATGCTCTACTTGGTTGGCAGCACGCTGTCTGGCCTCATGTTCCTCTACGCGGCCATCAATTTCTTCAGGGCGCCAACCGTGCCCATGGCCAGAAAAGCCCTGCGGGCATCGCTGCTACATTGGCCGTTGGTTTTGGCGTTTCTGCTGATTGACGAGTCAAGACCCCTACCCCAGGACCAGTCAGTCACCCCACCAACCGCCCTACCCCAGTCCAACATCCCCGCTCCTGCTAAGGAGACGCAACCATGAGCCACCCCAACCCGCCTACCGATGAATCCATGCCCGCCCCCGGCAACCTGGCGATGGGCCAAATGGGCATGTGGCTTTTCCTTGGCACCGAGGTGATGTTCTTTGCGGCCTTGCTGGCCACCTTCCTCATCCTGCGCAACAGTGTCGCCGGTGCTGATGGCGCCGGATGGCCCAACGCGGCTCAGGTGCACCTCAACCCGTGGATCGGCCTTTTCAACACATCCTTGTTGCTGCTTAGTAGCGTGCTGGTCAGCTTGGCTGTGCAAAATCTGGCGGCTGGCAACAGCCAACACGCCACCCGGTCGCTCTTCGCCGCCATCGCCTTGGGCGTGTGTTTTTTGGGCGTCAAAGGATATGAATACTATGGCAAGTTCCGCCACCAACTTCTACCCGGCAGGATTGGCGAAGTGTTCGCCGAGGGGTCGACAATCGCCCGCCGCTACGATGAGGGCCCCGGCCTGGGCTGGCTCGATTTGCTCAAACCACAACTCGAGCAGCTTGCCGGCAAAGAATACAAGCTGCTAACAGCCAAGGAAAAGCCCGCCACACCCGAGGCTTCGGCCCAATTGCTCGATAGCATCGCAAGCGACCCCGGCAAGAACCTCGCTTATGGCATATTCACCGCCCTCGATAAAGGAACCGGCTCGGCCTCCATGGCTGCCCGCATGGTCTTCCAAACCAACGAGTCAATCCGAGCGTCGAACCAGACAGCAAAAGCTGAAAATCGCCCGTTGCAAGCGGAGCTGCCTATCCAGCCCGCCCTCCCGCACGGCAACCTCTGGGCCTCGTGTTACTTCTTCATCACCGGCCTGCATGGCATCCATCTGGTGGCAGGGCTGATGGCCCTTGCCATTCCCGCCTTTGCCGGTCTGATCGGCCGACTGGGCCCATCCCAATACGGCTACCTCGCCAACACCGCACTCTATTGGCACTTCGTCGATCTGGTGTGGATCATCATCTTCCCACTGCTCTATTTGGTATGAGCGCCATGAACCAAAACCCATCCAAGCCGGCCTCGCCCGAATCTTCCGCTGGTTTGTGGATAACCGCACTTGTCATGCTCGCATGCCTTGCGGGTGTCACACTTATCAAGAGCATTCCAGCCTTGGCAGGGCTGCCCAAGCCGGTGTTCTGGGCCTTTTATTCCATGCCTATCGCCCTGTGCCTCTGGTTCCACCTGCACCTGAACCGCCATGGCAAGCCTTTGGCGTTCTTGTTGATTCCCATTTTTTTGGTCGCCACAGTGATGGTGCTAGCGCTTCTGCCAGACGGCCTGTTTGCATGGAGCATCCAATGACCAGCCGAGCCATTGCCACCCTGGCCCTGTGCGTCTTGTTAGCACTCGTTGGTGGTTGCCGCCTTTGGGACGGTGGCGAACCACTAGGCGAGCCTTTCGGCCAAGTAGGCTCTTTCTCGGTCCAAGACACCACGGGCGAAACCTGGACCCCCGAAAAGCTGAAAGGCAAAGTCTGGGTCGCATCGTTTTTATTCACCCGTTGCCTGGGCGGGTGCCCGCAGGTCACCGCCTCCATGGAGGAAATCCAAAAGCGCACCAAGGACCGCAAAGACTTGTTGTTGGTCAGTTTCACGGTCGACCCCACACGCGACAACCCAAACGAGTTGAACCAATTTGCCGACAAATTCCACGCCGATCCGGCCCGCTGGAAATTCCTCCTGGGCCAAGAAGATTCCATCCACAAAATGATCCGCGAACAGTTCAAGCTGGGCATTCAGCGCAACAACCCAGGCGAAGGTAGGGAAGTGAAGCCGGGCTTCGAAATCGACCACCCGTTGAAGCTGGTTCTAGTGGACAAGAACGGCGCGATTCGTGGTTATTTTCCCGGGCTGCCGCACGAGGCTGAAGGCCCCGAGGGTGAAAAAGAGCAGGCAAAAGCCATGCAAAAACTGCGGGCCCAAATCGATATGCTACTGCGCGAAAAGAAAGGAACCGAATGGCTTGTCCCATCGGCCGAGGCCAACGCTTTTCTCAACGGGCTGGCGGGGATTTTCCTGGTGGGCGGCCTGGCCCTCATCTTCACAGGGCACCGCAAGGCACACACCGCCGCGATGCTGTGCGCGGTGCTTTGCTCGGCCGTGTTCTTGGGCTATTACCTCACCTACCACCTGGTGATCAAATCGGGCTTATCGACCAGCTTTACCGATCGGGCACCTCTTGCCCCAGATTGGGTGCGCTATTCGTATCTGACCATTTTGCTCACCCACACTGTGCTGGCAATTATTATCACACCACTGGCCCTTCGGCTGGTGTGGCTTGGCTTTAAAGAAGATTTCACCAAGCACAAACGACTGGCCCGTTGGGTTTACCCCTACTGGCTCTATGTGGCTATCACAGGCGTGGTGGTATACTGGATGCTCTACCGGCTGCCCGGCGCTGCGGAGTGGAATTGATGCGCGCTTGCATAAAAACTGTATTGTCAACCTTCGCCGCCTTGGCGCTGCTCTGCCCTTGCCTGCAAGCTTGCCCGGCCTGCTCGGGTAATTTGCCCCCCGATGAAGATGGATCGAGCCGGGCCGGAAGCCAATGGGCTTACAATGTGAGCATTGGCATGCTGCTGGGCACGCCCGCCTTCCTGGTGGGTGGTATTGGGTTGTTGGCCCGCAGGCAGATGCGGCACTTGGACCAGCCCGGCAAATGATCAGCGCGTGAAGCGCATCATGCCCAACAACCCACTCCCGGTGATCAGTCGAATTTGGCCACTGGCAAATCCAGCCTCACTGGCCATGCGTTGATACCCTGCTGCGGTTTCTGGAAAATCACACGCCTGCACATGGGCATCGATGGTGGCCCACTCCTCGGGGCTGTAAATCCCCCCGCCCGCTTGATGCAAATGTTCCAGCATTTTGGCTAGCCAACCGGCACGGGCCATCTCTGAGGGCATGATCTCATCGATCAGCCACAGACTGCCGCCCGGCTTGACCCATTGCGCCACCCCTTTGAAAAACCGCTCCTTGTCAGCGGTAAGCAGATGGTGCAGCGCGTAAGCAACAGTAACCGCATCAAAACCCCGCTTGGGTGGGGCGGAAACATGCTCCAGAATATCCCCCTGTTTCACCTCGGCCGGAATGCCCTTGAAGCGCAGGTTGTCGCGCGCGGCAAGCAGCAATGGCCCGCCCGCCACATCAATCGCCACGCATTTGGACACCCGAATGCCTGTCAGCGCCTTGGCCAGGCTTGAGGCATCGCCACAGCCCAAATCCAGAATCGAAAAGTTGGGGCTAATACCCAGCAACTCCTCGCGCAAAGCCGCAAAAAGCTCCACATGGCAAAGCAGATTGGCCCGCACCATGCGGTCGTACACATTCCATTGCCTGACAAAAAAACTCCCTAAAGGCGATCTTTCCGCACTTGTGCTTTCCGACATGGCTCATTCTCCGTTTCAGGGCAGGGCCGGCAGCCCTTTCAATTGAAATTGCAAAGTTTCACCACGAATGCCTGTCAGCGTTCGGTAGCGTATTTCCCGGGGACGGGCCTCGGTACCCTCGGGCAAAAGCAGATGGTAGGTCACCTCGGCGGCCCGCTCATCTTCCCGCTCCAAAACTTGGCCAATGGGCCTGACCTCTTCCCCCAGTTTGTCCACAAGCCACAGTCGGTTCAATACCACCCAGCTTTGGTACGATTCAAGCCCCGGCCCGGCAGGGTCGCGCTCCACCCGCACCCCCAGCGAGATGCGCCGGCCGTTTTTTGATGCCGCCACCAACTTGCAAGCAAAGGCCCCCTCTTGCGCGCCCACCACCGAGCCCCGCTTCACCCTTGCAAAAACATCGCCCAGCGGTCCCAATCCCACCTCCACCATCTTCTGCGCCAGCACCACCCGCCCAGTAAGTTTTGCACTCCACCCCTCAGTAAGGCCGGCGGTTTTTAAAGATGGCAATGGCACCTGCATTTCTCTTTGTGCATCAGGCTCCCGCAAACCCAAGGCCACCTTCTCCACCCATTCCTGACCATCCACCGACCGGATCAAAACTTCTTCCCACACGGCCGGAACCAATAACGGATTGGTATCCGTCTCCCACCCCAGTTCCACTTTCAAAGTTCGCCGTGTCCCCTCCACCGGGTTGGCAAAATCTTCCTCGCGCCCAACACCCTTGGCAACCAGCCGAAAGCTGCCGCTATGGGCCGCCACCCAGCGCCCGCCGGTAGCCATGGGGGCCAGACGAATCGTTTTGCCTGCCGCATTGACCACCACCGACCGGTTCAGGCGGCTAGCGAGCAAGTCGGCCATCTGCAGCACCCTTTTGCCATCCACCACCATGGCTGGCCCGGGCACCTGGCCCGCAAAGTCTGGGCATTCAAATTGCCACTGCGTTGTTTTGGCTAGCGTCTCGGCCACCTTGGGCCACGCTTGGGGCAACTCCAGCGTTTGCCCGCCGGGACCGGCCTGAAATGCCGCCAACCACACCGACATGGGGCAAACAAGGCTCATGATGGGGCAAACAAGACTCATGGCAATAAATTGTTCCTTTTTCAGGCCCGCTGGGCTTGGGAAGCCCCCCCGGATCTCTTAGCATTTCTAACAGAGTTTTACCTTCCTGACATGAACAGAAAACAAACCACCCCCACAAGTACCTAAGGTCTATTGCCATGAACTTGCCGCCGTTTGGCCTTATTCGCCAAATCCAAAACCAACCCGAGTTAACCAACATCGCCCAGTCGGTGCGCCAGGCTTGGGAAAGTTCTGCCCTTGCCGGAAAATTAAAGCCGGGCCAAACCGTCGCCATTGGCATAGGCAGCCGCGGCATTGTCGCTATCGACCTCATGGCCAAGGAAACCATCGCCTTTTTCCAATCGAAAGGGTGCAAGCCCTTCATTGTTTCCGCCATGGGCAGCCATGGTGGCGCCAACAGCAAGGGCCAGCGCGAGCTACTCGGCGAATATGGCATTTCCGAGGAGAATCTCGGCGTGCCGGTGAAGACCGACATGACCAGCACTATCATTGGAAAAACCACCTTCGATGAGCCTGTCCACTGGGATGCAAACGCCTTGGCTGCCGATGTGGTGGTAACCCTCTCCCGCATCAAACCGCACACCGATTTTCGCGGCAAATATGAAAGCGGCATCGTCAAGATGCTCGTGATCGGCTTAGGCAAGCGCGAAGGCGCCTCGCAACACCACCAATGGGGCTACCTAGGCCTGCGCGACCGCATGCCACAGACCGTGCGGGTGATTTTGGAAAAAACCAATTTCCAAGCCGGCATGGCCATTTTGGAAAACGCCCGCGAAAAAACCGCCCGGGTTGAGGTGGTTGAAAAAGCCAACCTGCTCGACCGCGAACCGGTGCTGCTCGACGAGGCCCGCCAACTGATGGGCCGGCTCCCGTTCAACCAGCTCGATCTGCTGGTCATTGGCGAAATTGGCAAAAACTACAGCGGTGCCGGTATCGACCCCAATGTCGTAGGCCGCCTGTTGGTGGAAACCATGGTCGAAGATCCAACCCCGGCTATCACCCGCATCTGCGCTCTCGATTTGTCGCCCGAAAGCCACGGTAACGGCACCGGCGTGGGCATTGCCGACCTCACCACCCAACGCCTGATCGATTCCATCGACCCAGTCCCCTTCCGCATGAACAACCTGACCGCCTGCTTCCTATGGCGCTCCAAGCTGCCACTTGCCTTCACCAACGATCGCGACTGCCTCCAAGCCGGACTCGATACCTGCTGGCAGCCCATCTTCAACAACCTGCGCATGGCCATCATTCCCAACTCACTCGAACTCGAATGGATCTGGGCATCACCCACCCTGCTGGCAGAAGCCCAAGGGCGCCAAGATTTGCAGGTTGAAAAGCCAGCAGAGCAAATATCTCTAAATACCGATGGCAATCTCAACCTATCTGCCCTCTTCCCCAACAGCGTCTCCGGCCGACGCGCCGGGGGTAAAGCCCATCATTGAAATACGGGTATTCTGGGAAATCTAGATAATACAACTGCCCGCCTGCTAACCGATAAAAATTCCATTTAATTGGGTTGGTAGGCTCAAGTGGGTCGATTGCACCCGGAAAAATACCAGAAAACCTCAAGTATCCTTGACCCCAGCCCACCCCAAGGGAATAAGCCCCTAGGCCCCAATTGTGCGGACACTTGGGCGGGTGATTTTAGGGTACTTGAGGCAAATTGCGTGCACTGGTTTCGCTGGCGATGGCTGACCTGCCTGCCACTGTTGCACCTTGCAACAGGCTGCCAGCTTCCATCCAAAAACAGCCTAACCGCCTCCAACAAGCCAAGCCCCATAGGCCAAACAACCTCCGTTGGGGGCCATCAAAATGCCCCAGGCGCACCCGCCCCACCTGCCTGGCCCCGTGGCGCCGGCGCACCAGGAACCGCAGTCAATGGGGCCAGCAATGCCCCACCCGGCCCCGATTCAACCTTGGGCACTCTCACCACTTCGAGCGCCGGTAGCGGCTTGCTGGCAGGCCAGGTTCTAGACCGCCTCAACAAGCGGCCTGCTGGCGCCTCCATCCAAGTGCTCGACCTCAAAGACACCTCCAACAGCCCGGCCGCCAAAATAGAAGTCACCGCCGATGACCGCGGCTTTTTCACCATTCAAGGTCTCAAGCCGGGCCGGCACTACCAGTTGATCGCCCGCACCAAGGAAGGCACTCGCGTTTTCAGCGGGGCGGTGGTGGCCTCGCCGCCCAACCCGCGGCTCACTATTTTCTTGTCCGAAGATGTGCAACCGGGCGAGGTTCCTGCCCTCCCCGCACCTGATCTTTTGCCTATCAAACCCAAAGGCGCCACCGGCTCAGGCCCTGTAGCTCGGTTGATGAATCCACTGGCGGTGCCAGGAACGGCCAACCCTTTCAACCCAAACCCCGATCCCGCGCCTGTGCCCTCCGCCACACCCGGAGAAACCGCGCGCAACGACCAAGGCAACAGTTCCGGCAGCCTGATCACCTCACCCATCAGCATGGGCGACAGCCCAAAAGCTGCACCCGCACCCATTGCCACCAACCCCAATGGCGGCCCGCCCGTACTGGTGATGCCCGCCATGCCGGCCGGCCAAGCCCTTGCCTCGCAACCACCCGCACCCATTCCACCAAGCGCTCCCAATGCCACCAACACACCGGTCAGTGCTCCAACTTTAATCATGCCGGTGGCGCCGCCCGTTGCTCCCGTGCCACCACCTCAACCCGCCCCTGCCCTCGCACCACCGCCACCAGTGCCTGCGCCAACCAGTGGCCTGAACGGGGGCGCCTCAGCTCCGGGAACCGAAACAGCCCTGCCTACCGATCGGATTGCGCGTGGTGCCGCTTTGGCCAATACCAGCCCGCTGTTGAGCATTCCGCCAAACAACAGCTCGCCAAGCATCAATGCCCCAACCATCACCGCGCCACTACCCAATACCGTGAGCCCGGCCCCCTCTTGCGTGTTGATTGGCAACAAGCTCGAGCAAATGGCCCTGCTCGACCTCGATGGAAAAACCTGGGAGTTCACCAAGAACCGCAAGGGCAAGGTGGTGCTGTTCGATTTCTGGTACAGCAACTGCAACCCATGCCTCAAATCAATTCCCCACCTGAAGGAACTGCAGCGCCTCTACAGCCCATACGGCTTGGAAGTGATGGGCCTAGCCTATGAAAGCGGGACCCGTGCCGAGCAGGTCAAAAAAGTGCGCATGGTCCAAAGCCGGCTGGGGGTGAATTACAACTCACTGCTCGGCGGCGGCGATTCTTGCCCTGTTCGCAAACAGTTCGATGTGCAAAGTTTCCCAACCCTTGTGCTGGTCGACGACCAAGGTACCATCCTCTGGCGCAGCCCCAAAGGCCAAGGCATCGACCGCCGGGCTCTGGGCGAAGTGGAATTGGAAATCCGCCGTCGCCTCGGCATCAAATGATCCTACCCAACAGGCCAGCCTGCAAGGCGATGATCAACCAGAAATATTAACCCCTGAAAAGTCGGCAATCACCAAACCATCCCAGGCCGGCTGGGCCGCATTTCCCGGCCGGTTCACCAACACCGTTTGCATCCCCGCTTGCCGGGCAGATTCCAGCTCAGCGACAATATCAGAAAAGAAGCAAACCAGTTCCGGTGCCAATGCCAGCTTACTAGCAATGGCCAGGTAGCTGGCCGCTTCCCGTTTGACACCAACAGTGGTATCAAAATATCCCGCAAACAGCGCACCCAGGTCGCCCTCGCTGGTGTGGGCAAAAAATTGCCGCTGCGCATGCTCGCTGCCGCTCGAATAGATCGCCAAATGGCAACCAGCGGCTTGCCAGCGCTTCAAAGCCGGTTTCACATCAGAAAACAAAGGGGGCCGCAACTCGCCCGAGGCAAAACCCTCATCCCAAATCAGCCCCTGGACCGCCTTCAGCCCGGTCGCCTTACGGTCTTGCTCGGTCAGGTAGGCGCAATAAGCCGCAGCCTTCCCGGCATCGTCCACCGGCCAAGGCTTGGGCTCCATTGCTGCATCTGCCTGCAACAGCGCCAGGGCCCGCGCCAAGCCGGGGCTATCAAACTGCTTGGCAAAAAAACTGCCATAGCGCCTTGCCGCAAACGGGAACATTTCGTCGCGCACAAAGGCCAAAGGCGAGACAGTGCCCTCAATATCGAGCAAGGCCAAACGGGCTTGTAGCAACATGTTGGCCATCAAACCTTGAAACGACCTTCCACCCCACCACCAAGCGGGCTGGCAGGTCTTGCACCTTGGCCCTGCACAAAAGCGGGGCCGAAGCAAAGCGGCTTGTAATACACACTTACCGGCTCCTTCACATATTTCGGAGTCCAGCCAGCGGGGTTTTGGAACAGGCGAATGGCGCGGATGCTTTTGTCTGCGCACAGGTTGAACCAGTGCTTCACACCCTTGGGAACATTGATCAGGTCGCCAGCCTCCACCTGGATGGCGAACACCGGGCCGCTTGGCGGATGAATATGAAAAAGGCCCGTACCGCGCAGGATAAAGCGCACCTCATCCTCGCTATGGGTGTGCTCGCTTTTGAACTTCTCCATCATCGCGTCCAGATTGGGCGTCTCGGGCGTCACCTGCATCACATCGGCGGTGATATACCCGCCAGCCTCGCTCAGCCGGTCGATCTCTGGCTGGTAGGCGGCCAAAATCTCATCGGCGGGGGCCGAAGGGCTCACCCGCTCATCGAGCGCCCAACGCTCGTGCCAAATGCCGAAGGGCTTCAAGTAAGCGCCAATCTCGGCGTTGTCTTTGATCACGCGGTTCTCTTCGGGAATCAGAATGCAAGCCATGTCACAAGCCCTCTTTCACATCTGTTTATTAGCCACACCGATTGAATTAGCCACCTTGGTATTTGCGGCCCAGCACCTCGAACAAAAATTCAAAGATCTCAATATGCCTGCGCGCCTCGGCAAGTGACTTGCCCCAGGTGTAAAGCCCGTGCCGTTCCAGTAAAAAACCATGTTTCAGTGGGTTGGCCGCATCCATCACCCTGGGGCGAACCTTGGCCGCCAGCCGGTCAATATCTTGGTCGTTGGCAAACACCTCAACCCGCTTGGAAGTCTCGTGGGTGCTGATGCCGTCCAGCCCCTTCAGCATTTCAAACTTCTCCAGAGTGAAGCCCACCTCGCCAAAGCGGTCTGAAAGCAGCGTGTTCCACACCGAATGGGTATGCAACACAGAACCGGTGTCGGGCAATTCGGCCAATAGCAAATGCAGCCCGGTTTCGGCCGAAGGCTTGCCATGCGACTTGTCGACCAGCGACTTGCCCAAACCATCCACAACCACAAAATCTTGCTCGCGCAGCAGCCGTTTGTCATTACCGCTGGAGGTCAAAAGAATGCGCATCGGGTCGCGTTGCAGCACAACGCTGTAGTTGCTGCTGGTTCCCAAACTCCATTTGAAGCCATGGAACAACCGGCCCACATCGCGCAGCCCCTCAACCCCCTCGGCAATCGCCTGGTTCAGGTGCTCTTCGCCTGGAATTTTTGGATACCGGTTCTCAAGCGCTGCCACAGCCAACCCTCCCTTTTCAAATTAGGATACCAGCCCTTCTGGCCTTGGCCAAACTTTGCCCCGCCAGCGCCTGGCTCTGGGCCAAACTCCCTCGCAAACTTTTGGTAATTTGGCGGTATTGCCCAACCCATTGCCGGAGAAAAAAATGCTCCCCCACAGCTTCTGCCGGGCCGCCGCCTGTCTCACCCTTTGCTTGGGCGGGTTGGCCCCTGCTGCCGACCAACCAACCACTGTCGCCGGCCTGCCGTTGATCGACCTGAATGAGGCTAAAAACCTGCAGGTGCTGGTCGATCGCGAGAAGGGCCAATATTTGGGCCACCCCACCACGCTGCTGCTGGAAGATGGCAAAACCATCCTTTGCGTTTACCCGATGGGCCATGGCAAGGGGCCCATCCTGTTCAAGCGCTCGACCGATGGCGGCCTCACATGGTCTGAGCGCCTGCCCACCCCCCCAAATTGGCAAACCTCCAAAGAAACGCCCACCCTGCACCGGGTGGTCGATGCCCAGGGCAAAAAGCGAATCATCCTGTTCAGCGGCCTCCATCCCATCCGCATGGCCGTCAGCGAGGACGATGGCACCAATTGGTCGGAACTGAAACCGGTGGGCGCCTGGGGCGGCATCGTTGCGATGGCCTCGGTTTTCCCGCTCAAAACCACCCCGGGCCATTACATGGCCCTTTTTCATGATGATGGTCGCTACTTCAGCCCCCAAGGCGGCAAGGCCCAAGGCACCTTCACGCTCTACTCGTCCACCAGCACCGATGGCGGCCTGAGCTGGGCCAAGCCGGTAGCGATTCAAAGCTCGAGCGAAGTGCACTTGTGCGAACCAGGCGCAGTGCGCTCACCCGATGGCAAAGAGATTTGCGTGTTGCTGCGCGAAAACCGCCGGGGCCGTCGGTCGCAAGTGATTTTCTCGCGCGACGAGGGCAAAACCTGGACTGCCCCACGCGAACTGCCTGCCTCACTGACAGGCGACCGCCACACCGCCGTGTATGCACCCGATGGCCGGCTGTTCATCTCGTTCCGCGATGTGCCCACGCGTGGCGAAAAAAGCGCCACCGAGGGCGACTGGGTCGCCTGGGTTGGAACCTACGCCGACATCGTGCTCAACAAGCCCGGCCAATACCGGGTGCGTCTGAAAGACAATCACACCCGCAACGACTGCGCCTACCCCGGGGTTGAAATCTTGCCCGGCGGCACCATCGTCACCACCACCTACGGGCACTGGACCCCAAAAGAACAACCCTACATCCTCAGCATGCGCTTCAAACTGTCAGATCTAGACCGCCTGGCCGGCAACTAGGCCCCAAGAAACGAAAAAGGCCCTGTCCCACGACACGGCCCTTCCGTCAACTGCACCCGATTGGGGTCGAACCAACAACCTTTGCCTTCGGAGGGCAACGCTCTATCCTGTTGAGCTGCTTATTTTCAAGCATTTTTACAAATTAACTCAATTCTCGTTGCTCCTTTGGTTGCACCAGTTGAAGTCTAAGGCGGGCTAACGAAAGACTTTGCTCGGCCAGCACTCGACAAGCAGCGGTTGGGGCAGTTGATCGACTTGGTTGGAACGATCGGGCATGGCGACGCCACCACCCCTCTAATGATGTGCTGAGACGCGTGTACGAGTACTTCCTCACGGATTTCGCCAGCGCTAAGGACAAGAACGGCAGGCAGTTCTACATGCCGTCCTGATTGGTGCGCCCCCCCCTCGTGCAGATGCTGGCGCCGGATAAGGGCCGCGTTTACGACCTCTGCTGGAAACATGATCTCGGCAAGACACTGCGCGAGGCGTAAGCGAGTGGCACGCTCCTTAGCATCTCGCCACCGAAGGCAGATATGCTTGGCTTCTGTAAATAAGCAACCATGGAAGAGATCGGCGCACATGGCTATGTGCTAACGCTGGGTGCCATGTTGGCGCGGAAGAGGTGGAGAACATCGGTTAGCCGTTCGAAGCCAAGATGAAGCGGCTGGTGACGGGGCCGCAGGCGTAGTTTGCCGAAAACGCCGAACTGGAAGCTGCCATCCAAGCGAACCTGTGAGGGCCTGCATGCAAGACTCCTTCAATTGAAAACGGGACGTAAACGAAAATGCCCCGGGCCATTTTAGGGCCGGGGCTTGGAAAAATGACCGTCCGATGGGTACCGGGGTGGTCATAGGATTATGACCCGTTTTTGGGCTGGATAAAGCGGCAACCGCTCCGCTCTATTCCTTGGCGATAGCCCGGCTTAACATGGGATTAACCAAGATTCACGCCGCCCTTGTAGTTCTCCTCGGCCACCAGCAGGCTGGCGATCTGGCTGAGATCCCGGAGATCCCACGCACGCAGGTGCGGGAAGCCGCCGGGC
>Ga0255132_1000190_pt1 | contig 24031 bp, 17 predicted proteins | sample Law_Law_RepA_8d_FD_188551 | JGI IMG/M metagenome (GOLD analysis project Ga0255132, IMG submission 188551) | Freshwater microbial communities from St. Lawrence River, New York, United States - Law_Law_RepA_8d | ecosystem: Environmental > Aquatic > Freshwater > River | place: USA: New York...
TATCCTGGCAAACCGATGCAAACGTGACCTGTTAAGGTCGATGGCTCCAGTTCACCGAAGTTGTATTCGAGCCCGACATCACCGCCGTTGAGCAGAATATTGCCGATGGTGTCGTTAGCAAGCAGCATACCTCGTTGTTCGCTGCCGACACGTCCAACGGAATCCTTGCCGTCAAACAGCCCCGAAGGTTGATTCTCGAATACTTGATAACGACCTGCGGGCAAGCCATCGAATCGATACGATCCATCCGCTAAGGTCGTCGTGCTTGTTTGAATCTTCTGACCGGTGATGGTCTCGATAGAAACCAGTTCGATCGTGACTCCTGCGACACCCTTTTCTTGAGAATCCCAAAGGCCATTATCGTTGTTGTCGAGGTAGACGGAACCTGAGAGGGAAGCGGGGATAATTTTTTGTGTAGCGTCGACCGCTACACCAGCGGTTCGATCACGCCGGCCATCTGCGTTATCTGCTGGTAGGTTCAGCGCAAATCCAGCGCTGCTTGCGTTTCCTAACAGGGCATCATAGCGATTGAGAAACGATCCCCTTGTGGTTGCAACTTCGTAGTCTGGCGCACTAAAGGTAGCGGTAAGCCGGCTACCTTCGAATTCAGCACCCGAGGTTACCGGGTCGAGACCTTCGTTGAACTCGCTGATGTCGTCGACCGAGTAAAGATGCTGAACTTCGTCAACATCGATCGAGAAATGAAGCTTGTCACCAGCAAAGAAATTCTCAAACGTAAGGATGACCTGCATCGATCCGTCTTGGACAGATGCCGTTACTTTGGCGTTCGGGTTTTTCGCTTCGAGCGAGATGATTTCGAATTGGAAAGCGTGATCGGCACCGCGACTCGGGATGCTTGTTCCACCGACAATGGTCGGAGTTTCATCGGTATCGAAGAAATTGTCCGCGACGCTATATCCCGCCGTTCCTTGGTCGGTATCGATAACCAATTGGGTCAATTGCGTCCGTGCAGCCCCTCCTTCGAACGTAACGAAGAACGAATCGCCATGGGCATCGGATCCGGTGTCTTCTTCGATGTATACGCCACCGATCCAAACGGTGCGATCAGATTCCTGAGCCAGGGCAGATTCCTGAGCCAGAGCAGATTCAAAAGCAATGGCAGACTCAAGAGGCGTGTTCGTGATAGCGGTGGCCGAAGCGAGAGGCTCTGCAAATAGCGAGGGCTCGGCGAATCCACTTGCGTCGAAAAGGTCGCGGCGTTCGAGTCGTTCAAGCGTGCTTCGACGAAACTCGATCGGGTTGCTAACAAACCACTCTCGTAGCTTGCGCCCCCATGATCTCAGACTTCTCTTATCGTTCGAGTGTCTCATCGAATCCGCTCCTGAGCACCCGAGTTTTCAAACTGTGCGCTGACCGGATGGATGAATCGCCCTTCGTCATCTAAATGAATCAGAGCATCGGAGATGTTCCAAGATCGAATCGTGGTATCGAAGCTTCCTGAATAGAGAGAATCTCCATGAGATCGAAGTACGGCGATGGTTCCATCATGTCCGATGAGTTTGCATCGACCAGCAAGCTTGCCGGTTTTTGGCAACGCGATTTCTTTCGCTGCTACGGTCCCTTCGGGGACCACATTTGAAACTTGGAACGTTCGACCACCGCCGAGGGACTTCGAAGGCTGCACGAGACGAATCGTGTTATCGCTCCCCGAAACGGCATACCGTTCTTCGCTCAAACGCTCGATAGCCATCAAGCGTCCTGCGCCAACATCGAGCTGGTATTGAATCGATTCCGATTTGCGATCGATACCGACCAGTCGTCGGTCTTCTGCAACGCTGTAAATCAGACTGTCGTCGGCTGAAAAGACCAATGCTCGAATGCGATTCGTGTGGGCTTGAACCTCCATCACGCACTGACGCTGTTGATCCATCACCGCAGGAACACGGTCCAAGTCAATCAAACGCACTGCACCGTCTCGGCCTCCATAAGCCAAGGTTCGCTGATCGCTTGAGATTGCTAAAGCGCGAATATCGGAGCACTCGCTGGTGTGATCGACCGACCACTTCATACGATCCAGATCCAAGCGATAGATCGAGTTCGAGAATCCTGCTGCAATCAAAGAGTGCTCGCCGATAAATTTGATCGTGAACAGGGCGTGTGCGACCCGTTGTGAATTGATCCGTTCCCATGCCGATGCTGAAACATCGGCTCCATTGCCGGACCCTTCATTGGGTCGCACATCTCTGCGCCAGACTTGCAATGTTCCGTCTTTGGCGCACGAGGCGAGCCACTTTCCATTTGCAGATATCTCGATGGCTTGCACCCAGTCGCGGTGAGCATCAAGCAAAGATGCATTTACGTAAGGCTGATTCGAACCTTGCAAAGCAAACCAACGCAATCCATGATCATCACCGGCGGCGGCCGCATATTGGCCCGAAGGATCGATTGCCAAAGCCGTAATCACGGGGCTGGGACGGCCTTCCGTCAACGGAGCTAGACGCATTACAGGGGGCACTGAAAGAGCTGTCGGCACAGACGGCGCACCCAGCACAGCCGCTGCAACCGGATCCTGTGGGGTGTTCCCCCAAGCGTTCCTGGTTATTGCAAAGGTGAGTCCTAGAGCGAGCGAATTGTTCAGGAACGAACGACGCGCAATCGTATTTCGAGGATTCATCGAGTGAACTCCTTCGTTTCGCATCGTAAAACTCCTTATTGGCACCGCGTAATCAAGACACACTTCGAGCTTTCTCGACTATCGACTGCACCAACTGATCCTCTTTTGAGAAACCAAAGCTAGAATCAAAGGGGTGCGTTCTGCGATCCAGTTGGGGAATCTGTAACGGTTGCGAGGAAGGGAAATTTCAAAGATGCAAGTCGGAACCTTGCGAGATTTTCTTTTCGGGTCATTGCGACGGCAGTTCCTCGTCCCGCTCGTCTCGCTGTTGTTACTGATCAGCTTGACCGTCACATTCTCCGCGCAACAGTTCGCAGTTCGATCGGCTCGCATTGCAACCGAATCTCGGCTTCGAGACCTACTGGAACTTTGCAAGCTTGAGCGGTTTCCCCTAACGGAATCTGTCTTGGGGCAAATTGGGGCATTCGCGGATTGCAAGCTACAGATTGTCGGCGAGGTTGAAGTAACCGATAAGTTGTTCGATGTGTTGGGTGAAGATTCGATCCGTTACGATGGATTCGCGATTGAACTTCCACCCTCACAATCGGCTTTTGAGCCGACCTCTTCTCGACGTTTTCTGCTGGCACTTACCAGCCCTCGTGATCGCTTGGAGAGGGCAGCCCAAGCGTTCTGGTTGCCGATGGAAACGGGAATCTTGTCGACCCTTGCGGTCGGTATCGCCGCTTTATGGATCGCAAACCGCATGGTTCGCCGATTAGAACTCCTTGAACATCAAGTTCATCGCATTGCGCAGGGCGATTATAGCCAGAGTTCTAACCAACCGAATTCTGACCAAGAGGGTGTTAGCCAACAGGGTGTTAACAAACAGGGTGATAACCAGCTGCGTTCTTCGCAAACCGTGCCGAGCGATGTGAGTTCAAAAGACTCGATCGCATCGCTTACTCGCACGATCAATGCGATGAGTCAACAGTTAGAAAAGGCACAAGGCGAGATCGCTAAGGCCGAGCGCGCACGCTTGATCAATGTCTTGGCTAGCGGCATGGCACATCAACTTCGCAATAGCCTCGCGGGTGCATTGCTCTTATTGCAAACCATGTTGAAACGGCTCACGAACCCTCCCGATGAGATTCCATTCGCGATCCAGCAAATTCAACTTGCTGAAGAGTCCATCCGTCGACTGCTGACGATAAGCCGCCCCGGTCGGCATGTGGAGGACCAACCGATGAGCATCGCTGAAATTCATCGCCAGCTTGAATGCTACATTCAATCAATCGTCTCCCACCATCAACTTCAGTGGCGTATTCGGTGCGACTCGGACGATCCAACTATCGAACTTGCCAGAATCGTTTCGGCTGGCAGTTCCGTGGTAAGCTCTCTGCTGAATCTTGCGATGAACGCCATCGAAGCGCACCTCGAGACTGCTCAAGGAGCGGAGACTGGCACTACAGCGATATCAGGGATCGTCGAGTGTGTTTACCGATTCGATCCCTCGGACGAAATGCACCACTGGATCCTTCGCGATAATGGGCCAGGTCCCGATCCAGCAATTGCGAATCAAATGTTTGACCCTTTCGTAACCGGGAAACGAGAAGGCGTCGGACTTGGATTGCCCACCGCAAGCATGCTTGCAAAACAGCTTGGCGGGGATCTTCAATGGAGACGAAAGGATGGCTGGACAGAGTTTGAGTGGACAATTTCCGCACGCACAATGGGCAAAATTAGTCCACCGCAAGAATGAGCTTCGTCGAGCAGATTGCGTAATAGCGATAGACGTTCGGTAAGCAAGCTGGACAATAGACGAACATATTGATCAATACGTTCCGATGCAGTTTTCATAACAAGGTACAGCCTAATGAGCACCATTTGGATTGTCGACGATGAACCTGCGATTTGTTGGGCGTTGCGATCAAACCTTGAAGAGAACCACCATCAAGTGGAAGTTTTCTCAGCGGCCGAACCGGTTATTAAAGCATTGAAGAAACACGTACCGGATCTGATGCTGCTCGATATTCGGCTCCCGGGCCTAAGCGGCCTGGAGCTTCTTGAACGGGTCAAGAAAGATCATCCTGATCTCCCGATCATCTTGATGACAGCTTTTGGGGATTTGAAGACGGCAGTCCAAGCCGTTCAAGGATCCGCATTTGAATACTTGACCAAGCCTTTTGACTTAGAAGTCGCACTGCAATCGGTGCAACGCGCGTTGGCCCTACGACACCTTCATCCTGCCGCTATCCCCAACGGTGACACAAATTCGTCTCGCGAATCGGGATCTACTGGTGACGGTAAGGGATCGAAGTCTCATGCAGCAGAGCTCCCCGAAGCCGAAACGATCCTTGGTAAGTCGCCGGCGATGCAAGCCGTGTACAAACAAATTGCGATGGCCGCTTCGATCGACTCCATCGTCTTGATCGAAGGTGAAGAAGGGACCGGTAAGAACCTCGTTGCAGATCGCATCCATAAGTTCAGCCAAAGACGCGATAAGCCTCTACTGATGATCAGCGCGATTCCTGGAAAAGACATCGAGTTCGAATCCGAACTTTTTGGTTCCGGCCGAAGTGAAAGCGATGCACTGCAACCGTTGCGAACCGGTCTGCTTGAGCTCGCCGATGAAGGTACCGTACTTATCGACGAAGTGGGTGCTATATCGTTGACGAATCAATTGCGACTGATCCGAGCGATCGAAAGCCAATCCTTCTGCCGCATCGGCGATACCGAGCCCAAAAAACTTCGGTGCAGACTGCTGTTCACATCGAGTCATAGCGTCAAAAAACTTCTTGCCGAAGGTGAACTTGATCGGCGTCTAGCTTCGCAGCTTGAAGTCTTTCGCGTGGAGTTGCCACCGCTGCGCGAGCGACGCGACGACATACCGTCCATGGTACATATCTTCCTTAATTCGAAGTCTTTACCTGCCGGAGTACGGATAACGAAACAAGCTCTCGAAGAGCTCAAGAAGAGAAACTGGCCGGGGAATATTCGCGAGTTACGCCATACAATCGAGAAGGCTGCCGTACGATCCTCCGGTGGGATGATCCATCTCGAAGACCTTCCTATCGAATCATCACTCTCGAATCATCCTTCGAACCAACCCGAATCCCAATTGCAGCTTGAGCGGGCCGCAAACGCTTGGACGACCGAGTTCCTTGCGTCCAAATCGGCAACCGATTCTACCGAAGCGGGTTCGAATTCTGGCCAAGAAGAAGGGTTGCCGGGAATGCTCTACGATGAGTTCCTCGGCGTGGTCGAACCAGCGTTGCTCAAGACTGTCTTAGATCATCTACAAGGTAACCGAGCGGCAGCGGCAAGCATGCTAGGATTGCACCGATCAACGCTGCGTCAAAAAATGAGACGTTACCGGCTCGATGGTGACAAGTGATCGTTCCATAACATAACTTCGGTCACACCACTCTTCGCTGGCAGTTTGTGTTTGAAGAGGATTCGAACTTTGCTGCTGGAGACGGGTTTGAATCGAACTTCGTTCCATTGGCTTCCGGCTGGTTTTTCCGGCCTATAAATGGCTTCTTCTGCTCGCTCCCATTTCTCGTCGCCCCAATACTCAACTGCATACGATTCCGGAGCTTGTACCCCCCCTCGATCGTCGTAAATCGCTAATTCGATTCGGTTGAATGAAGTAGCTTTTCCTAGATCGAGTTCCAACCAATCCTCCTCGCGGGTTGACTCGTAACTCGTCCAACGATTCACCGGGTTCGGATTGAAGACCGTTTTTCCATCGTTGGACTTCTCTGGGGTTCCACCGAATCGATCGCTGTGGGAAGCAGTCGCTTTCGGAAACTCCGCACCGCTTGGACGGTATGCAAGGTTACCGGTCGGTGGTGGTGCGACTTCATAAGGCACCGATGCTTTTCCCCATCCTTCGATTTCCGTGATCCCAACACGCATGCCCGGCTGCGGCTTGAGTTGTATGCGGATTCTTTCGATCGGTATGCCCGATAGCTCGCCCGATACTCCGCCCGTGAAATTGAATCGCGTTGGACTATGCCCCCGCAATTGGCTTTGCTCCATCGCAATGGGCTTTCCCCATTGACCGTTGGACATCGTTGTCAGAGTGATCGCTTGTGGCAAGGCTACCGAATTAGGTTTCACCGTTTCTTTGCTGAGCGATTGTGTATCATCGAGCAATAGGACTTGTAAACTCTCCAAAGTGCGAGGTGTTCCTAGTTCGATATCGATCTGTACTTCATCGCTCGAAGCGCTTTCCCAGCGATTGGGTGGATGTTGTAGATACCAGTAATTCCCATCGTGAAGTTTGGCGATAGACGTCCCGTTCATGGTGCTTGAAGCTGTTATCCTAGGAAAATACAACCCGTCGTTACCGACAAGATGATTGACCATTCTTGTAGCTTTATCGTTCGACTCCTTCGATGCCGCCTCAGCTACACGAGCCGCTGATTCGATTCGCATTGGGATTTCAACAACGATTGGTTCCAGCGCCTTCGATTCTTTAGCTAGTTTCCCATCGATGTAAATTCGAAGCCCTTGGCCTTTACCATAGTGCGACCCCGTTCGATCCCATGCCACGCTTACCTCGTGACCTTGGATCATTAATCCATCGAGCGCGAAGTAATCCCATGAACTCGGAGCAAGGGGCCGAATCTCTATGGAGTTCTTAGTTTTACTGTTTGCAGTGGTGGGTTGGATTCCAACGAGTCCGGTGATGACCAAGTCACAGAAACCGGAATGGAAATAATGCTCACTGTGGTTGTATCCATCGTGTCCTTCGAAGGACCCCGTATCGGGATGGAGGGCTTCGGCCAGATACGGTCGTCCTTCCTTGCGATGTGACTTGGCGTAAATATGAAGCAATTCAACGTAGTCTTCTGGGGAGACCCAAGGGGTTTTCCGCGACTGAAGCAAGTTTGCAAGAGCCTTGAGGGTCTGTGTGGTGGCATATGGCCATGATTGACCAGACCACCAGCAGCAACTTTTTTGCAGAAGGAACATCGGGTCGTTGCGTTCAACGGTGCTTGGCCCGTAATCAGCGTAGAAACCGTCGCGATCCATGAGCTTCGCCCAAGCGACATCGTAGGCACTGATGTCTATGTTTTCGGACTCGCTTGCATTGGAGGGTTCAAGCATACCGAACTGCCAGGGGACGTAACCGATCAATTCGCGGCCATGGGAATCACCCGCAAATCGACCTTCTTCGTACACCAGCGTTCCAGCGGAGATGTTGTAACCGTCGCGGTTCTCGTCATTTTTAAACATCGGAAAAAAGAATTTCCGATTCGGATCCCACAGCTTCTCTATCGTTGTCTTTCGCAACCCATCAGCAAAAGATTCGTACTTCTGAGCCGTATCGAGTTGTCCTAGGCGCCGAGCCATGTGAGCGATGGCCTTGGCATCCGCCCACATGTAAGCATTAAAGCTTGGACGATAGCTCGGTGCACCTCGCAAGATATCTTGCGTTTGCCGACTAGCGATATTGAACTCCATTCCATCGTCGTGTCCCGTTTGCCAGAACAAACCGACAGCAGGATCATAATGCCGGCGTTTCCAACCTTCGTAGTTTTCGATGAGTTTAGGTAACAAGCGTTCGATGAGTTTCGGATCTGGGTGGATCGCATCGAGAGCCAATACGCTGTCGGCTAACCAAGTCGAGTAGTTGCGAGGCTGAGCACCTGGCGTTTCCAGCCAATACGTGGCGTAGTCCGCTGCGATACCGTTTTTGCGCAACCACCTTACTTCGTACAACTGATGGCCAGCAGGGCAACTGATCGCACCATAGGCACCGGACCAGAACGGTCGATCGATGAATTCCGTGAACAAATATCCTGTATCGGGATTTCCGTACGTAAGATGTTTAGTGATGAGTTCCCAACGATAGTAATAGGTCGTGAGTATCTCGGGATCCGGACAATCGAAGAAAGGGATATTCTCAACGTACCAATCCCAATCTTGATTGTCGAAATACGTTTGCTCGCGAATGGTTTTTTCGCGATCGATTGTTTGTGCCTGCGAAGTTCGCAAATGCGACGCGCTGAACAAACATACTATGGCAACCGCGATGACTTGCTGCATGCCTTGAGACACGCGTGCACTTACGATCGAGCGGATATTTCTTATCGAGGCGATGTTCATTGAGCTCTATTCTTCGGTTTTCAGTTCTACGTTGGATTTGGTCCGTAAGGCGTCGCGATTAACTTTTTGGTTCTTCGGGAGTTTTAATGGACGGAATTGATTCGTGTCGGTTTGGCAGGGCGGTGTTCTCTCAACCAAACCGTACTCGTGCTCGTAATCGAAATCGGCCTGTAGTGGTGTTATGTTTGTTCAACACACGCCCCACTTCTGAATGCAACTGAGCTGTTCCCGTAATCCCCGTACGAGCACGAGCACGAAAGTTGGCCACGATCGCAATCATGTTTGGCCACTATTTTCCTTATTAGCCAGCTTTCTTAATGACCGGTAACTTCAGACCCCTTCGTTGTCTCATCCTTTGGAATCGCTTTCATTTGACGTGAGCCAGCGATAAGGAAATAGAAAACGGGGGTTAGGAAGATGCCGAAGAAGGTCACGCCGAGCATTCCGGAGAATACGGCGATGCCAAGGGTCTTGCGCATCTCCGATCCTGCACCGCTTGCGAGTACCAGCGGGATAACGCCGAGGATAAACGCAAAGGAGGTCATCATGATGGGACGAAGCCGCATGCGGCAGGCTTCGACCACAGCTTCGCGACCCGTCTTACCTGACTCCTGCAATTGCTTGGCAAACTCAACGATCAGAATCGCGTTCTTGCTCGCCAAACCTACCAGCACGACGAAACCGATTTGAACGAAGATATTGATATCGAGTCCGACCATCGCAACCCCTGCTACGGAGCAAAGCAAACACATCGGTACTACCAAGATCACGGACAAGGGAAGAATGGTGCTTTCATATTGAGCTGCTAGCACTAAGAACACCAAGACTACCGCCATACCGAAGACCAACAGAGCCGTGTTGCCTGCTTGCAATTGCAGATAGGTCAATTCGGTCCATTCCGGTTTTATACCGTCGGGTAATTTCTGATCGAGAATACGTTGAACGCTGTTCACCATGTCGCCGGAGCTTAAGCCCGGGACGGTAGCTCCGTTGATCGATGCGGCGACATCCCCGTTGTAGCGAGTGACCATCGCGGGTCCGAGTGTTTCGCGGATATTTGCGAAGGTCGCAAGAGGAACCATCTGTCGCAGCAACGTTCTTACTTTGAATTGTCCGACTTGTTCGGGTGTTCGGCGGTATTGTGGATCAGCTTGCACGTTGACTTGCCAAGTTCTTCCGAACTGATTGAAGTCGTTCGCGTAAGCACCCCCGAGTTGGACTTGGAGTGTATTGAAGACATCTTGTAATGGTACGCCGAGCGTTTTGACTTTTTCGCGATCGATATCGACATACATCTGCGGAGTGTTCGATCGGAAGCCGTTGATCATCGCGAGGATTCCCGGCTCGCTTGATCCTGCGACTGACACATCGTCAGCTACCGATTGAAGGTTAGCTAACCCGAGGTTACCAATGTCGCGCAGCATCAGTTTGAAACCACCTGCGCTACCGATACCATCGACAGGAGGTGGTCCGAAGACCGAGACGATTCCTTCGTCGACCCCTTGGGCTCCGAGCTTACGGATTTTCCCTGCGATGACTTGGGCTTTCTTCTCCGCTTCTTCTCGATGATGGAACGGTTCGAGGATCACGAACATGCTACCGAAGTTCGAGCCGACCGCATTTTGAACGAACGATTGTCCGGTTACTCCCATGGTATGGTCGACACCTGGGATTTCGCCGCAGAGCTTTTCAAATTGATCCATGACTTCTCGGCATCTTTCAAGCGAGGCCGAGTCGGGCAACCGGACGTCAACCAGCAGATAGCCTTTGTCTTGAGGCGGGATAAATCCAGTTGGAGTTCGGGTCATCCCATAATAAGTCGCAGCGAGGAGTCCGACGTAGAGGAGCATAACCAAGGCTCGACCGGTGATGAGTCGCGAGACACTGCCGGCGTAGAGGTTGGAAGTCCAAGAGAAGAACTTGTTGAATCCTCGAAAGAACCAGCCGAGCAGCGCGTTGAGCACTTTGGATAGCGGGTCGGTTTGTTGAGCTTTGGGTTTCAGTAGAACCGCGCAAAGAGCGGGGCTGAGGGTCAGCGAGTTCACTGCGGAGAAGAACGTCGAGACGGCGATGGTAACAGCGAATTGCCGGAAGAATTGACCGGTGATTCCCGAGATAAAGATACAAGGGATAAACACGCACATGAGCACGAGGGAGATCGCGATGATTGGCCCGGAGACTTCGGACATCGCTTTAACGGACGCGTCGCGGGGACTCATGCCGTGTTCCAAATGATGCTCGACAGCTTCTACTACCACGATAGCGTCGTCGACGACGATACCGATAGCGAGGACGAGTCCGAAGAGAGAGAGGTTATTCAAGCTATATCCGATACCGTGCATTACAGCGAACGTACCGATAATAGCGACCGGAACAGCGATCAGTGGAATGACGCTAGCGCGCCACGATTGAAGAAACGCAAGCACCACAATAGCGACAAGCAGGATCGCGTCGCGCAGTGCTTTGAAAACTTCCATGATCGACTCGGAGATAAACGGAGTCGTGTCATAAACGATCTTGTAATCGACACCTTGAGGGAAGTTCCCTTTGAGGCGTTCCATCTCAGCGCGGATCCGTTTGGCGGTATCGATCGCATTGGAGCCTGGTTGCTGATAGATCGCCATCCCGATCGATGGTTGACCGTCGAGTGTACAAGATGTGTCTTGGTTTTTCGCACCGAGTTCGATACCACCATAGGTACGGTTGTTGGAAAGTGTTCTAGAATCGGAGATCACATCGCGCAAATAAACCGGGGTACCCGATAGACTTGTGCCGACAACGATACCTCGGAATTCTTCAGGCTGAATTAATCGACCTTTGGTCGAGAGTGTGTACTGAAAAGCTTGGCCAGGCAGCATCGGTTCGCGTCCGAGAGCACCAGCCGCGACTTGGACATTCTGTTCGCGAAGAGCTTGCATGACATCGCTGGTGGTAATCCCGAGTGTTGCCATGCGGGTGGGATCAAGCCACACGCGCATCGAGTAGTCGAGCTGGCCTAGAAAACTGATATCGCCCACGCCTGGGATGCGAACAAGTTCATTGCGCAGTTGGATAAAAGCGTAATTGCTCAAGTAGAGTTGGTTTCGCGATTGGTCAGGGGAGACGAGGTTAACCACAAGCAAAATGCTTGGCGAACGCTTCTTCACCGAAACGCCAGTTTGTTTGACTTCGCTCGGCAGGGTAGGGGTCGCAAGATTCACGCGGTTTTGCACGAGGACTTGCGCCATGTCCAAGTCGGTTCCGACTTCGAAGGTTACTGCGATGCTGCAACCGCCGTCGTTGGTACATTGGGTCGACATGTAGAGCATTTTCTCGACTCCGAGAATTTGCTGTTCGATCGGTGCTGCGACCGTTTCGGAAACGACCTGAGCACTTGCTCCGGGATACAAGCACGAGACTTGGATTGTCGGAGGGGTGATATCCGGATATTGGGCGATAGGTAGTTGCCAGACGAACACAGCGCCGGCGAGGGTGATGAGGATAGAGATAACAGCGGCGAAGATCGGTCGATCGATAAAGAAACGCGAAAGCATTGTTAAGCACCTACTTTCGATTCGCCAGCAGCGGAAGCTTCATTCGACTTACTTGGCTCGACCGGGGCTTGTGGTGCCGCAGGTTGATGCCCCATAGGATGATGTTCCGTGCGTTCGATTTCGAGGATAGCACCTGGGCGGACGCGTTGAAGTCCACGGTAGATGATTTCTTCGCCGCTTTGTAGACCTTTGGTGATAACTCGTTGATCGCCGACGAGTCGACCTAGTTCGACCGTCCGACGAGCCGGTTTTTTATCTGCTCCTACGACGATGACGTAGCGGGTGTCTTGATCGACTCCGATGGACTGTTCGGGGACGACCACGGCTTGATAGGGTTGAGAGACGGGTACCCGGGCGCGGACGAACATGCCGGACTTGAGCAAGTTATCTTGGTTATTGAAGATCGCGCGGAGTTTGATCGAACCGGTTTTCTCGTCGATTCGATTTTGAATGAAATCCAATTTGCCTTGGTGAGGAAAATCCTTTTCGTCGGCGAGTTGGATAGCGCAAGGAATAGAGAGATCTTTGAGTTGTTTGTTTTGTTGGGCGGGGTCGTTAATTTCGTTGGCTTCTTTGCGTTCCATGCGTTGATATCGGAGAACAGATTGTTCATCGACATCGAAGTAAACGAACATCGGATCGTTTTTCACGATCGTGGTTAGCAGGGTACCGGTTCCGAGTCCACCGGTGACGATATTGCCTGGGGTGACCAGAGCGCGATCGATACGACCTGCGATCGGGCTGCGGACTTCGGTGTACTTCAAGTCGAGTGCGGAGATTTGGGTGTCGGCTTCTGCCGCGACTTGTTGCGCTTGGGCTTCGGTCAATGCAGCGACGTTCTCTTCGTATTCTTCTTGGGAGATCGCTTGAACGTCGATCAAGGACTTGGCGCGAGCAAGTTTGCTTTTTGCGAGTCCCACGCGAGCTTTCATCAAATCGATTTTAGCAAGTGCTTGCTGATTGACTGCTTGGTAGACGTCGGGTTCGATTTTAAAGAGAAGTTCATCTTCGCTAACGGTTTCACCGTCGGCGAAAAGGATTTCTTTGATGTATCCCGTGACGCGAGCGCGGACTTCAACCGTTTCGGAAGCATTTGTTCTGCCGACGAATTCGTCGTAGTCGGTCACTTCTTGGGATTGAGCCAAGACGGTAGCGACTTTCATCGGTAGTTGGGGGGGCAATTGGGGTGGTTTCGCGCACCCGACCAAGACGAGAAGCCCAGAGCTGAGCAAGCCCGATTGGCGAGCGCAGAGTCGCAAGATATTCATAGTATTTTTGTCAATTAAGGGTGTTCATCGCCAGAGAGCGAAAGGACATGTAGTATAGCTTGCGCGAGGAGCTACCCCAAGTCCCACGGCGAGAGGGTCGATTTGCGAAAACGCGGCGATTTGCAACCATCTGTTTTCCGCCCCAAAGGGGCACAAGGTGATAGCCCAGGGCAACGCCCTGGGTAAACTGGCCGATATACCGCGCAAGGCCTGAAAGGGGCGATACGAGAAGCCCACCATAACCATCGTCGATTGACGATTATGATTTCCAATTCGGTTCATTTTAATGTGATGTGAATCGACGTGCATCGCGGGACACATGCCGCCCTTTCAGGGCTTGGGTCACACGGTGGTCGCGTGTCCCAGGGCGTTGCCCTGGGCTTTCTCATCTTGCCCCTTTGGGGCATAAACGACGCGGGATAAATCCCTAGAATTGTTAATCCAGTTGAGGCGTGTCCATTGATCGCAACCTTTGATCGTGATCATTGATGAGTGTAACCCATGGTTGCTACCTTAAAGGGCATAAACATCCCCGCACTTGTGCTCGCCCTAGTCCTCGCCGCGTATGTTCTCGACGAGTCGCCATTCTCCGTCTTCTTCGCGCTCAAAGACCACCATGTGCGCTGTCTTCATCTCGATCAGTTCCCCAACTAACTCACTGGCCAGAAGTTCCATTCCGGGATTATGACCTATCGTTAGCACGCTTGCGCTCGAACCGGAGTGCTCGATGTAATTCCTGCGAATCACATCTGGGGCCGCTAAATAAAGCTCATCAAAATACAGGATCTCCGGTAAAGCTTGATCACTGTATTGGGACCAACTCTGCATGAGTCCTTTGAGCGTCTGCTGCGTCCGCACCGCTGAGGAACATAACACTCGCTCCGGTACGTAATCCAACTCAAGGAACTTCTCCCCAAGCAACTTCGCGGCCTTACGCCCTCGTGCGTTCAACGGTCTGTCCTTGTCTCCAAGCGTCGGATCGTTCCAGTCGCTCTTCGCATGCCTGACTAGTATCCAACGCTGCTTGGTCATCGTCTCGTTCCCAAATTAAAAAACATACTTCGTAGCGCTTTATGTTCTGCCGCGACTTTCTATCTTAATCCATCTTTCTAAAATGGTCGTGAGGTGTGCTTTTGAATCGTTAGCTGATTTTTACTTTGAGAGTGTTCTGGTGGCCGAAGAGTTTGACTTCATCATTGTCGGTGCCGGAACCGCAGGTTGTGTGATCGCTCGTAGACTTCTTGAACAGTCGTCTGCTCGAGTATTGCTCGTCGAAGCCGGTCCTGGTTACCCAAGCCTTTTGCTCAATCCACCTCTCCCCGGGATGAACCTGAGAAAACATTATTCTTGGGGACAAAAAAGTATTCCTCTTCCGAAACTAAATAATCGCCAAATCGAATGGCCAATGGGCAAAGTCGTCGGCGGTTCGTCTTCGGTGAACGCGATGATGGTCCACCTTGGACACCCTTCGGACTATGACTCTTGGGAACAAGCCGGGAATCACGGTTGGTCCTTTCGCTCGATGGCTCCCTACTTCAAGAAAGCATTCGGCTTCCTTCCCGCCGACTATTTACCCGACAGCTCGGTAAGCGATCGGGGTGTCTTGAGCCTATCGGAACCAAGATATCGCTCCGGTTTTTCCGAAGCTTTTTTAGATGCTTGCGAAGAAGACGGAATGGTTCGCGAAAAGCCACTTTTCGGATACGCTGCGGATGATGCATCACAAGGTAGTTGCGGTTACTACGCTGTGCTTCAACGCAACGGGGAGCGTTTTGAGACGGCTCGCGGATATTTGTTTCCTGTTCTCAAGCATCCTAATTTGACCATTCGATCTTCAGTCGATGTACGCAGAGTTTTGTTCTCTGCTGATCGTGCCGTAGGAATTGAAACCTCTGAAAATGGCCTTTTGAAAACTGCTTATGCTTCTACCGGTGTAATCCTATGCGCTGGCGTTTTTCAAACTCCCCGGATTCTGCAATGCAGCGGACTTGGTTCTGCACCTATGCTGCAAGCGGCAGGTATCAAACCACTTTTTGATCTTCCCGCTATCGGTTCGAATTTTCATGATCACGTTCGTGTCGGGATGACTTATGCGACGAACAAGGTATCACCGGGCTCGAAGCGGTGGTGGATTCCCCAAGCGATCCGTTATGTGGTAAGCCGCAAAGGTGTTATGGTATCTAACTGCTGCGAGACGGGTGCTTTTTTTCGATCTACCCCTGAAGTTACCGTTCCGGATATCCAGTTAACGACGCACTTTCAAACCTTCGGCTCTAACTCCGCTGTCGCGATCGATGTATGTCACTTGGCTCCGCGAAGCCGTGGCAGCATTTATCTTGATCCTAACGATCCCTACGGTGCACCGTTGGTGGACCCTAATTTCCTAGATGACCCCGAAGATCTGGCGGCTTTCGCTGCTGGCATCTCTCGTGTTCGCTCTATTGTTCGCCACTCGTCATTACGAGAATTCTCCATCCTCGCGGAAACTAGTCCTGGGGATCATGCTCGTGATCCTCAAGCAATAATCGACGCTATTTATCGGACGGCTGACACTTCCTACCATCCTTGCGGTTCGTGCGCTATGGGCCCCGCTGTTAGCTCCAATGATCGTCCTGCTGGTGCTTTGAATAACAACTTACAAGTCCATGGCACTGAGGGTTTATGGGTCGCTGACGCTTCTGCCTTTCCTACCGTACCCTCTGGTAACACGACATGTGTTGTCGTCGTCCTCGCCGAACGTGCTGCTGAACTTATCCTATCTGCCACTCGTTAATCAGCTGCTTGGCTATCAGCAGCTTTGCGTAAACTCGACCGCTCGATCACTTCCAAGTTTCCTAGAGCGGGAACTTTACCGCCCAATTTGGACCTGATGAGTTGAAGCACTTTCGCTGTTAGCTTTCGCTCAAAGACTGGCGCAAGATATTTCTGCATTCGGAAGCTTAGGTAATAAGGCTCATTGGTAAAACCAGCATGAGCTTTGAATCTAGCTAAGGTCTCATTCGCGGGAACGCTTTGTCTACCGACGCACACCATCTGTACTTCTGGCCTTGATATGGCTTCTTTGGAAAAGGTGTAATACAGCAAGTGCGAAGCATACTTTACGGCTGGTTCTACCGCACCTTCGCGTCTGTTCGTTATCAATCCTTCACAGATAGACCCGAAGGTTAAATGAACTAGATAAGCAGCTATCTCGTTTTGATAGAAACATGCGTGAATTCGCAAGTTAGGAATTTTTACTGCTATACTCGCTATCTTTTTCCTACCTTCGTCACTTAGCAAAGGATGGTCGGGATTTAGGCTTTGGCCTCGACGTTGAAGTGTTTCTTGATCGCACCGTTTCCCCAAAGTCTGCCATTCTTCCCAAGTGCATTCGCGAGACTCCAGTTCCTGCGTAGCCTTGTTGACTTGCTGCTTGAATTGCCTTTGAAGGTTTTTCAAGTCGTATGTTTTGTCTCGTAGAGTGTACATAGGCACTACGGTGCCTTCGTTCGTCGCGGTACCATAGACCGCTACGATGCGTCCCATTTTCCCTAACACTTCACGAACTTCTTTATCGTTCAAATCAGGTAGGATGGTTGTGGGAGTAGCCATCACAGAGAACGATCCGCCATCGAACCAAATGGTTCCCCCTGCGGGTAACGTTCTGTAGCCCCAAGCTTCGTAGAACTCTCGTAGGGCTTCTAAAACCTCTGGTGCTAACGTTGGCTTATTGCTTAGTTCCATCATTGGACCAACTGCCATAGTGCTTCATCGAGCAACGTTTTGGCTATTAACTTAGCCCCGTGAAAACGGCCTTGCTCGGTATGTCGGTTTGGTACGCTTACCACATACGCTTCTGCTGCCACCCCCGCCTTGGTTCCATTCTCGCTGTCTTCGAGAACCAGCATGTTCTTTGGATCTACACCCATCCTTTTCGCAGCTACTTGATAGATATCAGGGTGTGGTTTCCCTTTCCCTACTTCAGCTGCGGTCACTACGAAGTCGAATCGCTCGTAGATCCCTACCATTTGAAGAGCCTTTGTGGCAAAGGACTGGGTGCTGCTCGTCGCCACGCACTTGGGCATTTTACGCGACTCGATGGCTTGTAGAAATTCTTCTACCCCATGCATTAAACGCAACCGTTCTTCGAGAATCCCTTCGAAAATCTCATCGGTCTCTTTTTGCAGTTCTTGCCAAGTATCCGTAAGCCCTTCGTGTTCGATGACTACCCCGAAGGCTTCGGGTGCTGGCAAGCCTATCATGCGTTGCCTTACTTCTTCACGGTACGGCTTGCCTCTGCGTTGCAGCAGTATCTGCCCTACTTCTTCGTATAAGTCTTCGGTGTTGAGCAGAAGGCCATCCATGTCGAATGCCACTGCTTGGATCGTCTTGCTACCCATCGGACGGTTGAAAACCTGTTGGTTGATGTTTCAAGTTGTAGTTTGATACCACGTTGTACCAACAGCGAAAAAACCGTTGTTTGTTTCGCTTGGTTTGCCGAACACTTCTTATAACGTTTCCGCCACCGATCCAACAGGTTTTCCACCCTTGTTTATCACTCGTTTATCCAGTTTTTTACTAGGGCTAATCACCTTCAAGGGGCCTTTTTCAACAGCTTTGACGGCCCCTCTACAACTACAACAATATTTTTAAATATAGATATCTAGAACAGGAACATCCTGTTCGAATCCTTTTTGGACGAATCACTTTCGCCGCATTGTCCAGCCATCTGGAAGGACCGCATCTTTGGTGACGATGCTGATACCATCGCGGACGTAGCAAGGAGCAAAGTCGTCTGAGTCGGTTAACCCAAGATTGTTGACGACTTGGACATGTCTGCCGATCCGAGCATTTTTATCTAGGATGGCTCCTTCTATCCAACTGCCCGCTCCGATCCCTACGCACGGAAGTCCGTCGTTGGCTTTGCGTTGAACTTCATTGGGTGTTTCCATGTAGTCGGCACCCATGATGATGGTGTTCTTAATGGTCACACCTTCACCGATAACGCAACGCAAACCTATAACGCTGTTTTCGATTATAGAGCCTTTACCGATTCTGCAGCCGTCCGCAACGAGCGAAGCGTTGACGGTGGCGCCATCGATCACGGTAGGTGGTAAGAAACGTGGTCGTGTGTAGACAGGACTGTCTGCTGAGAACAAATCGAAAGGAGGATTTGGTTTCGTCAAAGACAAGTTCGCTTCGTAGAAAGCTTTGATAGTACCGATGTCTTCCCAGTAATCATCGAACAGGTGGATTTGGACTTTTCGAGAGCGGATGGCTGCCGGGAAGACTTCTTTGCCAAAGTCGCTGTAATTGGTTTTGTTAAGAACATCGAAGAGAAGTTCTTTGTTGAAGATGTACAAACCCATACTTGCCAAGCAATCGCGACCCTTCGAAGGGATGCCTTGGGCATCAATCCATTCAGGAGTCATAGCGACCATATCGATTTCTTCTTTCGTCTTTGGCTTTTCCAAGAAACCTACGACGCGGCCGGTATCGTCGCAACGCATGATTCCCAAGGCATGAGCTGCCGAGCGGGAGACAGGAATCGAAGCGATGGTTACGTCCGCTTTGGAGTCGATGTGCGTTTGCAACATTTTGCGGTAATCCATGCGATACAATTGATCACCGCTGAGGATTAAAACGTACTTGCAGTTCTGATCATCGAAATAAATAAGGTTCTTGCGGACCGCGTCAGCCGTCCCTTCGAACCAAGCCGTTTCGCTTTCCATAGTCTGCTGGGCAGCTAAAAGCTCGACGAAACCGCCGTCAAAGTTGTCGAAACGGTAGGTTTGGCGAATGTGTTGGTGAAGTGAAACGCTGAGGAATTGCGTAACGACATAAATTTTATTGATGCCGCTATGAAGACAATTACTTATAGGAATATCGATAAGCCTATATTTCGAAGCGAGCGGAACGGCAGGTTTAGCCCGTATTTTCGTGAGTGGGTACAGACGGGTACCTCGACCGCCCCCTAGAATAAGAGAGGTAACGCTTTTCATGTCCAAATTAGCCATCGGATGATCTCCCGCACGAGTTACCCTGATCGTCAGGGCTTACCTAATCATTTTAGCACGTAGGAAGACATCAAGCCCATCCCATTCGTATGAAACACTTTTGGATAACTAAAGTTACTGTCGAGGAATTAACCAAGGAATTGGTGAGTTTTGACTCGGTGAGCCACAGAAGCAACAGAGCGATTTCTGAGCGGGTGGCCGAAATCTTGCAAGACATTGGCTTTGAAGTCGAGTGGATTGAGTACAACGATGTTCAAGGGGTCGGCAAAGTCAGTTTGGTCTGTAAGAGGGATCCGCAGACCGATCCTAAGACCACGGAAAGTGACACAGGTGGGGTAGCGTACATGGCCCACACCGACGTCGTCCCTGTAGATGACTGGGACACAGGTTTTAGTGGGCCATTTGAAGCCGTGGAGAGATCCAACAGGTTGTACGGACGAGGTACTTGCGACATGAAAGGGTCTTTGGCTAGCGCAATCAAGGCGGTTAGCAGGATCGATAGGCAGGAGCAGAAGAAGCCAATCTACTTTGTAGTAAGCTCCGATGAAGAAGTTGGGATGGAGGGAGCTAAGCACATCGACAAGCGGTCGAAGTATTTCGAAGAGATGGTAAACAGGGGATGCGTAGGGATTATTGGCGAGCCGACGGAACTGCAAGTGGTCCGAGCTCACAAAGGGACTTTAGGCTACATCATACGCTCGAAGGGGATCAGTGCTCATACCAGCACAGGTGAAGGGACAAACGCGAACTATGCGTTGATCCCGATCTTGCCAAAGCTCCTTGAACTGCGAGAAATGACGGAGCGAGATTCCGCATATCACAATCAAGCGTTCGATCCACCGACACTCTCTTGGAATATGGTTTTGAGAAACGAGCCTTTGGCGGTCAACGTAACAACGGCTTTAGCAGAGGCGGTGTTATTTTTAAGACCGATGCCAGGGGTGAACGACCAACCGATCGTCGACGCCATCCATTCGCTTTGCAAGGAGCATCAATTGGAATTGATCGAGAAGGGTCGCAATAAGCCTTGGGAAGTAGCAGCACAAGCCGATTGGATTCAGAAGATGCTCCAAATCGTGGGTGGCTCGTCAGCTAAAGCGGTATGTTACGCTACCGACGGAGGGGTGCTTCAACGGCTTGAGCGGATGGTGGTATGTGGGCCGGGGAGTATCGATCAAGCGCACCGCAAAGATGAATGGGTATCGATCGATCAATTAAACAAAGCGGTAGCGATTTACGAACGAGCCTTTCGCGATTGGGCGACCGTTTGATGTTTCGTATTTTGCTGAAGAAGTACATGATCGAGTCGCTGCTCTTGTTTGGAGCGTTGGCTATCGTCTTATTTTTTTTCCCGTGGGTTCGTATTTGGACCATCAGTCAGTTTGAGTTATCCGGTTTTGCACCATTGATCGAGCAATTTAAAGCGTTTGAGAAGTTCTCACCGGTGCCGCTTGAGCAGTTCTTAACGTATCACGGGATCATCGGGATAACTTTTGATGAACCGGTAGTTTTGCTGTGTGTGCTTACGTGGGCCATAGCAAGAGGAACGGACGTCATCAGCGGTGAGCTTGGTCGAGGAACGATGGAATTGCTTTTAGCGCAGCCGATTCCAAGGTGGAAACTGGTCGCTGCCCATGGGGTGATCAGTGTCCTAGGTTTGTTCTTGCTATGCAGTCTGATTTACGCGGGTTTGTCGTTAGGGATCATGACGAATTCCACTCCGATGGCCACGCGAACGACTTGGACTCTGCCAGGTTGGGGGATGGAATTACCGAATCCATTTGTAGAGAAGCAGCAACGGCAAATTCCTTTACGAGAATTGGTAGATCCGTCGACTTTTGTAGCTTCTACGATCAATCTGTTTTCGTTGGGGTATGCGATTTTGGGAATCGCTGTATTGGTAAGCAGCTTTGACCAATATCGATGGCGGTCCTTAGGGATTGTGATCGGACTGTATGTAACGCAGTTGCTGCTGTTTATCTTGTCGAAGTCCACGCCGGGGATGGGGTTTGTAAAGCCCATGACTTTTTTGTCCGCGTACCAACCCGACTGGATGGTACAAGCGATCCACAATGACAAAGGGGTTCAGTGGCGGTTCTTTATGGGCGAAGCAGCCCGAGGGTGGCAAGAGACCTTCGGACCGATGGGGTACATCTCGGTGTTGATTCTCTTAGGATCGATCGCCTATGCGGCCGGGTTCTATCGGTTCCAAACCCGCGACTTACCAGCACCAAACTGATCGCTAATTACTCTTGTTGAGGGATCAGTTCCAAGCAGACTACACGGTTCGCTCCGCGAACGAATAGTAAGCCGTGTGAGAGAACCGGTGGAGCCCAACTCGGTGGCTCGATAAGAGGCTCTTGGCTTGCCGGGTCAGTCAACAATTGTAAATCCATTTCCGAGAGGACTTTCCACTCGTTATCGTCAAGAGAGTAGAGTTGAAGCTTGCCGAATTCGCCGAGCCAAAGCCAATGGCCTTCGACAAGCAGTCCGGTACCGCGATCGCGGTTGCGGTGACTCCAGACGATCTTCGGTGGAACTCCTTCGGTTAGCTCAATGCAACGGATATCGGTATCCGGAGGATTTCTACCGCTGCTTGCGTAGAGTCTGTTGTTATGGAGAAGAGGAGTGTTCCAATGGGTTCTCATCGCTTGGCTCGATCGGCCACCGGAGTCTTTCCACAATAGACTCAGCGCGTTGTCTTTCCATTCAAGCAACGCGCTTCCTATTTCGTAAGCTTCCGAGATGAATATTTTATTGTCGAAGACAACGGGGCTGGCCGCGTTGACGCTCTCTAACATCGCTGCACGCCAAGAGTAGAAGGCTTCGCCAGTTCCATCCTTTGCTTTAAAGACCAACAGCCCCTCACGCATTAACGATACACAGTAATCTTCTCCTGAAAGAGATGCGATGACAGGTGCGGAGTAACTTGCGAGATAGTTTCCTACTCGGTAAACCTCCTTGCCGGTTTTCTTGTCGAGAGCGACCATCCCTGATCCGTTCGGCTTGGCGTTAGGAAGGTCATTGATCGAAGGTTCCGATTTGATGAATCCTTGCGCGGGGCTTCCTCCAACCATCGTGATCAATAAATCACCGTAGACCAAGGGTGTGGCGCCGACGCCGAAGAAGTTCGGGACAACGCCATAATCTTTGCTCAATTCCCGTTTCCAGAGTTCTTTACCGGTGAAGATATCGATACAAGCCAACCGGCCCGTGACTCCATAAACATAGACGTTTTTCTCATCGACAAGTGGACTTGCGCGTGGGCCATCGTTGTAGCCATACTCGTCGCGGTAGACCACTTTCGCTTCCCACTTCCATAGCTCCTCCCCTGTTTCCGCAACGTAACAAGTAAGTCGTTCTACATCACCATGGCGATCGAATTGAAACCAGCGTCCTAAAGCGGCAACACCATTGCCGTACCCGGTACCGGTTTTCTTAGACCAAAGGATTTTTAAACCTTGTTTTGGCCATTCCTTCAGGATTCCCGTTTCGGAACTTTTCGAATCGTAGTGAACCCCAAGCATGCGAGGCCAGTCTTCTCCACTGGTTCGTTTCCACAACGAGGTCTGCTGGGGTGTAGGAGGTGGATCTTCCAACCCTCCAAATGGTCCTTCAATACTCGCAGCAGAGTACATCTCGCTCCGAGAATTTCCCAAGAAATACAGTGCGAATCCGGCGAAGCCCAAAAATAGCCCTAGGAAAAGCCACAATATGATATGCTTCGGACGATGGGTGTAGTTTTTCTTGCTGGCAAGCATGAACAACGACCTACGGGCGTCAGAAGGGATTAGGAAAAGATGGAAGACTTAGTGATTACCGAGTATTTGACGATTCCGAGCGGTGAACTGCAAGCGGTTTTTTCGCGAAGTGGGGGGCCGGGTGGCCAAAATGTCAACAAAGTAAATACCAAAGCGACGCTGATTTGGGACCTGAATACGACTCAAGTAATCTATCCCGGGACAATGATACGCCTCAAAAACCTCGCGGGAAACCGGATCACCGACGAAGGTTATTTAAAACTTCATTGCCAAGTTCACCGGGAACAATCGCGGAACCTCCAGGCTTGTAGAGACTTGCTGCGACAACTGATTCTGGCTGCCTTGCGACCGGTGGTCGAGCGCAAGCCGACACGGCCGACGGCAGGAGCGAAACGCAGGCGACTGGCGGAAAAAAAGAACACCGGGGAGAAAAAACGCAATCGAAGCGACCGGTTTGAGACGTAGGAGTTTTGAAACACAGAGGCACAGAGGCACGGAGAAATACAGGAATTTAAGGGAGGAGAGTGGACAGTTGAGAGGGGATATTGAACGGTGGAGAGTGGAAAAATTGATTTACAGCGATACAGTAGTAAAGAGGTAGAGTAGAACCAGGATGAAGTAGTACAAAGAAGCAGTAGTGCAAAGATTCAGACGGAAAATGGACTTGGCCCTTAAAAACTCCGTGCCTCTGTGCCTCTGTGTTTCAAAAAAGATCCCCGCTTCAAAAAAGCCCCGGATTGAAACGTTTAAAGTTTTTTAAGGTATTCGAGCAGATCCGCGA
>Ga0255132_1000193_pt1 | contig 23968 bp, 14 predicted proteins | sample Law_Law_RepA_8d_FD_188551 | JGI IMG/M metagenome (GOLD analysis project Ga0255132, IMG submission 188551) | Freshwater microbial communities from St. Lawrence River, New York, United States - Law_Law_RepA_8d | ecosystem: Environmental > Aquatic > Freshwater > River | place: USA: New York...
ATACATATCTTTGCCAATGGTGGTCCATCGCACATCGACACATGGGATCCGAAGCCGAAGTTATTCGAGTATGAGGGGAAAGAGTTGCCCGGCGAGACACCTCGCACGGAGCGAAAGACCGGTAATTTATATCCATCGACATTCAAGTTCAAGCAGCATGGGGAGTCGGGATTGTGGGCCAGTGAGTTGTTTGAGAAGACGGCCAGTGCGCATGCGGACAAGCTGTGTGTGGTGCGATCGATGCATGCGGATGTTCCCAATCATGAGCCATCGTTGTTGCTCATGAATTGTGGTGAGCCGCGTCAGGTGCGTCCGAGTATGGGGTCTTGGTTAACCTATGGTTTGGGGACTGAGAATCAGAATTTGCCTGCGTTTCTGTCGATGTGTCCTGGGGGGTATCCGATTCAAGAGTCCCAGAATTGGCAATCTGGCTTTTTGCCGGGCATTTACCAAGGGACCTACATAGACACGAATCACGAGAGTGTAGAGAAGTTGGTCGAGTACGTCGTCAATCGCAAGCTTGGGCGAGGCGCGCAGCGGAGGGCTTTGGATTTAGTTCAAAAGCTCAATGCGGAGCATGCGAAGAGTCGAGTGCAGGATCCGATGATCGAGGCTCGCATCCAATCGATGGAGTTAGCTTATCGGATGCAAGAAGAAGCGATGGATGTATTTGATGTGTCGACGGAGCCGAAGCATATTCTCGACATGTACGGACCGGGCGTTCAGGCGCGTCAGATGCTCATCGCAAGGCGGTTGATACAGCGTGGTGTGCGAGTGATTCAACTATGGCATGGTGCCGGTCAGCCTTGGGATAACCACGACAAGATCTTCGAGGGGCATAAGAAGTTAGCAGGCGAGAGCGATCAAGCGATTGCCGCGTTGTTAACTGATTTACAGCAGCACGGATTGTTGGATGAGACGTTGGTATTGTGGGGTGGAGAGTTCGGTCGGACGCCGACGGTGGAGTTACCTCAAAAGGGCGCCAACGAAGGGACCATCTCTGGTCGCGACCATAATCACTATGGTTTCACGGTATGGTTAGCTGGAGGTGGAGTGAAAGGTGGTCAGGCTTATGGGGCCACAGACGAGTTTGGGTTCAAGGCAGTCGAGAATCGGGTACACGTGCATGATTTGCATGCGACGATGATGAAGCTGATGGGTTTTGACCACACCAAGCTCACGTATCACTATGCGGGTCGCGACTATCGGTTGACCGACATTCACGGCCGAGTGATTCAGGATTGGATCGCTTAGAGGGATTTTTTCTTCGCGAACTGTATGGGACGGATGAGTCGTATGGGTCCCATGAGCCACGATGCTCCCACGTGAGTAACGCAGTGGGGGTTAGACGCAGTTGCGTTAGGCAGTCGCGTTTTGTTTGCCTTTGAATCGGCATGCTTCGATCAGATCGATCATCTGTTCGACCGTCAAGTTCTCGGCCCTGAGGTTTGGGGCGAGGTTGAGGGATTCGAGAATCTCGTCGACTTGAGGCTTGGTTATGAGATCCTTCATCGTGGTGAAGACTTCGCTGCGCAGGAATTTTCTTCGATGGAAGAACATGGCGCGGAGGCGAGTGTGGAAAAATTCAAGATCGACGATCCGGGCGCGTTTTTGTGCGTTGGGGATCAGACGAATGATCGCTGAATCGACTTTCGGTTGAGGCCAGAACACCGTGGGGGGCAAGACTCTCAAGATCTCGCAATCGCATTGAGCTTGCATCCATACCGACAGGGCCGAGTAGTCCTTGCAGGATGGTTTGGCGATGATTCGTTCGCCGAGTTCCTTTTGGATCGTTACGACCATCCGTTCCACGAGCGGAGTTTCGGTAAGAAGGTTGCTCAGGATTGGGGTGGCAACATTGTAGGGAAGATTCGCTACGAGTTTGAACTTGGAACCTTCGATGCGGCGGAGTCCTTCTTTGACGGAATCCAGGACTTCTGGGCGCAGATGATTTTTATTGCGCAGAGCATCGCAGGATAGGAGTCGGACATTTGGGAACGGTTTGAGCTCTTTGGTCGCGAGGGCTTGAAGATCTCGGTCGACTTCGACGGTGACGATAGCACCGGCTTTGGTTGCCATCGTTTTCGTAAGTGAGCCTAATCCGGTTCCGATTTCCAAGACGATGTCTTGAGGGGAGAGTTCAGCTCCATCGATGAGGATTTTGAGCAGATTCAAATCGACCAGAAAATTTTGGCCGTACTTGGTTTTAGGCTGTAAGCCTGCGCGCTCGAGTGTCTTCGATAGAAACGTCAGTGTTTGGCGTTCGCTCATGTAGCTGGCCTGATTTCAAAAATCGCTTCGACTTCGACTGCCATCCCGTTCGGTAGGGAGTTCGTACCCAGGGCACTGCGTGCACCCACACCGAGATCGCTTCCCAAGAGATCGACGAAGACTTGGCTAAAACCGTTGATCACCAATGGGCTTTGACCGAAGTCGTCGGTGCATCGGACGAGTCCGAGGGTTTTGACGATGCGCACAACTCGGTCAAGGCTACCGAGCTGGCTTTTGAGGGTCGCCAACATGGCCAGGGCTGTCTGTTTTGCTGCGGCTTGACCACCGGCGACATCCAAGTCGTCACCGACGCGGCCGAGCATCAGCGAGCCGTCATCTTTGAGTGGTCCGTGTCCGGAGACGTAAGCCAAGTTGCCTACGATCACGACAGGCTTGTAGAGCCCGACGGGCTTGGGGGCGGGTGGCAAGCTCCATCCGAGGGAGGCTAATTTCTTTTCAGCAGATTCCATAACGACCTAAACAACCTGGAATTTCACAGTGGAAGAACGCGTTGGTAAACAATGGGTCATCGCTTGACCGATTCGGTGGTACCGGCACAAAGCTCGGATTTGCCTTTAGGTTTTTTTACCTGGCGAGGCTGCTCGGAGGCTGTATTTCGGATACTTCAGAGCCATAAGCATACTCTCTGGAGGGTAGATTTCCCAGCCGCAAAGTTTAGCCGCGAAGTTTAGTTGTGCGAAGAGTTGAGGGCTTTAGGGGGATGCTTACAACTTCGTAGTTGGTGATTAGCCGCATTGGCGCTAGCCAGCGGTTTTCGTCCATGTTGATCACGCACCGGGCCGTTTGCGCGGCACCGCTTCCATTGAAAGCGGAATTGGCGCGAGCCATCCGGTGGACCATGCGATGCAGACACCGGGCCGCGATCGCGGCACCGATTTGATTCGACGGTATTGGGCTTCAGGGTGCGTGCCTTGGTGGCAACCCGGCGGCGACGCGTTCACGGTTGAGCCAATCGAGGGCAGGGGGGTAGGTAGCGAGGAACTTGATGAGTTGGGTGGCGGAGATTTCGAGGGACTCGGAAGCGGCTTTAAGGTCACCGAGGTGTAGGCGGATGGTCCCGATGGTTTCTGCGAGTAGGGCGGGGTAGTCGGGGTTGGTTGTTGCGATTCGAATTTTTCCTTTTCGTGTGTAGTTTTCCCGTAGGCCTGAGCGGAAGTTTGGCACGTTGATTTCAACGGCGAGTTCGCAGCGGAGTCGATGCATTGCGACATCTCGGTTTTTGGCTTGGGAGCGTTCTTCGCTGGCTGAAGCTCGGATGCCGGAGGGTAGGTGTTCGATTCGAGCCGCGGTTTCGACTTTGTTTCGGTGTTGGCCCCCAGGGCCGCTTGCTCTCCCAAATGTCCAGCGGCAATCTTGTTCAAGTCGATCGATTGGCCATTGAGAAGGATGCTGGTTTTCCATATCTTCAGTACCCCTTTGTCAGCCTGTCTATACCTATCATGGCGGCTGTGCCTACCAAGGTGATGATTTAAACTATCGTTAACTCAGCCCCAACCGCAACCCCTCGGAATCCCAGTTATGCCGCGAACGATAGCCATCGGAGACATTCACGGTTGCCTTGGTCCCTTCGATGCGATTTTGGAGGCGATCAGTCCGGGGGCTGGCGATACGGTGGTGACGGTCGGAGATTACATCGATCGCGGACCGGATTCGAAGGGGGTAGTTGAGCGACTGCTTGAGTTGCGTCGTCGGACGCAGTTGGTCCCGTTGATGGGCAACCATGAGGAGATGATGTTGGCGGTGTTAAACCGCACTCGGGAGCCTTTTGGTTGGATCAATCACGGTGGGCACCAGACGATGGAGAGTTACGGATTTAGTGGGGACTTGTCGGTCATTCCTGAGAGTCATCGGGAATTCCTATCGAATTTACTCCCTTATTATGAAACCGACAGTCATTTTGTCGTTCATGCAAATTACGACCCTCAGATGCGGTTGGAGAATCAATCGATAGAGTTTTTGAGGTGGACGAAGCTTACTGAGCGGATGCCTCGTCCGCATTTTTCGGGCAAGCACGCGATTATGGGGCACACTCACAACCGCAATGGGGACATTGTTCGGGCCCCGCATTTGACTTGTATCGACACGCACTGTTACGGAGGCAAGTGGCTTACGGCGCTCGATTGGTCGTGTGGGAAGGTATGGCAAGCGAGTCTTGACGGGAGTTTCCGCGAATTTGACCTAGAGCCGTTACCCGATGCGGAGGGCGCCCCGGGTTCGCCGGCTTGATGCTGGTAGCACTCGGGAAGGGAGTATTTCTTGGCTTCGGGACATTTCTGTCCATGACAATTTTGCGGTGGATGCGTAGAATCGCGGATCAAGGCACTGCAGACCTGCAGCGCTGGTGCACCCCTAGGGTGCGACACGATCTCTTGCAAAAGCCGGCGGGAAAAGTCTTGCCGGTAAGGAAAATAGTATGTCTTCGCAAAACCCGACCCCGGAAGAAAATCCGTCTGTAGCTTCAGCGGAGGTCTCAGGGGGCAGCTCGATCGAGAGCCAATCACCTGTTGAATCGGAGTCTCAAGTCCCTAGTCCAGAGGTTCGCAAGCGAGTCGAGAAGAAGGTAGAGCCGAAGAAACGCGAGAAGCCATCTCAGAGCAAAGCATCTCGAGCTGCGAAACCCAAGCAGGTTGTTCGGGACGAGAAATCGGAGCATCGGATCAACAAGGTACTTGCCGCAGCAGGGCTTGGGTCGCGCCGTCAGGTCGACGAGTTGATCGAGCAGGGGCGAGTGGAGATCGATGGGAAGGTCATCACGCAGGTAGGGACGAAGGTAGATCCAGCGTCGGCGCGTATCACGGTCGATGGTGAGTTACTGAAGAAGCATCGTCCGGTTTATTATGCGCTCAACAAGCCGGAGGGGGTGTTGTGCACGAATCGGGATCCGCAAGGACGTCCACGAGTGATCGATTTCGTACCGAATCAATCGCGATTGTTTCCTGTCGGGCGATTGGATGCTTCCAGTACCGGTTTGATTCTGCTAACGAACGATGGGGAGTTAGCGCAGCGTTTAGCGCATCCGAAGCATGGGATACCCAAGCGTTATGCGGTGGTTGTTGCAGGTCAGGTAGAAGTCGATGCATTGAAGCGGCTACAGCGGGGTATTTACATTGCGGAAGGTAAGACGAAGGTCGATCATGCGAAGCTTAAGCGCGTTCGCAAAGGATCGAGTGAGTTAGAGATCACGTTGAGTGAGGGAAAGAATCGGGAAATCCGCCGAGTGTTAGCAAGGCTTGGGCACAAGGTTGTTTCATTGCAGCGGATTGCTATCGGCCCATTGAAGCTTTCCGATCTCCCTGATGGTGCTTATCGTCCGTTGTCGAATCAAGAGGTAACGGGACTTTACGAAGCGGTCGATGAGATCCGTCGAGCGAGAAAAGCGGAGCGCAAGGCTCGCAAGAAGTTGCAATCGCAGGTGGGTGAGGCACCGGGGCGGGATGAGTCAACGCGCGAAGAGTTCGACGAAGAAGAAATTATTACTCCGGCGAACAAGGCCAAGCGTCCAGGTAAACCTTTGTCAAAGCCGCGGCCATCGAGTCGATCAGGCAGTTCGATGAGTGATGAGTTCGAGGACGACGAGGACGATTTCGGCGCGGACGATAATGCGCCGGCGGACTCGATTCTTATTCGAGACTCGGCGGATCCGGAAGCTTACGACGAAGCCATGGATGATTTTCTTGCGCCGAAGAAGCGATTTGGTTCTGTGATTGGCCTGGAAGAGTTTGAAGAAGAAGATCGCGTGGCAGATGCGACTTATGTAGGGTTTGCAGGTGACGACGAAGAAGACTTCGACGACGAGTACGAGAGTGACTTCGACGATGAGGATTTCCAGGAGGAAGATGACCAACAAGAACGGGGCCGGAATGGAAATCGGAGTGGAGATCGGGGGGCAAGTCGTGGTGCAGGTGGTGGGGCAAGCGGTGGTGCGAACCGAGGATCCGGACGAGGGGCAGGTAAGGGACCTGGACGAGGAGTTCAAGGTAACTCTTCGAATTCTAGGGGGGCTAGTCGCGGAGGTAGCGGAGGTAATCGCGGAGTTAATAGTCGAGGCGGAAGTGATGCTCGGCGCAAGACAGCCCGGGGTGGTGGCATAGGTGGAGGCGGCACGGGTGGAGGCCAGAGAGCAAGGGCAGGGGAGTTCGAGGCGCTCGGTTCTGATGGCCGAGAATCAGGAGGTTCGCGTCCGGTTCGCAAGGGTGGATTTAAGAAGGGGATTAAGAAGGGTGTAAAGCGCGGCGGAATAAAGGGTGGTGTGAAGAAGGGGGGCGGTCGTCAAGGTCGACCTAGCGGCGGTTCATCAGGTCGAAGCGGCTCCTCGGGTCGCAGTGGAAGGCCGTCAGGTGGTGGTAAGCCGGGTGGTGGTAAGCCGAAGCGAGGTAAGCGTTAAACGTTACGTTCCAGAGAATGACTTAGCAGATGCGTATCTCCGAAGTGAAAAACGTTGATGTTCGTTGGTAGGATTATGTCCTATCGATTCGCAGAGATTGTTGCGGTTCCGGGGGCTTGATCGGTCTTGTTTGTCATTCTTGTTTGTCATTCCTATCGATTCGTTTTTTAAACGGATCGTTTTTTGGGGTGTTTTTCGTTTATATTAGGGGGCTCGCCACTCGGGCCAAATCATCTTGGGTGCTGGTAATTGGAGTTCGGATAACCATGCCGAATTGTTGTGTTACCGGCTTCGATGAAGGGGCCAATTTTCCCTCCACCCACCCCACCGACCGTGATGTTAAAAACCGTGCTGTTTCTAAATCGCGCTGCGCTGTTCGCATTGACCGTCTTGTCCCTTGCTCCAACTCAAAGCATTTTTGCTTTTCAGGAGCAGGCCGGGCGAACGGTCCAAGAGTTACAGGGGGACTTCGGTACCTCGGTTCAGCAAGTGATCGAGAAGCATTGTGTGGAGTGTCACAATTCCGATCGCCCCGAGGCGGATATCGATTTGACTCTCTGGAGAGACTCGCAGCGGTTGGCGAAGGAGACTGCAACGCTACAACGTGTTGCCGAGCAACTTCACACCGGCCAGATGCCGCCACCTGAGGCAGCGCAGATCGCTGCGTCGGCGAAAGAGAAAATGGTCGCATGGATCGATCAATGGCTGATGCTTGAAGCTGAGCGTTATGCGGGAGATCCCGGGCCGGTAATTCTTCGGCGATTGAACAATGCGGAGTACACGTACAGCATTCGTGATTTGACGGGTGTTAGCTCCTTGAATCCGGCTAGCGAGTTTCCTGCCGACAGCGCTGCGGGAGAAGGGTTTTCGAACACGGGAGCGGCGTTGGTGATGTCTCCATCGTTGGTCCGCAAGTACCTTGATGCGGCCAAGGGGGTAGCCGAGCATGCGGTGTTGTTACCGGGTGGCATCACATTTAGCGAGCGACCATCAGCGGCGGACATGACGAACGCGAAGCTTGATGAGATACGAGCTTTTTACTCACAATTCACCGATCAATCAGGTGGAGCCACCGTCAATCTTCAAGGGATCGTTTTTGAAACCAATCAAGGTGGCAGGCTGCCGGTCGAACGCTATTTACAAGCCACGCTTGAGCTTCGTGATGCAATCATCCAAGACTCAAATCTCAAGGTTGATGATTGGATTGCACGGGTTGCAGCGGAGCGAAAGCTCAGTTCGAAGTACTTACGGGGGCTTTGGGATTCTCTTCATGACACGAAGGCCACCGGGTTACTGAAATCGCTTCAGCAGCAATGGAGTGGAGCATCGGCGGCATCAGCGGATTCCCTTTTTGCGTTTGTGATGTCGTGGCAACAGGCACTTTGGAAGTTTTCCAGTGTTGGTCACATTGGAAAGCGCGACGGGCCTAAGTCGTGGCAAGAACCGGTCAACCCTATTCGCCAAACTCAAGATATGCGGCTTGCGCTTACCCCGTTGGCGAGTGGTAAGCCAGCGAATGAGGACGTTACGGTTTATTTGCAAATTGCTGATGCTGGGGATGGTGGTGAGTCTGATGCATTGGTGATCTCGAATCCCCGCTTGATAGCACCTGGGCGTCCGGATCTGCCGCTTCGGGGTCTTGATTCGGTCGTCCGAACGATAGCAACACAGCAGCGAGCGTGGGTGTCTCAGACTTCTGAAACCCTTGTTGCGCTCGATCAATGGTTAGAGGCAACGGAAGTCCAGTCGCTTGCGGCATGGGGGGCTCAGAAAGACATTCCTGTGCCGTTGTTGAAGGCTTGGGCGGAGACATTGGGTATTACCGAGCCGGGAGAGACTTCTGCAGTTTCGCTTGATCGAAGATTGCTAACGCAGAAGGGGCAGAATCTTTCGGGTATTTCGGGGATCGATGGTTGGGTAGCGGAGGACGCGTTAAGCATCATTGCTAACGCGACTGACGCGCATCATCGCATTCCTGGGAATATGCCAGGTAAGAGCATTGCGGTGCATCCATCTCCATCGCGCGGGATGTGTGTTGGGTGGAGAGCTCCGGAGGGGATGCGAATTCAGACGCAAGCTCGAATACGCCATGCCCACACGGATTGCGGCAATGGAATTGCTTGGCGACTTGAATATCGCCGAGGAGCGGTTCAGCAAGTGCTTGGTGCTGGATTTTCGAATGGGGGGCAAGATGTTCCGATTGGTCCATTTGCGGGATTGCGACTGAGGGCCAACGAGGAAATCGTTTTGGTTATCGAGCCACGCGATGCGAATCATTCGTGCGATTTGACGAATATCGATTTAACCGTGACGAGCGATAAGGAGACTTGGAATCTCACCGAGCAACTCCACCCAAATCTTCTTGCGGGCAATCCGCATGCGGATGCCAAGGGTCGTCCGGATGTTTGGTCGTTTTTTACCGAGCCAGCTCGGGGTGTTTCGGCGAGTGCAGGGTCTCAATCGATGTTGGCATCGGGTTCGCTGCTAGCGAACTGGCTTCACGAATCCGATCCTCACAAACGGGCGGAGTTGGCGCAGGGTATTGAAGCGATTTTAGTCGCTTCGGATGCGAAGCCTGCGGTCAACGCAGAGCAACCCGATGCCGTCATGGCCAGGGAATTGCTTTCGGCTACGGGGCCGTTTTTCCGAGCTGCGATGAGTCTGGCATCGCAGGGTAATACCGCAGTTCAGGGTAAGCCCGCATCGCAGGGGAGCGAAGGTGGAGCCGCTCAGGGTGGATCTGTTGGAGGAAGCGAAAACGATATTTATGGGATCTCTGAAGGGCGGTTTGGGACGAGTGGGATCGAAGGTGCAGTAGATTCCAATCCTGCCGTTGGGGCTAGCGAGATGCTGGTGAGAGCACCTGCGGTTTTCGAGATCAAACTACCAGCTTGGCTTGCCAATGGAACGGAGCTTGTCGCAAGTGCGATGCTTCATCCGACGGCGGGTAAAGATGGTAGTGTGCAAGTAGTTCTCAGCGGAACGCGACCGACGGAATCGACGCAGCCGATTCCGAAGACTTCGATTGATGCGAAGGATCCGAATTGGACAAATGTGTCTCGACAGTTGAACGTAGCGAGTCCGATTCTCGTGTCGGCGGGTAGTGGAGCTGAGACCCGGACTCGCGAGGGTTTCGATCGATTCCGAGAGTTGTTTCCGATCGCGTTGTGTTACAGCAAAATAGTTCCGGTGGACGAAGTGGTTACGTTAACCCTTTTCTATCGTGAGGATGATGCGCTTCGGCGATTGATGCTAGACGAAGGGCAGGCGCGGGATCTTGATCGACTCTGGAGTGAACTTCACTTTGTGAGTCAAGATGCATTGAAGTCGGTTGATGCTTATGAGCAGCTTTGGCAGTTTGCAACGCAGGACGCGGATCCGAGTGCATTTGAGCCGTTGCGTGAGCCGATCAAACAAGCTGCCGAGGTGTTCCGCAAGTCGATGCGTGAAGCGGAGCCGGTACACTTGCAAGCGGTGATCGATTTTGCTCAGCGGGCTTATCGGCAGCCATTAAACGAAACACAGCGATCCACGTTGAGAAATCTTTATGCTCAGTTGCGAGGTTCCGATACGGGGCATGAGGAAGCGATTCGATTGTTGATCGCCAGGGTGCTGGTGGCTCCGGAGTTTCTTTATCGTACGGAGGTTCCCAAAGCGGATAGTGCTGAGTCGAGCGATATAACAACGATCGAGCTTGCGAATCGTTTGAGTTATTTCCTTTGGGCCTCGACACCCGATGATGCTTTGATGCGGGTAGCACTTGATGGTTCGTTGAGAGAGCCGCAGGTGCTCAAGGGTCAGGTTCAGCGGATGCTCAAGGATCCGAAGTCGGAGAGAATGGCCGTTGAGTTTGGTACCATGTGGTTGCATATCCGTGATTTGGATCAGCTCGACGAGAAGAGCGAAACACATTTTCCTGAGTTTCGTGAGATTCGACATGAACTTTATCGAGAGTCGGTGATGTTGCTCACCGATGCATTGGCAAGCGACAGGTCGATCCTGGATCTTCTTTCGGGGGATTACACGTTTTTGAATGAGCGGCTCGCTCGTTTTTATGGGATTGAGAACGTGACGGGAGATCAGTGGCGACGCGTTGAAGGTGTTCGCAAGTATGGACGGGGCGGTGTGCTTACCCTTGGGGCGACGTTGGCCAAGCAATCGGGTGCATCGCGCACTAGTCCGATTCTCAGGGGGAATTGGTTATGCGAAGTGATTTTGGGAGAGAAGTTACCCAAGCCGCCGAAGAATGTGCCGGTTCTTTCCGAGTTACCTCCCGAGGGGATGACCGAGAGAGAGTTGACTGAGTTGCATAGCAGCGAGGAGTCGTGTGCGAAGTGCCATCGCAGGATTGACCCTTATGGCTTTTCGCTTGAGAACTACGATGCGATTGGACGATATCGAAGCGTGGATACAGCGGGTCATCCGATCGACGCGAAAACGAAGTTACCTGATGGTCATGAGCTCAGCAATGCAAGAGATCTTTTGGCTTACATCGAAGCGAACCGTCGCGACGACTTCGTCAAGCAGTTCAATCGCAAACTGCTTGGGTATGCCCTTGGTCGATCGGTTCAGCTTTCCGATGAGCCGATGTTGCGGGGCATTCATCAATCGCAGCAAAAGAATGGTTACAGTCTTGGAGATACCATATTTGAGATTGTGACCAGTAAGCCTTTTCAGCAGATTCGCGGCAGAGAGTACCGCGATGAGTCCAGTCATCAGTGATCGAATCCGTTTTACGGCACTGTTTTTACAGTGTTGTTTTTACGGTGCTATTTTTTCAAGCTAATTTTTCCGAGCCAATTGAGTTTCCCAATAGGGGTTAAGAGATGAATACCAACCGAGCGCTAGCCAGTCGGCAAGAGTTAGTGAAAGCCGACAGACGGCAACGAGATATGGGAGCTTTCTCGCGCAGGAAGCTTCTGCGGGGGCTTGGGGTATCGATGGCGTTGCCATGGATGGAATCGTTGAATGTGTGGGGTTCTGAAGAGGGCGCAGTTTCCAAATCGGATGGAGCAGTGCAGGCTCCTGTTCGGTTGGCGGTCCTCTTTGCGGGGAATGGTTTCCATGGTGGGGAGTGGTGGGCGAAAGAGGACCAGGGTGAGCTACAGCTCGGCCGAGTGCTTGCGCCATTATCCGAAGTCCGAGATAGCGTGTTGTTTATCAAGGGGTTGTATAACGCCGAGGCGTTGAAGGGGAATATCCACAGTTCGCAGACAGGGAACTTGCTTTCTGGTGCTCCGTTGGCAGCGGGAGGAGAGATACGTTCTGGGACAAGCATCGATCAATTTTTAGCGCAGACGGTAGGTCGTACGACGAAGGTGCCGAGTCTGGTGTTGGGTTGTGAGAAATCCAATCCATCGGTGCATAAGAACTATTCCATGATTTACAGTTCGCACATTTCTTGGTCGAGTCCAACGACACCGACTCCGCTTGAACTGTACCCGGCGTTGGCTTTTGATCGTTTGTTCAAGGACGAGAATCATCGTGGGGATCAGAGTGTATTGGATTCGATCCTTGAGCATGCTGGAGATATTCGCCGTCAGATCAGCACGAGCGACCAACGGAAGTTTGACGAGTACCTCGATTCGGTGCGTGATGTTGAGCAGCGGATTTCGAATGCAGGCAAGCGTGGTGAGTTACAGGGTTGGAAGCCGACGTTGGACAAGCCGAACATCGACCGTCCTGCGGATGGTATTCCGCAAGATATTTCTGAGCATATGCGATTGATGTGCGACATCCTCGTCTTAGGATTTCAAACCGACACGACTCGGATTTCGACGTTGAAGCTCAACAATGATCATTCTTCGTTGCGATTCCCGCATCTTGGTGTTGATTACATGATTCACCATTTGTTGTCCCATGCCGATACGGAGGATTGGCTCAAGGTCAATCAGTTCTTCCTTGAGCAGATGGGTTATATTGCCAGGAAGTTGCAGGCGATCAACGAAGGGGAGAGGACCGCATTGGACAACTCGATGATTATGCTTTGTTCAAGCATGATGACCGGTAGTCACGATGCATCTCAGTTACCTGTGGTGATGGTCGGTAAGGGGGGTGGCAAGATCAAGACAGGTCGGGTGTTGGATTACCGTCAGTCGTCTGAGCGGCAGATGTGTCGGCTGTATCTCTCAATGATGCAGAAGATGGGGATTGAGCAGCAGACTTTTGGTGATGCGAGCAGTCCGTTGGCAGAAGTTTAGAGATAGGGGAGGGTTGCGCGCTTTCAGTACGTACCCCCTGCCGGTTTGACGTTCACTGAGAATTGTTGGTTGAGATAGTATTCACGTTGAAGGAATAGAGACAGGAAGTTATGGTCAAGCTCGGCGCGCACATGAGCATTGCGGGAGGATATTACAAGGCGATTGACGCTGCTGCTGAGTTCGAGATGGATGTGGTTCAGCTATTTACGAAGAACAACAACCAGTGGGCAGCCAAGCCCATTTCGGATCAGGAAGTCGCTTTGTTTTCGGATCGGTTGCGCGATACCGGGGTATCGAATCCTCTGTCACATGCTTCTTACCTGATCAATCTTGCTTCACCGAAGGATGAATTGTGGAACAAGAGTATCGATGGGATGAGTATTGAGTGGCAGCGAGCCGAGCAGTTGGGGCTCGATGGTGTTGTCATGCATCCGGGAGCTTTTGTTGAATCGACACCTGAACAGGGGATGCAGCGAATCGTCGATGCGATCGGAGAGATTTCACGCAGAGTCGAAGCGAAAAAGTCTTGGTTGTTGTTGGAGAATACAGCAGGCCAAGGATCTTGTCTTGGTTGGAGCATGGAGCAGCTTGCGTGGCTGTTGGAGCGCACAGGGGAATCGATGCGAGTGGGAGTTTGTCTCGATACTTGCCACGCACATGCGGCTGGATATGACTTCTCGACTGAGAGTGGTTTCAAGGCTTGGGAGCGTGAAGCGAAGAAGTTAGGTGTTTTGGATGCGATCCGAGCGCTTCATTTGAACGACAGCAAGAAGGGTTGTGGATCGCGTGTTGATAGGCACGAGCACATTGGTCTTGGCACGATCGGTTTAGAGGGGTTTGAGCGAGTATTGAAGAACAAGGTGCTCAAGCAGTGGCCGATGTATTTAGAGACCGACAAGGGGCTCAACGACGATGAGGAAGATTGGGATGCGGTGAATATGCGAGTGCTGCGGGGATTGGCGAGCTAATCGGTTGTCGATACGAGCGATCTTGCGGTGTCACAAGCGGCTTGCCAATGCGTTTCGTCTTCGAAACCTTCGCGGTGGAACACCAACTTCAGGTCGTGCAGTCGGAAGGTAATGTAGTTTGGTTCGACGATAACGGATTCCAAGTAGCGGGTGGGGATTCGCATCCAGTGTTGGAAATCGGATACGAACAGAGTGTCTTGGTTAAACCAGCGGATTTCCGGCCACGCAGCGTCTAATGTTTGGATTCCGTGAGGGGATGCTTGGACTGATTTGCGGTAGGGAGCGCGCCGGGGATCTTGGAAATCCCATTTCGCAAGAAGTTTTGCGCGCGTTACGCGGGTGGCTTCTAGCAGCATCCAGGGGACGAGGGCCAGGGCACCGATTGCCCAGGTGGGTTGGGACTTTCTCGGAAATTGTTCGAAGAGGGTGGCCCAAACCGCAAGTACCAGAACGACGAGGATTATATGTGAGCTTGGACGCCAGTGAGTCGCACGGTAACGATCCATTAACGAGAGGCTCTTGTTGGGGCTTAGTATCGAGACCCAAGCATCTGTGGGTGGGGCTTCGGCGATCAGAGGGATATAAGTGCGATTGGTGACGTAATCATCGAGCAATTCACGCCATTGGGATTCGAAGAAGCAAGTGCTTGGGACCATCGCAAGTGGCGATGGAGAGGATGGGGATGGGTAGACCAGCATGCCGCTGCCCGGGTCATCCATAAAGGAGCGAGTGGTGGTTTGCATGCAGAAATCGTTATGCCAGACCGTCCACCTTCCCCCTGAGACAACACCGTGGGTCGGGCCGATGAGCCAAGGGCGAATGCGGGTCAGTTTCTCGACTTTCCCGGTTCCTAGAAGTTTTCGGTACATTCCTAGGATGACCAGCAGAGCGATGATGGCGGCGAGCAGCGGGCCGATGATGCCGACAATCATGTAGAATGGGAACCCCCAGATGAATGCAGAGATCAAGACTAGTGGGAGCAAGCATCCGAATTGGGTGGGATTATGGTAGAACTTTCGGATCTGCTTGGCATCTAATGTCCCGTTAAATTCCACGACAAGAGGCCGGGGATTATTCGGGGCGGATGTGGTACTTTCCTCAGAAACACTGACTTTCCATGGATTGGCTTCCCATGTATTGGATGAATGCTGGGATGCAGGTTTAGGCGACTGGTTCGATGAAGCCATGCGTCGAGCGGTAGGTTTTCTGATGAAGATTTAGTACAATTGAATTCTATGAGCAATTCTAGCCAACAATCACTCCCCGTACCAATCCGGCAGAAACTTGGGGAACTTCGAAGTCTCATCAGCCGACTGATTGCTACCCAGGGAGCTGTGGTACTAGCATGTTGGTTGATTGGATCGTTTTTGCTATTTGGCTTGATCGATTATCTTCCGACTCGGTTCGGTTCAGACGAATCACCGAGAATTGTTCGGATAGTCATGTTAGGGCTGATCGCAGCTGGAACGATATGGATATTGGTTCACTTTTATTGGAACCGTTGGATGGTCCATTGGAGTGATTCTTCGTTAGCGTTGGTGATCGAGAAGCAGCATCCGGAATTTCAAAGCACGTTGATTACAACGGTGCAGGCTAGGGGGGCAGAAGCGAAGGGGCTTGGGTCGAAGTCGAAGGACTTCGAGGAGATCGAGCATCCGAATCGTCCGGGAATGATTGAGCTTGCAGCCCGCAAGGCGGTCGATTTGATTCAGAAGATTGATGTGAATTCGCTGGTTCGGTTCGCGACCTTGCAGCGTGAATTAGGTCTCTTTGCTGCACTTCTGACATTGGTGACAGCCGGTTGGATGCTTGCTCCTGACTACCTCAAGCACTGGACGAAGCGACTTTACAGTTTGTCGGATCAGCCGTGGCCTAGACGAACGACGTTGGGGCTTGTCGGAGTCGAGTTGGATGTACCGTCCTTTACTAGTACCCCGAAACGAGACAAGTATTTGGTTTCGTTTCAGGATGGAAAGGTATCGGTACCGAAGGGAGCATCGCTGAAGTTGCGAACGACGGCCAAGGATCTTTTGGCGGCACCTTATGACAAGTGTTCATTCCAGTATCGCGATCGATCTGGGAATCGTGGGCGAGCGAGTATGCTCAGTTATTCCACGTCGAATCCAAAGGAGTTCAGTTTGGATGGCCCTCCCTTGGAAGCCATCAACGATTCGCTTTGGTTTACACTTTCGGGTGGGGATGCGCGATTAGCAAACCTTCAAATTGAAACGGTCGATGCGCCGTTTGTGGTTTCGACCGATGTGGATGTAGCTTATCCGGAGTATTTGCAGCGATCGACAAAGACCACTTGGGGGAACGAGCGGTTACCTTACCGCAATGGCATGCGGCTTCCTCAAGCCACGGATGTATCGCTGTGGGTGCGAGCTAATAAGGCGATTTCGCGTTGCGATATCCAACGGACTGTATCGCAAGTTGCTACTGCGAGTTCGGGGCAAGTTGCGGCTGGTTCGGATGTTGTTCCTGTGCGTCCGGAGTACAGCATTGAGTTCGATAAGCCTGCTTCGGAGTTTCCGGTTCCGCTTGGATTGCTTGAGGATAATCTCTTCATCGAGCTTCGGCTGTGGGATGATCAAGGTTTGTGTGCGACGCGGGTACAGCAGTTTGTCATCGCGAGCATTGTCGACACTCCACCGGAGATAGATTTGAAGCTTGAGGGGATCGGTTCGGCGATCACGGAAAATGCGATGATACCGATTCGCAGTAAAGTCAAAGACGATTACGACTTGAATCAGGTTTGGGTGGAGTCGATCATCGACGAGCAGCCACTTACGCGTGTGGACGTGCAGGTTACACCGCAGGGTGACGCGGACTTGGATGTTGATTTGAAGGCGTTGCGCGATGCGGGCCAAAGTGTTCCGAGCGTTGGATCAACCCTTGCACTGCTTGTTGCGGCTTCGGATTTCATGCCGCCGGTTAGTGTTGATGGAGGGGTTGGGGAAGCAAAACCGCATACCGGTCGCTCGACACCGATTCAACTAAGTGTAGTGACGGTCGATCAGTTTTTGGTATTGATTGATCGGCGGGAAGCAGCGATGCGTCGACGGCTTGAGCAAATCATCAGCGAGCTTGGACAGTTACGGGACTTGTTGGTGTTAACGAACAAGAACAATACGGAATCGACCTCTGCTCAATCACAGAAGTCAGCTTCTGAATCAACCGGTGATAGCGGCGGTGGGTCTGCGGTGGTTGAAGAGAGTGAAGGCTCGAAGGAGTCCGATATAGAGCGTCGAGGGCGACTCTTGTTGTTGCGAGCTCAGCAGGCTTCTGCGCAGGCGAGCAAGTCCGAGAGTGAGCTCAAGGGCGTTCTCAATGAGATTTCGCAGTTGGTAGCTGAATTGATCAACAACCGAATCGACAGCAAGGATCGTCGGGAGCGGCTGGAGGAGAAGATCAAGATTCCGTTGAGCAGCCTTATGGAAGCGAAGTGGCAACCTTTTTCTAATGAGATAAATGGGCTTGAGCCTGCGGCAGCGAAGGCGACAGCAGAAGAGTTTTCGGGTCGGATTGAGAAGCTCATTGGGCAAAACAACGAGATCATCGTTGCTTTGAATTCCATTCTTGCCGACATGATTGAACTTCAGGACCTCAATGAAATAATCGATCGTGTTCGTGGTCTGCTCGATGAGCAGTCGAAGTTGCTTGATCGGTCCAAGGAAGAGCAAAAGAAGAGTGTGCTCGATTTGCTCAAATAGGTGCTCCGAGTGTGTTGCTTCGGGTTCGTTGATTGCAGAGTTGAATTTCGTTCTATAGGCGCATCGAAAATGATCCAGCAATATCGGTCGGTAGTAACTCTGCTTGGGCGTTTTTCATGCTGTTGTTGGGTTTTAGCCGGTTGGTTATCGCTAAGCTGTTTGTTGTTCGACGGTGTTGGGCAGTGGAGCATCGTTGGGCATGCGGTGTTAGGGCAGGATGCGGCAGCGAAGTCGCCATCTGGGCCTCAATCTGGGGCGCAATCGGGAGAGAAACCTACAGATCAATTGAAGTTGCAGCAAACGCAACTTGCCACTCAATACGCGAACCTCGAAGAGGTGTTCTTGCGGATGAGTGAGATCGAGGCGGCGACGAACCCGACGCGAGCTGGATTGTTGCTTCAAGCTGCCCAGATGAGCAAGCAGTTAGCGACACAGCAGCGCATGATGCAAGCGAGTGATTTGTTGGGCAAGGGTCAGTATTCGCGTGCGATTCCGGAGCAGGAAGCTAGTCGGGAGAATCTTAAAAAGCTTTTGGAGCTTTTGCAGAGTGAGAATCGTTCCTCGAGGGTGAAGGACGAGCGAAAGCGGCTTGAGGATGTATTGAAGGATTTACGTCGGATCGAGAATATTCAGCGAGCCACCCGTGGTCGAACGGAGGCGGGGCAGGACAATCAGAGTGCGGCTAATGACCAGAAGGATTTGGATAAGCAGCTTGAGAGTGCGCAGAACGATTTGACGGAGAAGTCGGACGGCAAGAAGGACGAGAAGAGCGATGGTAAGGGTGAGCCGCAATCACCGAAGGACCAGAAGGGTGGGGAGCAGAAGAAGTCCGAGCAGGAGCTGAAGTCAGGCAAGGACGATAAGGGGAAGGATGACAAGTCGGGTGAGGGGCAGAAAACCAGCGAAGAGAACAAGTCCGGTGAGGAGATGAAAACCGGCGAAGAGAAGAAGGCTGGAGAGGACAAGAAGGTCGGTGAGGAGAATAAGCCTGGAGAGGAGAATAAAGCTCGTGAGGAAAAGAAGGAGGGGGGAGAGAAGAAGGAGGGGGTAGAGAAGGAGTCCGATCCATCGATGCCTAAGGATGCATCGAAGGATGGGCAAAAGGATCCATCGGAGGGGGGCGATCAGGAGCAAAATCAGGAGCAAAATCAGGAGCAGAGCAAAGAGCAGAGCAAGGATCAGGGGAAAGAGGGTTCAGAGGGTCAGAAGTCGGAGGATCGCAAGCCTAAGACGAAGGAAGAGCAAGCGCGTCAGCGGGTAGAGCGGGCGAGGGAGCGGATGCAGAAAGCGGAGAAGGAACTCAGGGACAACAAGCGCAAGGAGGCGATCGAGGAGCAGCAGAAGGCGGAGGATGAGTTACAGCAAGCCATTGCGGAGCTTGAGAAAATTCTCAAGCAGTTGCGTGAGGAGGAGATCGAGCGGACGCTTGTGGATCTTGAGACGCGACTCAAGCGGATGCTAGAGTGGGAGCGGGGTATTCGCGAGCAGACTCAGAAGCTTGCGGAGTTGACAGGTGAGGATCGTGATCGGCAGTTGGACATCCAGGCCAACAAGTTATCGACGGAGCAGTTGAAGGTTGCGATGGAGGGGCAGCGAGCGATGTTGTTGCTGAAGGACGAGGGGTCGAGTCAGGCTTTTCCGGAAGCTTTAGAGCAAGTCATCAGCGATGCTCAGATGGTGGTAAAGCGATTGAATGGAGCGGATGTATCGGCGGGTACGATAGCGATCGAAGACGAGATACTCGGTGCATTGGATGAGATGCTTCAATCGTTGCAAGAGGTTCAGAAGAAGCGAGAGGAGGAGAAGCAGAATCAGCAGCAGGGAGGTGGTCAGAGTCCGGGTGGAGGGGAGCAGGAGGAACCGTTAGTGGGCAAGATAGCAGAGTTGCGATTGATCAAGACTTTGCAGCTTCGGGTGAATCGTCGAACGGATCGGCTTGCGGATCAATCGAACAATGGCGATGACTTGGTAGGAGAGGTGGCTGATGAGAAGCTTCGAGATGAGCTTAGAGAGCTCTCAGGTCGTCAGCAGAAGATTCAAGGAGTGACGCGAGAGATTTTGTTAGAGGCTAGCAAAAAGCAGTAGGCTTGATCTTAGTGCAGTACTGAAATGTAGTGCGGTCCTGAGCGTGGTGCGGTCCTCCTGGGCCGCGATTACGAGCGCAGCGAGGCGTGAAGTATCAGTGGATTGCGCGGACAGCGGGCCGGGAGCCCCGCTCTACGATTGCGCGGACAGCGGGCCGGGAGCCCCGCTCTACGATTGCGCGGACAGCGGGCCGGGAGCCCCGCTCTACGATTGGGCGGACAGCGGGCCGGGAGCCCCGCTCTACGATTGGGCGGACAGCGGGCCGGGAGCCCCGCTCTACGATTGGGCGGACAGCGGGCCGGGAGCCCCGCTCTACGATTGCGCGGACAGCGGGCCGGGAGCCCCGCTCTACGATTGCGCGGACAGCGGGCCGGGAGCCCCGCTCTACGATTGCGCGGACAGCGGGCCGGGAGCCCCGCTCTACGATTGCGCGGACAGCGGGCCGGGAGCCCCGCTCTACGATTGCGCGGACAGCGGGCCAGGAGCCCCGCTCTACGATTGCGCGGACAGCGGGCCAGGAGCCCCGCTCTACGATTGCCCCGCTCCACGATTGGGCTGCTCTACGATAGGTACAAAAAAAATACTGCCACGCGGGCGGACCCGCTAGGCAGTATTTTGAAGATCGAAACGCAGTGGGATAGACGAAAACCCTTTGAGCGTGACAACGTTTAGCCACTTTCACCGGGCTCTACTCCCGGCGGGTACGCTATCCCTGTACTTGCGTCCGACACATAACTATGCCCTTTAGAACTCGATAAGCAAGCAAATCGGTCCGTTTTTTTCTTTTCTGTCAGAGAGCTTGCGTTCAAAGAATCAATTGAAACACCTCTGTGTTTCAGGCAGGCTGTAACGGCACGCAGAGTGCACAAGTCGGTTCTTTCCAGGTCATTTCTCGCTGCTAGCACCTTGGAATATCTTCCCTAACCAATCAAACTATCACCGCAGACTACTTTCGCAATTTCCCCCCTCATTTCAGCACATCATGAGCGTTCCCAATCGGACAAGCTTTTTCGCCTGCCTTGGCGTAGTGATATCTTTTTTGACTCTTACTCCTGAGCTATTCGCGCAGCCTTTTCCAAACCGCAAATACGGTCAAGAAGACAAGTTTCGCCAGTTGGAAGAGATTTTGCCGACGCCCAACAGTTATCGGGCTGCGAGTGGAGAGCCGGGTCCGGACTATTGGCAGCAGCGAGTCGACTACACGATCGATGTGACGCTCGATGAGAAGGAGCATCGTATCAATGGATCGGAGACGATTCGGTACCGCAATCAATCGCCGCACGCATTGCGGTATCTATGGGTGCAGCTTGATCCAAACATTTTCGCGCCGGATTCGGATGCGAACCGAATTCGTTCGGGAAGGGGGCTTGGTGGTCGGGTCTCAACAGCGGAGCTTGAGGGGCTTTACGAACGTAAGACTTTTGATGGTGGGTGCAAAATTGAATCGGTGACGGACACACAAGGTCATCCACTGAGTACGTTCACGGTCGACACGATGATGCGAATCGACTTGAAAGAGCCGCTTTTGAGTGGTCAAGAGTATTCGATGAAGATTCAGTGGACGTATGCGATCAACAATTCCAAGTACATCGGTGGTCGAACCGGTTACGAGTACTTTGAGAAGGACGGGAATGCGATCTATGAGATTGCCCAATGGTTCCCACGTTTGGCGGCTTTTACGGATGTGACGGGTTGGCAGCACAAACAGTACCTTGGGCAAGGTGAGTTTACACTCGAGTTTGGCGATTATCTCGTGCGGATAACTGCGCCGGCGGATCATATCGTAGCGTCGACGGGTGAGTTGCAGAATCCGAATGAAGTTCTCACCCAGGTCCAACGCGATCGGCTAGCGCAAGCCCGCACGGCAGAGCGACCTGTCTTTATCGTTACACCGGATGAGGCCAAGGAGAGTGAGAAGACGAAGAGCGAGCAGACCAAGACATGGATATTCAAGGCGGAGGCGGTTCGCGATTTTGCATTTGCGACGAGTCGCAAGTTTATATGGGATGCGCAAGGGCATAACGTCAATGACAATCCAGTGATGGCGATGAGTTACTATCCGAATGAGGGAGAGCCGCTGTGGAGTCGATACTCGACGCATGCGATTATTCATACGCTGAACGTTTATAGTCGGTATACCTTTGACTATCCGTATCCAATTGCCATTAGCGTCAATGGTCCGGTTGGTGGAATGGAGTATCCGATGATTTGTTTCAACGGGCCTCGTCCACGCGAGGATGGGACTTATTCAGCGGCAACGAAGTACGCGTTGCTGACGGTGATCATCCATGAAGTTGGGCATAATTACTTCCCGATGATCGTTAACAGCGATGAGCGTCAATGGTCGTGGATGGACGAAGGTTTGAATACCTTTCTTCAGTATTTAGCGGAACAGGAGTGGGAGAAGGACTACCCTTCGCAGCGAGGCGAACCCGAGTTGATCGTACCTTATATGCTCAGTACGACCCAAGTTCCGATTATGACCAACAGCGAATCGATCATGCAGTTCGGTCCGAATGCGTATAGCAAACCGGCGACGGCGCTGAATATTCTTCGCGAAACCGTTTTGGGTCGGGAGTTGTTTGATTTTGCGTTCAAAGAGTATGCAAGACGTTGGAAGTTCAAGCGGCCGATGCCGGCTGACTTTTTCCGGACGATGGAGGATGCTTCAGGGCGGGATCTCGACTGGTTTTGGCGTGGGTGGTTTTACACGACTGATCACTGCGACATTGCGTTGGACAAGATTGAAGTGTTTCACGTCGATCGCCGGACACCAGATGAGGTAGCGGCGGATAACAAGGCGAAGAAAGAGGGGCGATTGCCCAGTTTGTCGCAGCAACGCAACCGCGATTTGCCCAAGCGTGCGGATCAGTTTCCCGAGCTCAAGGATTTTTACAACGAGTATGATCCGAATGAAGTGACCGACGAGCAGCGCAAGGCTTATGAGAAGGCGATGAGCGAGTTGACGGAGAAAGACAAAGCGTTGCTTGAATCGACTGACCGATTTTACCGTCTTCAGTTTCGCAACGTCGGTGGGCTGGTGATGCCTGTGATCGTATTGTTGACTCTTGAGGATGGATCGACGCGTGAGGTGCGGCTGCCAGCTGAGATTTGGCGAGTCGATTCGAACATTTGCGATACGCTTGTTATCACAGAGCAGCCTGTCGTCAAATTCGAGCTTGATCCTTACCGTGAGATTGCGGACGTGAACCGCGACAACAATACCTTCCCGGTGACTCTTGAACCATCGCGTTTCCAGCTTTTCAAAGCTCAGCGACGAGGTGGGGAGGATAATCCGATGGCGAGGGCCAAGCGAGCTGAGGAAGCGAAAGCGAAGGAAGCTCAAAAGGGGAGCGAAGAGAGCAAGGCAGTTGGGAAGTCTGGAGAGGCGAATGTGCCGGTAGCTGAAGACAAGCCCGCTGATAAGTCATCCGCTGAGAAAGCTTCTGCGGAGAAAGCTTCTCAAAAACCCAAGGATAAATCCGAAAAGAAGAAAAAGAAGAACAAGCGAGTTCAGTTGACCACGGCATCTTAAGCTGTTGGGGATTCGCGGGGCGAAGGTGATAGGGGGCACGATGGCGCGAATTGAGTGTGGAGCGGAGCGTAGATCGTTTTCAACGCAGGACGCAGCGGGGCACTGCTCGCGATTTGTGCTTGCGTTGATTTTGTTTTTGGTGGGGGTTTTTTCGAAACCCGCAACTGCATATGCGTTTCATCCGTTTCATCCTTTTCATGTTTGCATTGGGCAGATGCGATGGAGTGAGGCTGATAAGCACTGGGAAGTTTCGCTTCGGATGCATCCGCATGATCTTGAGTTGGCACTTCAAGCGCTCCATGGTCGATCGATCAGTTTGGAGTCTGATGATTTCAGTCAGCATGCTCGTCGTTTTTTAGAGCATCAATTTATGCTTGTGTCTTTACCGAAAGGGACATCTCTTGGTGCCGCGACCGAGCTGATCAATGGGGTTCCGAAGTCTGCCAAAGAGGACGGGGTTACTCCTGAGAATCAATCGCAATTGAGATGGGTCGGGATGGAGAGTGAAAGGGGTTGGTTGTGGATACACTTCGAATTGGTTCCTCCGGCGAAGGTTGGGGCAGAGGATCAGCTCCATCTTGTCCATCGCATCTTTTTGGATCGGATAGAGAAGCAGGAGAATTCGGTCGCTATTCTTGCGGGGCAGGCGGATGGTGCTGGTGGTCAGAAGCGTTCTTCGTTGCAGTTTAAAAAAGAGAGTATCGTAAGGCCGATGCCCGTTGAATGATCTGTGGAGTGTGGCTATTTCTATAGCATGGAATACTCGAAATTAGTCCGAAGGATTTTAGGAC
>Ga0255132_1000195_pt1 | contig 23951 bp, 22 predicted proteins | sample Law_Law_RepA_8d_FD_188551 | JGI IMG/M metagenome (GOLD analysis project Ga0255132, IMG submission 188551) | Freshwater microbial communities from St. Lawrence River, New York, United States - Law_Law_RepA_8d | ecosystem: Environmental > Aquatic > Freshwater > River | place: USA: New York...
ATAACGCCTCCAGCATCGGACTCCGTTGTTACCACCTGATGACGCTCAAAACATTTTATCGGACCGGGTTTTAATCTTCTAAGTGTTCCCCTTCGAAGTGTTGGCCTTCGACGTGTTAGCCTTCGAAACGATATCCCACCTGAGGCACGGTCTGGATGAGGCTCGGGCGGTTGGGGTTTTCTTCGATCTTGGAACGCAACGTGGTGACGGCGCGATCCACGCTGCGGTCGGTGACGGCGGCCGAGTCTCCCCAGACGGCATCGAGAATTTGCTCGCGCGTGAGTGCCCGGCCAGACTTGCGGGTGAAGAATTCCAGCAGTCCATATTCCTTGGGGGTCAATTCGATCTCCACACCCTCCCGGCTCACCCGCCGCGCTCCGCGGTCGACTTCGAGCGAACCGATGGTCACGACATCGGGAATGACCCGGCGGTGACGGCGCAACAATGCGGCGATCCGAGCCATCAATTCACCGATCCCGAAGGGCTTGGTGACGTAATCGTCGGCCCCAAGATTCAGGCCCCGAACCACTTGGGCTTCTTCACCTAAAGCCGTCAGCATAACCACTGGCATCTCGAGCCCATCGACACGAATCCGGCGGCAGACCTCGTGACCGGACAAACCGGGTAGCATCAGGTCCAGCAGCACCAAATGAGGCCGCAAGGTCCGCGCCAATTCTAACCCTTGATGGCCGTCGCCCGCCGAGCGCACCTCGTAGCCGGCGCGTTGAAGATTATCGCGCAGGCCAAAGAGGATGGCGGCGTCATCTTCGATCACCAAAATGAGTTCAGGTTTCAAGGTGCCTTTCTGTGTTCGCAGCAACCACCGGTATATGGATGGCGAAGCGGCTTCCTTCGCCCGGTGTCGTCTCCACCTCCACCTGGCCTCCATGGGCCTCGACGATGGACTTCACGATATGGAGACCCAGACCCGCACCGGTGACAGGACTCCCAGGCCCTTCAGCGCGGTAGAATTTTTCGAAGATGCGAGACCGCTGCCGAGGGTCGAAGCCGCGACCGTTGTCAGTGACCGCAAAACAGAGGGTGGAACTGGAGCGGGTAACGGTGAGTAGAATACGCTTATCGGCACCGGTGTATTTGTGGGCGTTCTCTAGCAAGTTCAACAGCGCGGTGGTGAGCGACGGAGCATCGGCCTGAATCAGGGGGAGCTCACGAGCGATCTCGGTGCGGAAGTCGCAGCCCGGAGCAGCGAATCGCGACTCGACGCTGCGCACCGCGGCCTCGACCACGGTTTCCGGGGCCGTGGGCTGGAAATCATAATTCATGCCGCCGCGTTCTAGTCGGGCGAAGGTGAGGTAGTCGTCGACCAAGCGGCCCAGTCGAAGTGTTTCACGGGAGACAACTTCCAAATAGGCCCGGGTTCGATCGGGTTGAAGATCCGGGTCGGCCACCAGGGTATCGATAAGCATCCGAATGGAAGTCATGGGGGTGCGCAATTCGTGGGAGACAGTGGTCAGGAAGTCATGGCGTACCTCAGTCAGGCGGACACGCTGCAGAAAACGGCGCACCGCCAGGATGCTCAAAACCGCTCCCAAGATCACCGCACTGGCCGCCGAGGTGATTTGGAGGGCGGCTTGTCTGCGGGCCGATCCAGCCAGCTCAGCCGTCGCCACCGAGGTATCGAGTCGCAGCGCCCAACCGGGTAACGCCACACCCATGGACGCTTGAAGATTCTCCACTCCCGAAACCGGATCGCGCTGGGATACCAATTGCGCTCGGTATCCTTGCGGCAACAGCAAGCGATTGACCTGAACCTCCAATTCTCGGTGGAGGCGCTCCCGTTGGTACAACCAGATCACACCGCCACCGGGTGCAGGGATCAGCCAGACCTCTTGACTAGGACCATCGGCAGAAAAATGCACCGTCTTCGCGGTGGGATGTTCTCGGTCGGGCTTGCCCACCAATTCCTGAACAACCGCCAACCCGAGCACCTCGGCCGATTCGGTGGGCAAGGTGGCGCGGGCCCCGAGTCGCTGGAGTTCACGCCAAAGAAATAATCGCTGACTGGCGGGCATGAGCGGGTCCGTATGCCGCGAAACTCGACGAGCCAGCGACTCGAGGGTGGGCTCGAACCGTGCATCATCTCGGGACAGTTGCTGGAGCGCGGCCAACTCAATAGATGGAAGGTACAAACGACCGGAGGGGGACCGACTTCCTTCGAGCCCTTGCTCCACCCACTGAGCGGCCAATCCCAAATAGGCATCGCCCATCGACTGCGTCAGGAGGCGTTGGTGGAACGCTCCCATCAGAGTCTCTCCCCGAAGGTCGACCTCCGGCGGATTAATTACACCGATGGCCAGCGCGGGATATAATGGCGTGCCGTCGGCAGCCAAGACCAACAAACCGTCTGGAGCCCCCTCTTGGAGCACCGCTTCTTCACCATTACCCAGGAGATCCCGGAACAACACTCCCGCCTCTGAAACCCGGGACGGAGTCCGGTGGCCGGCACGAGAAGCGCGCGCCTTCAATGCGACCTCGAGTGTCCGGATGGCCTCTTCGAGCCGAAACCGGTGCAAAGCTTGCAGTTCCTGAGACCAATCTCGGCGGTCTCGATCGAGGGTGCGGACCGTGGTCCAGACCCAGGCCATCGCCGGAAGAGCGACAGCCAATCCGATGGCCAGCAACGAGACGAATAATTCGCCACGAGGCTTGAGGCGGAGACCCAAGGCGGATGGAAAGAATCGGAATACCACGAGGTCAGGGTTTCAGCAGGAAGGTATTCATAGTTCGTAGGGCTTGAGCAACTGACGCGCCCTCAGGAGATCTCCGGCACCCAACGTGGTGCGGACGGCGGCCCAATCTTCTGCCCAACGCCGGAGTCGCTGAGCACTCGGGGAATTGAGGGCAACGGGGTTAACAGGATCGACAGACTGCTTGCCTTGAGACTTCGGATCCGAGGGTTGAATCAACCGAGCCTCGATCGCACGAACCTGCTCAATGGCCGTAGACAGCAAAACCATCGGATCGCTGGAGGCATCGGTAGACTCGATGGCCTGAAGGGCCTCATCGACCCCGGTCAAGACCGCCACTAGTTGTGGTCGGATCTCCTCCGGAAAATCAGACAACCCCGACACATGCAGGGTGAAGGCACCAAAGGCACGGTTCAGCGTCCGGGAGGATTGCAGCCAAACGGCCCGGGCTTCCCGAAAGCGCCCGTCCGAAGCCCTCAATGCCACGGCGGCGGTCGATTCCTGGATCAACTTCAAGTAACCCGCTGTCAGCGATTCTTCACCCGCACGCACGACCGGATCGGCCCACCGGGCCGCCCGACCGGCCTGCCTACGAATCTCGGCTGCATCCTCCGCAACCAAGGCTCTGGACAGCCGATCGCGGCCCTCCACCACGGCCGCATTGGCGTCGTCCGGCGCAAACAGAGAATCCCGGTCGAGCATCCAGGACCGGCCCGGGCTTTGCATCCACCCGGCGCGGATTCCGGCGGTTCTGGGATTCGCCAAAGACGCCTCGAGCAACTCCATTGCCCGAAGCGTGCGGTCGACCGATTGCAAGTCTTGGCCCGAGAGCTGTCGGCGCATCATGCGCAAGGCGCCCATTATTTCGCTAGCGACCTCGGTCGCGCTGTGGATTTCTGAATGCGCCAGAGCGCCATCGAGCACCAGGGCTAAGTCGCCCAAGAACAGGCGCTCATCCTGAAACCAGCTGCGGTCCGACGGATTGGACTCCGGCGACAAGAGCAGGAGGTTGTGAGAGGCCTTCTGAGAAAATGGTTCGGTATCCGGAAACTCTCGAAGCAACTTGAGGAAGAGATTCACCGCCGGAATCAGGTTGCCTTTCATTGTGTAGCAAATGCCCAAACGGTGCATCGCCTCCACCCGGATCCGGTCCGGAACATTGGGTTGTTCTAGCAGTTGCTCGTGAATGCGGATGGCACCGTTGTAATGGCCCAAGACCTCTTCCCTCCACGCACCCTCTTCCAGAGACAGTTGCAGCGGCAGCGGCGGCCCGGCCTGGAGCGAGCAAACAACCGCCCACCCCAGCAGGATCCATCCGAAAATTCTTCGATAGCCACATCGGTTCTTCATTCGACTGAGGAATCCCTGCCACGGCCCTGTTACCGCGCTATGACGGCCACGCTATTTCTCTACGGACGATGGATTCAAGCGTTCCCGCTGGCCAGCCGGCATCCGGCTCTTCAATCATGCACCTACAATGACCCCTTGGAGATGCCTAACCGCCTGCGTGTGGAGCCTGTCGTTGGGACTGACAGCGGCCGAACTGCACTTATCGTCACCGCTTGATTATCAGGTCGTTCAACGACGGACCATGGACCGCGGTACGGTCACTTTGACCGGGACCGATGGCTCGCTGGTCGATGGAGCGATTAGCCTGGAAACCCGATTTGTGGCCGACGGCCGTCCGAGCCCTTGGATCCGCAGAGATACCCCCACCTCGAAGGGACAATTCCGGTGCTCCGTGGAAATGCCCGCGGGCGGCTGGTTCCGGCTCGAGGTGCGCCAGCGGAGGGGCGACTCCGTGGTGGCCCAGACCCACATTGAACACTTGGGCATCGGCGAGGTGTTTGTGGTTACTGGACAGTCCAATTCGGCCAACCATGGCGAAGAACTCCAGAAGCCCCAGTCGGGATGGGTCACCACCTTCGACGGCATGCACTGGCGTCCGGCCCTAGACCCGCAACCCGGTGCCAGCGGCGGCGGCGGCAGCTTCCTGCCCCCCTTTGGCGACGCGCTGTCCAAGCGCTTGGGCGTCCCGGTTGGCCTCGTTGCCTGTGGCATCGGAGCAACCAGTGTCCGCGAGTGGCTGCCCAAGGGTTCCCGCTTTCCCAACCCGCCGACCCTGACCCAACGGGTCCGCCGGCTCGACTCCGGGGAGTGGGAAAGTGACGGCGCGGCTTTCGAAGGTTTGGTGAGCCGCTTGACTCCCTTAGGACCCGGTGGATTCCGTGCGGTTCTGTGGCATCAGGGAGAGAGCGATGCCAACCAGGCGGATGCCTCACGGACCCTCGCCGGCGCCCGCTACCGGGAATACCTGAGCACCGTGATCCAAGAATCCCGACGACGCATTGGCTGGGAGCCGCCGTGGTTCGTGGCGCAAGTCAGCTACCATGTGCCGGGCGACGAGGCCTCGGCCGACATCCGAGCGGCACAAGCTTCTCTGTGGCAGGAAGGCATCGCCCTCGAGGGGCCAGACTCCGACGCCCTCAAGGGCCCCCTGCGAGACTCGGGCGGCAAGGGTGTGCATTTCAGCGGGCCCGGCCTTCGCGAGCACGGCAAGCGCTGGGCCGACAAGGTGGGTGCCTGGATCGCCTCACCGGCCGCGCACCGGAACTCCACGACTCAATAGGCGATGGCTCAGCGCCAACACGAGTCACCATGAGCTAACACGAGCCAACCCAGAGGCGACGGTCTTCACCGCCTGAAGTTTTACTTGATGCTCAGGCAAACGCCTTGGGACAGTAACATCTCATGAAGTACATCTTCGTTACGGGCGGCGTCGTGAGCTCCCTAGGCAAGGGCCTCACCGCGGCGGCGCTCGGAACCCTGCTGGAGAATCGCGGACTGACCGTCGCATTCCAGAAGTTCGATCCGTATCTGAACGTCGATCCCGGTACCATGAGCCCGTATCAACATGGCGAGGTTTACGTGCTGGACGATGGTGCCGAGACAGACCTAGACCTCGGGCACTATGAGCGCTTCACCAATACCAAACTGAGCCGGGCCAACGCGACGACGAGCGGACAGGTCTACGAGCAGGTGCTCAAGAACGAGCGCGATGGAGTGTATCTGGGCAAGACCGTGCAAGTCATTCCGCACGTCACCGACGAGATCCAGCGGCGCATCACCCATCTGGCCTCCAAGTCTGGGGCCGACGTGCTCATCACCGAAATCGGCGGTACGGTCGGTGACATCGAGGGATTGCCCTTTTTGGAGGCCATTCGCGAGTTCGCCCTCGAGGCTGGGCCTGGCAACGTGTGCTTCATTCACGTCACCTATGTTCCGTTCATCAAGGCAGCCGGTGAACTGAAGACCAAACCTTCGCAGCAAAGCGTGGCCAAACTGCGGGAGATCGGCCTGGCTCCGCACGTGCTCGTGGCCCGCTGCGAGCTACCGCTCGGCCAAGAGGTCCGCAGCAAGCTGTCGATGTTCTGCAATGTCCCGTTCAAAGCAGTGATCGAGGAGAAGGACGTCGACCACACCATTTACGAGGTGCCGTTGATGCTGCAGCGCGAGAATATGGACGACCTGGTCTGCCAGACGCTCCAGTTGAATCTGCCGCCGGCCAACATGGCCCACTGGCAGGACATCGTCCGCCGCCTGATCGCCCCCCAGCACCGGGTGTGCATCGGTGTGGTTGGCAAGTATATCGAACTTCAGGACGCCTACAAATCGGTCTACGAATCCCTCAAGCACGCGGGCATCGCGACCGACGCCGGGGTACAAATCGTCCAAATCGAGGCCGAAGACCTCGAAGGAGATGATCCGGCCAAGAAGCTCAAAGACCTCGGGGGCATCCTAGTTCCCGGCGGATTCGGTGACCGAGGCATCGAGGGCAAGATTCGCGCGGCCCGCTACGCCCGCGAGGCAGGGATCCCCTACCTGGGCCTGTGCTTGGGTATGCAAATCGCCACCATTGAATTCGCCCGCAACGTGCTGGGCTTGACGGGAGCCAACTCCACCGAGTTCGCTGAGAACACTCCGCACCCGGTGATCCATCTTCAGGAGACGCAGCGTCACGTGAAGCGCAAGGGCGGCTCCATGCGTCTCGGAGCCCAAGAATGCGCGCTGAAGCCCGGATCACTGGCACAGCGTCTTTATGGCAAGGAGATCGTCTCGGAGCGCCATCGCCACCGCTACGAGTTCAATAACGCCTACCGCGAGGCCTTCGAGGGCGCCGGATTTATCATCGGTGGCACTACGTCGGACAACCAACTGGTGGAGATGATTGAGATCCCCTCGCACCCGTACTTCATCGCCACTCAGTCTCATCCGGAATTCCTGAGCAAGCCCAACCGGCCGCACCCGCTCTTCGTCGGCTTTATCAAGGCGGCGCACGAACGGTTGCATCAGCGCGCGATCTGAGGATCCGCCCGAAAACTCCAAGAGGCTCTGTTTTCGCTAAAAAAAGTCCCGGGCGAAGCCCGAGGAGGGAACCCTTCCCTTTCTCGGGCCTTGATCACCCAGCGACCAAAGAATTAGCAACCAAGGCCGTCGACTAGGACGCGGATTGGGGTTGGGCGCGACTGGCCGTGGTGTGCTCTTGCGGAACAAGAAACAGCCAGCTCGACCCGTCCAATTGCATCGTTTCGGTTGAGGCATTTTAGGCACCTCTTGGGCACGGCTTGGGCACGACCCCGTACCTCTTGGGCACGACCGCGTTGAAGGAAACCCCAATCTGGAATCTTAGAATCGGGTGTCTGCCTTCTTGAGGTTCAGTTCCCGGATCCAAATGTTGCGGTAGCGCACGTCGTGGCCCTCGTTCTGAAGCTTGAGCCCGCCGGGGGAATCTGTGATCCCCTTGCCACCATCATTGCCGCCATCGATTCCGGAGTTAGCCCCACCCCAGATTTGCTGGATGGTAATGTTGGTGTGAACGAGTTGACCGTTGAAGTACATGGAGACCAAGGGCTTCTCGACAAGCTTGCCCTCCTTGAAGCGGGCGGCTCGGAAGTTGATGTCGTAGGCGTTCCACTTTCCGGTGCCATTGTAGGCGTGGTAAGGGGAGGGCGTTTCATTAATCACCGCGGCCATGCCGTGCGGGGTCTTGTCGCCATCGAGCACCTGAATCTCGTAACGGTTCTGCAAGTACACGCCGCTGTTTCCGTTGGGTTTTGCGATCCGGAACTCCACGTGCAGGCGGAAATCACGAAATTCTTGAACGGTCACCAAATCGGCCGTGCCGAACTTGCCGCCGTCGGAGACCCGGTCATCGGTCATCATCACTGTGCCGCCATCCACGGGATCTTCGACGATGGGCCACTTGATCGGCAGCGAGGACTTGAAGCCGGGTCCCTTCCAGTAGGTCCACTTGGAATGGAGCATTTCCTTGGACCCATCAAAGAGCACTTGGGAGCCTTTCTCTGGTTTGGCTCCGACACCGACATGGGGCGAGGCGGCCCAGGCACCGGCAGTCGAGGCGAAGGTGAGGGCGAGGACAGTGAGGGTCTTTAGGGCATTCATCGCGGGAGGAATTAGTGCGAAACCCTCCGCCGCGAAACAGGCCGGAGTCAACCGAACGATTGAAGGGACACGTCGCAAGGAATCGACGGCGACTTGCGCCCGGCCCGGTTGATCGCACACTGGGCCTTGTCATGGGTGATTTTTCGGAGGCTGCGCTAGTGCTGCTGGGACACGGGTCGACGGTGAACGCCGATTCGGCGGCCCCGACTCATCAACATGCCGATGAACTGCGCCGGCGCGGGATTTTCGCCCAGGTGCTAACCGGCTTCTGGAAGGAGCACCCGGCTTTTTCCGGGGTGCTGCGCGGAGTCTATGCTCCGCGGGTGTTCGTGGTTCCGTTATTCATCAGCGAGGGCTACTTCACCGAAGAGGTGATTCCGCGCGAACTCGGTTTGGCCGAGCGCGGTCAGACGCTCTTCCCGAAGATCCAACAGAAGAATGGTCGCCAAATTCATTACTGCGGCCCCGTGGGTACCCACGCTCGCATGACGGAGGTGATCTTGGCTCGGGCCCAAGAGGCAGTGGGTTCGGGGCCGGAGGTTCCTTGCCTGTCCGAGAGTTCTCTGTTCATCGCCGGGCATGGCACGAGCAATAACGAGAACTCGCGACGCGCGATCGAGGACCAGGTGCTGCTTATCCGGAAACGAGGGCTCTACCGGGATGTCCATCCGATCTTCATGGAAGAAGATCCCCGCATCGCCGATGCCTACACGCTGGGTGAAACTAAAAATCTCATCGTGGTGCCCTTCTTCATCAGCGATGGCTTGCACAGCTACGAGGACATCCCGGTAATGTTGGGGGCCTCGGCCGAGTCGGTGCAGGAACGCTTCCAACGCGGGGAGCCCACGTGGACCAATCCTACTTCCCTTCAGGGCAAACGAGTCTGGTACGGTCGCAGCATCGGAACGGCGCCGATGATGGCCGATGTGGTGATGGATCGGGTGCGTGAAAGCGCGGCGTCTATGGGGATGGGTTGAAGCTCGGATGGGGAGAATTGCTTGCCCGATGGGCTTCCCCTTTTGCTTGCGGCCTCGGGTGGTCTAACATCTCCCCGGTATGAAGTGGTTTCCTTGGTTGACGTCGGCATTCCTCGCCGCAGCCCTCGCTCTGGGTTTGCTTGGCTGCAAGCCACAGGCCCCTGCTGCGACGGTGGGTGGGTCTTCGGTTGAAGAAACACCCCGAGAGTATTCGGTCCGCGGAGTGGTGCGGCGGGTGGAGCCTGAGCGGCGTTCGGTGGTGGTGAAGCACGAGGAGATTCCCGGTTTCATGCCGGCCATGACCATGCCCTTCGATGTGAAGGAGGCGAAGGAACTCCAGGGGCTAAAACCCGGTGACCGAATCGGTTTCCGCATGCTGATTACCACCAATGATGGCTGGATCGACCGTATCCAGGTTTTCGGCTCCGACACCAATGCCGTGGCTACGCCTCCGCCGGTGCGGGTCTCTTCTTCGGTGCCTTTGCTGGAGGCAGGATCGTTGCTGCCGGACTACACGCTGACCAATGAGTTGGGGAGGGTGATTCGGTTGTCGGAGTTTCGGGGGCAAGTGTTGGCCTTCACGTTCATTTTCACTCGTTGCCCTTATCCTGATTTCTGTCCGCGGATGACGGACCTTTTTGCCGGAGTGCAGAAAAACTTGGCAGGCCAGTCCGATGCGCCGAAGAACGTGAAGTTTCTGTCGATCTCGTTCGACCCGGAACACGACAGTCCGGAACTCCTCCGAGCTTATGGGGAGCGCTACAATTACAATCCATCTCGTTGGACGTTGGCGACGGGTGCCTGGGATCAACTCGAACCGCTGACCGGCCATTTTGGTCTGCTCTTTGGGCGTGATGTGCCACCCGAGAAGATGGAGCACAATTTGCGCACTGTGGTGGTTCGGCCCTCAGGGAAGATTCAGGCGATCCTTCCGAGCAATGAGTGGCAGTCGGAAGATCTGATCCGGGAAATTCGTGCGGCGGCTGCGGCGGAACCGACGACTCGGGCTCAGGGACGGTAAGCGCTGGATGCACCAGGGTGCGGGTAAACTTCCGCTGAAGCCGGACGGGATTGGGAGCCGGGGAGGTCGTGGGTCCGGGTGGTTTCAGGCGGGGCTGGCTCTTCGGTGGATGCTCCGCGGGATCAATCCTGCGCTCGCAGGGAGACTCGTTGAGTGATGCTTTCGCGCTGCGCGCGAGGGGTTTTATTGCTTTCGCACTGCGCGCGAGGGGCTTTGTTGTTCGCCTCCTACGCTCGCTCCAGATCGATCCCGCTGTGCATCGGTTCAATCTATATTCCCCTAACCCCTGACATCTGTCCCCTGTCCCCTGTCCCCTGTCACTGGCGCCACTGGGGCGAATCCGTCTGGGGAGTTCGGGAGGGCTCCGATGCGGAACCCTCCCGGGCGAACGATCTCCACCGATGCTGGTGGACTACTTTTTCTTGCCGAACTTCTTGGCGGCGGGGGCCTTGAGGCGCTTAAACTCTTTTGTGAGGTTGGTCAGCGAGGCCTCGATTCCCATTCGCTCCAGGGAACTGGCTCCGACGAAGCCTACGACATCGGTGTTCTTCATCACGCGATCGGCGTCGGCGGGTGTGTTGATGGGGCCGCCATGGCACAAGAAGAAGATGTCTTTCCGGACTCGGGAGGCGGCGTCGATGATTTCTTGGGTGCGCTGGAGGGTGAAGTCCCAACTCACTACGGCGTTCTGGACGCCGATGCTGCCGCCGACGGTCGTTCCGACGTGGGCGATGATGGCGTCAGCCCCGGACTTGGCCATTTCAACGGCTTCTTCAGGGGTGCCGACATAGACGATGGAAAAGAGGTCCATTTTCCGGGCGAGGGCGACCATTTCATATTCTTTCTTCACGCTCATGCCGGTCTCTTCGAGTACGCCTCGGAAATGGCCGTCGATGATGGTGTGGGTGGGGAAGTTGTTCACGCCGCTGAACCCCATCTCTTTGACTTTGCCGAGCCAGTGCCACATGCGGCGGCGGGGATCGGTGGCGTGGACGCCGCAGATGACGGGCACTTCTTCGACGACCGGAAGCACTTCGTACTCACCGATTTCCATGGCGATGGCATTGGCATCGCCGTAGGCCATCATGCCGCAGGTGGAGCCGTGACCCATCATGCGGAAGCGGCCGGAGTTGTAGATGATGATGAGGTCGGCACCACCCTTCTCGATGAATTTGGCGCTAATGCCCGCGCCTGCGCCGGCGGCGATGACGGCGTCGCCTTTCTTGATGGTGTCCATCAGGCGCTCGCGGACTTCTTTGCGGGTGTAAGGATTTCCTTTGCCGGTCCAGGGATTGGGCATGGTCTTAAAACGAAAACAGGTTGTTACAAACGGGATCTAATGAAGCGCTCAAGTGTCTATCTTGGCCATGCTGCGAAGGCACGATTCCTTATTCCGAAACCAACGAGGCGCTCGCGCTCGAGACCGGCCCGGTCCAAGGTTTCCATCGATGAGCCGCATCGAATCCAAACTGGCCGAACTCGGCATTACTTTGCCCGCTCCGCCGCCTCCGGGCGGGAACTACCTGCCCTTTCGTATCGAGGGCAAGACGTTGTATCTGCCCGGGGCGATCGCTAGCCGGGAAGGGAAGGTTCAATACGCCGGCAAGGTGGGTGAGAATCTCACGATCGAAGAGGGCTATGAGGCGGCCAAGTTGTGCGCCCTCAATTTGCTGGCCTGCGCAAAACTAGGCCTGGGCGATCTGGATCGCATCGACCACGTGATTTCCGTCAGCGGCTACGTCAATTGCGTGGCCGGATTCCCGGACAGCCCCAAGGTCATTAACGGGGCCAGCGATTTGCTGGTGGCCTTGCTCGGAGACGATGGGCGACATGTTCGGGCCGCGGTCGGCGTGGCGGGTCTGCCGGTCAACTCCGCGACCGAGGTGCAAATGATCGTGGCCCTGAGGTGAAGAGGGCGGGCTCAGAAAGGGGTAACTCCTCTCTGTGGGTGCGCAGACTTCCCGAGTCGATGGATCAGCGCAGAACCATTTAGCGCGGGAAGTGTTCGGCCAGCGAGATGGCCTTCCGCATGGCCTTTGACTTGTTGATCGTCTCGTCGAATTCAGCCTCGGGATCGGAGTCGTTGACCCATCCACCACCGGCTTGGACATAGGCCATTCCGTCCTTCACTAGTGCCGTGCGAATGGTGATGCAGTGGTCAGCATTGCCATTGAACCCGAAGTAGCCCACACAGCCGCCATAGGGTCCGCGGGTGGTGCCTTCGAGTTCTGAGATGATTTGCATGGCCCGGACCTTGGGCGCGCCGCTGAGGGTGCCGGCCGGGAAGGTGGTCCGCATCAGGTCGAAGGCGCTGCGCTCGGGCGAGAGCTGGCCGTTGACCTGGGAGACGATGTGCATCACGTGGCTGTAGCGCTCGATGACCATCAGGTCACGGACGGCCACGCTGCCATACTCGCAGACTCGACCAATGTCGTTACGGGCCAGGTCTACGAGCATTACGTGCTCGGCGCGCTCCTTGGGATCGGCCAGAAGCTCCTGCTCCAAGATCAGGTCTTCTGCCTCATTGGCCCCGCGGCGGCGAGTGCCAGCGATGGGGCGGATTTCCACCGCTCGATCTTCACAGCGCACATGCAGTTCGGGCGAGGCCCCCACCAATGCGAAGCCCTCTAGCTCCAAAAGGAACATGTAGGGCGAGGGATTGATGGAGCGCACGGCTCGGTAAATCTCCATGGGCGAGGCTTTTACCGGGGCGCTGAACCGCTGGGAGCCCACGATCTGGATGATGTCGCCAGAACGGATAAACTCTTTGGACCGGACGACGTTGGCCAGGAACTGCTCGCGCGGGGTGTTGGAGGCAAAGGGGGCGTCGGGGACTTGGGTCTCCAGGGTCACCGGGCGGCTCGGGAGGGGTTGCTCCAGCAGGGCCACGAGGCGATCGATCTCAGAGACCGCATCTTCATGGGCTACATCCGGATCACCGCCGGGGGGCACCACGGCATGCACAATCACTGTCAACGTCTGAGCCACGCGATCAAACACGAGGACCTGGTCGGCGATCAGAAAATACAGTGTGGGAGTCCCTAACTCATCTTTCGCCGGGCGCGGCACCACCGGTTCCACATCATGGATGAACTCGTAGCCCAAGAATCCGACTGCTCCACCAGTGAAGCGGGGCATGCCGGGAACCGGCACGGGAACGAAGCCTGAGAGCACTGCCTCGACCACCTGAAGCCCGTCGCGAACGACCTTCTCGCCGGGTTGACCCGGAGTGGGCGAGACGCGGTAGGTTTCGATCACCCGACCGTGTTCCAGGATCTCTACCCGATCACCAATTTGGCGGATCACCGAACGGGGACCACAGCCGACGAAGGAATAGCGGCCCAAGTGCTCGCCCCCCTCGACGGACTCGAAGAGGAACGATTCTCCCTGCCCTCGCAATTTCTGGTAGGCGGACAAGGGTGTTTCAAAATCCGCGAGCAGGCGACGGGCCACCGGGATGCAATTGCCTCGGCGGGCTAGCACCGCGAACTCTTCTCGGGTCGGCGTGTCCATGACGGAACCGACGGTAAGCCGAAACCCCGGCAGACCAGAAGCCCGAAGCGCAGGCGTCACGCAAGTCGAGCGGTCTTCATCGGGAGATCAAGAAGCTGAGTTTTGCGGGTCTGGGAGAAGGTGACGAACGCTGGACTAGGTGAGATCGAATAGAGAAGAGATCTCCGTCGCGTCGGACGGAACCCACCGAAACTGCTCGCGCTGGGTAAAAACCTTGGATTGGCTCAGTGGCACATGCCCTCAAACGACACCCTTCCTCCCGGCAACTTCCCGGCACCGAGAGAGATTGGATGCCTAGGGACAGTGCTGACCGTGACCGATCACCCGGGGGCGATGGACTTGTGCTGCCATCTCGCACGGCAGCCTTCTCCTTCGGCCATCGAGTTCTGCAACACTCAGATCGTCACCCTGCGCCGATCTGATCGGGAATACCGCCAGACCTCCGAGTGCTTCGATCGGTTTATCCCCGACAGTTCCCCGCTGCTCTGGCTGCTCAATGCGGCCGGGGCCGGCATGAAGGATCGTGTCTACGGTCCCGCGTTCTTCCGGCATGCGCTCATTCATTCACCGCCCACCCTCACGCACTACCTCCTGGGCGGATCAGAGGTCTGCGGTCGGGTGTTGGCCGAACGATTTACGCTCCTGAACCCGGGTTTGCGCATCGTTGGTTCTTTTCATGGCCGCTGCAATACGGGCGGGGTTCTTGGGGCCGACGAGGACCGGGTCTTGGAAGAGTTGCGGCGTCTCAAACCCGACTTCATTTGGGTGGGTCTGGGCACCCCGAAGCAGCAGCGCTGGATCGCCCGGGTCAAACCTCTGCTCGAACACGGGGTGCTGCTCTCGGTGGGTCAGGCCTTTGACGTGAACGCCGGGCTGCGAGCCGATGCCCCAGGCTGGATGCAACAGTGCGGTCTGACCTGGCTTTACCGGATGGCCTCGGAACCGCGCCGTCTGGTCGGGCGCTACCTGCACCACAACTCCCTGTTCTTAGGCTACCTGGTCTGGGATGCCATTCGGGGAACGGTCTTCCAACCCAAACCCAACCGCCTGGGCGGGATTGGAGACCCGGGTACACCCCGGCGCTGACTCCGAATTGCCAGCTCCGGCTCGCCTCATCGGCGGCGGACGGTGGGCCGGCCGGTTTCGCGCACACCGGGACGATGCAGTTGGGAGGAACGGGGTGGCGCAGCAAATTCAGTCGCACGAGGAGGCGAGAGTGAGGCGCAAGCCGTGCTGAGGGCCGTGACGAACCAACAACCTTGCTCTCGCAGAAGAAGATGCAGAAACCAGGATTCATCCCATCACATCGTGGGCTCAGGCGACCGAAGCCACCTCGGCTTGAAACAAGTCTTCGGAGGCCGTTCGGCACAGGCCCAGAAATGTTTCCTCGGCCAGAGTCAGGCGGCGCGTGCGCCAGTGGAGGGCTCCCCAATCCCGGCGGGCCTTGCGACGTCCCAACGGCAGTGCCACCAGTGATCCATTGCGCAATTCGGGCGCGGCGACCCAAGGTGCCAAGATGCCCACTCCGAGGTTGAGCTTTGCTAGTTCTTTCAGGGCCTCGAAGCTGCCCATCTCGATGACCGTGTGGAGCACGATGCCCTCCTCCCGGAAATAGGCATCGAGGATGCGCCAGGAGAGGCTGCGCTTGCCATAGACGACAACGCTCTGCCGGGAGATTTCCGCCCGAGGTACCGAGCCGGAGAGGGCCCAGGGATGCTTGGGTGAGGCGATGAACGACAGCTCATCTGAGAAGAGTGGCACGAACTGGAAGCGTTCCTCGGACCTGGGCTCGAGCGTGAGGGCCAAGTCGGCCCGGTTCGATTCGATCATCGCCACAGCCGAGGCCGAATCGCCGGCCTCCACGCTGATGAGGCTCTGGGGGAAGCTTTCCTTGAACTCCCGCAATACCGCCGGCAGCAAGTAGGCGCACAGGGCGGCCGGAGCCACGATTCTCAGACGCCCCACCCCCCATTTGCCCAGTCGCTCGATGCCAGACCGGGCGCTGGACATTTCCTGAAGCACCCGGTCGGCATGGACCAAAAGCTGTTCGCCCGCTTGGGTCAGTAAGACTTTCTTGCCCAACCTGTCCAAAAGACGACAACCCACATCGGTTTCCAAGGCTTTCATGGAATGACTGACCGCCGACTGGGTGAGGAACAGTTCGCGGGCCGTCTGCGTGAAACTGCCCGTTCGAGCCAGGATGACAAACGCATGGAGCTGACGACTGTCGAGGGGCGCATTCATTCATGAAACGGGTTCATCCAAAACTTCGAAACTCAGAGAAGCAGATGACAGGCCGATCGCCCTGATCGACTTGAGGATGATCCAAGAAATGCAGCAACCACCTGATTTAGGTGATGCCGGAAACGCCCTGACCTCGGCCAGAGCCCGAACTATTCCGCGGTAAAATCGGGGATGACGTGGCGTCTTCTTGCGCTCGGCGAGGAGCGAGGGTCAGGCGATCTGAGGCCATCTGAGGCCGATCTGGCCTGTGCTTCTCGGGCCCGTTGAAGCTAAAGCTGGAGCTTTATTCCCGGCGCGGGTTGTAGGTCTCCTGGCGCCGCAGGCTGGGGGTGTTGAGAAGCTCTGGGACCGATTCTTTCGTTGGGAGCCAGCAGGCCAGGAATGTCCCCTGCGGCTTGCCACTAGCCCCATTGATAATCTCACCGCCACCGGCCTCGGCCCTAGATGCCGACGCCGTGTTTTCAGAGAAATCTGGGTGAACCGGCGAACCGGAGCCCCAGCTGTCCAACCCTTCTAGCCCCCGCGGGCGAGGTCTCCCGACCTCAAACCGAAACCCGCAGCGCTCAACGCGACTTCACCGACTTAGTTCTGCGTGACGCCCCGGAAGTGATCGGTCCGAAAAGGTGAGGCCGGCAAACCGCTGCCATTGATCAAATTCAACACCGGGAAATCATCCCAGCCGTAGCGAATATGAAGCGGGTGCGCCACCTGAGGAGCATTTAACCGAATACTGGACCCAGAAATTTCGGCCGTGGCCCAATGCCAGACGCCGTCCTTGCCGGCCAAAGCAAATCCCTTGGGCGCCGCACCATCCGAAGTTTTGAGACCCCGGGCGTGGTTCAGGTTTAGGATCAAGGTCGATCCAGAATGCCCCTGCGAAGCATAGATCGGCCCACTCGACTCCACCGACTTTCCATGGGCAATGGTCTGGGCCAGCAACGCTAGACGGGCTCCGACCAGGGCTTTGCGGGTGGGATGGATGTCATCCTTATCGCCCACGTCGGTGATGACCGCGATACCCACGTGGGGCAGCGTCTCGGCGACGTGGTTCTGGGCCTCGCGCAGTTCAGCCCAGTCGCTCTGGACCGGCTTTGCGGTGATGTCGGCGATCGAGCGCTTGCGGTTCTTGTCCCAAGGCGCCAGCTGGACGGCCAAAAAGGGGAAATCGCCCTGATTCCAATCGGAGCGCCAATTACGAATCATGTCGGCGAAGAGGCTGCGATACTGCCAAGCCCGACCCGCGTTGGACTCACCCTGGTACCAGATGGCCCCGGCAATTGCGTAAGGCATGAGCGGACGCAGCATGCCATTGTAGAGTTCGGCCGGGCACCACGGGGCTCCCGGAGCTCCCTGACTGAACTTCTCCCCCTTGGCTTCGGCCGCAGCCTTGGCAGCACGCCATTTCGACAACGCTGCTTCATGGGCACGATGGATCGGGACGTACGGGTCGAGGATATCCCGGGTGTAGAGATGGTTGTCCTTGATCGACTCTTCGCTCATCCACACCTCGGCCGGAGATCCGCCCCAACTGGTGTGGATCAAGCCCACAGGAACCCCCAGAGCCGGCTGCAAATCTCGGCCGAAATAGTAGCCGACGGCAGAAAAGCGCCGGACCGCCTCGGGCGAGGCCGTGCCCCAGGCGTGCGCGGCATGATTGAGTTCGGTCTGCGGAACCGAGGAACGCCGCTTGGTGACGGTGAAGAGGCGTAAGTTCGAGTTGGCACTGGAGGCGATATCCGCCGCCGGCTCGAAACTGGCCGACAGAGGCCACTCCATGTTGGACTGTCCCGAACAAATCCAAACCTCGCCGACAACCACATCGCTCAGCACGACGGTGTTGTGTCCGCGGACCTGGAGGTTACGCCCTTCGGCGGTGGCTTTCAGAGCCTTGAGCCGCACCGACCATCGACCATTTTGGGCCACGGTGGAGACGCTCTGACCCGCGAACTCCACGGTCACCGTCTCACCGTCGGCCGCACGCCCCCAGACCGGCACCGGCCTGCCCTGTTGCAGCACTGCGTGATCGGTAAAGAGCGAATGGAGCGACACGTCGGCCCGAACAAGGCCCAGGCCCAAGGTCAGACCAGTGAACGCCATGAACGCGCCACGGAGGATGTTTGCGGGATGCACGAAGGCAGTTGAACCGCAGCCAGGGCACCGAGGTCAACGCGGGATTTTGCTCTCGGAGGACCCACGACAGAAGCCGAAGGCCCGGTCAGGAGTCTGCTCGATGAGGTTCCGGGTGCTCCATCGCACCCGCTCCACCGACGAGACGCCGGTGACGGAAAGCTTCAACGAAATCCACTTTAAGTCCTTCAACAACAGGTCACAGAGCATGAGCCGCTTTGTGCTAAAGGCGCACCCGCCGCCGCGCTTGCGGCACTACTCCAACGTCTCCCTCGAGCGGGCGGGCGTAAGAAACGACTCCGACGCCCGACCAATCCAGGGCCCCTGCAAGAGCCTGAATGAACGCACGATGCCCGTTGAGATCCGGACCGACGACTCCCCGGGGAGCGATTCCAGGATTGCGAAACGTTCACGTCACCGCGATGACCTCCGGTGTGAGCGATTCCATCCTCCCGCTATGGCGGGTCCTGAACCGTCGCAAGGGGCTCTTCCTGATCTCGGGCCCCTGCGTCATCGAGAGTGAACCCCTCTGCCTGGAGATCGCACGCACACTCAAGTCGGTGTGCGGCCGCCTCAAGATTCCGTATATTTTTAAGGCCAGCTTCGACAAGGCCAACCGCTCGTCGGGAAAGTCCTTCCGTGGCCCGGGAATGACCGAGGGTTTGGAAATCCTGCGACGCATTCGCACCGAGGTGGGCGTGCCAGTCTTGACCGATGTTCACACCGAGGAGCAGGCGATCGCCGCGGCCAAGGTCTGCGACATCCTACAAATCCCGGCCTTCCTCTGCCGCCAGACCGACCTGGTGCAGGCGGCCGCAGCCACCGGCCGGATCGTGAACATCAAGAAGGGGCAGTTCTTGGCGCCGCAGGACATGAAGAACGTGGTGGCCAAAGCGGCCGAAACGGGCAATCGCCACCTCATGCTCACCGAGCGGGGCACCACCTTCGGATACCACAACCTCGTCACGGACATGCGCTCGCTGCCCATCTTGGCTGGGTTCGGCTATCCCACGGTCTTCGACGTCACCCATTCAGTCCAACTGCCCGGTGGTCAGGGAGATTCCTCCGGAGGGCAGCGGGAGTTTGGCCCGGTCTTGGCCCGGTGTGCCGTGGCGGCCGGAGTTCACGGACTTTTTATTGAGACCCATCCGGACCCGGAGAGCGCTTTGAGCGACGGCCCGAACATGATCCCCCTAGATCAGATGGCAGCACTGCTTCGGCAACTCCAGCGGATCCAGCAGGCGCTGTGACCCGCAAGCCGGTCTCGCCGAGAAACGGGGGCCTGAAGAAGCGCATCCAGTTGGCCTCACACCGTGCGGCCAACTCTTCGATCGAAACTCCCAGGAGGCCAGACACCCCCTCGGCGATCCGGACCAAATTGACCGGTGAGTTCACCGGGCGTCCCCGCGTATCGGTCGCAGGATGAGAAACCCAGTCGTCGGGAGGAAGCTGATCGGGAGCGTCGGTCTCGATGAGCAATCGGTCCGAGGGAATGGCCCGAAAGACCTCCGCTTGCCAGGCCTTCCGCGGATGAAGGGAGTGGCCCGAGATGCTGAAGTGGGCACCCAATCGAACCAACTCGGGCACCAATTCTACCGAACCTCCATAACTGTGCAGCAAGAAGCCCCGGGGAAGCCGCGGCCGCCCTCGGAGGCAGTCCATCAAGGGGCCCCAAGCCTGCAAGCAATGCACGGTGACCGGAAGGCCGCGCTCCGAAGCCAGCACGAGCTGCTGGTCGAACACTTCCAGTTGAAACTCCAGGGGGGCCGGACCCCGCGGGCCGGTTCCCAGTTCGACGCACCGTTCGAGCGATTGATCGAGGATCCAACGGTCTAATCCGACCTCCCCCAATACGGCGTGGGGCGCCGAGTCCAAACACTCGATCAGTGCGTCGCGCCACCGGGGGGATCGGGCCGAGACACGCCAGGGATGCAAACCGAAGGCAGGAATCACCGAGGGGCAAAGATGCGCCAACCGCCGAACCTCCGGCCAGTCGCCCTCGCAAGTTCCATCGACCACCATGCCGGCAATGCCTCGAGCGGCGGCGGCAGACACCCATTCCAGCGGGTCGTTGCCCAACCGGGGATCTTGCAAGTGATTATGGGCATCAAACCAACGCATGGAGACCTGCTGTGGGACCAGAATGCTCCAGAATGCTCGTCGGGGAAATCTTTGGGTGTCGGGGTCGTTTGAGTTTCAAAAGAATTGTGACATTCTGGTGTGTGCCGTTTTCTAAACTCAGTCGGACAACGGAGGCCGCAGTAGGTTACTTCGAACTCGGAATGAGTCAGTCGGCCTTGCAAGAATTAGATCAACTCCCCTCCGGAGACCAACTGGAGCCGGAGGTGCTCGAGTTGCGCGCCGTCATTCACCAGCAGACGGGGAATTGGGCCGAAGCGGCCAAGGCCTTCAAGGCTTTGTGCGCACGTCGGGACGCCGATGTGGAGCACTTCATCGGGTGGGGCTGCTGCCTCTACGAACTCGGCACCTATGAAGAAGCCCGACAAGCCTTGCTCACGGCCCCGAAGGCCATCCAGCACAACGGGCTTTGGAATTTCCATCTAGCCTGTTACGAGGCCTTGGTCGGCCACCCGGAGGTCGCACGGGAACGGGTCGAATTGGCCATCCTCATCGACCCCTGCCTCCGGAATATGGCCCAGCAAAACACCCGACTGAGTCCATTGCTGCGGCCTATGTCTTGAGTTACCAGCGAGATGGGTGCCCTCGGCTCTCACGCGCTGGGGACAATTTCTGCGGTTGCGCCGGCCACGCTGCCTCTAGGGAAGCGGATCTACCCTCCAGAAGCGGGCGCATAAAACTCCGTGAATGAAAACTCTCTAACCAGATCCTGACTCAACGACGGCTCAGAAGGGAGGCGGTGACACCGTGTTGGTGACCGCGGGAACGGCAGCAGCAGTGGCCGGCACACCCAAAGGCAGTGAAGCTTTTACCGCATTGGTGGCTGCCGCTGCCGGCACCGTGAGCGTGGTCGCTGTGGTCATCGGAACCTCGCCCTCCACCCGCACAGTAAGACCTGGCCAAGCCATCCGGCGCAGCAACTCCGCATTCCAATTGGCCAAACGGAAACACCCATGGCTCTCGGTGCGACCGACGTCTTCGGGCTTGGGGGTCCCGTGGATGCCATAGCCCGCACGGTTAAGTCCGATCCAGGCGACACCCACCGGGTTATTGGGACCAGGCGGAATGCGCAATTTTCGGCCTACGGTGAGCGCTTCTGGCGACTCGGGAAACACTTCAGGATCCCAAGTGTAGTCGGGGTTGGGCACGGTCACTAACACCTGAAGATCTCCCACCGGACGTTTCTCGACCCGGCGCGCAATACTGCAGGGGAAATGCGCTATCAATTCGCCGCCGGTGTCGAATACGCGCAGGAACCGCCCGGCAAGGTTAATTCGAATGAGACCCGCACGACGGGCGGGGATCGGTACAATGGCGGGCAAGGTCAATTCTAGACCTTCGGTCGGCTGAGCCCAGTCCACAGCGGGGTTGAGACGGCGCAGCAATCCCGGATGGGCTTGAAACCTCTCAGCCAAACGCTCCAACAAAGTCTCGTGCTCTAAACCGGGTACCTGAGATTTGCCCACCCAGGTTTCCGGCAACGGGGCCAGACGCAGCAAGTCTTCGGCACTGACACGGTAGGGAGCCCCTGGAGCCCGCTTGAGCATGAGAGCCTTACGGGTGTTGCGGTCTAGCCAACCGGTCTGCTCCAAGCCTTGCTGCGATTGAAACGCCTTCAATGCAGCCGCGGTTTGCGCGCCTCCCACGCCATCGATGGAGCCGGAGGAAATCCCCAATCCGGCCAGTGCGATTTGAGCCTCCAGATAATTGGTGGCCCCGCGAGGCACCCAGGCGGCCCCGCTGTTGGTCATCGACAACTCGGGCAGTGCCACCGCCGCGCGGAGGAGCTGAGTGGAAAGAATCACCGGAGCCGACGTGAGCCCCAACAGTGCAGGTGCAGCGTTGGAAATCGCGAGCAACGGGGACAGTGGGATAGCCGGAGCCGGAACCGGCGGAGCAGCCGGAAGCACCGGAACCACCGTAGGAACCGCGGGAGCCAGTGTTGGCTGAGCCGAGGTCGGAGCAAGAGCTGCAGCCGGAGTCGGAACTGGCTCAACGGGAACCCTGGGGGCTTCGTTGGCTATTCCGGAACCGGGCTTAGAGGCGGCGCTCCCTTCTGGCCCCAGCACCCGCCATACCCCCCAGGCCAATACCCCGACCAGCGCCAACAACAGCACCTTCGGCGCGAGAGCCCTGCGGGGATGCGCTCGTGAAGATTGGGTTCGAGACTTCGAGGCCATGGATCCAGATCAGGATGGGGTCACACATCGATGAGCGGGCCGCCGCCGTCCTCATCTTTTTTCTTCGGCGGACGGCGTCCGGTCGATCCGCGGACACTGCCTTGGAATTGCACCTTGGCTCGACCTCCGAGGAATCCATTCACCACCAGCGAAACCAAGCTGATAATTACTCCACCCCAGAAGGCGGACCCAAATCCGTCCACGACGAATCCGGGTTGAAGCATGCCGCCGACGAGGCTCAGGAGCACCGCGTTGATAACCATCACGAACAGCCCGAGGCTGAAGATCAACAGCGGGAGCGAAATCACCATGAGCAGCGGGCGCACAAACGCATTGAGCAAGCCCAGCAACAGCGAGGCCTCCAACAACGCTCCGAAGGTCTGGTGACGGATCCCGTCCACCCAGACATCGGCCAACAAAACGCCAATGGTTGTGACCAACCAGCGTTGCAGGAACTTCACCAAACCCTCCGGCATAGGACTCATTATAGACCAAAGGCCTCCCGAGTCAGTCGCCTTTCTTGCCGTTCCGAAGGGGAGCCTCCCCCGCCATCAACTCGAAGAAGTCGGTAGCGGTGACCACTCGAACCCGAGGTGGCAGCGCTTGAATCGTCCGGCCGATGGCCCCCATTGGTCCCCCCGAATCACGGAAGGACCACGCGTGAACATTGATCAACGCATAGGCCTCGGAACCGGCCTCCGCTCCAGACGGTTGTCTTTCAACGGCCTCGGCCACACCCGCCGGAAGCCAATCCGGCCGCAGCCCCCCCGAACGGTCTTTCTGTTCCCAAAGCAAATAGCGGTACGAGACACTGGGCTTGCCTTGATGCCAGTACACCGCACCTCGCCCGCGGTTGTAGGGCGCATAATCCTTATAAAGGACTCCACGGATTTCTGGCTGCTCCAACCAGTCTTTAGATGAGTCCTGACCTCCGCCAGCATTGAGCAGCGTGACCAACGGCCAATTCACTCGGGCCGCAGCCCGTGCCGTCTCGGCGGCCGCAGCCGGTCGATCCGGCAAGTGAGCCGGGAACTGGTAGCCGTAGCCACTAGGCCCGGCGATGAAGTCATCTAAGGGTGTGGCCGTTCCGAGAATCTTCCCGAGAATCCGAGGGGCCATCACCCATGCCTCCGGCGGCATCTCCCAAGTCACCGCGAAGCGACCCCGAAGCGGGCTGGCCCAAAAACTCGGATCGTCCACGAAGCGCCCACCCACCCATTGCAAGTTGTCTCCGTCGCTCACCACAAAGGCCACCACCCGTTCGCCCGATGAACGAGCCCGCGGTTTCGGCAGCCGGGAGCGAACCGGCCCTGTCGCCGGAAGATGGCGGAGCGCCGACAAGTTCAGTGACCAGTCGGCCGGGATGACGGCTCCACCGCCCTGACTCACCTCGCGAACAAATTCCAATTCATCGCGCCCCCAGCCATAGACGCGGGTGTGCGGACCGAGCGCCCGAACCTGAAGGGTCCGCTCGGCGGCCGGCTCTTCGTAGACCGTCCAAGCGCCCAGGCTAATGGCCAAATCGCGCAGGTGCAGCGCCTTCGATGAGTCCTGATGAATCATCACACCGCGGGCCACC
>Ga0255132_1000198_pt1 | contig 23712 bp, 18 predicted proteins | sample Law_Law_RepA_8d_FD_188551 | JGI IMG/M metagenome (GOLD analysis project Ga0255132, IMG submission 188551) | Freshwater microbial communities from St. Lawrence River, New York, United States - Law_Law_RepA_8d | ecosystem: Environmental > Aquatic > Freshwater > River | place: USA: New York...
TCCGGGGCCCCATTCCATGCAAGGCCGGCTCGACACCGCCGATCACCTCAACACCCGCCAGTTTGTCCTGGCGGTCAAGAAGCTTGCCGATGCGTTGGGTTACGGCACAGACCGATCCCCTTTTCTGGGTTCGGGAATCGAATACGCCCAATCCAGGCAATACCAGCCCGGCGATCCCGTTCGCTCAATCGACTGGCGAGTCACCGCCCGCACCGGCAAAGTCTTTGTCAAAGAATACGAGGCACCCAAGCAGCTACCCTGCTTCCTCCTCATCGATACTTCCGCATCCATGACCATTAGCTCAGTAAAAAGAAGTAAATACGCCACAGCAGTCCACATTGCCGGTGGCCTTGCCTTTGCCTGCCTCGATCGCGTCAGCCCGGTAGGTGTACTGGGGGTGGGTGGGCGCGATGTTCGTGTCGAACCCTCGCTGTCCAAAGCCAAAATCATGCAGTGGATGCACGAATTTCGCCATTTCCGATTCGATGAACCCACCACGCTTTCCAGACGCGTTTCCGAATTGGCACCCACCCTCCCCAATCGCTGCCTGGTGGTGGTCCTAAGCGACCTGCAAGAGATGGGAGCCATCTCCTCCCTGAAACTCATGGCCCAAAGGCACGATGTGGTGGTGCTCCAATTGCGCGACCCGGCTGAATCCGGTGTGGGGCCCGTCGGTTTTTTCCGGGCCGGCGAGGCCGAGACTGGCAAGGTTTTTGTAACCCGCGGGCACAAACTCTGGGTCGAACCCGAGCCGGTTGCAAGAGAATTAAAAAGGGCAGGGGTCGATCACCTCCTCATCCGGACAGACAGGCCCTTTATCGCCGACTTGCGCCAGTTTCTGAGCGGACGGAATCTTATGGGAAAGGGCAGGGGCTAAAAGCAGATGACTAGTTTGCGAGCTTCTATTCCCGTTGCAGTCCAGCCTGCCCTGACAAGCTTGGTTTTATTGGTTTTTGCCTGCATTTACTTGGCGGCACAATCCGCCCAGGGGCAAGACTCCCAATCTACCGTGGGTATTCCCAAACGCATCGAATCCCTGATTTTGCCAGGGCCCGAATTGGAGGCCAAGCCTGCAAGCGATCGCAAAAATCCTGTTATCATCCAGGTAGCCAAAGTCTATCCACACGGTTCACTTTTTCGTTATGACATCGAATACACTGGCCTCGAGCCAGGCACCCACGATCTCCGGCCCTACCTGAAGCGCAAAGACGGTTCCCCCCTAGGCGATCTGCCCCCAATTCAGGTCGTGGTGAAACCGGTTTTGCCCCCCGGCCAAGTCAAGCCCAATGAACTTGTTATCGAAAAAGGCCCTAGGCTGGGTGGCTACCGGGTGTTGGCTGCAGTCCTTGCGTTAGCTTGGCTTGCTGGGCTGGCAGCTTTGGTTTACACCTTGATGCCTCGCAAAAGAAACACCACCCCTCAAAATGCCCCCAGCCCACTTTCAGTGGCCGACAAACTGCGTCCATTGGTGGAAGGGGCAGTTGCTGGTCGCCTATCCAGATCCGAATTGGCAGGCCTTGAGCGGGGTCTGCTCGCTTGGTGGCGTCGCCACTTGGCTCTCGAACAGGCTGACCCCGCAAGCGCTGTCGAAAAACTGCGCAACCACCCCCAAGCTGGTCCCCTGTTGGCCCAATTGGAGGCCTGGTTGCACAAGCCTGCCCCAATTGTGCCGGTCGATGTCCAGGCCTTGCTCGAACCATACCTGCATCTGCCGGCCGAAGATTTGGACGCCACGGGGGGCTTGGGTTGATTTTTCATGGCTTTCCTTTGGTCTGGCCTCAGTTTGCGCATCCAGCGTTGCTTTTCGCCCTCGTTTTGCCCGCTCTGTTGTTGTCGTGGGTTTGGGCAAACCCGTGGCTTGCACCTTCCCGCAGGGTGGTGCTTCCGCTCGATCAATCCCGTGCGGGTCGCGGGCGCTGGGTGTGGGCGTTGATCAGCCTCGCTGAAACTGTTCCTCCACTGCTTTTAGCGGTGGCAATATGTATACTTGCCGGGCCCCAGCGCAACGGTCCCCCCACCCAAAAACGGTCCATGACCAACATCCAGTTTGCTGTTGATGTTTCAGGTAGCATGCTGGCCCCTTTCGGCGATGGCAACCGTTACGATGCCTCCATGAAGGCGATCGACAAGTTCCTCGATTACCGCAAAGGCGATGCGTTCGGTCTCACTTTCTTTGGCGACGCCTTCGTCCATTGGGTGCCACTGACAACCGATCCCAGCGCCATCCGTTGCTCGCCACCGTTCATGCGTCCCGAAACAGTCCCGGCCCCCTTCATGGGCACAGCCATCGCCAAGGCCCTGCGGGGGTGTAAGGCTGAATTGCGCCGCCGCGACGAGGGGGACAAGATGATCCTTGTCGTTACCGATGGCTTCAGCCCCGACTTGGTCGATAATGCCTCCGAATTGGTTCGCGAACTGAAAGGCGAGCAAGTCAGCGTCTTCTGCATCATTGTCGGCGGATTTGAGCCCCAGGCCGAGGTGATCAACATCTGCCGGCTCACCGATGGGGAGGCCTTTCGGGCCGATGATCCGGAGGCCTTGCCTGCAGTCTTCAAAAAAATCGATGCGATGAATCAGGCAAAGCTCACTCCCACATTCGTCGACACAGTTGATTATCACGAACCGTTTGCCGCCGCAGGGTTGGCCTTGCTGGTTGCGGGTGCGCTTTCACTGTTGGGATTGAGGTACAACCCATGGTGAATAAGCCGCTATCTGCGATTGGATTGGACGGCATTGCGTCTGGCGATCCTTTGCTCTTGGCCTTGGCTGTCGCGGGTGCGGTGGTTCTTTTGGCCACAGTTGCCGAATTGTTCCACCTGTCCAAAGTGTTGCGCTTGGCACCCCTTGCTTTCGGTCCGGCCAGAAAATTACAGTTTCTTGCGTTTTTGGCCCCGGTTTTTCGGGTTCTTGCCCTGGGCATTGCCGCATGGGGTTTGACAATGCTCCTTGTTTTGCCCCCCTCCACACATAAGCCCGGTGAAATAAGAGATGGCGATTATCGCCACTTGGTCTTGGTTCTCGATGTCTCACGAAGTATGGAGGTGGAGGATGCGGGCCCTCTAGGGAAGCAAAAGCGTTCCCAAAGGGCGGCCGATCTGATCCAATCCTTTTTTGACCGTGTCCAGTCCGAACGCTACAAAACCACCGTTGTCGCTTTTGCCACCGAGGCCAAACCCGTCGTGTTAGACACCATGGACCGGGAGGTGGTGCGAAATATCCTCACCGAATTACCTATGCGCCACGCCTTCAAGCCCGGCGATACCAATCTGTTTGCAGGTCTGGAAGAGGCTGCCAAAATCGCCAAAAAATGGCCGCCCAACTCGGCGGTGTTGATGGTAGTAACCGATGGCGACACCGTTCCCGCCACCGGAATTCCCAAAATGCCACCAAGCATCGGTAAAAATGTTGTCATGGTGGGGGTTGGCAACCCCACCGTTGGCAAAGCCCTGGGCGGACACACCACCCGTCAAGATGTCTCCACCCTCAGGCAGGTGGCGGTCCGTTTGTCCGGTGCCTACCACAATGGCAACGACAAACAGTTGGCAACCCAATTGGTCTCCACTCTCGATGAGCGGGCCAAGCCAAAAGGCGGCGATCAATGGACCCTTCGCGAGTTGGCCCTCTTTTGCACCGGCCTCGGCCTGGCAGCCCTGGCCCTGCTGCAATTTTCATTGACAGCCTTAGGTACGGGCTGGGAACCTGGCAGGCGAATTCCCATCCAACCTGCCCCAAAACCTGCTTTCGGACGATAAAAACTTGAAAAACCGCAATTATTCAGGTTTTTATCCCGGAAATTTCAAGGTTGTGGTTTTTCCATCCGGTTCTGGCGTGGTAAAATTTTTAAAGGTATGCATGGTTCAAAATCGGAAGGTGAGGTGAAAACATGGCTTTTCGCATCTTGCTTTTAACGGGTTGGTTGCTGCTCGGCATCGCCGGGGCGGTGGCCCATTGCTATGGCCCGGGTGTTACCCATTCAAAACTCGATCTTGCGGCCCAGCATATCGGCAGCGCCGAAAAAAGCGCTGCTCAACAAGATTACGCCACCACAATCGACCAATACGAGGCGGCACTGAAAGTTTTGCCCGAAGGCTACACTGCTCAGGCCCGTAAAATCCGGCTGGAAAAAGCAAAAGCCCAAATGCTCATCAAACAGTTGCCCGAGGCCCACACCGACCTCCGCACCATGGTCGATGAACTGACCGCCGACCCCACGGCCGACCAAAAGCTACTGGCCGATGCCCGTTCCGCCCAAGCCAACAGCCAGTACTACATGACTTGGCTAATGCGACTCGAAGGCCAAGGCCGCGAGGTTTGGGAACCCGAGGCCGAATCCGCTCGGCAAAATTACAAAATGCTTGCTGAAGAGGCCGCCAAAAAAGGCGACTCAACTGCCTCCAAAAAGCACGGTGAAGATCTCGAAGCTTCCATCCGGCTGGCCCGTATCGACCTGTCCGAGTTGCAGGGCTTGCCTCTGCCATCGCAGTGACAAGGGTGCAATAGCGGCCGGTCTGGTCGCAACCCTTCCAAAGGCCCTCTCCCCAAAAATCAGGATGTCCGAACCGGTGGTGGCGCTCCCCCCATCGATGACAGCGGCCACTAAATTAAGTTGCCCCTTCCTTTTCGGCTTAACTTCCCAAGCCCGAGAGGTCCCCCCGGCATGCCGGTCCGGGTCCTTCGGGCTTGGTTTGTGTTGATCATGCCACTTCCCTGATCTGACCACTTTTGAAAAATTCCAGATTGTTGAGTAGAGGTTGATGCCGTGAGGAAGAACCTGCCCCTGTTTCTAATCGCCCTGGGCACATCAAGCCTGTTGGCCCAAACGCCCGCCACGCCTGTTCTCGTAGTTCCGGCTCAGGTGCAAACATCTGCCGCCAAGCTAACCACCTCGGCCACCAAGCCAAGTTCAACTTCTACCCCCGCACCTGCTCAGGCTCAGCCTTCCAATGCTCCCAGTCCGGCTGCCACACGCATCAATCGCCTTCGCGCACTCACTTTTGACCGCCGCCCCTCAACAATCCTCAAGGCATGGGCTCCACAACAACCCACCACACCCGAAGAAAAGCCGATAGGTACCGACGCTAATTACAAGGCGCCAGACCCCAAGTCCATCGAGCTTGATAAGGAAATAGCCACATTTCAAAGGGCTGTCACATTGGGCAAATGGCCAGAGGTGAAAACCTACCTGGCTTCCCTTCCAGAGGACGAAGCTCAGCCCGCCTACATGCAACTGCTGCAAAACCTGCAGCAAGGCCCGCCAATTCAGCAAGCAGTGACTTCAAGAACGGTTGCGGGTGGTGTGGAAGTTTCCGCACCCATCAGCCCGCTCGCCATGCAATACGCCGAGAAAAATAGCTTTTCCCTGGAGGATTTATTCGGAATCGCCTCGGCTGCCCCACCCTTCAAAAAGGAGGCCCCCAAAAATGCAGATCGCGAAAAACTTGCCCTATGGGGTGCCATTTTGCAGGCCACTGTCCAATCAGGAACTCTGCCTGAAATCGCCATCACCCGCTTGAAGGTGGAGGCCGCTAAACCCCAGGGCCAAGCCGTTATGACAAAAAGGCAAATCGCCCGTTTGCTCATGAACGCTTCCATGCCTGAATTTTCGGGGGATTTTCTGCCCACAGTAGCGCAAGCCCAACAGGCAAAAGATCTCGAGGCACTCAACCTCCTCACCAGGCATTACTTGTCTCTCCATGCGAAGGAAGCCAAGGCGGGCAATTTGGAACGGGGCTGGGAAGCGGTGCAGGCGGTTTTAGCTGTTCCCGATGGATCGTCCGATGAAAAGGAAGAAGCACTTCTTCGGGCCGTTGAACTCGCCCCAAAGCTTCGCGAAGAGCTTGGGCAGGCATGGCTGGCAGCTAGTTTCACTAAAAATACCGGCCGTGGCCGGGAAATACTGGCCTCCATAGGCGCCATGGTCTCAAAGGGCCTTTCAACCAAGCCTACCTTGTCCGATGAGCGCTTGGGAGCGCTAAAATTGTCCCACACAGCGGTGGATGCACTGCTCAAGGCCTCTCCACAAAACGCCAAGGAATGGGCCCCCGCTCTCACCCTGCTAGCCATCGGCTGGCAAAAAGAAGCCGAATTTTCCCAGCGGTTCGACCGATCCTCGGGTAATCCAAGATTGCGCCGGGATGTTTATGGCAACATCTTTTTTTCCTCAAGCGATGATGATGATCCCCAAACTCGCATGATGATGATGCAGCCGAATGCGCCCAAGGCGATTGCTGTCGCTGATATACTCAAAGCCACACCAACCTCCGAATGGGTTGCCGCTCTCGATCCAGGCCTCAAGCCAAAACTGGCCGATGTCGCTGCCCGCCTTCACCTGAAAATCAATGAGGAAGATAAGGCCTTCCCATTGATCGAGCAGATGGTTCAGGCCCAACCCGCCGAGGGCAAGGAACTCGTCAAAGAGTTCCTGAAAGTCTGGACCCGCAATCATGATCCCAACGCCGCCCGTAACGAGAATCGCTACTCATGGATGTTTTTTGGCATGGAACAGCGGGCCGAGACCATTCCTCTCACCCGTTCCAAGCAGGAACGCAACCTGCAAGACCTTTCCAAGTGGGCTGCCCGCATCCGGAAATTGCCCGCCGGAGCCGGTGAACTCGACGATGAGCTTCTGGTCAAGGCCTTCACTGCCTGCCATAGTTCCTCGGAAGTGTATAAAACCGAATCTATTGAGGCTGTTTTCGGCTCCATGGCCGCCCTCAAGCCCAAGACGCTGGCGGGTCTGGCTGACCAAATGCGGGTCAACATGGCCAGCCTCTGGCGCGAACCGGCAAATCAAGAGCGCAACAAGACCAAGCGCAACAAAAAAGATATCGAGGCCGAAGTTCTTCGCGGCTACCAGGTTGCCCAAGGGGTTGTCAAAGATGGCCTGGCCAAATACCCCGATCACTGGGCACTACTGGCCGCCGGTGCTGGCCTTTTACACGATGAGTTGAACTACCGCCAGGAATTGGGCAAGTCGGCCACTTTCTCCACCGCCCGCGACGAGGCTTTCAAGGTTTACCAAAAAGCAGCCGCCGAGTATGCGAAGGTCGCCCCCAAACTTTCAGATAACGACCAATCAATAACCGTTTACGAGCAATGGTTTGCCGCAGCCTTGGGCGCGGTTGATCTGGGCATGATTACCGAAGATAAACAACCAGACTGGAAGCAGCCGCCCCAAATTAGAAAGGCTATCCAGGCCCTTCCGGGTGAGCTGGCCGAAAAACACATGGGCCGCTTTGCCAATGACCTGTTCATCCGCATGAGTGGCGCCAAACCCCATGTGAAGTTCAACTACCTGAAGGCCGGTTTTCAAATAGTCGGCGATCACAAACAGGCGGTCGAGGCGAAGAAAGTTTTCGACTACTACAAAGATCTGGTTACTGAGATTAAACTGGATTCTGTGGTCGACGGGTCATCCCGGGTCGGCAGTGGCCGCCCCTTTGGCCTGTTTGTCAACATTCGCCACACCCGTGACATCGAGCGCGAATCAGGCGGCTTCGGTCGTTACCTGCAAAACCAGAACCGCATGTCATTCTCTTACAACTACGGTCGCCCCACTGCCGATTACCGCGACCGGTTCGAAACCGCTGCCCGCGAGGCCCTCAAAGAGCAGTTTGATGTGCTTTCCATCACCTTCAGGGACGAAAAAGTCAGCTCCAGGGCTACTAAAGACTTCGGCTGGCGATACACACCCTATGCCTATGTCCTCTTGAAGCCCCGTGGCCCTCAAGTCGATGCCATACCACCCCTGAGGCTCGACATGGACTTCCTCGACACTTCAGGCTTTTTTGTCATGCCGGTCGAAAGTCCTATCGTCCCAATAGACTGCCATGACAAAAGTGGTGATATGCGCCCGGTCGAAAAATTGTCGATCACCCAAACCCTCGACGAACGGCAAGCCGATAAAGGAGTCTTGGTCCTCGAACTGAAAGCCACAGGGGTCGGCTTGGTTCCAGACATTCAAGAAATGTGTGGCCAAATCCAACCGCAAGGTTTCGAGGTGACCAAGACCGACGATCAAGGGTTGGGTGTCAAGAAATTCGAAGAAGACACCGAGCGTAACCTGGTCGTGAGCGAACACACCTGGACGCTGACTCTACAGGGCGTTCAGGGGCAGGCCGCATTGCCCAAAACCTTCCAGTTCGCCTTGGCGAAGGTGCCCACCCAAGAGATGGTCTACCAGCGTTATCAAGATGCTGACCTCCAGGCAGTGGATCAGGTCATTCCGTTGGGAAAAACATACGCAACCAAAGGCGCGAACTGGTTCCTCTGGTCTCTTGGGTTGGCGGGAAGTGCATTGCTGATTACTGGGGCGGCATTGGCTCTCAAGCCGCGCCCGGCCAAGCCGCAGGCTGATTCCACATTGCCAGAACACCTCGATCCATTTGTCGCAGCCGGCATTTTACGTGAAATTCGCCATAAACCACTTCTCACAACCACCCAACGCGACGCGCTCGATCGCGATCTCCAGTCCATCGAGTTGCACTATTTTTCAACCATCCCCGCCAACGGTCCGGCCCCCGATTTAAAGGCAATGGTCACCCGTTGGCTTCATCTGGCCCCGGCCTGATAGCCAAGCGCGCATGAGATGAATCGCTGTACTCAAAGCGTAACAGTCTTTTGAATTGTTTCTAAATGCGTTTCGTTGGGCCAATGAATCAAATTATTATGTATTTTTAAGATGCGTTAAAGTGGTTCATGGCAGTGTTTGGATCAAAATCCCTAGCCGGATTCTTTTGAATTCGACAGGTCTTTGAAGTAACTTCTTGCCTTGGGTGAGTAGTTAAGGAAAAGTTCTTCCCCACATGCCACGGGCCCGATGGTTTGCAGAAAAACCCGGTCCCCGTCAATGACCCGCCTCAAGTTGGCCACTTCACTGTGATTAGCCATCCCTGCCAAGCCAAAAGGGATGATCAGCTCATTGCCCACCCTGAACTTGTGGCTGTTGGCGAACCCTGTGCAAACATCCTCAAGCGATTCTGCTACCACTCTTGGCCCCACCACTGTCAATTCTTCATCCGCCGCCAAATCGCGACGGGCGAATAGACCTAAACCAGCTCCGCGAATAGTCGATGGGCCAATTTTAAAACGGTCATCTGCAGCCTGGTTGAAGCCGATTTCAGTCATGTTTTTCCTTAAAAGGCAGGCCAAGTTTGTCGGCCTTATTTTTCTTCCATCATGGGGAATTCCAGGCTGGTCACCAGCACCTGGTCCCTTCCCGCAATTTTCGTTGCCAACTTGGGTGTGCAGGTCACTGTCACCACCACCTGGTCACCGTCAGGCCCGGCGATCAGGTAGAAAGTTTGCAATACTTCAACACCATCCAGCTTGCCCGCCACCGCGTGCCGGTAAATCCAACGCCTGTCACCCGAAGGCATTTCTCCCGAACTCAACACCTCCGCTTGGTCCCATCCCGGAATTTTCCGGATGGCTCCCTGGAATTCTTCCGCCGATTGGTGCCTACCCTTGCCAGCGTTGGCCCATTGGGTGATCGTTGCCTGCGCCAGGAAATCACCTTGATCCATCAGTCGCATCACCAAGTGATTTTGCGTTCGCGTCACCTGTGTCCAGCCACGCTCGTGCAAAACCTCAAAACGCTTCTGGGGATCTTTATATTCCAAAAGCAGCGACGATGCGGGCAGGTCAAAACCCATAGGCGCCGCCGCCAGCGCTCCATCATCCAAAGACATTGGCCTTTCTATTTTCACACGGGTTACCACAACCTCGGCATCAACCTCGCTGGCAGGAGAAGCCGGTCCAGCTTCCCGTTGATCATGTTGTGCCCAACGAAGTTCCACCACCTGCTTCGAGTTGGTGTCGAATTTGGCTCTTCCATTGATTTCAATCTTCATCGCCGAACCACCCTGCACACCAGTCGCCTTGCCTGAAAAGGCAAGGGTGGCTGTCCCATCAGTCCATGCCTGCAGGGTTCCTGCAATACTATGGCTTTCAAGCCCTTCCAAATCGCACAGTGCTTGCACCGCGAAATTGGGCACATCCCATGTGTCTCCCACTTTTACTTCCTTGCCCGGTAAAAGTGATGGAATAGCCAAGGTGTCGAGATGCTCGCCAATCAGTTCCAGCTCTTCACGCATAAGAGCCCCAGCAGGGCTGTAATGGGTGGCAACTCCCTGCTGGCGCTGGTAAATCATCAGCCTTCGCTCGTCACGCAATTTGCGCTGCGTGGCAACTCCGTCCACCGTGATAGTTGCTTTGGCGGTCTCGTAGCGCCTGGCCGCACGCATTGGCTGCCCGGGAACACCACCTGCCAGCAAGCGCTCTGAGAATGCCTGCTCGGCTTTAGCCTGCAGGGGTAAATTGTTCAGCATTTCGCCGCGGGGAACTTTCAGGGTGCCTTTAACCGTCAACTCTAGTCGCACCTGTTGGCACTGGCCCGGTTCCATCGACTCGGCAAGTATTACAGATTGCGCCCGTGTCAATGCCCCGCCAAACATCGGTTGAAACAATGTGATGGCGGCGGCCCATATGGCCCCCTTGGTAAACATCCCTGGCATGGTTTGACTCCCCCGAGCTCAGTTTCCACGCACCCCCCGATGCCTAAATGGAAAGAAAAGGCCCGATAACCTTGCGGGCCTTTTCGCGTCAAGGGAATATCCAACCCTAAAAGGTTCAGTCTTTTTTTGCTGGACTTGTGGGCGGAATTTCAGTTTCACCTGCAGGTATGAATTTCATGGCCTCCGAATTGATGCAATACCGTGCCCCCGTCGGTTTCGGGCCATCCTCAAACACATGACCCAAATGGGCTAAACAGGCTTGGCACATCACTTCTGTCCGACGCATGAAAAACGACCAGTCACTTTCTGTCACAGTCGATTTTTCTGTCGCAGGTTGAAAAAAGCTGGGCCACCCGGTGCCCGACTCAAATTTGGTTGAACTGTCAAAAAGAAGGTTGTCACAGCACACGCAGCGATATTGACCTGCCTGCTTGTTGTCCCAAGATTTGCCGGTGAACGCGCACTCCGTTCCCTTTTGGCGGGTCACCCGATACTGCTCAGGCGTGAGCTGGGCTCTCCATTCAGCATCAGTTTTCACAATGCGGGCTTCCAAGTTCGTTCTCCTTGTGGCGTTAAAGTAGCTGCCAATCAAGCATGCGGTTCCAACAATTGCTGCCAACCAGATCGCTTGCCGCACGCTCATTCCCTCCCAAAAAGACTGTAGGGGCCACTTGAAGAGGGTACGGGCCTTCTATCTGCCCGCCCCCTAAGCCTCAAGGACATAGGTGCCTTGAATACATAATAGTCTGAATGGATTGGCGTATCTCAAAAGATGCCGCCAGATTCCCAATGACTTGCTCCTTGATTTTCCCCTCCGTTCCGTTCTTGCCTCCCACACGCATTTCCTCAATCGGCCTTGATTCCTTCACTCCTCAAAGAGTAAGCGCCCTCCCAATACGCCTTCTGCGGCATGGGGAGCATTCAGAATGGGTCCGATTTTTTGCATCGTGGCCGCCTGCTGTTTGGGGCCAAGCCAGATTGTTTTCGAGCCAGATGAGCTTCAGCTTGGCGAATTGCGCGTTGGACAGAACCCTATGGTTCGTTTGATTTTACGCAATATCGGCAAAGATCCGGCCGAACCCCTCAAGCTCGAGACAAGCTGCGGTTGCCTCGCTGCAGGCACCCTGCCAAAAAAAATTGCGCCAGACCAAGCCGCTGTGGTCGATCTGCGATTGCGTACTCTCAGTCTGCCCACCGGGCCTCACGCTTGGCGTGTGCGTCTCACCTATGCGCCAAGTGCTGAGAACCTTGCGGTCCAAAACGAGGTCGAAACCCGCCTCTCCACCGTTGTCCGCCGCGAACTGGAAGTCGAACCCGCCATCATGGCACTGTCCTTGGGAGCCGGGGGCGAGGCCGAAACACTGGTGAAAGTGAAAGACCTGCGCGAAAAACCCCTTCGAATCACCGGCTTTACCAGCACCGTCAGTGGCTTGCAGGTCCGACAGGCCCAAGGGGAACCAGGCGAACAAGTCATGAGGGTCACCGTCCGCGGTGACCAAATTGGCAAGTCCGAAGGCCTCGTGCGCCTCGGTACCAACGATCCAGAATATCCGGTGCTGGAAGTCCCCGTTTCAGTCACAGTCCGCGCAAGGCAATCCGTCCGCCTTTCCCCTGAAAGGGCTGAACTGCGTGGCGCAGCAGGCACCACCGTCTCCCGGTTGGTCAGGGTTGAAAAAGCCGATGGCAAGCCAACAGAAGTGGCTGCTGTCAAGGGAGGCGAAGCTCTTGGACTCAGCGCAAGATTCGGCAATGGCACCGCCTCCTCCATGGCTGCAACCGTTCGTTTGGAGGCCACCTTGGCCTACGGCGAAAAATTGACAGAGGTCGAAATCAAGCTGGTTGACGGTACCGTCACCCGCCTCCCGGTCTTCCTGGTGGGTGAATGAAAATTGAAAAACTAGTGCCGGCTTGGGGGTTGGCTTGCCGCTCGAAACAATGGAGGGTTTGGTCGTCAGGGTGTCCGACTGGAGCGAAACCAGCCGCATTGTCACACTCTTTACCCGTGAGCATGGAAAACTGCGGGCTTTGGCAAAAGGTGGCAGGAGGTTGCGCTCGCCTTTCGAAAGTTCACTTGACTTGCTGAACCATGATCGTATGGTCCTGATCCGCAAGACTTCAGGCGGGCTCCATCTGCTGACCGAATCGTCGCAGATAACTCGGTTCTCGGGTCTTGCAAAGGATTATCAGGCCCTCAGTGGGGCCTACTTGGTTGCCGAGTTATTGGGCGACTGGGTGGAGGAAAACGACCCCCATCCCGGTTTGTTTGATGCGGCTATCGGGTGCTTGAAAGACTTGGAGCAAGCCGCCTGCGCTGATGGCGAAACAGAAAAAGGGATGCCCAAATGGAATCCCCGAGACAGATTGGTGGTTTTGGAGTTGGCACTGCTCATCGACTTGGGGTATCGGCCCGAATTCGCTGGTTGTGTCGGCTGTGCGAAAAAGGCGGAGAAGGGTTCAGCGGCTTTTGCTTTTGGTTCAGGCGGTTTGGTCTGCAGGGGTTGTCGCCTGGATCAGCGTGGTTGGCGGGAGTTGCCGGAACGATGCTGGAAACTGGCGAGAGATTTGGTCGCGGTAATCGAATTGGGCGGCAATGGTTGGGCCGAACTCTCCGTTTCGGAAGAGTCGGCGAGGCGGGAGGTGAGGCGGTGGCTGGGAGAATACCTAAGCTGGATCCGCGGACGCCGACCCCGGCTCATGGGCTGGCAGGAGGAATGAGCGTGGCCCATGCCCGTGTTGTAATGCCTTGTCGCTGGCGCCTTTTTCTGGCCTCGGCGGCGGTTGCCCTTCCACTTCTCAGTGGCTGTAACACCATCACCGCAAAATGGGACAAAATGGCCCAAAAATGGGACGACCTGCCCATTGTCGGTTTTCCAAATGCTCCCATGCCGCCCGCCGAAACCGGCCAACTCGGCCCAGATGGCGTCACAGAAGCCCCACCCCTGGATCCCAAAAGTCCCGAGGGGCGTCTCGCTGGTGCCAGAGAACTGTTCCGCCAAGGCGACTACAAAACCGCCGAGTCCATTTTTCATCGCCTCTACCGCAATCAAAAAAATTCCCTCCTCGTTCTTGAAGAGGCCCGCTATTACGAGGCCGAATGCCTCCGACTGCAGGGCCACTATCCCAAGGCGGCAGATACCTATGTGGATCTCCTGAACAAGTTCGACCGCACCCAGTACAAGGAGCAGGCGCTCCAGCACATGTACGATATCGCCAACTACTGGCTCGATGACACCCGCACCCAAATGACCCAGGAGCGCGAGAAAACAGAGGGCAAACGCTGGTTTGTCGAACCCTCCTTTCTGTCACTCGATCGCGCCAAGCCGTTCCTCGACCGCGAAGGCCGAGCCATCGAGAAACTCGAGCAGGTTCGTTTCCACGATATCAATGGCCCCTTGGCCGATAAGGCACTCTTCCTCTGCGGTTGCGTCAAATTCTTCCGCAAGGATTTTGCCGAGGCAGATTATTACTTCTCCCAAATTCACGAGCGGCACCCCAACAGCGATTTGGCAGCACAATCGGTCGAGCTTGCCATCATCAGCAAACACCTAAGCACGGGCGGCGCCGATTACGATGGCCGCAAGGTCGCCGAGGCACGCATGCTGGTTCACTCCGCCTTTTCCAATTACCCAGAATTGGCAGATAAAAAAGAATTTTTAACGCGCCAACTGGTCGGCATCACCATGCAGCAGGCCGAGAAGGACTTCAAGGTGGCCGAGTTCTACGAAAGAACAAAACACCCATCCAGCGCCTACTTCTACTATGAGTTGGTCCGCAGGCGCTTCCCAGGCACGCCCTATGCCGAAGAATCCAAGATTCGCATGGCCTCTCTCCGCGAAAAACACCCCGAAGGCGCTCCTGCCGAATCAGGGCCCCAGCCAATCAAGACTTTACCCGAGGTCAAGTGGCCATGGCAGCGCAAGGATGCCGATACGGCAAACCCGCGCAGCGAAACTGCACCAGCACCGCGCCAACTGCCAGCAGGCATGCTCCCACCCAGTTCGTCGCCAGGCGGCGGCGGGGGGAACAGTTACCTCCCATGACCAAATTGAATCAATCTTCCCGTCCAGACGGGGGTATCTGCAAATGATCCGCATGGTTGCGACAGGCGCTCTCGTCGGCCTTTTTGCCATCCTCGCCTTAGGCGTGGGTTGCCAAAGCTGGGACGGGCACATCGCCCTGGGTAAGTATTCCACTCGCCCGGTTTACGATGCGGGAATTCGCACCGTTCGCGTTCCTGTCTTCAAAAACAAAACCCAAGTCTTCCAAGGCAACTCAGGTATTGAAAATGAGTTGACAACGGTTGTCATCAGGGCCATCGAAACCCGCACCCCCTACAAGGTCGTGCCCGAAAATCAGGATGCCGACACCGAGTTGACTGGGGTCATCACTGCCTTCACAAAAGGCATCGTTAACCGCAACCAGCTCAACGAGGTTCGCGAGGCTGAAACCTATATCAGCGTCGATGTGGTCTGGAAAGATCTCCGCACAGGCGAAATCCTCTCGCAGCCAAGGCGCAGGGAGCTCGATACACCCACCGCCGCCTTCAACTTGGCACCTATCGGCCCGCCAGTGGCAACACCGGTCCGCATCACCAGCACGGGTAGCTTCATCCCCGAGTTGGGCCAATCCATCACCTCGTCCCGTCAGGTCAACTTCGACCGTGTAGGCCAGCAAATTATCCAAATGATGGAGCGCCCCTGGTGACAGGCCAAACCAATCCGCCACCGCACGGCTGGCCGGCATGGAACTGGTCGTTCAAGGGGTTCAAACTGGGGGCCGACGGCCTGCCAGTCATCATGTCCATCCTCAATGTCACGCCAGACAGCTTTTCCGATGGCGGAAAATGTAACACCCTCGCCGATGCCGTCACTGCAGCCTTGAGGCAAAGAGATCAAGGGGCAGCCATCATCGACATCGGTGGGGAATCCACCAGGCCAGGCTCACTCCCGGTCAATGCAGAAGAGGAGGCCGCAAGGGTCGTTCCCGTGGTCGAGGCTCTGGCACGCGAAAAAGGCTTGATTATATCTGTTGATACTCGCAAATCCGAGGTGGCAAGGCTCGCCCTTCAGGCAGGTGCCCATGTTATCAACGATGTAACCGCTCTGGAAGATCCCCAGATGGCTCGGGTGGTAAGTCAGGCCGGTGCCGGTTTGGCCCTCATGCACATCCAAGGCGAACCCGGCACCATGCAAGACAATCCTCAATACCATGATGTGAAAACCCAGGTTGCGGCCCACCTGCGCGACAGAATGCAACTTGCAATCGCTGCCGGGGTCAATCCGCAGGCAATCGCTCTCGACCCAGGCATCGGTTTTGGCAAGAATTATACTCATAATGTGCAGTTGCTGGGACCCGGCGGCACCGACCAAATTCTCGCTTTGGGCAGGCCTTTGCTCCTGGGGGTCTCCCGGAAGTCCTATCTGGGAACCCTGTTGGGCCGTCAGGTCGCTGACAGGTTGGCTGGAACTTTGGCCACTTTGGCCGTTGCTATTTCCAGAAGGTCCGCCCATATCCTCAGGGTTCACGATGTGGCGCCCACCGTTGATCTGGTAAAAGTGTGGCGGGAATTGGATTCGGTTTAGAAAGGGTAAGAATCAGGCATGTGGGATCGGTTCATCAACCTGGTCACTTCCATCTCGGCGCGGGATTTCATTGAAATCTCGCTGCTGGCTGTGGCTTTTTATTGGTTGATTAGGCTGCTTGGCCGCACCAGAGGGGCCGGCTTGGTTCGTGGCCTCGGAATGTTTCTCGTGGGGATCTACCTCGCCGCCCAAATTTTGGTCTCGGTTTTCGACCTGACAATTCTTGCCCGAGTACTCGACTACCTCATGACAACAGGCCTTTTGGCCATGGTGATGATTTTTCAGCCAGAATTGCGCCGCGGCCTTTTTGTCCTCGGCCGCTACCCGCTCTTGCGAGCCTTCGTCAAATCCCAAGATGCGCCCCTGGCCGATGCCCTTGCCAAAGCCGCAGAGACACTTGCTCGCGACCTCACCGGGGCCCTCATCGTGCTAGAGCGGGAAGTCAGCCTAGAACCCATGATCGAGTCCGGCACCCGCATAGATGCAGAAATTTCCGACCTCCTTCTGGCCTCCCTCTTTTTCAAAAACAGCCCATTGCATGATGGCGCCGTCATCATAAGGCAGGGCCGTATCGCCGCTGCCGGTTGTCAATTGCCCCTAGGCCAGTTGCCAGACGATGCCGACCACCGCCTAGGAATGCGTCACCGAGCCGCCCTGAGCGTGTCTGAAGAAACCGATGCCCTGGTGTTGGTAGTCAGCGAGGAAACCGGCCGTATCTCTGTGGTCAGCGGCGGCACCTTGGAGCCAGTTCTCCGCGATGGACTTTCGAGAAGGCTGGCTGAAATCCTTTCCAATCGTCCTTCAGAAAGAAATAACGAATCCTCCGGCAACCGTGCAATAATGCAATTGCCGTCCGGACAAGGCCCCAAAGCGACAGGAGGCGAAAGTCGCCATGCTTGATCGCGTCTATTCAATACTCGTGGCTTTGGCCTTGGGACTGTTGGTCTGGGTTTATGCGCGCAGTCGCGAACGCGAAACTCTCGATAATCAACCCGTCTCCGTGGAATTACGCCTGTCAGCAAGCCAGGCCGATCAATTTCAGATGGATTCGCCCGCCCAGTCGCAGATTCGCGTCACATTTGCAGGCAGTCCAAATGCCGTCCGCGAGTTGCGCTGGCAATTGAGCCAGGGCGATGTGGCCGTCCGGTTGGAATATTCGGTGCCCGAAGACCAGCGCGAGCGCGCAACTGTCGAAGACTCGGTGCGGGTCGATGCCGCGGATATCCTCGTTCCCCCAGGCATCACTGTGCTGCCGGTCGAGGGCCGAAACCGTGTCCCGGTTGCCCTCACTCGCTTGGGTGAGAAAAATGTCAAAGTTCGGGTTGAGGGTATCGGGACAGAGGAATCCAGACTCAAGGTCACACCAGAGATGGTCACGGTCAAGGGGGCACGAGTTGCCTTGGACCGCCTTTTGGAATTACCCCTCAGCCTAGGCGCGCAAGGGGCCGAGTCGTTTGATCTCACTCTGGGTCGCCCTTTACGGGTTGCTTTGCCCAAAATGTGGGAAAATCGTTCCATCACCTGTGTGCCAGATAGCGTCGTCGTGCGCGTCGATCCACGGGCCCCCAAAATCTACACCCTTACCGATGTGCAGGTTCAATTCCTCTGCCCGGCAGGTTTTGCCCTCCGCCCACGCTTTCTCGATGACCGCTCCGGCAAGCTGCAAATCAGAATTCAAGGGCCCGATCTGCCCGCACAGCCCAAAGTGGCAGCGTTTATCGACCTCACCGGCGGAAAGTTTCTACCCGGCCCCAACTTTGAGCCAGTTCAAGTTCAATTACCCAAAGATTTCACCCTCGCTCAAGAACCACCCGGCCGCATTTCCTTTGAACTAATCGCCGCCGAAACTGCACCAAAACCGCTGGGTGTCGGATTACCTAGCCAGTAGCGATCATTCCACTAGCCCTTTCCAAAGCTGCGTTTTTATCGCACCATAGCCAAGGTGTGATTCTTTCGGATTTACCGAGCCTTTTCTCGCCATGCAACCAACTTCCGATGATAAAGACGTTTCGGCAGGTCACCGCGCCCTGGTTGACCTGCTTTGCCAAAATGCCCAAGCCGCGGCCCGGGATTTGGCTCTGGCTACCACGGTCCAAAAAAATGCCTGGCTTCTGGCAGTGGCTAACGCGCTCCGCAAGCAGCAAACCGCCTTGGTCGCCGCCAATAATGCTGATCTTCAGGCGGCCCAAGGCCTTTCAGCCGCCATGCTCGATCGCCTTACCCTCACCCCCCAGCGTTTGGAGGGGATGGCCAAGGGTCTCGAACAGTTGGCCAGCCTCCCAGACCCCATCGGCCGCGTGCGCGAAGACCGCCAATTGCCTTCAGGCATCCAGGTACAAAAAGTGGGCGTCCCTTTGGGGGTGGTCCTGTTTATTTACGAGTCCCGTCCCAATGTCACAATTGACGCAGCCGGCCTGTGCGTCAAAAGTGGTAACGCCATCATCCTGCGCGGCGGCAGCGAGGCCCATCAAAGCAACAAGGCCCTCGTGGAACTTTGTCGAACTGAACTGGGCCGGGCAGGCCTTCCCGTCGATGCCGTCCAGCAAGTCCCCCTCACCGACCGTGCCCTGGTGGGCTGCCTACTGGGTGAGGGCGAACGGATCGATGTGGTCATACCAAGGGGTGGCGAAGACCTGGTAAGGCGGGTGTCATCCGAGGCCCGCATGCCCGTTTTGCGCCATTACACTGGCAATTGCCACCTCTATATCGATTCTCAGGCCGATCCGGCCATGGCTACTAGCCTGGTTGTAAACAGCAAATGCACAAGACCAGGGGTTTGTAATGCCTTGGAAACTCTGCTGGTCCAAAAAGAGTGGGCCAAAATCCATTTACCCGCCCTATTGCAAACCCTGCAAGAAAAAGGTGTCCAAATCCGCGGTTGCCCCGAAGTTGTCAATCTGGGCAGCCATATTGTTCCCGCCACCCCAGCCGACTGGGACACAGAATTTCTCGACCTCATTCTCGCCACGCGTCTGGTAGATGGTTTGGATCAGGCAATAAGCCATATTCAAAGGCACACTTCAGGCCACACTGAGGCAATTGTCACCCAAAATCCCGAAATTGCTGAGGAATTTTTGCGACGGGTTGATTCGGCTGCGGTTATGGTGAATGCCAGCACCCGCCTGCACGATGGAGGCGAATTGGGGCTAGGGGCCGAAATTGGCATCAGCACCAGCAAATTCCACGCAAGGGGCCCATGTGGTCTCGAGGAATTGGCTAGCTATAAGTATGTTGTGCGCGGATCCGGCCAAACCCGGGTCTGACAACCGTACCCTGCTCCTTTTTCTTCACAATTTGGCGGAACCCTTAGGCCCATGCTCCACGCCTTTGTCCTTGCCACTGTGCTGGTGCTGGCTCTTTTGGGGGCCCTTGCGGCTGCCTTAGCTGGAATGTTGCGCCGTGTCGGCAGGCAACGCAAAGACGAAATCAGCCCGGTCAGCCGCCAGCATTTTGAATTGTTCCAAGGCGAACCCCTCAACGAGGACACTCTGGAAGGCCTCAAATCCCGTTATCGCCAACTGATGGAGCAGGGCGACACCAAGGCCATCGAGTCCACCCTCCGTCCAGGAACCCAGTTTGTCATGCAGATCCGCGCCCTCGCCGAATTGGGAACTGCCGAGGCGGGCCGTATACTCGAGCGTCAGGTGGGCCGGAAACTCTCAAGCGATGCTCTCGAGCAGTTGTGGTACTCCATGGACCTCGCTTGCGGTTTAAGGGCACTCAATCACACAGCCAGCCTACCCACCCTCATGCGCTGTGCCGATGCCGCCCCGGTCGAACTTCCCCTCTCCCATTACCTCGCTGTCGAAACAGTCAGTTTCCTCGGCATCGCAGGCTACTTGCGACAGACAGACTCCGAAATGGGCCGGGTGGCCGTGCGCGTTCTCAGAAGGGCCATCGAAGGTATCAGGCGCGGGGTCGAACCTTCCAGATTGGCGGAGGCGCGGGTGGGTGATCTGGTCGAGATCCTCTGGGACTCCCGGCCCGCCCGTGATGATCCACGCGTGGCATTGCTGCTCATTGAGGTCATAAGGGTGGTCCGTCGCCTGCCCGCTTACGAAGACCAGCCCAAAGGCAACGATTCCTGGAACTCCGAAGAGGGCGGCCTGCTCGACCCAACTGAAGGCGATCTTGAGGGCTGGACCTGGCAGGCCTCCCGCCTGGTGTCCCTCGAACCCGGCATCCGCAGGTTTTTGTCCAAAATGCCGTTGCCCTTGGCCCGCTGCCTCGGAGGTGGCTCCGCGGTTGAAGAAGCCGAGTTGTTAACAGCACTCACAGAGCTGAAGGCCGATGTTTCCGACCGCCTGGTATTACTGCTTGAAAGACGAAAAATCCATAATGTGGCCATGGCCGTTCGTTTGCTGGCCTACGCCCGTGCCCCACATCTCATCTCCGGCTGGCTGGTGGCTTGGACACGCTCCCGAATAGACCAAAATGCCAGGGCTCTGTGGCGCCCTTGGGGGCGTCAATCCGCCCGTTCGGCCATTCCAGCCGATTTTCCCTTCTTGGCCATTCTCGATTGCCTCGGCAGATTGGGCTGCGCCGATGGTGAGGAAATACTCCTCGCAGCCTTGCGCGACCACGCCCCTTCCGTCAGGCGGGCCGCTGCTGCCTCCCTGGGCTGGCGCGAACCCATCGCCCACGACAAGGTCCGTGCAGCCCTGCACATCGGCAGGTCCGACCAAAGCTTCGATGTCAAATACGCGGTCCGCGCCGCGCTCGCCAGGTTGGGCGAGGTGCAAAGCCTGCAAATGTTCAAGAGGGGCCTGGAAAGCGAAGATCTCGGCCAGAAACTAGTCTCAATTCACGCCATTTCCACAGAAAACATCGGCCTTCTCTGGCCTGATCTGGATGCCCTCACCGATAGCGAAGACCCCGTCCTGTCACATCACGCCCGTGAAGCAGTCGCGATGCTGGCCGATGCCGACGCCCCAGGTTTGGGGCAGTAGCCCTATGTTTTGTGTGATAATTTGCTGCCAAGCCTACTAATGGCCTAAGAATTCCCCAACTCTTCCAACGCGCCAATGTCAGGTAGCGGGTTCATGTTCAAAATCGCATCATCCCCATGCAGCCGGGTCGCACCCAAACGCGCAGCCTGGCCCAATACTTCCTCGTCCACTTGGCAGGTCACAATGACCTTGTCATCCTTGTATTGCTCTGTCACTTCACGGGCATGGTGTTTCAGCCAGGCCAGCAATTTGCCATTCGAGGCCTCCGCCTCCAAATGCACATGAAACAGGTCTGCATCAAGACGCGCCGCCACAGCCTGGTTCAATTCCGCAACACCCAATTTCTTGAACGCGCTCACCGCCACGGAATACGGGTGCTTGCTTTGCAGAGCCTGCAAAAATGAAATGTCAGGCAGTTGGTCCACTTTGTTAAATACCAACAGCGTGGGCTTTTCCGAACAGTCCAGTTCAGCGAGCACCGCTTCTACCGCCCTTATCTGCTCCTCAGCTAGCGGGTTGCTCGCGTCAACAACATGCAACAAAAGTCGTGACTGCCTCGCCTCTTCGAGAGTCGACTTAAAAGATGCCACCAAATGGTGTGGTAGGTCGCGAATGAAGCCTACTGTGTCGCTAAGAAGGATATTGCGCCCATCGTGCATCCGCCATTGGCGGGTTCGTGTGTCAAGCGTGCTGAAAAGCTTGTTCTCAGAAAGCACACCCGCGTCTGTCAGCGCGTTCATCAAGGTGCTCTTGCCCGCGTTGGTATAGCCAACCAACGAAACAGTCGGTTCGGTCGACCGCGACGCCACCTCCCGCACCTTCCGTCCTTGCACAACCCGCAGCTTGTCCTTCAAGTCCCGAATTCGGTGATTCACCAGCCGCCGGTCTTCTTCCAGTTGCGTTTCGCCTGGGCCCCGCACCCCAATTCCCGCTTTCACCCTGCTCAAGTGGGTCCACATGCGTTTCAGGCGGGGAAGGGAGTATTCCAGCTGCGCTAGCTCTACCTGCAATCGAGATTCTGCCGTCCTAGCACGAGTTGCAAATATATCTAATATTAGCTCGCTGCGGTCCAGCACTTTGCACTTGGTCTCAGCCTCAAGCGTCTTGCCCTGGCTTGGGGTTAATTCATTGTCAAATAGGATGACATCGGCCTCTTTAGCCTCCGCCATCTCGGCTAGCTCCCGCACCTTCCCAGAACCAAGGTAGGTTCCCAACTGAATCTGATGTCGCCTTTGCGTCAACTCGCCAACCACCACGGCCCCAGCCGTTTCAGCCAGTCCACGCAGCTCCCCCAAAGGGTCTGATTCGTTCCATGGACGATCAGGAAGACAGACCCCCACCAAAAGGGCATGCTCCTGCTTCACACTCATGTCTGTACGCGTTTGGTCGAATCCCACCGTGTTTTCTATCTCCCGACTGCCCGTTTTATGGTTGGGCCAACCCAGGTCCTATTTCTTAAAGGCGAAGAGACTCAACGCCTTGACGCCAAGCTCACCTTATCTTGCTTGCGCAGTAAAACTAGAATACAAGCAATCCGTCGTTTGCGTGTTTATTTTGATCTGGGACATGATTCGGGAGTTCGCCATGGTGAGCGAAGGCGTGTTGGATAGACCTCAGGTAACCTCGGCTGAAACCACGCCTTCCCATCCAGTTGAAAATCCACAAACACATATGGGGAATGGACTTGTGGCAGCCCAACAAGACGCTGCCCCCAAGCCCGATGCCGATCCTATCGAGACCGACGAGTGGCGCGAGTCAGTCCGCTCTGTCGTCGCCCGTTCAGGAGGCGATCGGGCCCGATTCCTGCTCGATCAAGCAGAAGAGGCCGCCTTTTTGGCCGGCGCACCCGGTCACGCATCTTGCAACACACCCTATGTGAACACGGTTTTATTGCAAAACCAGCCCGCATACCCCGGTGATTTGGCAATCGAAGAGAGAATCACCAGCATGGTGCGTTGGAACGCCATGGCCATGGTTGTGAAGGCAAACGAAGCCGACGGCACCGTGGGTGGCCACATTTCCACCTTCGCCAGTTCGGCAAATCTCTACGAAGTCGCTTTCAATCACTTTTTCAAAGGTCCAGACCATCCAGAAGGTCCGGACTTTGTTTATTTCCAGGGCCATGCCTCACCAGGCATGTACTCCCGCGCCTTCCTCGAAGGCCGCCTCAGCGAGCAAAAGCTGATCAACTTCCGTCGTGAACTCCAGCCAGGCGGTGGCCTTTCCAGCTACCCCCACCCATGGTTAATGCCCGATTTTTGGCAATTCCCAACCGTGAGCATGGGCCTGGGGCCCATCATGGGCATTTATCAGGCCCGGTTCATCCGCTACCTCGAAAACCGCGGCATGAAGCCAAAAAGTAATTCCCGCGTCTGGTGCTTTTTAGGCGACGGCGAATGCGATGAGCCAGAAACCTTGGGGGCTCTCACTCTCGGGGCCCGCGAACACCTCGACAACCTGACCTTTGTCATCAATTGCAACCTCCAGCGCCTCGATGGCCCTGTTCGCGGCAATGGCAAAATCATGCAAGAGCTCGAAGGCTTCTTCCGTGGCGCCGGCTGGAATGTCGTCAAAGTCGTCTGGGCCAGCGAATGGGATGCACTCCTCGCCCGCGACCATTCAGGCCTCCTGCGCAAGCGCATGACCGAGGTGCTCGACGGTGAATTG
>Ga0255132_1000201_pt1 | contig 23536 bp, 18 predicted proteins | sample Law_Law_RepA_8d_FD_188551 | JGI IMG/M metagenome (GOLD analysis project Ga0255132, IMG submission 188551) | Freshwater microbial communities from St. Lawrence River, New York, United States - Law_Law_RepA_8d | ecosystem: Environmental > Aquatic > Freshwater > River | place: USA: New York...
TCCTCGACTTCCGCCTAACCACCGTTCGTAAGCGCTTCGAATACGAACTGGCACAACTGCGCAAGCGCATCCACATCCTTGAAGGCTTCAAAATCATTTTTGACGCCCTCGACAAGGCCATCAAACTGATCCGTGAAAGTCAGGGGAAGGCAGACGCCGCCGATAAATTGATTCGCGCGTTCGGCCTAGACCAGATTCAGGCCGATGCGGTGCTCGAGGCTGCGATTTACCGTATCGCGCAGCTTGAAATCCGCAAGATAGTCGAGGAGTTGCGCGAAAAAACCGAAGAAGCGCGAAAAATCGAACGCATCCTCTCTTCCGAAGCGCGCCTGTGGGGTGTGGTCCGCAAAGAACTTGAATCGCTTGCGGAACCTGATCCCAAAACAAAAATCAGTCTGGTCGACCGCCGACGCACACGCTTGGGCGCCGACGAAGCCGCTGTGGAATTTGATCCCGAAGCCTATATCACTCGCGAAAATACCCATGTGGTACTCACGAGAGATGGCTGGATCAAGCGCGTGGGCCGCTTGGCATCGATCGAGACAACACGCGTCCGTGAAGGCGACAGTGTTATTGCCGTGGCTCCTGGTGCCACGCTTGATCACGTGGTGCTGGTTGCCGATGATGGCACGGCTTACACGCAGCGCATCCACGATGTCCCAGCAAGCTCAGGGTATGGCGAGCCAGTAGCCAAATTTTTCCGCTTGGCGGACCAAACTCGTTTGGTGGCTGCCTTGACGACCGACCCGCGTTTTATCGGTTCGGGAACTGGAGATGCCGGCCCGCTTATTTTGTTTGCCACCTCCGCGGGCATGGTTTCCCGGGCCCCGATAGACTCATTTGCCCAACCCAGCACCAAGGCGGGCCGGCGTTGCATGCGACTGGGAGAAGGTGAAAAAATAGTTTTGGCCACTGTGGTGCGTGGAGGCGAGAGCATCTTTTTGGCAAGTTCGGATGGGCATGTCATTCATTTCGAAATTGATGAGATCCCGATTTTGGCGGGCGCTGGGCGTGGTGTTATCGGGATACGTTTGGAGTCTGGCGCCAAATGCCTGGGCGGACAGGTCATGAAATCCGCTTCCGACAAGTTCGTGGTTGAAACTCCGGGAGGCAAATCCCATGAAATGACCAGCCGGACATCCAGAATTGCCCGCGGCGGCAAGGGCAGCGAACTGGTGAAGCGCGCCGGCTTGGAACGCGTGGTGCCGGTCGTGGCTTCCCCCGTCAATTGGGATGACCTTGACCAGAACCAATTGTTCGAACAACCACCCGAAAGCCCAAAGCCGCCTTCACGCGGACAGGGTCGACTCTTTGACGAAGATTCAGATCGCTAGCAGGAAATGCAACCAACCATGAGCATGGACACGCGCTACTCAGCTAAAGACATTCAGGTGCTAGAAGGGCTTGAGCCCGTTCGCAAGCGCCCCTCGATGTACATTGGTGGGACCGATACCAAGGGACTTCACCACATGGTTTGGGAAATCGTCGACAATGCCGTCGACGAATATCTCAATTCACATGCCACATCGATTATTGTCACCCTTCACAAAGGGTGCGCCATGGTCAGTGTTCAGGATAATGGACGCGGTATACCTGTTGACCTTCATCCCAAACATAACAAACCCGCGCTGGAACTGATCCTGACAACTCTGCACTCTGGCGCCAAATTCGGCGAAGGAGACAACTACGTTCATTCGGGTGGACTGCATGGAGTCGGTTCTTCCGTGGTCAATGCCCTGTCGCGTAAGTTGGTGGCCACCATCAGGCGTGATGGTGGCGAATGGCAGCAGGAATTCTGCCAAGGCAAGGCAACCAGTGGTCTTGTGAAATTGGGGCCATCCAGGCTGCATGGAACCACCATTCAGTTCGAGCCCGATCCAGCCATTTTCCCCAAGGTTCAACTCGACAGCAAAACCATCCGCTCGCACCTCGACGATATGTCGTACATCCACGCTGGCTTGCAGATCCGCTACAAGGACGAAGAAGCCGGAACGGACGAAGACCTTTCACATCCTGGCGGCATTCCGGAGTTTCTGACCCGTCTTGTCACAGAAAGCGGAAAGCCACGCGCCTGCGAACAAACATTCACCCACAGCAAGGATGGGGGCGAGCGCCTCGAGGCCGCACTCGTATGGACCGAGGCCACGGAAGAGTCGATCAGGTCTTATGTGAACGGCATTCGCACGGCATCTGGCGGCACACACGAGGCGGGATTGAAGGCGGCGGTTGTAAAGTCGATTCGCGACTATATGACCACTCACGATATCAGAATCAAGGGACTTACCATCGCGGCCGAAGACATCCGCGAAGGTCTGGTTGCCGTATTGTCTGTATTTGTGCGCGAGCCCATGTTTCAGGGGCAGACCAAGGAAAAGCTGAACAATCCGGAAATGACCGCGACGGTGGAAGGCGCCTTGCGGCCTGCCATAGAATCGTGGCTGAACGCCAACAAAACAGCAGCGGATGCCATTATCGGTCGCATTGTTCTTGCTGCCCGCGCGAGGCAGGCCAGCCGGGAGGCCATTTCCGAAGTCACACGAAAATCAGCGACCACGCGGCGATTGAACCTGCCTGGTAAACTTGCTGATTGCAAATCCACGGCCATGGATGAAACAGAGCTGTTCATAGTTGAAGGCGATGGTGCAGGCGGCAGCGCTAAGCAGGGACGCAACAACCGGTTTCAGGCGGTACTGCCGCTGCGAGGCAAAATCCTCAACACAGAAGGATTGACAACGGACAAGGCCATGGCCAATCAAGAGTTGAAAGACCTTGTTTCAGCTCTGGGTACCGGAGCCGGCAGCAGGTTCAGCATTGCAGGGCTACGCTACGGCAAACTCATCCTGCTGATGGATGCCGATGCCGACGGCTACCACATTTCCACGCTGATTCTGGCATTCTTGTTCCGCAACATGCAGGGACTGATCGACGCGGGCCGCGTTTATATCGCCTTGCCGCCCTTGTTCCGCATCGATGTGGGCAAAGAAACATATTGGGCCAAAGACGACAATCACAAAGCTGAGATCCTAGCATCGCTACGAACCAACGCCAAATTTGAAGTTTCACGCTTCAAAGGACTTGGCGAAATGGATGCCTCTGTTCTGGCTGCCACAACACTCGATCCGAAACAACGCACGCTGCTCCGCGTGCGTGTGGATTCTATTCTCGACACCGACCGGGCCTTCGTGGACCTGCTTGGCAAAGACCCGGCCATGCGTTACAGGTTTATTATGGAAGAGGCGGCTCGCGCCTCCGCCGAGGCGCTTGATGTCTAAGACGGCCTGAAAAGGTTATTCTTCCCGAGGAAATTGCTCTGGCATTTCCTCGGGTGCCAGCCCAACGGCTTCTCCAGGATGCGTCCGCACGTACCAGAGGATTTGCCGCGCCAAGCCATGCAGCAGCTTGATGTCGCGATCCTCTGGCCCCATACGGCTAATCAGATGGCGCACCCCGTGCATCAGCGTTTCTTGTTTTTCCCCGAACAAATAACCAACTGCCTCGAGCGCTTCACGCAAATGCCGGAAAAGCTGATCCTGCGATTCAAAAGTCGCTGGAACCGGCCTGGCACGCGGGGCGCGGGCAATCCAAGCCAAACGCATTTCGTAGCAGCATATCGCGACAGCCTGAGCTAAATTCAGCGATGAATAGGTGTGATCGGCGGGGATTTTGACGACGTGGTGACAAAGGCTCACATCGGCCGTTGTCAATCCGCTGGGCTCAGGACCAAACACAAGGGCTACAGGACGGTCAGTTGTAGCAAATTCAACCATGGCGGGAATGATGTCGCGAGGAAAACCTTTTTTGATTTCCCGCACAGGGCCAACAACGCGCGCAGCCGTCGCCGCTGACTGGGATGTTCCGGCAAGGGCTTCCTCAAGCGTGGTAACGATCCGCGCGTTGTCGAGAACGTCGCCAGCATGTACCGCCATGCGCACCGCTTGGGTATCGTCTCGCCTGGCAACCGGACGCACGAGCACAAGGTCGCTCATTCCCATGTTGCGCATGGCGCGCGCCACAGATCCCAAATTTCCCGCATAATGAGTTTCAACAAGCACAATCCGGCAAGGGACCGGACCTTGCCGCGGTGAAGATTCGTCTGCGCTCATCAACCATTACTCCCGGCTAACGTGCGTGCCATTTGAGCGAGTTGCTGCAAATCAAGTTTGCCGCTTCCAAGAATCGGAATTTCAGGAACTGGCAGAAAATCTCGCTCCGAAGGAATCCACAAAGGTGGAATACCACGGGCGGAAAGCCGTTTCAGCCATGTTTTGATGTCAATCCCGTACTCGGCCAGTGCTTCCGGAACGAACAGCACCACAACGCGTTCACCCCTGGTCTGATCGGGAACGCAGCTCACTCCGCAGACCCTGTCGGTACTTGGCAATTCTTCGTGCAGCATCTGCTCGATACGCTCCAGCGGCACCATTTCACCACCAGATTTGGCAAATCGCGAAAGCCTGCCAGTGATGACAATGTGACCACGTTCGTCGACATAACCAATATCACCTGTCCGATAATATCCTTCATGAACAACCTCGGCGGTTTTGCCGGGTTGGCCAAGGTAACCGCGCATGACGTTGGCCCCGGCAATGTGAATCATGCCCGGCATTCCATCGGATATTGACAGACCCGTGTCTGGATCCAGAATGCGGCATGTGCAACCGGTCACCATCTTCCCAACGCTTCCGGGCTGGTTACGAAGCAATTTCCTGCCGTTGGCTAGCACCAAATCAGGAAGATTGATATTTGAAACTGGAGATAGTTCGGTACACCCATAGCCTTCGATTGGAAGCACCCCAAAACGCTCGCTGAATTCCCGCGCCAGTGGCATAGGAAGCTTTTCCGCCCCGCATACCAGCAGTCGTACCGAATCGAAATCGCCCACTTCAGCTCGTTTGAGGCAAAAACGTAAAAAAGTCGCGGTGGAAAGCATGACCGTTGAAGCATGTTTCCGGCACAAGGCACCAATATCACGCCCCTGCCTTGGATCGGGGTAGTAGGCTACAGAAATGCCCTGACACAATGGCGCCCACAATGTGATGGTGTAGCCAAAACTATGAAAAAACGGCAACACACCCAGCATTCGGTCTTCTGGAAATATGTCTCCATAGGCAATAAGAGATTGAATATTGGCAACAATGTTACCGTGAGTCAGTTCAACCCCCTTGGGCGCTCCTGTTGACCCACTGGAAAACACAATGGTAGCGAGGTCGTCTGGTTGCTGAGCGTTGCATCCCAACCAAGATTCCAGCATTCCCAATGGCAAAAACCGAGCGCGGAAATAGGCGCGCGCCTTCGCAAACCCAGTCGCCTTGCCCACTGTGTCTTCAAGGATCAGCAGCTTTCTGCCCGATCCTGGTTCAAAGGACAGCCGATTCAAAAACCTCCGCGCCGTAATAATGGTTTTCACGGAAGTCTGGGACAGACACGCATCATTGACCGCTTGCGATGCGGTATAATTGAGATTGATGGCTACCCGCCCACAGAGCGCCAATGCCGTATTGACCAAGGCTCCACCTGTGCCTGTTGGCATCCAAACGCCAACCATTTCCTCATTAGGTAACAGGTTTTTGAAGATATCTGCCATCAAAAGTGAAGCGGTCAAGGCTCGACCGAAAGTCATTTCCCCTGTGACCACTGCTCCATCCAAAAAGCACGATTCAGCCCATTTGCGTCGGGCAACGCGCAGGAATAGCCGGGGTGGAGTCAGATTGTGCTGTTTGCGAGCCAAAGAAGCACGCGTGGCCAGAAGGTCGTGCTGGAGCCGAATATTTTTTCCGGTTGCAGGCCCGACAACAGGTTCGCCAACAACAATATCCACCCGTTTTTCATGCAATTGGGTACGCCTAGGCACCCAACGACCTGGCCCACCTTCTTGGGAATGCCCCCAATGCGGGAAGACCGAAACAGGAACCACAGGGTATCCACCGGCTGAAATTTCGGGTAGCCATTGGTGCATTGGCCAAGGCGTCCCATCGCTGTCTTGCAAATCTTCAGCAGATACCGCCACTAGGAGCCCGCATTTGAGGTAGTGCCTCACTTTGGCGACCCAATCGGGCAAAGAAAGGTCCGCGCCTTCTTCCGAAGCAGCAAACCACGAGATTGAGCGCTTGTAACACGCTTCCAGAAGGCACCTTTCCGCCGGGGTGACCCGATCGACCACCAGAAGGGCACCACATGGGCCTGGTTGCTCCATTGGTTCCAGCAAATAAATACGCGTGTCGCCCCAATGCAGCCTTTTCCATTCAGAATCCAACATGGCCGCCGTCCCCACTAAATGTTTCGGTGTTCATGGCAAGAATCGTCTCGCACGAAGGCCACCATCAGGTTAGAGTACCGAAAGCCTACCCGCGCCTGTTGCCGCGTGTCGAAAACCTGCGGTTTTCGGTGTGCCGCTACTCTGCCCCGGAGCCCTCGAAATGACTAGTCGAATTGCCGCCGCTGTAATCGTTGCCTTGAGTATCCTGAATCCCGGTTCAAGCCAAGGGCAAGCGCCCAAAACGCCCGTCAGCTTCATCCGCGACGTTGCGCCTATCTTCAAGGAAAACTGCTTTGGCTGCCACGGGGCAAAGAACCCCAAAGGTAAGCTCGACATGACCAAAATCGAGGCCCTCCGCAAAGGCGGTACAAAAGACGACCCCATTGTTCCCGGTAAGGCAGATGAAAGCCATCTGGTAGACGTACTCAAGGCGACCGATGCCAGCCGCATGCCGCCACGCGAAACGGGCGATCCGCTTGCCGCTGCCAAGATCGCCGTGATCGAGCAGTGGATCGCTGAAGGTGCGAAAATCGATGGTGGACTCACACCAAGCACCGATCTGGTGAAAGAATTGCGCCGTCGGTGGACACCGCCATCGCCACTTCAACGTTATGCATTTCCAGTTCAGATCACTGCGCAAGCATTCAGTCCGGATGGGAAAAAGCTGGTTGTGAGCGGCCACCACGAACTCACCATTTGGGACGTTGAAACAGGTAAATTAACCGCGCGTCTCAGCACCCGCTCCCGCCGTGCCATGGCACTGCTTTTCCTGCCAGATGGCAATCTGGTTTATGGCGGTGGTCGGCCCGGCGAAGAAGGTGAAGTTGCCATTTACAACATCAAGGCTGCCCCTTCAAAAACCGAGGAAGGCATTGCTTGGCTGAACGGTGTGGATGATCCAAAGGTTCTGGTGAAAAAACTTCTGGAAACCGACGACGAAGTCCAATGCTTGGCTCTTTCCCCCGATGGCAAGAAACTGGCCGCAGGCGGATGCGACCGCATGATTCATCTATGGGACCTTACCCCTGGTATTGCCAACGCCAAGCTTGAGCAAAGCATTGAAAATCATGCAGACTGGGTTTTCAGTGTGGCCTTCTCCGCAGATGGTAAACGATTGGGCAGCGCCAGCCGCGACAAGACAGCCAAGCTGTGGGACATCACAGCGAAAGAATCGCTACTCACCTTCCCCGATCACCAGGCACCGGTCTTTGGCGTGGCCCTGAAGGCCGATGGCAAGGTTGGGTTCAGTGCCGGTGATGACCGGCAGATTCGCTCATGGAATATCACAACCGACCAAGGTGCCAAGCAGGTAAAAGCCATGGCTGGACATGGCGGGCCAATTCTGAAGCTTCTGCAACACCCCAAGCAACCGTGGCTGATCACAGCAGCAGCAGATAACACGGTTCGCCTGTGGAATGCAGATACGGCCGCTGCCATGAAAACCCTTTCCGGTCACACAGACCACGTACTTTCTATTGCGCTAAATCCCGAGGGGGCGATTTTGGCATCGGGTTCCTACAACGGCGAGGTTCGCCTCTGGAAACTCCCGGAAGGCACCCCCGTACGCGACTTTGCCGCTTCGCCAGGCCAGATGGTGGCAACCAAACCCAAAAAATGACCCTCGCTGACAGACCTCGCCTAAGACCCTATCTGGCTGCGGATCAGGAACCCGGGAAACCGGGTTTCTTTCTCGTGACAGACAGAGTTGCGATCAGCCGAGCCGTTCTTAGGCTTACTGCATTCGACCTTGAATGCATCAAACTGTGCGATGGGCGGCATGGCATTTCTGACATCCGTCAGAAAATGCAAAAGCGGCTGGGGAATACCAAAATCCCAGATGGCCGTATTGAAATGGTGTTAGGCGCCTTAGATCAGGCCCTGTTTCTAGACGGGCCTGAATGGAACACCGCCGCCAATGCCCCTGTGCGGCCCCCTTCCTGCATTGGCTGTTATGAGGGTGACCCCGCAGCCCTGACCGAGCAAATGAATGACCAATTTCAGCGTGCTGGCGGGCCAGGTGCACTAGGCCTCGAAGCGAACGATCACCGCCTCAATGCCATTCTTGTGCCCCATATCGACTACAATCGGGGTGGTTTTAATTTCGCCCACGGTTTCAAAGCCCTTTACGAACAGACAAACGCTAAATTATTTGTCATTATTGGCACCTCACATCACAGCCCGCATCTATTTACACTCACTCGCAAATCGTTCCAAACGCCACTGGGAATTGCGCCCGTTGACACCGCTTTTATGGATCGTATTGAGTCCATTTATGGTGAAGACCTGTACCAAGACGAACTTCTGGGCCACCTTCCCGAACATTCCATCGAACTCGAAGTGGTTTTCCTGCAGCACATACTCGGCCCCGGTCGGCCATTCCGGATTGTACCCATGGTTGTAGGCTCGTTTCACCACCTCATGGGAAGTCGGACCGGCAAGAACCAATCCAACCGCATCAACCTTATGGCGCAGGCGCTGCAGCATGCCGAAGCCATGGCTGGTGAGCCCGTTTGCTACGTCATTAGCGGAGATTTGGCGCACATTGGCCCCAAGTTTGGCGATCCCTCCGCCGTTTCCACTGCGGAATTGGGCGAAAGCCAACGTCAGGACCTGCTGCTCATGAAACATGCCTCTACGGGAGACCACGCAGGCTACCTGAACGTTCTGCGCGCCGAAGACGACAGCAGGCGCATTTGCGGATTTCCTCCCACCTATCTGACACTTCTTGCATTGGGGCAGTGCCAAGGCAAATTGCTACGCTACGATCAGTATGTACATCCTCGCGGCCACGAAAGTGTGAGTTTCGCGTCGATGGCATTTCATCGTGCGGGCACAACGCCATGACAATGGCCAAACTTTGCAACTGCGACGCTGGGTGCCCTCCTGACTGCTGCACCGTAACCAATGCACGGCATGGGCCGCGCTTGTCATTCGCCCAAGCTTTAGAATCCTTTCAGGCCCAAGGAAAGCTTGGCCTGTTTCATGGTCCCCGGTTCCAATCATCGTATTTCGACTGGGGAACAGGCCCCCGAACCATCATCCTTGGACATGGTCTTTCCGACCGATCTACTTCGTTCCTACCACTCGCTTCGCTTTTGAAGGATCGCTTCCGCTGCATCGGCTGGGATCTTCCGGGATCAACATCTCCAGCCAACGAGCCTCTGCCATGGATCCGTCACAAGCATCTGGCCGAACAGTTGCTGGCACTAAGCGATCATCTTGCCATCGAGCGTCCAGTTGTATTGGGAGCATCGTTTGGCTCCACAGTTGCCCTTCGCGCACTAGCTATGGCGCCTAGGCGGTTTGCCGGCGGCATTCTTCAAGGTGGATTTGCGCATAGGCCACTCAGTACCACCCAACGCAATCTGGTTCGATTGGTACGTTTTTTCAAGCGCGCCACCATGAATCAATTGCCTCGCTACCAGGATTTTCTGGCCCGGGCCAATGGCAAGGAATTTGAAGGACACGATCCAGAACGGTGGGAGCATCTGGTGGCATGCGCAGGCCCCACTCCAGTCCGTACCGTTTGCCATCAGGCACTTCTTCTGGATAAGACGGACTTGCGGCCAATACTTCCCCTGATCAAGCTGCCCATGTTGCTGGTGTGCGGAACCAACGATCGCGTAGTCAACCAAGATTGCAGCAATGCCTTGTTGGAAGGGTTGCCCATGGCACGCAGGGTCACGCTTGGAGAATGCGGCCACGTTCCGTGCTATACCGATGTTGAAGCCTTGGCCGCGCTTATTGTGGAATTCATGGACCACCTACAGGAGTTTTGAGCAATGGCAGATACTATTTGGCGCATGCCAATCGTTGGCGTTGGAAGCGATGGTTTGGCTGGATTGACCAGCCGCGAGCGTCAGGCCCTTGCCGATGCTGATGTGATTATCGGCCAAACTCAAGTATTGGGATTACTTGGGCCAACCAGCGCCCAGCAGTTGCCGCTTGACAGCGATCTTGCAACCGCCGGCCGTGATATCCAATCCCGGATCAACCACCAGAAATTGGGATTCGTGGTTTCAGGTGACCCGCTGTTTTACGGACTTGCCGGGTGGCTCTTCGACACGTTTGGGAAAGATCGTTTTGAAGTTTTGCCCCATGTCTCCAGCATGCAGACAGCGTTTGCCCGCATCAAGGAAAGTTGGGAAGACGCCTACCTGAGCAACCTCCAATCCCAACCACTTCCCTCCGTGATTGAACGTATGCGGCAGGCGCGAACCGTGGGCCTATTTACCACCCCTGAAGTTGGCCCCGCGGCCGTTGCCCGGGCGCTTTTGGCACGTGGCATGACCGGCTATCGGGCTCATGTGTGCGAAAATCTGGGCACACCGCGCGAACGCCTGACCCAAGGAACACTCGATGAAATCGCCTCGCTCGATTTCGACCCGTTGAACATTCTGATATTATGCCGCCTGCCCGGAGCTTCGGAAAACCATTCCATACACGCGCAAAGTGCTTTATTCGGGAATCCAGAAGGCGACTATGCCGTTGACGCGCCCGGCAAAGCGCTTGTCACACCGGGCGAAATCAGGTCGATTGCCTTGGGTATGATGCGGCTTCAACCCGGTATTTCCGTGTGGGATATTGGTGCCGGTTCCGGGAGCGTGGCTATCGAAGCCGCTCGTTTGGTCCGCCCGGGCAAAGTGATCGCCATTGAAGAAGATCCCGGCGACTTCCAGAAATTGGTGGCCAATCTGGCGCACCATGCCGCCGACACTGTGGTTCCGGTTCGGGGATCAGCTCCAGCAGCGTTCACGGGGCTGGCTGCTCCAGACGCGGTATTTATTGGTGGTGTGAGTCATGAGGTGGCGCGGCTGATTGAACCCGTCTGGAACGCGTTGAGGCCGGGCGGAACGCTGGTGGCCCATCTCGGGTCGATCGAGTCCGTGGCGGCAGCTCAATCTCGCCTGCGCTCAGTTTCAGACAATGTCGATCTGGTACAAATCGTTTTAGCGCGGGGTGTCGATCAACTTGGAATCACGCGCCTCGATCCACTCACGCCCTCGTTTATTCTGCGCGCCACCAAATAACGTTTGCCGCATCATGAGCGAGTGGCCCAGACGCATGTGAACTGGGCCACTGGTTCATGTTTTTATTGTGAGGGAATCAACCGCGTGGCTTAGGCCGCTCCCAAGCGGCATCGTATGGCTGGGAAAACAGTACCTGTATTTTCTCGGCTCGGTCGCGTTGCCCGGCAACAACTCCCAGTCCTTCAATAATTCGGGCCAAACGCGGGTCTTCAGCAGCGCCGCCGCCACGGTCGATCCGATCAAGGAGTGCGGCAATATCGAGCAACCGGCATCGCATTTCCAGATAAGTCTGATCCAAAACTTTCTGGGCCGGAATTGAGGCCAGTAGCGTGGCGTTGGCACCAGGCATAATCCAGTTCCTCCACAATTTCAGGTGCGCGAAAAACGGGCGCGAATTTCCAACGGGACCATTTCATTGAAGCCGCCAGACTTCAAGCCTGCCATGTCAATGGTTGCAAATCGGAAACCAAGCGCCAGCAATTTCTCGCATACTGATGTCGCATGCCCTGCCAAGAAAAACGCGTTCATCTCGCTGGCAGGCAATTCAACACGCGCCAGTTCTCCGGAGTGCACGCGGACCCGGCAATCAGAATATCCCAAAGTATGCAGAAACGATTCAGCGGCTTCAACGCGCTGAACTCTTTCTGGTGTGGCTTCAACACCCGGCGCCAATCGACTGGACAGGCATGGAGAAGCTGGACGGTCCCACACCGATAGATTCCACTGCTTGGCCAGCATGCGAACTTCGGATTTTCCCAATCCCGCTTCGATGAGGGGATGCCGCACACCACGTTCAGCCGCTGCTGTCAAACCGGGCCGGTAGTCGCCTAGATCGTCACGGTTGGCACCGCTGCAAACGGTATTCAAACCGAAAGCTTCCAGACGCATCGCCACCTGAAGATACAGTTCACTTTTGCAGTGGTAACAGCGGCTGCCATCGTTGGCTCGGTATGCAGGCTGCTGAAATTCTTGGGTATTCAAAACTTCGTGTCGAATACCGATCGCCAAGGCAACCGATCGCGCCGAATCGACATCTCGACGCGCAACACTGGGGCTATCTGCCGTAAATGCTACAGCACGGTCACCCAGTGCTAAATAGGCTGCTTTGGCAACAACAGCACTATCAACCCCACCGCTCAAGGCCACCGCAACGGACCCCATATCGGTAAGGACTGCCAGCAATCGTTCGGATGGTCCGATGACTGAATCTCCCTCAAGTAAAGCGAGATGACATTGTATCGGACGCAGCAGGATCCGGCACGTCATGTGATGAGGGCGGAGCCTGTCTGCCAGAATGACAGACGGTTTTCTTCCACACCCCAGTCTTGGCAGGAGGTAGCGGTGTGCTGAAAGAATGCCCTAACCGCAAAGCCTTAATCCATAAGCTCTTCGATCAGCGCATCCAGTGGCACGCGGATTGCATAACTGCAGCAAGCCTTCAGGCTATGGGGAGAATTGCATATGAAGACGAACATCAAGCCGTTGGGTGACCGCGTGGTCATTGAGCGATTTGCAGCAGAAGTGAAAAGTTCAGGTGGTCTGTACCTGCCGGAAAATGCCAAGAGCAAGCCACAAAAGGGCAAGGTTCTGGCGGTAGGCCCCGGCAAATTGCTTAAAGACGGTAGCCGCAAGCAGCCCAACCTCAAGGTTGGCGATGTGGTTCTCTTCACCAACTGGGCAGGCGACGAATTCAAGCAGAGCCATGGCGAAGACGTGCTGCTCATGCGTGAAGAAGACGTTCTGGCCGTTGTGAACGGCTGAAATCCGGGATCGATTTCACACTGATTTACCCACCATTCCGATACATTCCAACGATTTCAGGAGACGAAAATGGCCGCCAAGCAGATTGCATTCGAACAAGAAGCCCGCGAAGCACTTCGTCGGGGCGTAACCAAGCTTGCACGCGCAGTGAAGGTGACGCTCGGGCCAAAGGGGCGCAATGTCATCATCCAGAAGAGCTTCGGTTCCCCCACGGTAACCAAGGACGGCGTGACCGTTGCCAAGGAAATTGAACTCGAAGACAAGTACGAAAACATGGGCGCACGTATGGTGCGCGAAGTTGCCAGCAAGACCAGCGACGTGGCAGGCGACGGTACCACAACGGCAACCGTTCTCGCTGAAGCGATTTTCAACGAAGGCCTCAAGGCAGTCGTTTCAGGCGCCAACCCCATGCTGATGAAGCGTGGTATGGAACTCGCCGTTTCCCATATCGTTGACAAGCTTCACGAAATGTCCAAAAAATGCAGCAGCCTGAAGGACATGCAGGCTGTGGCGACTGTAGCTGCCAACCATGACAGCGAAATCGGCACCATCATTGCCGAAGCCATGGAAAAGGTAGGCAAAGACGGCGTCATCACTGTTGAAGAAGGCAAGTCTTTCAAGACCGCGCATGAATTCGTCGAAGGTATGCAGTTCGACCGCGGCTACTTGTCTCCTTACTTCATCAACGACAAGACCCGCATGGAATGCGATCTCGAAGATTGCTACATCCTTGTTCACGAAAAGAAGATTTCTGCCAGCAAAGATCTTCTTCCACTTCTTGAACAGGTCGTTGAACAACGCAAGCCAATCCTCATTATCGCTGAAGATGTCGACGCCGATGCGTTGGCAACGTTGGTGATCAACACCATGCAGTCCGGCGGCATTTTCAAGTGCTGCGCCGTGAAGGCTCCTGGTTATGGCGACCGCCGCAAGGCCATGCTCGAAGACATCGCTGCCATGACCGGTGGCCGCGCATTCTTCGAAGACCTTGCCACGCCACTCGACACCATCACCTTAAAGGATCTGGGTCGCGCCAAGAAGATCAAGGTCGACAAGGACAACACCACCATCATTGAAGGTGCTGGCAACAAAACTGAAATCAAGAACCGGATCGCAACCATCCAGCGCGAACTGGAAAAATCCACCAGCGATTACGACCGCGAAAAGCTCTCTGAGCGTATCGCCAAGCTTTCTGGTGGCGTTGCCAAAATCAACGTCGGAGCCGCTACCGAAAGCGAAATGAAGGAAAAGAAGGCTCGCGTGGAAGATGCCATGCACGCCACCCGCGCTGCTGTTCAGGAAGGTATTCTTCCCGGCGGTGGTGTGGCTCTTCTCCGCTCCAGCCAAGGCCTGAAGGCCAAGGGACTCACGGAAGACGAAGCAACCGGTTACGATATCGTCGTCCGCGCCTGCTCCGCACCTATCGTGCAGATCTCCACCAACGCTGGCCAAGATGGTGCGGTCATCCGCTCCAAGGTTTTGGAAGAGAAGGAAAATTCCTACGGTTACGACGCCCGTAACGACAAGTATGTCGACATGGTGAAGGCCGGTATCATTGACCCAACCAAGGTTGTGCGTTCGGCTCTGCAAAATGCAGCCAGCGTTTCAACACTGCTCCTCACCTCCGATGCGCTGATCGCTGACCTTCCAGCCAAGGACGAGAAGAAGGCCGGCGGCGACGACATGTATTGATATCTAGAACCTAAAAAACCTTGCCGAGGCGACCGATTGGTTGCCTCGGCTTTTTTATTGCTTATGATTGACTCACTCCGATGCCTTTCTTCTTCACATAACGAAAGCACGGTTTGCCATGGACCGCCGCTCTTTTAATGCTGCCGCCTCATCTGCTTGTTTACTGATGGCTGAACCTGCCGCGCCCTTATCCGGCGATGCGGTGATCCGCGCCAAGGCGGGTGTCTCTGATATCGTTATCACCACAACTTCCAGACTGGCAGGAGCTATTCATTCGCTAAAATGGAATGACATGGAGTTTATCGACAGTCTCGATCATGGCAGACAATTACAGTCTGCCTGTTCTTTCGATATGGCGCGCCCAGGTCCATTTTGGGCGGAATGTTTCAACCCCACAGAAGCAGGCTCTCGACTCGATCATACCGGAAACAAAACCACTAGTCGTTTAACCGCGCATGTGGCGCGCGACAATGTTCTGGCCACCAAATGCCAAATGGCCTTCTGGCTGGCACCGGGAGAAAAATCATCCGGCCGCCCGGCGTTGAATACAACCACGCTATCAAACCATCACTTGGGAAAAATTGTCCGTATCGGGCATGAGGGGTTGCCCCATGCCATTGAATACATCGTTACATTCGGAATTCCATCGGCTGAAAATCACACCATGGGGCAATTCGAAGCGCTGACAGGATACATGCCACCAGAATTTTCCCGATTCCTCTCATGGAATCCAGCCACTGGCAAAATCGCGGAATTAAACGATGGCCCGGGCGAGCAGCCACTACCCGTTATTTTCACCACACCAAACGAACAGCACGCCATGGGAATCTACACTCCCTTCATGCCATCATGCCCTTCAGACAAGCCTTCCTATGGCCGATTCCGGTTCGCCGCGGAAAAAGTTGTCAAATGGAACTGCGTTTTTAGGGTTCGAAACTTCAATAAAATGGATATCACCGGGGTTTCGTTACGCATGTTTGTCAGCGTGGGCTCTTTGGCCGATGTTGTAGCCACCCAAAGCGCGCTCCGTCAAAAATATACTGAGCAATAGTTGATCGTTGCAGATAAAAAAGAGAAAAGCCTCCCACTTGCATGGGAGGCTTTTCTGTTGTGGGCCATTAGGCATGAATCAGGTGGTAACGGCGTCTTCCGCAACGATGGAACGCGTTGCTTCTTGCGTTACCGCGTGACCTTCGCCGAATATCAGCAAAAGCGGGCTGGCGATGTAAATGGAGCTGTAAGTACCAACAACCACACCTACCACCATGACAAACGCAAAGAGGTGAATTCCTTCAGCACCACTGAAGTAGAGAACCACAACCACCAGCCATGTTGTCAAAGACGCCAGCACGGTTCGGCTCAGCGTCTGGTTGACGCTATCGTTGATCATGCTTTCCGTAAGCAGTGGATTACGGCCGCGAACTTCTCGGATGCGATCAAACACCACAATCGTGTCGTTGACCGAGTAACCCACCAGGGTAAGAAGGGCTGCGACTGCGGGGAGATCGATCTTGAAATCCTGAATCTGCAGGATCGAACTCAAAACAGGGATACCAGCCAAATAATGGCAAAGCGCAATGGCTCCCAGCGTAAAGAACAGGTCATGGACCAGGCATAGCAGCGCTGCCAAACCAAAGGTCCAGTTTCCAAACCTCAACCAAAGATAAAGGAGAATGGCCAACCAAGAGGCCACAATCGCGCCCACTGCCTTGCCTTGGGTCGCGCCTGCCATGCTGGCATTGAAGTTGTCGAGGCGCTCAGGCTGAGGATTGGCCGCATATCGAGCCTTCACGCCTTCAAACACATCGGTGAGTTCTGTCGCGGGAACGGGTTCCAGCAGAACCAGATTGAAATCGGAAAATCTGCCAGCATTCCCCTTGCTGACAGGATCGATGCGAGCGCTTGCAAGGGCCGAAGCAGGAATCTTGTTGTTCCCCTTCTTGGCCTGCACGTTCAGCACATCTTTGACCACACGAGACACCTGATCGAGGGTGGCTTCAGATGTGAAGGAGAAAGAAACCATCGAGGCGGTAGGACTAGCTTTGCCCTTTTCTCCGACTTGGAACGAGGCAAGCGTATTCTTTTCGAGGTCTTCTCCCAAGACACGCGCCACTTCTGCCGCCACCTTTTCTGTGACAATTTCAGAGGTGCGGACTGTGAAGTACTTGCTGCTGCCGCCTTCGCCAGCGCCCCCCACGAAGATCTGTTCGATCTTGCGGTCGGGCAAAGACGATGTGGCAAACTTGTTATTGAGCCAGTTCACATCTTGGGGAGCTTTCAGAGCTCCTGTGTAAGCTGTTCCACCATTGAAATCGATATCCAAGCCTTCCTTGCCGCGGTAGAAGAACAGTGCGCCACCAGCAATCGTGAGTGCCAGAGTGATGTAAAACATCGTCCAGCGGATACTCATGAAATTGAAGTTGGGTTTTTCAAACAGATGCCGCATCGACAATTCCGTTGGACGGGAAATGTGCAGCCACATGTTGAACATGGTGCGTGTGAGATACAGCGACGTGAAGAGGCTGATGATCAGACCTGCCGTAAGACTGATACCGAACCCCTTGAGCTGGTCATTACCCACCACGTAAAGCACAATGGCGGTAAAGATACTGCTTAAGTGCGTGTCAATAATGGTTGGTAGCGCGCGGTCATAGCCATTGCGGAGAGCCACGGCCAAGGTCGCGCCTCGCTCGCGTTCTTCACGCAAACGCTCATAGATTAGAACGTTGGCGTCCACAGCCATACCAAGTGTCAACACAAGCCCCGCCAAACCTGGCAGCGTGAATGTCGCCTGAACCAGCAGCATAAATGCCACGGTCAGGGTGAGGTTGGCAAAGAGAGCGATACAGGCGACGATCCCAGCAAATTGATAGTAATACACCATGAAAATGAGCACTGCGAGGAACGCGCCAACAATGGCGTAAGCACCTCGGACAATGGTGTCTGCACCCAGTGTGGCACCCATGTTGGCCTCACTGGCAGGCCGGCTGCTCAATGTCGCTGGCAGGGCACCAGCGCGCAGGATTCGAATCAGGTCATCGAGTTCCGCCTGGGTGAAATCACCCGTGATTTGACCAGAATCGCTGATGCCAGACTGCAGGTTCGGGGCCGAGTGAATCTGGCCATCGAGCACGATGCTAAGACGCCTCTGCACATTGCGGGAGGTTAAGTCGTAAAATTTGCGGGCCCCTTCAGCGTCGAGAGCGAAACCAACGGCTGCTTCGCCACGGCCACCGGTAGTGCGGTAAACAGACGTGAGTGATCCGCCGTCCACCGACTTGCCTTCTTCAGGCTCACGCACCAACACCCAGTATTCCACCTTTTTCTGATCTTCAACATCTTTCTTGCTCAGATAAGGCGTTTGGCGAAGTTCCGGACGAATGTCTCGCTTATAGATCAGCATTCCATCCAGTTCGCATGGACGCGTGCTATCAACAAGCTTCCAGTTTGCCGAATCGCTTGCCGCGTTGTTGAGTTGCAGGCCACTGGTGACACCAGCATCGGTACGCCCATAAAGCATGGCTTTGCCAAGCTCCACCCAGCGGTAACGATGGCGGTTGGCTTGGTTTCCAGAGCGTACCGTGAACTGACCCGCATCCTGACCAGCAGGAACATTTTTCCTTTGCGGTGGTTCAGGTGGTTGGCCGGGAAGTTTAGCGTTTTCGCGCGTCTGCAATACTGCATCTGTTTTCAGTTGCGCAAAGTAGGTTTTGGAAGCTTCAAAAGCTTCGGCATCGTCATCAGGACGAGCCAGAATCGCAAACTGCAACAGACCCTGCTGAGTGATGCGGGCCTTGATACGTTCAATGTCATTTTCAGATAAGCCAACCTTGCCGCTTGTCGCAACACGGTAGGCAGCTACTTTCGACTTCACAGACTCTGGGTCTTTGGCCAAACCAGAAGCTAATTGCTCCAATCGCCCAGTTTCATCAAGGGGGATTGATTCTAGTTCCTTGGTTGCCTCCGGTGGAATCATTTCCTTCACTTCGGCTACCAGCTGCTCCCAGCGGCGGGTCCGTGCGCTTTCTTGACTACGACCACCAAAAGGCAAAACAATTTCAATGCGCGGTGGGTCGCCCGGTATCGGCCTGACCGTGATGTTGTAAAGATCCGCCGGGTCGATTCGGCGCTTGAGCGCCGTCGTCAGTTCTTCCAGCCGGGAGTTCAGATCGTCGTTACGACCATCGCCGCCCTTGCTTCGAGCCTGATCGAGCTCGTACACAAGCGTGGTACCACCGCTCAGGTCTACACCCATGCGGAAAGTCAGACCGGGTTCGCCCGTCACATAGTGACTCAAGGCCAAACCGATCACCGCTAGCGATACGAGGAACGGTAGAAGGCAGACAAGCAGCCGCCCTGCATCCACGCCAAGTCGTTCGCGCAACCGCTGAAAGAACCTTTCCAAGCCAGTACCCTCCGCCCGCATCGGGCGTCATTTTTTCTGCTCGCGAGCTGCGGCTGCCTCTTCTTCGCGGGTCAAATTCCGCTGAATCGAGGACCTTGTCACCTTCAGCCGTGCGCTTTCATCGATCTTCAACGTCACTTCATCGCCAACTTCCGGCAAGCTGCTCACCACACCGAAAATGCCCGCCGAGGTGAGGACCCGGTCGTTCTTGCGAAGTCCTTTTTGGAAAAACTCCGCCTCACGTTTGTCACGGTTGCCTCTCAGCAACATGTTGACAACAAGAACGATCAGGAGTGCGCCCAACGGAGCCAGATTCCACCAAAGTGGAGCAGGAGCAGGAGGAGAACCCTCTGCCTGAGCCAATAAGACTGAAACCCACATCGCCATCGGCGCAACACTCTCCCGCAGGCACACGCAACCGATCAAACACTTAACTTAAGGCACTTGTGGATCACCGACAAGCCAGTCTCGGCTCCAAGCCTCATAGGTTCCATTCTGAATGGCTACGCGAGCGCCACCAACGAGCCTCTGATAAAACCTGATGTTGTGTGCACTAAGAAGTATCGGCCCTAGCATCTCGTGCGACGCGAACATGTGGTGTATATACGCCCTGCTAAACCGAGTGCAGGCTACGCAATCGCATTCCCCGTCAAGCGGTTTTGCATCGTCCCGAAAGCATGCGTTGCGTAATCTCAACTCGCCATGGCGGGTAAATGCCTGAGCGTTGCGGCCGTTGCGGGTTGGTAACACGCAGTCGAACATATCGATACCCGAACCGATCGCCGCAAGCAGATCTTCTGGCCGCCCCACACCCATCAAGTACCGGGGTTTGTGGGATGGCAAGGCATCGGCACATGCTGGCAACGCTGCGGCCATCGCCTCGGGCTTTTCACCCACCGAGAAACCGCCCAGCGCATACCCGGGAAAGTCCAGTGCCGTAAGGTCTAAGGCGCACTGGCGCCTTAGTTCTATATCAAGGCCCCCCTGAACAATGGCAAATTGGGCCTGATCGGCACGTGTACCGGCTGAACGGCATCGAGCTGCCCATGCCACCGTTCTGGCAACTGCGCGCTCAAGTTCGGCCGGAGTGCAGCCTGCGGGCGGGCACTCATCCAGAACCATGGCGATGTCAGAACCGAGGTTTTCCTGAATTTGAATGGCTTTTTCAGGGGTCAGGTCGATCATTCTGCCATCGACATGCGACCGAAAAACAACGCCCCGATCCGAAATCGAGCGTCGTTCGGCCAGACTAAATACTTGGTATCCACCGGAATCCGTGAGAATGGATCCTTCCCAAGCCATAAAGCGATGCAATCCGCCAAGCCGGGCAACTCGGTCGTCCCCGGGGCGCAAATGAAGGTGATAGGTATTGGCCAGAACCATGCTGGCACCGGCATCACGCACCTGATCAGGCAGCAGCCCCTTGACCGTTCCTAAGGTGCCAACCGGCATAAATGCGGGGGTGTCTACCACGCCGTGCGGTGTGGTCAGGCGCCCGCGCCGGGCCATGCCGTCGCGGGCTAACAGTTCAAACGAAATGGCCATAGGGCCTTCCGTGACAGCCCGTCAGGGCGTCACTCTCCCCTGAGGGCCAAACCACGCTCACGCAACTTTTCGCGTACTTCGTTGAGCGAAGTGATACCAAAGTTGCGGGCTTCCAGAAGTTCATCGGCCGATTTGGAAACCAGTTCACCAATCGAACCAAGAGCCAAACGATTCATACATTTTCGAGCCCGTACCGACAGCTGCAAGTCGGAAGTTGGTGCTGCCAACTTGATTTGCTCCGCTTCGGTCAATTCCAGAGGCGGCCGGTAAGAACCTCCCTCGCCACCAGCTTCCAACGACTGACCCAGTCGCAGGCTTTTGGCATCCAGAATCTTTTTGACTTCGTCGAGAGACGTTTCGCCAAAATTCTTGTTGTTAAGCAGTTGGTCTTCCGTCACGCGGGTGAGGTCGCCCAATGTCTTGAGATTCAACCGCTTGAGGCAATTCCTCGCTCGGACTGAAAGCTCGAAATCGAAGATTGAGACTTCAAAAATATGGCTCGGCACAACGCTGGCGGTGGTGCCATCGGCGGCCAGAACCATGGTGAGTGATGCCTGAGCATCGCGGGCAAGCAATCGTGCTTTTTCGTCGTTGGGCTGGCTGACCTGCACCTGACGGAAGCATTCATAGGCCTTTTCGTATCGGCCCTGATCTTCGTAGAGAATACCCAGATTTGTAAGGGTACCAGCCTGAACAGGAGGTTGCTGGCGGCACCGTTCGTAGAAGACAATGGCGTCTTCATCGTTGCCGGCAATGTCGTTCAACCGCGCAAGCTGGAAGAGAGTACCAGCGTGGCTTGGGTCGTGCTTGACTGCTGTTTCAAAGGCTTCCACAGCCTTGAGAGTCAGACCCTGATCGAGAAGAAGGCGGCCGTTTTGATAGTGGTATTCGGCAGAGTGGCTTGCCAGATCCTTGTGTTTTTCCAGCAGTTCACGCGATTTATCGTGCTTGGCCATTTCCCGGTACACGCCTGCGCGCTGCAGGTTGACCTGGCCGAGATTGTAACCGCTTTTTTCAGCTTTCTCAAAAGAATCCAAAGCATCTTCGTGCTTGCCAGAAGCTGCTTTTAAGCGGCCATGATAAAAAGCCGCCAAAGCACCGTCTGCCTGAGCCAGATGTTGCATGGCCTCGTAGCCATGGCCAAGGAAAAACAGCGAAATACCGAGCTTCAGATGGAGACGCTTGGCCGCATCGGGCTGTACCGTTGTAAGGCGTTTTTTCAGCGTGTCAGCAGCGTCGCGAAGGATCTTGACTTGGTTCCTGTCAGCAACCAGCGCGCTGCGCAACTGCTGCACGGTACCAGCGTCACAATCCTCTTTTTCGACCATCAAAACCTTCAGGTCGACCATACGATTCCACCCCTTGAGTCTTAAGCGATGCTAATGTGAATGCCGCAAGCGACCGGCAATGCCGGCACAAGCATAAGTAGTGTTTGTACCGCATTACGGGGTGTCCGGGCAAGGGGCTCTGTCACCCCCCGGAGCGGAGAGACTTCATGCCGCCTCGTCATTCCACTGCAACTGGCCCAGCCTGCTACGCCCTAACCACCCCAGGACTGGAAGGTTTAGCGTCTGCAGAAATCCGCGACCGTCTGGGGGGGGAGATCCTGAAATCAACTTCCGGAATGGTTGTATTTCGCGTCGAAGACATCGATTCTCGACTCCTCGATCTCAACACGGTTGAAGATGTTTTCCTCCTGGCTTGGGGCAGCAATGAGCTCACCCGCAGAGCCGCAGACCTAGAGCTCATCCAGCGTTGGACATCCATCAAACCGGACTGGCCCGAACTGCTGCGGTTGCACCACGCCATCCGCCCCAAACCCCGGGGAACACCCAGTTATTGGCTGGTGGTCCAGCAAGAAGGGCGTCAGGTATATCAGCGCCATTCCGCCCGCAAGTCGCTCATTCGTGGTCTGGACAAAGTCATTCATCCTCGCTGGAAGATTCAGGAGGAAATGGCAGACTTGGAGATCTGGTTGACCATTCACGAGCAACAAGCGGTCTGCGGCGTACGGCTATCGGACCGCACCATGCGTCACCGGACATGGAAAAAGGAACACCGCCCAGCATCGCTGCGACCCGTTGTAGCGGCAGCCATGGCACGCCAGATTTCTGCCCGCCCGGGATTGCGTATTCTCGATCCCATGTGCGGTGCTGGTACGGTTCTGGCCGAGTCGTTGCGATTATCTCGCCAGCATCGTGACAAGACCGATCCTGTTCTGGTGGGTGGGGATATTGATAACGATGCCCTTCAGTGCGCCTCCATCAATCTGCGGTCATGGACTCCATCGCAGCTTTGCCTTTGGGATGCGCGGCGGCTGCCATTAGCTTCGCGCTCATTCGATGCCGTGGTATGCAACCTACCGTTCGGCAAACAATATGCCGCCGATCAAGATTTGGGAGCGCTCTACGATGCCGTGGCGAAAGAAGCAGACCGGGTCTTGTACGATGGAGGCGTTGCTTGCTTCCTAACCAGTGAAACAACCTTGGCGCGTAATGCGGCAGCAGCCAATGGCTGGAAGGCACGTGAAAATGTGCCAGTGGAAGTGCTTGGACAACGTGCCTCCATCCTGACGTGGCGGGTTCCAACCGATAGATTGGACCAATAGAAAGTTCCATTGCAATCGTGAGCGAGTAAGACCCATGGCAAGCCCAACTCTCGAATGCCCTCATTGCAAAGCTGTATTGAGGCCCGCGAATCCTGTACCCAATGGCAAAAAAGTCGCGTGCCCCAAATGCAAGCAACCCTTCACGGCAGGTGGGGAACCCGCGCCAGCTCCGGTTCAGGCCGCAAGGCCCGTCGATGACGATGATGATGACGATGGCCGGGGTTCTTACGGTGTCGAAT
>Ga0255132_1000203_pt1 | contig 23482 bp, 19 predicted proteins | sample Law_Law_RepA_8d_FD_188551 | JGI IMG/M metagenome (GOLD analysis project Ga0255132, IMG submission 188551) | Freshwater microbial communities from St. Lawrence River, New York, United States - Law_Law_RepA_8d | ecosystem: Environmental > Aquatic > Freshwater > River | place: USA: New York...
GGGTGGTATCCTCTCTGAATTCGTCCAAAGAGCGGGCCAGAACCGCCTCCTTCCAGAGGCTCTGCAAACTCGCCTGGCCGCCCGGCTCGGGATTTCGAACGAACAAGTCCAAGCCGAGTACGATCAAGGGTTGCCCCACCTTCCCTCAGAAAGCCCCGGGGGGGCGCTGCCCGGACTGGTGGTGGGGCTCCGACACAGTTGGCGCGCAATGAACGCGCCCTGGGTTCTTGATCTCGCCGAGTGCGTTCGGCCCGGCGGCACTCAGTCGCGGAGCTCTATCGAGGAGTGCTTCGATCGGCATGCCTCGGCGACCGAACCTGTTCTCACTTGGCATCGTGAGTCCCCCGACCGATCCCGCCGGATCTTTTGCCAAGAGCGCTGGAAATCGTGGGGAGAGCTGGCCCGCACTTGGACCGAGCTCTGCCAGGACTCAGGTTCTGAGGCTCAGTCCCAAGGACAGGCTCGGAATGAGGCCTTGCGACTTCTTGGGCGATTTCAACTCCTCTGCAGCGCCAATCATCAGGTGGACCGCGCCAACCAGGCCGGCACCGCGCTGCTTTGGGCCAAGGGGGCCCGACCTCTCAGCGAACTGCCCCATGGTTGCCCAGTGCTGGTTCTGGCCAACCTGCGTTCGCTCGGACTGAGCAATGGCGATATCGGCATCGCCCTCGGCCCCATCTCCGGTGGTCCGGCCACACTGGTTCTTTTTCCGGGGGCCGATGGAATCCCGAGGCTGATCCCGCGGGTCCGACTGCCGGCGCATCAACCGGCCTTCGGACTCACTATCCACAAAAGCCAGGGAAGCGAATGGGATTCGGTCGCCCTCGAACTGCCGTCCAACGCCGAGTCCCGGCTCCTCAGCCGCAACCTTCTTTACACGGGCATCACCCGATCTCGCCGAGTCCTCGACCTCTTCGGTACGCCGGAATCCCTCGACCTGGTGCTCAGGGGCTCGCCGTAAAAGGACTCGTTCACCTCTTGGCAGTTCGCCTTGCCGAAAACAGGTTGCTCAGACTCGACGCGGTCCCCATCTGAAGACGGGCTGCGATCCATTTCAGGGTCATGGTGGTCTCCGCACGCAGTGTTAAGGCTATCTTGAGTTTCGCCGGGTCTCCCTTGCGACGCTCCGCCAAGTCAGTCTCCTTCCAACCGAGCTTCGCCAATGCTTCGCGCGCCAAACGTTCGGCCTTCTCAGTGGCCGGCTCCTGAAGCTCCACGCCGGAGTTTAAAGCAGCTCCGCCCGACTCCAATTGCGCCACCAACTCTCGGCGAAACGAGTCATCACCCCAGCACCACCCTCGCCGAATTCCGGCGTAATCTTCCGGGTTTTCCTCGCGTCGCCGCTCTTCCATTAATCGCTCGAACTGTTTTCGACCCGCCGAGCTTTCCTTGGGGATCCCCATTACCCCCAAGACCCGCTCCACTTGCAGCCAGGCAGGCCGCCGGCGGTTCTGCTCTAGGTAGGCCGGATAACTGCTCCACCGGTACGCCTGCAACGGCTCCGTGGGTTGCAGCAATTGGGCGCGCACGGGGTTGAGGTGGACATATTCGCAGACCGTCCGCAGGTAATCCGGCTGACCTGGATCAACCAAGAGAGCCTTGTAGCGTCCGCTGAAGAGGTGACCCGACACACCGTGACGCCGGTTGAACCTCAAGGTGTAGGTGCCCAAGAACCACTTCATCCCCGCCACCAAATTGCCCCGGGGCGTCTCCAGCACCAGGTGGAAGTGATTGCCCATGAGGCAATAGGCGTGAACGAGCCAATCGGCCTTGACGCAGGTCTCGTCGAGTGTGCTGAGGAACAACTGGTGATCAACATCATCGCGGAAGATGGCTTCACGTCGATCTCCTCGATTCATGACGTGGTAGATCGCTCCGGGGTATTCGATGCGCAGCTTACGGGCCATAAGTATCATTTTGGTCGAGCCGGAGGATCTTGTAAATATGCAAGACAGGCCCTTTTTGTGTAAAAAGGTAGGACTGATGAATTTAGGAGGACGCACCCTGGCGGCAGCGGACCCTGGCGGCAGCGGGATCGGTCCGCAGCGAGCATTGGAAGCGAACACCCAGTTCCCCTAGCGCACAGCGCGAAAGCTCCACCTTTCCTTGAGCTTACCTGCGAGCGCAGGACTGTTCCCGCGGAGCTCCTCGAGGCACTCGTGCCCAGCGACAGCCCTGCCACCCCATCACCATAAAAATATGCAAGACTGGCTATTTTTGTGTAAATAGGTGGGACCGACCCCGGCAGCGATTCCAGCAGGTGGGATTTTAATCTTTGCGTGGCCTCTGGGGGGAAGGCGTGGTCTTCTTTAGACCCAGAACACATGAGCGACCCGCGTTACGCCAAACTGGCCAAGCTTCTCATCGAATACTCCTGCGAACTAAAGGCGGGAGAGAACATCTTGATCGACCTGGTCGATACTCCAGATGCGATGGCCGTGGAACTCATCCGCGCCACTCGGGCCGTCGGTGCCACTCCGATTGTGGAGATGCGCCATTCTCGGATCCTCCGCGAGGTTCAGATGGGAACCGATGAACGTCATGCCAAACTGGTGCGGGATCTCGAACTGAACCGCATCCGCAAGATGCAGGCTTACATCGCCATCCGCGGCGCGAACAACGCCAGCGAGAACAGCGATGTGCCGTCCGAGAAGACCCGGCTCTATTCTAAGACTCTCCGGCCGGCTCTCGATCACCGCATCAACAAGACTCGCTGGTGCGTCCTGCGCTGGCCGACGCCGAGCATGGCTCAGTCGGCCAACATGAGCACTGAGGCCTTCGAGAAGTTCTACTTCGACGTGTGCACCATGGACTACGCCAAGATGGCGCGAGCTGTGAAGCCTCTGGAGAAGCGCATGATCAAGGCCGACAAGGTGCGGTTGGTAGCACCGGGCACCGATCTCTCCTTCTCCATCAAGAATATCGGAGCCAAGCCCTGCGAGGGCTTGCGCAATATTCCCGATGGCGAGTGCTTCAGTTGTCCCACGCTCAAATCGGCCAATGGCGTGATCACCTTCAATACGCCGACCCTGTATGCCGGCACCAAGTTCGAGGGCATCCGCCTGGAACTGAAAGAGGGTCGTATCATCAAGGCCACTTGTCAGGGCGGCACCGAGCGCAAGCTCAACGAGATCCTCGATATGGACGCAGGAGCCCGGTCCATCGGCGAGTTCAGCCTCGGGTTCAATCCCTTCATCCTCAACCCGATGTGCGACATCTTGTTCGATGAAAAGATCGCTGGTTCCCTGCACTTCACTCCGGGTCAGGCCTACGAAGATCCGGGCAATGGCAACAAGTCTGCCGTTCATTGGGACATGGTGCAAATCCAGCGCCCGGAGTGGGGCGGCGGCGAGGTTTGGTTCGATTCCGAAATCATCCGGCGAGATGGTCTTTTCGTGCCGAAGGACCTCCACGGGCTCAATCCGGAAAACCTCCGCTGAGGGGTTCTAAAACCCGTCCGCTCCAGAACACCCCCCATGTCTGCGTCCTTAACTCGCTGGCTGCGAGTCTCCTGCATTCTGGCTCTGACATGGGTGTCTGGCCTCGTTCAGGCTCGGGACTGGGAACCCGGATTTCGCGACTTGGCCAACTGGGGACGCGGTCTGCAGTTGCGGCCCATCACTTCGGGTGAAGAACTCCTTTTGACCAACCGCTGGACGCGCATGCGGTTCCGGAAGGACTCCGATCGGATGAGCTTCAACGAGGTGGAGTTTCGCCTTTCGGACCGAATCTCAGTCGAAGGTGGCCATTTCCGGGTCTCCCAGCGCGATATCGATTCGCTCATGGCGCCGCTATTGACCCCGCCCAAGCGCACTTCACGCCCCATTAAGCGGATCGCCATCAATGCCGGGCACGGTGGTCGAGATCCCGGCAACATGGAGGGTCGTCGGATGGAGAAAAACTACACGCTGGATCTGGCCATCGACCTGGCACGACACCTTAAGGCGTCGGGTTTTCAGGTGGTGTTCATCCGTAGCTCGGACCGGTTCATCGCCCTTCCAGATCGTGCGACGGAGGCCAACCGCGCAAACGCCGACCTGTACGTCAGCCTGCATTTCAATGGGTTCGATGGGCCCGGAAATGACGCGGTGCAAGGCCTCGAAACCTATTGCCTGACGCCTGCTGGGTCCCCTTCGAGCAATGATTCCCAACGGCACGGTCGGATGGCCGGTTTCGACGCCAACCGCTTCGACCGCGAGAACGTCACCCTCGCCCACCTCGTCCATCGGGCCATCCTCGATCAGACCCCCTTGGCCGATCGGGGGGTGCGCCGGGCCCGCTTCAAAGAATTGACGTTGCTGCGAATGCCCGGACTCCTCATCGAGGGCGGCTACATGACCCACCCTGGTGACACCCGGCTGATGGACTCTAAAAAATCACGAGACCAACTCGCCGCCGCCATTGCTGACGGCATCCTCCGCCATAAAAAGCTCGTTGAGCGCGGCACCCCGGAGTGAGTCCCGGCGACAAACTCCTTCGCCAAAACCGCCTGCGGTGACTGGCCCCAGAAAACTCAACCGAGGCGAATTGTCAGTGACGGTGTGAAGACCAATGCAACTTGCCGGTTTGGAAACCACTGAACTCAGAAACTCAACGGATCATTGATCCGGCCTCAGCTTGTCGGTTACCCGAGGGAATTCTGATCAACTCTGGTGGGCCCCGGACGCATTCAGCCTCATCTGGAAGAAGTAAGAGACGCGGGCATTCATCCTAGAAGAAAACCCATCCGAGGATCCGGAAAAACCTCGGATTTTGAACCGGCAACTTTCCGTGGATTCCGGAACGTTGCTGAGAGCCAATACAACCGGGAGCCAACGCCACGCCTGTGAGCAATCGCTCCACCCCGACTCCGTGCTGCTGAAATGAGCGGGCAGGCAGCCAGACAAGGAACGCTTCTGACGGCCGAACACAGAGCGAACCACTCGAACGCTTCTGACGCAGCAACCGGTCCGCGGGGAGCAATGCGGGGAGCAAAAGCCCCCCCGCCTCCGCTCACTTTCGCTGGCCGGTGACTAATTCCTCAACTAGAGGCTTGGCGGCGTAGACGCTGCGAAGCGCCTCCAAGATACCCGCGCTGTGGACCGAAAGGGCCCGGGCTTGGGTTTCTTCATAGGCAAACCCCAGCACCAACGACTCGATGTTGCCATCGAAGATAATGCCCACAAATTCGCCCTTCCGATTCACCACCGGACTGCCCGAGTTGCCTCCGATGATATCGTGGGTGGAGACAAAGTTGAACGGGGCTTCGGCATGGAGGGCGCGGCGTTTCTTCTGCCAGCGTTCGGGCAAATCAAACGGAGGGCGACCCTCCATTTCGGCGGAACGCTCAAAGATTCCGCCCAGCGACGTCGTCGCCGGGATGGCCTTACCTAGCGAAGTGTACCCCTTCACTACCCCGTAGGAGAGCCGCAGGGTGAAGGTGGCGTCCGGATACTGCCCCTTGCTTTCCAGAGCAAAGCGGGCAGACGCGATCGCTGCATGCGCCTGCTTCTTGATCTCGGCTTGGGCCTCCATCAACTGCCGCACTTCGCGTGCCTCAGCATCCACCGACTTGGCCACCAAAATGAGGGGATCCTCAGAGGCATCGATGGCTGACGTGCCGCCCTTGTAGAGCCGACGACGCTCATCGACCGAGCGCAGGCGACTGCCATTAATGAGTTCTGCAGCACGGGCCCGCGGCGACTTGCCGGCCATCACCTTCTTGACGACCGGATACTCCGCTCCGAGTTGCTCGTTCAGATAGGTCAACGAATCGGCCAAGCTAATGATCTCGAGGTCATTGTGGATGGGCTTGTCGGAGAAAAGACTCATCTCCAACGATGCTCGTCCGGCCTCGGCAAACTCGCGCAGACGTTCCCCGTCGGCCTTGGGATATTCTCCGGCCGCCCGGACCAGGATGTGGGCAATATCGAAGAGTTCTGACTGGAAGGCCTGTCCGGCTTCCAGCAATCGGTGGACCCGCTCATACCGCGCGATCGACGACTGGGCCTGCTGGATCTGGTCATAGGCCGCTGCGGCGGAGGCAAAGGCCGGATTGGCGTCAAACTTCGTGCGCAAGGCCATCTCTTGCTGGCGCTTGGACTGCATCAAGGCCGGATCGTAAAGGCCGGCATGACCGCCATCGCGGGCCTTGCGGCTGTTCTGAATGCCAAAGAGTTCATCCTTCGCACGCCGGGCATTCTCGGCACTGCGCTCGCTCCAAGACCTCAAGAGCACCTCACGGCGCTTGAGATAAGCCAACGTGATCGGGTACTGACGGTCGCGGAGGTACTCCAACTCGGCGACGGTGAGCATGCGCTCCGTGCGGCCCGGATGCCCCGAGACGAAGGTCAATTCGCCCTCAGCGGCCCCCGCCTTAGACCACTTCAGAGAGTGCGGCACCTTCACGGGTTTGCCGTCTTCGTAAGCTCGAAAAAAACAGATATCGAGGTCGAAGCGCGGATACTCGAAGTTGTCGGGGTCGCCACCAAAGAATGCGACCTGCTGTTCCGGCGCAAAGACCAACCGGACATCGGTGTATTTCTTGAACCGATACAGGTGATAGGCACCTCCCTGATAAAGCGTTACCACATCTGACCGAAGGCCCGTGGCGTCGAGGGATTCCTTCTCGATGGCCGCCATGACCCGGCGCCGGGCCTTCACCGCATCCTCGGGCGATAAGCCGGCCGTCACCGCGGCATTGACCCGGTCAGTCACTACCGCAATGGATTGCAGAACATTCAACTCGAGGTCTACGCAGGGAATCTCCTCCGCCTGCGATCGGGCATAGAATCCATCGCGCAAGTAGTTCTTCTGGGCGCTGGAAACCTTCTGGAGCGCGTCAGCCCCGACGTGGTGGTTCGACAAGACTAACCCGTCTTCGCTGACAAACGATCCGGAGCCCCCGGAGTTGAACCGAACCGACGACTTCTGAAGATGCTCCAGCCAAGCGTCGGTCATCTCAAAGCCATACTTGGCGCGCACCTGTTCCCGGGGAGGATCATTGTAAAGCCACATTCCCTCGTCAGAACGAAGGGCCCCGGTTCCGCAGAAAACCGCCAGCGAGGCGGCCAGAAACGTCTTGCGCGACATGCACTCCCAAGAACCTCCGACAGCCCCCGCCCGTCAAGGGACGAATTGCAAAGGTGAAGGTCTATTCAGTGGTCGAGAACGCTCCAGAACACCGAGCAACCCGCCTCTTATGGATGCCTCATGCAAATTCTCCCCCCTGCCCTCCAGCGGTAATTACCCCCTGTGACGCCACCGTGACTCGACCGTCACCCGTATTGACAGAAGGCCGAGTTCTGGCGTAACACGGCCCAGCAGCCGAAGCTTGGTCGGTGTCCAATCGAACAAGCGCGGGGGACCCAAGGCTGAAATCAATCCATGATTTCAGCACGGGGCGTAGGGTGGGGAAACCGACCCGGGGCACTTCCAGGCCCTAGCCCGTCAGCTAACCTCGCAGGCATATGGAAGGGTATCCGGTCGTGCGCAGTTCGGCGGAGTCGGGCTTGCGACAACGGTGACCCTCGGTCGCTGGTCTGTTGCAGACATCATGAACTCATTCCTCCCGACGCCTAGGGCCGCTCTGGTAATTCCAGATCAGGTCGTCTTCGCCAATTCCCTGCCACTCTCCCACCCGAATCCCTTGCTATGAGCAAACACGCACCCGCAACTGGCAAACGCTTGGTCGGCCTTTCAATGGCCGCGTTGGGCATTGTCTATGGAGACATCGGCACCAGCCCGATTTACGCCTTCAAAGAATGCTTCGCTCCGGGTCATGGAGCGCCAGTGAGCGCTAGCAATGTTCTGGGGGTGGTATCGCTCATCCTCTGGTCCCTGCTGCTGATCGTGACCGTGAAATACCTGGTCTACGTGCTCCGAGCCGACAACAAGGGCGAAGGCGGAATCCTCGCTTTGTTGTCCTTGGCCTTTCCGGAAGCCAAAACGGGTCACCGGAGTCGCTTGGCCAAGAGCTTCGCCGCCATCGGCATCGGCGGGGCCTGCCTGCTCTATGGCGACGGCATCATTACGCCAGCCATCTCGGTGTTGGGAGCCGTAGAAGGCTTGAAGATGGCCGGAGCTGGGTTAGATCGATTCATCCTTCCTATCTCGGTGATCATCATTCTCGTCCTGTTCGCAGCCCAGCGGTTTGGTACGGCGAAGGTCGGACGGATCTTTGGCCCGATCACGCTGGTCTGGTTCGTGGCCATCGCCGTGCTTGGGATCCGGGGCATCCTAATGCAACCGGAGATCCTGAAAGCCTTCAATCCCCTCCACGGCCTGTCCTTCTTGGCCGGTCATGGAAAGATTGGTTTGGTGGTCCTCGGTTCCGTCGTGCTGGCGGTCACTGGCGGTGAAGCGCTCTACGCAGACATGGGGCATTTCGGGCCACGCCCGATCCGTCTGGCCTGGTTTGTGGCGGTATTTCCGGCCCTGATCCTCAATTACCTCGGCCAAGGCGCTCTTCTGTTAGCCCAGCCCGAAATTGCCGCGACATCGACTTTCAATCCCTTCTATCAACTCTGCCCTCAGTGGGCGCTGTACCCTCTGGTGATTCTGGCCACTGCCGCGGCGATCATCGCCTCCCAAGCGCTCATCTCCGGGGCCTACTCCCTGACGATGCATGCCATTCAGTTGGGCTACATGCCGCGACTCGTCATCGAACACACCTCTGAACACGAGCGTGGCCAGATTTACATGCCTCAGGTCAATTTCGCTCTGATGGTTGCCTGTCTCGGACTCATCTTCGGCTTCAAGACCTCGGAAAACTTGGCCAGTGCCTACGGAGTCGCGGTGACCTTCACCATGGTGACCACCACCCTTCTCTTCTTCTTCGCCTCTCAGCGGGTGTTCGGTTGGTCCCGACTTCATGCCTCGCTGGTGGCCGGTGGCATGCTTATGGTGGAGGGCCCCCTGGCAGTGGCCAACTTGTTGAAGATTCCCCACGGCGGTTGGTTCCCGCTGCTCATCGCCGGAGCGATGTTCCTCATCATGTCCACCTGGAAAACCGGCCGACGCCTCGTCTGGGAACGCCTCCGGATCAGCGCCATGCCGGCCGTCAAGTTTATCGCGGACATGGCCAAAAAGGATCCGCTACGGGTGGCCGGGACCGCCGTGTACATGGCCAGCAGCCCGCACACGACTCCAATGGCCCTGCTGCACAACCTCAAGCACAACAAGGTGCTCCACAAGCGGGTCGTCTTCTTCACCATCTGCGTGGACGAAGACCCTGTGGTGGACAAGGCCCACCGGCTGGAGGTAGAGCGGATGGAGTCTGGCTTCTGGCGGGTCCAGGCCCACTACGGGTTCATGGAGACCCCCAACATCCAGGCCATCCTTCGGCAGTGTGCGGAACACGATCTCGAGTTCCATGAGATGGAAACCACCTTCTTCCTCAGTCGCGAAACGGTGATCCCAAAGACCGACAATGGCGGCATGAACATCTGGCAGGAGCACCTGTTCGCCATCATGGTCCGCAACGCCCTCAGCGCCACGGCCTATTTCCGCCTGCCTGCCAACCGAGTCGTCGAGTTGGGCATGCAAGTGGAGATCTGATCGAGCTCTCCCCGGTTTCCCTGGCTTCCCTGGCACGGGCGACCTCTGCCCGAAGTCCAGGGGGCAACCTGAGTTGCCCCCGATCCAGAATCAGGAACTGGGCCCCGCCGATAGCCACTCGAACGCGCTGAAGATTGGCCTCCACACCGGAGGCCTCGTTCAGTTCAGCCGGCCGATGGACAGGCTCCCAGAAGAGGGGCGCCAATCTGCCGCCCCTTGGCCCATCAGAACTTGCTCAAGCGCTCGAGCTCCTTGACCCGCTCCAAGATCTTAGCCTTGGTCGTGCGGGTGGTGACATTGAGACCAAAACCCTCGCAACAGAAGGACGCCACGACACTGCCGTGCAAGATGGCGCGTCGGAGATTGGACTCAACCGTTCCTTTTTTCTGGGCCGCCAGATAACCAATCAAACCGCCCACGAACGAGTCCCCGGCACCGGTCGGATCGACCACCTTGCGGAGCGGATAGGCCGGCGCAATGAAGAGCCCCTTCGGCCCCGACAGAATTGAACCGTGCTCGCCTTTCTTAATGATCACGTACTTCGGGCCCATCCGGTGAATCTTGGTCAGGGCACTCACCACGTTGTCGTCGGAGACCAATTGACGCGCCTCACTGTCATTGAGCACCAGGCAGTCAATGCGCTTCAATAGGGTTAGGACTTCGGGCAATGCGATGTTCAGCCACAAGTCCATCGTATCGGCGATGACGAACTTGGCCTTGGAGATTTGATCCAGCACCCGGTGCTGCACCCCCGGAGAAATATTGGCCAAGAGAACGAACGGTGTGGACTCGTAGGCCGCCGGAAGTGCCGGTTGCCAGTGCTCGATGACACCGAGCACGGTCTCCACCGTCCGCCGGTTGTTCATATTGACCTCGTACTCGCCCGACCAATGGAAGGTCTTCCCGTCTTTCACCCGCTCCAATCCCTGGAGACAAATACCGTGCTTCTTAAACAGTGTGAGGTATTTGGCCGGAAAGTCGCCCCCCACGACACCCATCAACCGAGTCGGAGCGAAGAAGCTCGAAGCCACGGCCGCATGGCTGGCGGAGCCGCCCAACAGGCGAGGGTTTTCTAATTTTGGAGTCTTAATGGAATCCAGCGCGGTGGTACCGATGACGAGAACGCTCATAAGTGTGAAACCACCTTATCGTCAGCCCCGGGCCACGATCAAGGACACGGCACATGGAAGATAAAGCGGGGATGCTGCGGCCCGCGATTTAGCACAGCCGCTAGCGCAGGTAATCCATCAAGGACATCGACAGAATTTTGCCGCCGGTCTGGAGGGCGGCCTGATAAGAAACCTGAGTCTCGTTCAGTCGAACCAATGCCTTGGCCAAGTCGACGTCGGTCTCGCCAGAAATTTGGCCTTCGAGAGAGAGCAACCGATCGCTCACTGTTGCACTGGCGGCCTCCAAGCGGCCTTGCACAACGCCATTGGCGGCAATGTGGCGCAGGAGATTGTCGGCATCGGCCTGCAACCCCACCGCCGTGGTGGTCGTGACCGCAGCGCCAGTGCCGGCCAGCAACTGATCTTGGAACTGAATGAGGTGATTGAAAAAATCGGCTCCGGATCGAGGGTCCTCTATCAAACCAGCCGGACCTGAGCCCGTCGGGTTCGATCCTACCACGCTGGCGCTGAGTTCCTGACCTTCGGCAATGTCCAGAGACGGTATGTCCTGATTGCCATTGTAGGTCACCGACTGCACCCGACCATCGGTGCCTAGGGTCAAGGTGTAGGCCGGTTGACCATTGCGGGTGCCGGCCATTACCGAATCACCGCGCAGGTTGGTATTCACCGAAGACACAGCCTGATGGATCATCTGGGTCACCTCCGCTGCGTAAGCCTTGAGATCGTCGGCCGAGCGGATGCTGTTGGACTTCACGGCCAATTCTCCGGCCCGAGTGGCCATCTTGGACAACGAGCGCATCACCATGTTGGTTGTGGTGGCTGTCTCTTTGAGCCGGGTGACGTTGCGACCGTACTGACCCACCCGACCGCGTTCCCCTTCGAGATCCAAGGTTCGCCGCACAGCACCCGGATCGTCCTCGGGCAGCCTGACTTTCTGACCGGTGCTGATCTGCGCCTGATAGCGGGCTTGCCGTGCGGTGATGGTGCCCAGGTTGGAAATCAACCGATCGGCATAGGCTCCTGAGGTGACTCGAATCATGTCGTTGGCCTTTCGTTAAGAAACCCTAGCGCTTGAGGCTCAGGGTCGTATCCATCAGTTCGTCGATGGTGTTGATAAGCTTGGCACTCGCCTGATAACCGCGCTGAAAGCGAGTGAGGTCGGCCATTTCTTCATCAATGGAAACACCGCTGACCGAATCCCTCTGTCCCTTCAGCAAATCGGCAACCACTTTTTGGTCGGCCAACTGCTGGTTGACGGAGGAAAGCTCTTCACCCAACCGCCCGACGATGCGGTTGTAGGCATTGCCCAAAGTTTGGCCATCCAGTGCTGCTATTGGCCGGTTTCCTAACTGCGAGAGAGCCTGGGCCACCCGATTGTCGCCCCGTGCGATGGCGCTGCCGGAAACCTGCAGGGAGTTCGGATTATCCAACAGGTCTTGGTTAACACGAATATCTGCTGCGGAAGAACCCAAGAAGAAGGCCCGGCCGGTAGTACCATCGAGGGCGAAGCCGGAGGTATGCACGGCATTGACTTCGTCGATCAAGTTCTTGGCCAGGTCATTAATGCTGCTGCGCAAGTCTTTCAAACCGCCGTCACGGGCATCCAAGGTTCCGTGCACGCGACCCGAGGTAATAGCCAACACATCGGTGGTGCCGGAAGCGCGGATCATCCGCTGGCCGTCGGTATTGGTAAACGTCTCCAGAGTCTTTGCCCGGATATCGCTGGTGACCAATGAAACACCACCCACCACGATCCCCACAGAGCCGTCGGACGACTCGAACGAATCGAATCCAATCACTCCGGAAAGCGATTCCATCTTGGCTTGCCGTTGATCCCGCAGGTCGTTGGCCGAACCGCCCGAAACGGCCTCGGTCCGCGAAATCTGCCCATTCAAACGCGCGATGTCGGACAAGAGCGCATTGGCCGACTTGAGGTCGGTGTTGAGGGATTCGTCCAACTGAGTGCTCAGGGCGGATAAACGATTGTCGAGCGCCGGGAACTGGGCCGCCAGGGACGCTGCCCGACGTAGGGTAATTTCGCGCTCGGGAAGAGAAGTTGGCTGGGCGGCTAGGGACGCGAAGTTGTTAAAGAAATCGGTCAAACCCGCAGCCAACTGCTGGCCGCCTCCCACTCCGTCGGCCGCCGAGGTGCCTCCGGCGCCGCTATTGCCCCGATCAATGCTTTGTCCAAGCAGCGACTGTACTGTTTTCAAGGCGTTCTGCTGGGCCTCCAAAGAGCCACTCACCCCACCCTCGGTGATGACTTGCCTGTCCAGGATTTGGTCACGGATCTGACGGATAGCCACCACCTCCGCTCCAGAACCCACTGGATCAGTGAGGCCGTCGCTGGAGGCGGTCGATTGAATGGAGACCCGTTGCCGGGCGTAGGCCGCGTTGTTGACGTTGGCCAAATTGTGGCCGGCCACCTCGACGCCCTGCCGTTGAGCAGCCAAGGCCCGAGTTCCCAGACGCAGTGTTCCCAAGAGTCCCAACATACAACGTGCTCCAAAAAGGTTTATCCGACCGCTTCGTACATTCGCCGCGCTGGAGCGCGAGAACCCAACAAGGCTCCATCGCCGGAGTAGGTACTACCTCCCTTGGCGGCAAACAAACTGCCCATGAGCCGCTGCATGAGTTCCACAGTCCGCGAGAGCAGCAAGTGGTTCTGACGGGAGCGGGCCCGGACGCGGGTCAGTAACTCGTTGTTTTCCTCTACCAACGCGCGAATCAGAGGACGGTAGTCCTCGGGCAGCAGCGGTAGGAGGTGATCGAACGACGCATCGGCCGGAGCTCCCAGGGAGCGGGCCAAGTGGGCCCGGCACAATTCGCGTTCACGACGGGCCTCCTCGATGAGAGCGGCCTGACTTTCGATGGCGGCAGAGCCGTCCAGCACTCCTTCGGCATCTCGCCGAAAGACTGTTTCCTGCTGCTGATCCAGACGGGCCAGCAGTTCACCATATTGCTGCAGCTCCATCCGCAGCGCTTCAATTAGATCCTTAATGGATGAATTCACGGGAGAGTTGTGGCGCCTGAGAAGGCCGCCTCGGGGGTTGAAATGGACACAGGGGAAGACTGACGAATCTGGAGTTCGAGACTTCGGGCGACGCCGAATGTCCCGGATTGGCTAATCTGGTCGGCCCAACGCTCGACCATCATATCTTGGTAAATACCACGAGACGACGAGGCCGGAAGAGCGCCGCCACCGAGGACCGGCTTTTGGGCCTCATTGAGCAGGTGCCGCACGAAGACGGCCTCAAACTGCTGGGTCATCTCGCGGGTCTTGTCTGCGGGAGCGGCCCCCGGAGGCCTGGAGCCCGAGTGGGCAAGGCCGGCCAGCGGAACGGAAGAAGGACTGGTTCCAATAGTGTTCATGGTTCAGCGCAAGATGAGTTCGGCCTGAAGTGCTCCGGCCTGCTTCATGGAGCCGAAGATGGCCATCATGTCGCGCGGAGTGACGCCGATGGCGTTAAGGCCGGCCGCCACTTTTTCGACGGTGGGCAGGTCGGCAATGGTCATCAGCGTGCCCTTGCGTTCATTGACGCTGGCGTCGGCCCGCTGTGTAACGGCCGTCTCGCCCGTCTGGCTCAGCGCGTTGGGTTGCGAGACATCGAAGCTGTTGGCGATGGTAATGGTCAGATCCCCGTGGGAGACCGCGCAGCTGGAGATCTTCACCTTCGATGTGGCCACGATCGTTCCGGTCCGCTCGTTGATGACAATGCGGGCGGTGGTGTCCGGGGACATCTCGATGTCTTCCAGACGGGCCACGAAATCGACAGAGGCCTGATCCAGCCCTTCAGGCATACGAACCTTGACCGAAGTAGGGTCGATGGCTCGGGCCGAGTTGGTGAACCGCTCATTGATCGCCATGGCTAATCGGGCTGCAGACGTGAAGTCCGGCTCGCGCAGCAGTAGCTCAATTTCCTGGTTCTCCACGATGCGGGTCGGGATCTCCCGCTCGACCAGGCCACCCCCGGTAATCGTCGCCACGGTGGGGTGATTCTTCTGAACGCTGGACGAAGCATTGCCACCGATGAAACCGCCCACGGCCAGAGCACCCTGGGCCACGGCGTAGATTTGTCCGTCGGCCGCGTAGAGTGGGGTTTGCACTAAGACGCCCCCTTGCAAACTGCGCGCATCGCCCATGGCAGACACGGTGACATCCAGACGTTGACCGTTCTTCGAGAAGGCCTTGATGTCGGCCGTCACCATGACCACAGCCACGTTCTTGGCGATGAGCGTCTGAGCCGGCACCTGGACGCCGAAGCGCTGGAGCAAGTTGGCGAAGCTGCGAAGCGTATAAATGGGGTTTTTGTCGCCGTCTCCGTTGAGGCCCACCACGATCCCGTAACCCACGAGCTGGTTGTCGCGCGCCCCGGCAACCATAACTAGGTCTTTGACCCGGGTGCCCAGGGCCAGCGCCTGTGAGCAGCACAGAATGCTCAATAGTGCGAAGATCCGGGACCCGCGATCTAACGCAGTCCAACAAGATGAAAAACGTTGGGGGCGCATGGTCAGAAAGGAGTAATTTTGTCGAAAGCGCGGGTGAACCAACCGCGGCGTTGGCTGTCGGAGACCACGCCCTTGGAGACAAACTTGATGGTGGCATCAGCGACGTTGTGGCTGAGGACTGTGTTACCAGGCTGGATGTCTTCTTGACGGACCAATCCTCGCAGCACGGCCTGCTGCTCCTCGCCACCCACCAGAGTCATGCGGCGGCCCTCGAGAATCATGTGCCCATTGGGCAGCACCTCGGTCACTCGGACGGCAATCCGAGCGGTGATGCGCTCGGAGTTGTTTATTGTACCGCCTCCTTCGAAGCTTTTGTCGGACTTCATGTCCATGGACGGATACTTGCCGCCACGGGTCAGAAATCCGTCTTGGCCCGCGCCGAACAGGAAGCTCGAGATGCTCGCACTAATGCCCGTCTTTTTGGCGGTTTTAGTGTTGTTCTGCTTGGCCGATTCGTTGGTCTCTTCGACCACGATGGTGAGGATGTCGCCGACATTACGGGCACGATTGTCGGCCAAGAGCAGACGAGCAGAGGACTCGATCCACAAAGACCCGTTGGCGGCCAACACAGGCACCGAAATTACGGTCATAACGGCCATCACTGCGATCGCTTGGATCGCGAAGAGCGGGCGTCGGAATTGGGGAAACTCATTCATGGGGATCGTGGATTTCTGGACCGGCTTCACAGGGGAATTAGGACAGAGTCCTCACCTTGAACGACCCCTCGGAACTCCCGTTTTGAGAGGGGATTGCGCACCCGAATGCTCTGCCCGGGATACCCGTCCTCCATGGCCTCGACCTTGGTGGTGATTTCCAGTGTTCCGGCCTGGATCCGGGCATCGACCCGTCGCCCCCGGAAAACCACCGTCTTGAGGCGGAGGCTTCGATCAGAAAGGGCCTGACCTGGAGCCAGGCTCTCGGCCAGTTCGTAGTTCTGAACCGCTGTGGGCAAAGCCTTAAGGATTCCCCGAGACACCAAGACATCGCGACGCTCGAGCACGGTTTCGACCTCGACGAGAGGTTGCCCACGCCGAAGGGCCGCAGCAGCCACCGGCACTTCGCACCAGTGACGGACCTGGATGGGTTGGAACCAAGAACCGACCGCGTCGCCCCCAACCAGCCCCTCGACCTTTAAAGAGATCAGCGACTGGAGGCCCGCGGTGGGTAGATCGAGAAGGCGTATGTCCAGGGATTCGTCGGGGATGGAGACCGAGCGCCAAGGGCGAGAAAGGCGGACCTCGATTTCGCCGCCGTTGCGGGCAAATCGGCGCTGAAGTTCTTGAGTGATCCGATCGCGAACTTCGACCTCACCCAAATCTCGCATCGCCCGGGAAACCCTGGCCGATTCTGGACCCGTCCAACGAACTAACGAAAGATCGACCCCCGCGATACGCAACGCCTCGACAACAGAAGTCCGGGAAAGCTGAGACCAGGCGCCAACCTGCGGAGCCGGGGCCACACGGACACGCGGCAGGGCCGGAACTCCCTGAATGAGATCTGTGGAGAAGACGCCTTCGGAACGGACCATCGCCCCGGTGGCGAAGACCGCGACGAGCGGCTCGGAGGCCGCCAACGTCGGACCTGGGGCTTGAGCCGCAAGGGATGCCACCCCCAGCAACAGCTGGATTAAAAGAGAGAGAGAGAACTTCATCAGCGCTTGAGGTTATTAGCCTGACCCATCATTTCGTCGGCCGCTTGGACCGCCTTCGAGTTCACCTCGTAGGCACGCTGAGCGACGATCATACCGACCATTTCCTCGACAACCTTCACGTTGGACATTTCGAGGTAGTTTTGGGCGATACTGCCGAACCCATTCTGGGCTGCATTGCCCTGCTCGGCCTGCCCGGAGGCACCGGTCTCGCGGTACAAATTGCGCCCCAAACTCTGGAGCCCTGCCGGGTTAATGAAGCGGACCAGATTGACCTGGAAGGTCTGATTGCCCTGCGCGCCTTGGGTCGTGACGGTCCCGCCCGGTGAAATCGAGACGTCGGTTGTTCCTGCGGCCACCGCCTGGAACCCACCCAAGAGAGGCAGTCCATCGCTAGTAACCCAGTTGCCGGTGTTGCTGAGCTTCAACGCGCCGTCGCGGGTGAAGGCCCGACTGCCATCTGGCATCTGGACCTCGAAGAATCCATCCCCCTGAATGGCCACGTCGAACTTGTTGCCGGTATTGGTCAATTCACCGGTGGTGAAAACCTTGGCCGTGGCCACCAATTGGGAACCATGACCGATCTGGACTCCGGACGGCGCCAAATTGCCCGCACCCTGATCGGCTCCGGAAGGCCGCTCGTTCTGGTACAACAAGTCCTGGAACTCGGGCCGGGATTTCTTAAATCCCGTCGTGTTCACGTTGGCGAGGTTGTTCGAGATCACGTCGAGCTGCGTCTGCTGGGACTGCATTCCGGCGGCGGAGGAATAAAGGGCTCGGATCATAGAAGAGGGTTTTGGGAGCTGCTTAGTTTAATTGAATTTAGGCCTAGTGAATTCAGGCCTAGCTAGGTGCGCCCCCAAGGTCATTAATGACCCGTCCCATGCGGTCATCCTGCGTCTGGATGACCTTCTGGTTGGCCTCGAACATGCGCATGGCGTGGATCATGCCGACCATTTCAGCCACGGCAGAGGTGTTGGATCCTTCTAGCCCGCCGCCGCGCAGCATGGGATTGACGGAATCGGTCTTTTGCAGAGACGGATCGGTGGACTTCCAGATGCCGCCGCCCGCGGCGCTCAGCCGATTGGGAGCATTGAAGGCAACCACACGCAGCTTGCCACGGGATGCGGCCCCCTTGGAAACGGTGCCATCGGCCGCGATGGAGATCGGACCGGGGACGGTGTTATCCAACTGGACGGCTCCACCGTCGGAGAGAACTGGAAAACCCTGCGATGTCACCAACTGACCGGTCGGTCCGACGGAGAACTGTCCGCTACGGGTGTAGCCCAATTCGCCATTGGGCAACTGCACCTCGAAAAAACCGTTCCCCTCAATTGCGACATGGGTGGGAACCCCAGTGGCCTGAAACTCACCGGCCGAGAAAACCGTCGAACCTCGGGCATTGGGCAACTGGTAGCGCATGCCGGGGTCAATTTTGCTGCCGGCATCACCGGGCGGGACAAACCCCGAAGCCAGGCTAGAAAAGGAGACCTCCGTGCGTTTGAACCCGGGCACCGTCGCGGAGGCCAAGTTCTCGGAAATAGCCTCCTGCCAGCGGGCATTACCCGTCATCGCTGCAGCGGCTTGATAAATTCCGACATTCACACCTGCCGTGAAGCATCTGGAGTGCCACGCGTCTTTTATGGGGTTTCTAAGGGGGGTTTTGCTCCTATCACCCCGGCGACCGGCTCTTTCTCCCCAAGACCACCGGCAACCCAGACCCTCCTCCGGACAACTTTGCCGCGTCACCCGATTTACCCCGGAGCCTGCGAACCATTCATTCAGATCCAAACCACCCAACGACTTCGGGACTCATTCCCCCATTACCTCACCCATCCAGTGGAACTTCTAAGTCCCTCCCGACCAGATCCATCACCAACTCCAACGGCCATTCTCTTTAAACTCCATCCCCTTCAACCGCCGTTTTCAGGTTCAAAGAGGGCCTTGAGGATTTCAGCCTGTACCGTGGGCGCACTCCATCGAGGCACCAACGGATGAAGCCGGGTCACGGCATGGCTCAGCTCATTCTAGGTAGCCCGCATTTGTCCCATCGCCTCGGAATCGCTCTATACCTTGAATTGAACCGGAAGCGGAGCCCACGTCCAGAGGGCTCCTTGGCTAAAAACAATTCAGGCGTCTCCGAAGACCGGAAACGCCTGATCGATTGGCCCCTGCGGATTTCGCCCACAGGGTCCAGAGCGGAGGCTCTTTTTACTTCTTGCTGTCCTTCTTGCAACAAGCGCCGTCCTTGGAGTCGCAGTGGCCCTTTGCCGACTTGGACGACTCATTGGAAGCACCACGCGGAGAATGCGCTGCGGAAAGTGCGGTGGCACCGAACACGGCCGAAACCAGAGCGAGAATCACGGACAATTTGAGGGTCTTCATGACTTGAGTGCGTTTGTTGTTGTGTGTGCAACACCACCCATGACCTGCCGAGGCTTCTGACGGGGTTGCTGGAAGTAATCTGACTCCTAAAGGGGGCCTGACTACAACCATTCCTGTCTGGAAATCACCCAATTTTGCTTCACACACCCGTGCACCTGAAGCCCCTTCCGATGAATTCGGATAAGCCCTCGGAAAATTGCCGACTCGCCAGACTCGGTTTCATCCCCCACGGTCACAATGTCTTGGAAGGGTGGAGGGTCGCTCGCGGCGCAAGTCGCGGGAGGAAAGTCCGAACTCCATAGGGCGCGGAGCCACGTAACTCCGGTTAGGCCGGAGATACACGCGGGAGGTCACGACGTAAGGCGTGGCCGACAGACAGTGCCACAGAGAATATACCGCCCGCGCCGAAAGGTACGGGTAAGGGTGAAAAGGCGGTTTAAGAGACCACCGCTCGCAACGCAAGAAGCGGGGCATGGCAAACCTCTCCGGGAGCAAGACCAAATAGGGGACCTTCGATGCGGCCCGCATCGTATCGGCGAAAGTCGATCGGGTTCCGGGTATCGGTCGCTCAGAGAAATGACTCTCTCCCTGGCGCAAGTCAGGAAGACAGAATTCGGCTTACAGCCCTTCCAAGACACTATCTCTCCCCCCGACCGGGGCGGGATCCCATAAGCCGATCGCCCCAACAGTCCCACTTTGGATCACGGCGATGCTTGGATTTGCCGCACAATCTCAAAAGCAACATCCAGCGCCGCCTTAGCCTGAGCTCCACTCACCTTCGGCACCTGTCTCTCCCGAACACAGGCCACGAAGTCCGACAACTCCAGCTTCAACGGCTCGTCCTTATTAATGGGTACCGGTTCCCGGACGATTCGCTTGCCGGCAAACTCACTGACAATCGTCGACTCCTTTGCCGACAACAGCTTGCGGAGCAGAGAGCTCTCCTCCTCGCCGTCCCGCGCCAACCGATACAGGAAGCCTTCCTGAACCCGGTAATCGAGGCTGATGTACACCGGATGATCGCCCCCGCTGAAGACGCGAATCTTGCGCATCCGCTCCGGGCTAATGCGACTGGCCGTAAGATTGGCCACGCAACCATTGGCGAACCGAAGTCGCGCATTGGCAATGTCCTCGCTGCGACTCAAAACAGGAATCCCCACCGCATCCACCGACACCACCGGCGACTTCACAAAAGCCATCACCACATCAAGATCGTGGATCATCAGGTCCAGAACCACTCCGATGTCCGTGCTCCGAGCCGGGAATGGCGACAACCGATGGCACTCGATGAATTTCGGAAACGGCGCTGCCTGTTCCAAATAGCTAAACACCGGGTTGAACCGCTCCACATGCCCCACCTGGAGCACTAAACCCTTTTCCTGAGCCAATCGAACGAGATCCTGAGCTTGATCGGAATTGTCGGTCATCGGCTTCTCGACCAACACATGTCGCCCCAGACTGAGTAACTCGCGAGCGATCGCATGGTGAGTCACCGTCGGAGTCACCACACTGAGAGCATCGCTCACCTCCGCAGCCTCAGCCACCGAAGCAAAAGCTCGCACCCCCCAACGCGCCGCATGAGTGCGGGCCGCCTCAGGATTGGCATCGAACACCCCGGTGAACTCCGCCAACCCCGCCTTGGCTAGGTCGGCATAAATACGCGCGTGTTCCTTGCCCAGCGACCCCGTCCCGATCACCGCCACCCGCACTTGGTTCGACATGCAGCGAAGCCTAAGCCGGAACGATTCAGTTGGGAAGAAAGCGACGGCGCAGCGGATTCTTTCCCAAGACGACCAGTAGAGAACGAAGATCGAACCCCCAACTGAGGTCCGTGCTTGAAGCCCATAATCAGCAAACAACGACGCTCTTGCGGAAGAAGACGTATCCAGCACGACCTCACCCACTCAAATCGTTCTGACCCAGCCTTACCCGAGCACCTCCGAGATAGAGCGATTTCTCCGAAAGCGCCACGTCCTCAGACACGGAACGTCCTCAGACACCGACAGTCGCAGGGCCGGACCGCTCGGAAATCGGTCCCTATCTCAGAAACCTTTGGCGGAGGGCCTTCGGACGACATTTGGTGGCGCGCCATAGCGTTAGCCAGCACGACCTCACCCATTCAAATCGTTCGGCTCAGAGATCCCTCGGCCTAGAGAATCACTCAATGGATCCCACACGGCGGGCTGGAGTCCGAACCCATGATCAGTAATCTATCCCCATTATGTCCCTGCGTCGCTTCGCCCTCAGCCTAGCCCTTGTCCCCTCCCTCGCCCTGTCCCTCATAGCCGGAAAGTCCGACGGGCGGCTGGACATCTGGTGGTGCGACTCGGACGGCGGTGGTTCCACCCTCATCATCACGCCCGCCGGCGAGAGCATTCTCATCGACTCCGGCAACCCGGGCGGCCGCGACTCGGCCCGCATCCTCAAAGTCCTCACCCAGACCGCGGGCCTCCAACATCTCGACCACCTGGTAATCACCCACCTGCACATCGACCACTTTGGTGGCGCCGCCGAAATCGCCGCCCAAGTACCCATCAAAAACCTTTGGGACAACGGCCTCACCGACGCCGACCCGGACGGCAACCGCAACTCCACCTGGCCCCTCACCAGCAAGACCTACCGCACCATGCCTGTTGGACAGCGGCATCGCGTCGAACCTGGCATTAGCCTACCGCTGACCAGCGGCAAGACCCCCCTGTCGATACGCTGTGTCATCACCCGTCAGAAACCCGCCGAAGGAGCCTTCCCTACTCGAAAAGCCCAAGGATCCGCCCCGACCCTCAAAGCCCCGGACACCTCCGACAATGCCAACAGCTCTGCCTGGGTCCTGAGCTTCGGAAACTTCCGCTTCTTCGACGGCGGCGACCTCACCTGGAATGCAGAAACCCAATTGATTTGGCCCAACATCCGAGTTCCGGAAGTGGACTTGTTGCAAATCACCCACCACGGCCTCGATGTCAGCAACCACCCGCGCCTGCTGAGCGCCCTCAACCCCACCGTCACCGTCATGAACAACGGCCCCACCAAGGGCACCGCCGGCGAAGTTCTGGCCACGCTACGCACCCTCCCGCGGATCGAAGCCCAATACCAATTGCACCGGAACCGCCGGCCTGACGGCGTCACCAACAACATCCCCAGCGACTTTATTGCCAACACCGAAACCGGCACCGCCCACCCCATCCACTGCGCAGTACTCCCCGATGGCAGCACCTACTCCATCACCCTGCCCGGCCCCGTCACCCGCACCTACACCACCCGCCGCCACTGACTCGCCTGAGCTTCCCTGCGAGCGCAGGACTGGTCCCGCGTAGCCCCATAAAACCGCAGCGGAGCGGGATCGGCCTGGAGCGAGCATTGGAAGCGATCAAACCCTCCCCTCGCGCACCGCGCGAAAGCCGATCCTCTCCAAAGCTTCCCTGCGAGCGCAGGACTGGTCCCGCGTAGCCCCCTAAAACCGCAGCGGAGCGGGATCGGTCCGGAGCAAGCATTGGAAGCGATCAAACCCTCCCCTCGCGCACCGCGCGAAAGCCGATCCTCTCCAAAGCTTCCCTGCGAGCGCAGGACTGGTCCCGCGTAGCCCCCTAAAACCGCAGCGGAGCGGGATCGGTCCGGAGCAAGCATTGGAAGCGATCAAACCCTCCCCTCGCGCACCGCGCGAAAGCCGATCCTCTCCAAAGCTTCCCTGCGAGCGCAGGACTGGTCCCGCGTAGCCTATGCAACGAAAGCAACAGAGTAGAGAGTGTCCCCTTTTGTGTAAAAAGGTGGGACCGACCCCGGCCCCCTCCAGGCCCGCCCTTTATTTCTGCTCGCTTCACCACAGCCGTCCCGTTAATTCCTTTCCCAGCATGAGTTCGCAAGTTCCCGCAGACCTGAAATACGCCAAGTCCCACGAATGGGCTCGCATCTCCGGCGACACCGCCGTCGTCGGAATCACCGACCACGCCCAGCACGAACTGACCGACATCGTCTTCGTCGAACTCCCCTCCGTCGGCCGCAAGGTCAAGGCCGGCGAAGCTTGTGCCGTCGTCGAATCCGTCAAAACCGCCAGCGACATTTATTCCCCGCTTTCCGGCGAAATCATCGCCGTGAACAGCACCGCCAGTGACAACCCGGCCTCGGTAAACACCGAACCCTATGCCGGCGGTAGCTTCTTCACCTTGCGCCTCTCCAACCCGGCGGAATCCGAGGCGCTCTTATCGCCTGCTGCCTATTCCCAGCAAATCGGAGGTTAACGAACTCGGGCTCAGACTCGAGCCCGGGCTCACCACCCGAT
>Ga0255132_1000205_pt1 | contig 23376 bp, 21 predicted proteins | sample Law_Law_RepA_8d_FD_188551 | JGI IMG/M metagenome (GOLD analysis project Ga0255132, IMG submission 188551) | Freshwater microbial communities from St. Lawrence River, New York, United States - Law_Law_RepA_8d | ecosystem: Environmental > Aquatic > Freshwater > River | place: USA: New York...
TTCCATCGACGGACGCAAACTCACCGAATCAGGACAAGCCCACGTGGCGGCCAACGCCCTCAAGCCCTGGCTTCACGGACTCGTTATCCCTCAAACCGATCCGACCGGCCGATTCCCCGAACCCTCCTGGGAGGCCCTGCGACAGTCCGTCATCGCACGCAACGCACTGTGGAAAGCCTACAGCCGGCCCACCAACTGGGCCTTTCTGGCGGGCGACCGCACCGAGCAACTCAGCAGCCGCGACCATCTCGACCCCAAGATCCGCTGGTTCCCCAAAGAAATGGAACAATTCGTCCCGCTCCTTCAGGCAGCAGACCAGAAGACCGACACCCTCGCCGCCCTCCTGACCCGCTTTACCCCACTCGAGACCGCCCGTTGATCCGCCATGACTGCTCACCGAATGCACCCCGTCCCCTCCCGAGCACTCCTTCAGGCGGTGGCCTTCTCGGCCCTCTGCCTGTCCGGCACCCTCCTGGCCACCCAGACACCCGCCGAAGAACTCGCTTCACTGAACGTGGCCGACGGCTACTCCATTAGCCTCTTTGCCAGCGAAGCTGACGGCGTGGTCAAACCCACCCAAATCCGCTTCGACGGCGATGGTCGACTCTGGGTCACCACCACCACCAGTTATCCTCAGATTCGCCCCGGCGAGGCCCCGCGCGATCGCATCGTCGTACTCGAAGACACCGATCACGACGGCCGGGCCGATCGCTCCACCGTGTTCGATGACCAACTCCACATGCCCCTTGGGCTCGAGCTCGGCGATGGTGGCGTTTACGTGGGAGCGGCCGACCAACTGCTCTTCCTCAAGGACACCGACGGCGATGGCAAGGCCGACGTGCGACGCGTGATCTTCAGCGGATTCGGAACCGGCGACACCCACCAGACCCTGAACTCCTTCACCTGGGGCCCCGCCGGAGAACTCATGATGAGCCAGGGCCTCCACGCCATCAGCCGCATCGAAACCCCCTGGGGCAACGAGACGCTGCATCAGGCCGGCCTCTGGCGATTCTGGCCACGGCGCATGCGGCTCGACGCCTTTTGGGACGGAGCCATGGGCGCGCACAATCCCTTCGGCACTACCTTCGACCGCGCCGGCCAACCCTTCGTCTTCGCCGGCAATGGCCACGGCATCGCCCACCTCACGCAGGCGATGATCCGCACCGAGCACTTCGAGGCTCATCCACCTTTGTGGAATCAAGGCCGCAAGTTTGGAGGAGCCGACATCGCCGACAACAGTCACTGGCTCCCCGAGCACCGCGGAGAGTTTGTGGCGGGCGGGTATCTTCATAACAGCGTCGAGCGATTCCGCCTTACCCCGCGGGGAGCGACTTTCCAAGTGGACCGACTGCCACCCCTGGTTGAATCGACCAACACCGCCTTCCGTGTGGTCGATGTGCGCTTTGGCCCCGATGGCGCCCTGTACCTCTGCGACTGGTTCAACTCCCTGATCGGCCACTACCAGACGAGCTTCCGACATCCCGACCGCGACAAGACCCGCGGACGCATTTGGCGTGTGTCCGCCAAAGGGCGGCCGGCCCTGCGTGCCCCTGCCCTTGAGACCGCTCCTCTGCCCGCTCTCTTCGACACACTGCTCTCTCCCGAACGCTGGAACCGGCAACTCGCGAGCCGCGTCCTCAACGATCGACCGACCGAACCCGTGGTCGCCGGCTTCCAGAATTGGGTGCAAGCAGCCCCGTCCGAAGAGGCTCGTCTCGATCGAATATACGAAGGCATCGGTGTCCTCGCCTCGCACGAGGTTCCCCATGCAGAATTCATCAACCTCCTCTCCCGCTCCCGGCATCCCAACCACCGAGCCCGTGCTGCCCGAATTACCGGTCACTGGGCCAGTCGCCTGAACGATCCGCTGGAAGTGCTGACACGGCTGGCTGCGGACACCGAAGCCACGGTGCGTCTGGAGGCCGTGGTCGCCTGCGCCTATGTGCCGGACGCGCGCGCCGTCGAAGTGGCTGCCATCGCCATGGAGAATGCCACGGGAGCACCCGGAGAAGCCCCGGTGGCTTATGCCTTCACCCAATGCGTCCACGCCCTCAAGCCGCTGTGGAAAGGCCCCTATGCGCAAGGCTCCCTGAGCTTCGGCAACAACCAGCGCCGACGCGACGCCTTTGCCCGAGCCGATCGCAGTGCAGATACCGTGGACGAAGCGGCGACCCGATTGCGGCGCGTCCAAGAAGTCGCCCTGCCCGCCGACACTCAAGCCTCGCTCATCGAGTCCGTGCTGGCCGCCGCCCGGCCTCAGGATATCCCCCTGCTGCTAGCGCCTCGAACCTTCACCGTCGGCACCGCCTACGATGCCGGAGCCCACACCCGAGCCTTACTTCAGTTGGACACGCTGGGCCGGAACCTCGGACTCAAGCCCACCCAAGACGTTGGCCCGGCCCTGGGCGCGCTCCTGTCTTCGGCCCATCCTTCCGTTCAAGCGGCGGCGGCCCGGTTGATCGGCCGCTGGCAAATCCGCTCATTGGAATCCGAAGTGGTGCGTCTTCTCGAATCCCGAGAGACACCCGAGGCAGTCCGTGCCGGAACCATTGCCGGCTTGGCCCTCTTCCCCAGTCCCGAACACACGGCTCGAATCCTCCGCGCGGCGAGCCCTGAGGCGCCTACCGTTCTGAAGACCGTCGCAGCCGCTGCCATCGCTGCCAGAGATCTGGGGGCTGCCTGTCGATTGGCATCCGAAGTCTTGGCCCAAGAAGCCAACACCGCAGCGATCGAGACCGTAATGACCCCGATCTTGCGTCAACCCGGCGCGGCCGACGCTCTAGCCAAAGCCCTACAAATAGTCGCACCCCATCCAGAATCGGCCCGTGCTCTGGCCGGGTTTTTGGCCCAGGCCGGACGCCAAGTACCCGAGCTCACCCCGGTATTAGCACAGGCGCTCGGTCGAACCGCCGGCAACCAGACCCTCACCGATCGACTAGCCAGCGGCCCCGCCCGCCAAGAATTTCTGAAGACCGTCCGTGCCTCGGGTGATGCACGGCGCGGGGCCGCGGTTTTTACGCGGGCCGAGCTCGGCTGCACCTCCTGCCATGGCATCGGCGCATCGCAACCGGGCCTAGGTCCCGACCTGGGCGCTCTCGGCACGGCCCAGACGCCCGACTTTATCCTGCGTGCACTGCTAGAACCCCAAGTCGAAGTGAAGGAAGGGTTCATGTCTTGGAACCTCACACTCCAGAACGGCGAAGAGATCCAGGGCCGCATCGAAAGCACGTCTGCCCAAGAGGTGTTGCTGCTGGATGCGGCCACCCGGAAACCTATGCGGTTGGCCCGCTCCGAGATCCGTTCCCAGACCCAGGCCGGCTCGATCATGCCGGCCGGACTCGTGGACACACTCAGCGAAACCGAACTCCGAGACCTTCTTCGCTACCTGTCCGGCCTCGGCCGCCGGAATTAATTGGATCGACCGGCCACCGAAACCCGCGGTCCGGAGCGTTGACGAATAGGAAGACCTTCGGGGAAGGTGACGTCCTCGTGCCCGCCCACCCGCTCATCGACCTCATTACGTCGCCGGAGCCCTCCATGCGGAACCGTCCCTTGGAGGCTTGGGCCGGGCCGGCCACGCTGGCTGAGCTGCTGGACGCCTGCTCGGCCTTGGACCGGTTCCGCCGAGAGGCCCAAAATTTGTACGAACGGGTGCGGGCCCTGTTTTTTCTATCGGCCCTCCAACGGTTTCACCTTCCTCCGAAACTCAGCACCTCGGGACAAGCCGGTTTGATCCCGTTTGCTGGCTTCGAACATCTGCTCAACCGCCGCTTCGAAGAGGCCATCGACTGCTTTCTCGGAGAGCTTGAGACCCAAGGTCCCTCCGAAGGCATCGCTTCGGCCCTGGCGGCCGCCTACCACCGCCTGGCTTTCCAGACCCTCGCTGACCAAGTGCGACGCAGTGTGCGAACCGTGCGAGGAAATCAATGGATGTTCCGCATGGGCCATCCCGCTGATCAGCCACTGAGACTGCGGCCAGAACTCTTGGAGCGATCCCCAGAGGGCGCCTATCCCATTCTCCGCGAACTCACGCCGGTGCGGATGGATCTCACCCACTCGGCCTGGTCCGACATCTTCTTTTTGGGCATGGACTACCCCGAGGGGGCCAAGGTGCTGAACATCTCAGTGGACCTCGGTGTCCACGGACGCGATGCGGCTCCGCGGCCACCGGTGAGTGCCTGGCTGCGCGTGCTCGATGAACCGCTGCTCCGCCTCACCTCGGTGGATCTTGGAGCGACCGCCGACATCACTGCATTGAGCGAGGTCTTCGATTTCGCCAAAGACCATCTCGGGTTGCTGAAAGCGGCCGTCATCGCCGCAGGCGTGGTTCCGCCGGGCATCGAAGGTTCCGGGCAATCTCTGGCCGACTTGCTCGCGCGCATCGTCGGTCCCGGACGCGGCCTCGAACTGTGTTCCAGCGTCAACGACATCCCCAAGGGATCGCGGTTGGCTGTCAGCACGAATTTGCTGGGCTCGCTCATCAGCGTTTGTATGCGAGCTACTGGACAGGCCTCTTCACTGACCGGATCGCTTGAGGAATCGGAGCGGCGGCTCGTTCTCGCACGGGCCCTCTTGGGCGAGTGGCTCGGCGGCTCCGGTGGCGGATGGCAAGACTCGGGCGGGGTCTGGCCGGGCATCAAGCTCATCACGGGCGTGGCGGCCACCGAAGAGGATCCCGAGTGGGGCATTTCCCGGGGATGCCTCATGCCAACCCATCATGTTTTCAGCCGCCAAGAAATCCCGGAGTCCTCTCGCCGCGCGCTCATGGATTCACTGGTAGTGGTCCACGGAGGCATGGCCCAAAACGTGGGCCCCATTCTCGAAATGGTGACCGAAAAATACCTCCTGCGCTCCGCCTCCGAATGGTCGGGACGCCAAGAGGCGCTTGGGGTGCTCGACGAAATTATTGATGCTCTCCGACGCGGAGACATCCACGCCGTTGGCAAGGCCACCACGCGCAATTTTCGGCAGCCCCTGCAGGCCATTATTCCCTGGGCCTCCAACCACTTCACCGAACGTCTGATTCAACAGTGCGAGACCGAATTTGGTGCTGATTTCTGGGGCTTTTGGATGCTCGGCGGCATGTCCGGCGGCGGCATGGGTTTCATCTTTGCCCCGGAGCGGAAGGCCGAGGCTCAAGAGCGGCTTCAAATCCTCATGCTGGAAACTAAGCGTAGCCTCTCGACGGCCCTTCCCTTCGCCATGGATCCGGTGGTCTTCGACTACGCCATCAACGAGCACGGCACCATGGCCGATTTGCTCTCCGGCGAGGAGGCGCTAATGCCGCTCAATTATTACGCCCTCACGGTACCCACCCTGCTGCGCGCCGATCGCCGCTCATTGACCCCGGCTCGCCGTACTGAACTCGACCGAGTAGGAATGGCCGCACGCACGCGGCCAGAGCTGGGTGGGATGATCCAGACACTCTTCGATGCACTCTTGCCTCGCTCCCGAAACGGTGAGAGCGAACGCAGCGGATTGCAGGGGTTGCTGGCGGAGAACGGTTTTGATCCCGCCCTGCATGAGCAAATTCGCTCAGACCTGCGGGAGGGTCGCATCGGACTCGCCCAAAATCGCCTCCGCGCCGACAGCCGGATCGAAGACGTCGAAGCAGACGATGTGCTGCGTTGGGACACGGCTTCGACCACGGTGCCGCCCGAAGTCCGCGCTGCCGGTGAGGCAGCCTTGCGAGCCGGCGAAGTTGCCGTGGTGACCTTGGCCGCGGGAGCCGGATCGCGATGGACCGGCGGTGCTGGCACCTGCAAAGCCCTGCATCCCTTCGCCCAGTTCGCCGGTCGGCACCGGACCTTCATCGAGACCCACTTGGCCAAGTCCCGGCGCTCAGGTCGCTTGGCGGGCCACGTTTTGCCGCACCTTTTCACAACGAGCTACCTCACCCACGAACCCACCCAGCGGTTCCTCCAACAAGTAGAGGGTTATAGCTACCCGGGTCCTCTGATTCTGTCACCAGGCCGCAGCGTCGGCCTCAGACTCATCCCGACCGAACGCGATCTTCGCTTCGCGTGGGAAGAAATGCCTCAACAGGTGCTCGATGTTCAGCAGCAGAAGGTCCGCGAGAGTCTCCGATCGGCCCTCATTGGCTGGGCCAAGACTGCGGGTGAGACCGGCGACTACACCGACAACGTGCCACTGCAATGCCTGCATCCAGTGGGCCATTTCTTCGAAGTTCCCAATCTCTTTCGCAATGGCGTGCTGGCCGGACTCCTGAGTGAGCGACCCCAGCTCAAATACTTACTGCTCCACAACATCGATACCCTCGGAGCCTCCATGGATCCGGCCTTGTTGGGGCAGCATATTCTCAGCGGGGCCTGTCTCACCTTCGAAGTGATCGGGCGGCGGCTGGAAGACCGAGGGGGAGGCCTCGCTCGGGTCAACGGTCGACCACGATTGGTCGAAGGGTTGGCAATGCCGCGGGATGAGGACGAGTTCCGGTTGCGCTTCTACAACTCCATGACGACTTGGATCCATCTCGATCGGTTGCTGGAAGCCTTCGGATTGACGCGGGAGGATATTCTTTTCCAGAACGAACCGAAAATTGCCTCTGCGATCCGCACCATGGCCAGTCGGCTGCCGACCTATGTCACGATTAAGGACGTAAAGAAACGCTGGGGACACGGCCAGGAAGATGTCTTTCCCGTCGCCCAGTTCGAAAAGCTCTGGAGCGACCTGAGTGCCTTGGGCGAGATCGATACCCGCTTCGTGGTGGTGCCCCGAATTCGGGGCCAACAGCTCAAGGATCCCGCTCAGCTCGATGGTTGGCTGCGCGATGGTTCTGCAGCCGCGGTGTCGGCCCTCTGCGATTGGTCCTGAATGGGCTTAACTAAGTCGGGCCACTCCGTCACTCAAACCCGCTCCGCTTTTATTGAAGCCGCCAAAAACAAACGCCCATTCTGCACGGAGCAGGATGGGCGTCTGGATACTTGAAAGTGTCAGAAATCGTAGAGAACTGCCTCAGGCGCGTTCCATGTACTTGCCGGTCCGCGTGTCTACCTTGATCTTCTCACCCGTCTTGATGAAGAGGGGGACATTAATCTCAAGACCCGTCTCCAACGTCACCGTCTTCTGCACATTGTTGGCGCTGTCACCCTTGAGGCCTTCCGGCGCATTGGAAACAATCAGGACAACGCTCGAAGGCATTTCAATAATGACGGCCTTCTCCTCGACGAAGGTCATGGTCACTAAACTGTTCTCGGTGAGATAGTTTTTGGCATCACCGACGAATTCAGGAGTTACCGTGACCTCTTCGAAAGTCTCAGGATTGACGAACACATAGTCGTCACCGGTCTTGTAGCTGTACTCCATCTTGTAGGTCATCAACGGCACCGTCTCGATCTTTTCCCCCGAGCCGAAGCGGACATCCATGCTCTTACCGGTCTTGATGCTGCGCAAAATGCCCTGAACAAAAGCGCGGAGGTTGCCGGGAGTCCGATGGGTTACCTCAAGGACGACGCAAATGTCGGAATTGTACTTGATCGCTTGACCCTTGCGGAGTTCGTTCGCGTTAACTGCCATAAAATAAAAACGGGTGTTCCGCTGGGTAATCCGGCGGAAAGAACCTATATCCTACCGGCCGACGAATTACTGGCAAGCGTCCAATTCCGGCCGGGTTCGCTCTGGGCCAGCCAAAGCCGCCAGAAATCTGCTTCACCTCCATCCAGATGCTGTCTCATTCTCCTCTCTCCTTCGGGTTTCCGGAGGAACTTCCGCTGCCATGAAAGCCAAGCTCGTCATTACCCCGAAAAAGGCCGTCCTCGATCCACAGGGCAAGACCGTCGCCAACGCCCTCGAACACATGGGATACGCTGGAGTCACCGGCGTCCGCGTGGGCAAGTACATTGAGATCGACTTGGCCCCAGGCACCTCGGCCACCGATGCCCACAAAGCCCTCAACGAGGCGGCCTTGCGTTTCCTGAGCAACCCGGTGATCGAAGATTACCGTCTGGAGATCGTGGAATGACGACCGCCTCGGTTATGCGATTTGCCATCCTCCAGTTTCCTGCTTCCAACTGCGATCAAGATTGCGTGCACGCTCTGCGCGTGCTGGGTAGCCAAGCAAAACTCGTCTGGCACAAGGACACCTCGTTGGGCGAGGTCGATGCCGTGATCGTGCCCGGTGGCTTTAGCTATGGGGACGCTCTGCGTTGCGGGGCCATCGCCCGTTTCAGCCCGGTGATGCAGGCGGTGAGCCGCTTTGCGGACAACGGCGGGCTCGTCTTGGGCATTTGCAATGGCTTCCAGATCCTTTGCGAGGCGGGTCTATTGCCCGGTGCACTCATCCGTAATCGGGATCTGCGTTTTCACTGCGAACAGGTTTTTCTGAAAACCGCCAACTTCGAGACTCCCTTTACTTCAGAAGTCCGCCGCGACGGTGTTCCCATCCGCATTCCCATCGCCCACGGCGAGGGATGCTACTTCGCCGATGCCCCCACGCTCGATCGATTGCAGGCACAGCGCCAAATCCTGTGGCAGTACTGTGACGCGAGCGGTGCCGTGACTGAGGCTGCCAATCCCAATGGTTCCGTGCTGAACATCGCGGGCATCGCCAACGAGCGCTTCAACGTGGCGGGCCTCATGCCTCACCCGGATCGAGCAGTGGAAGGAATCCTCGGAACAGAAGATGGCCGTGGCATCCTCAACAGCATGATCTTGGCGCTGGAATCCCGACGGGCTTCAGCCGTGGCGGTCGCCTGAAGGCTAGAGGTCAGGACCGATAGTGCCGGTCAGTAAACTTCACCACCGTGAAGGTTGGCCCACAGCCCGGGACAACCTTTCCAAATAGTCGGCCCGGGGAATTTCTGTGGCTCCCAGCGAGCGGGTGACCGAGGTAACCATCTGACAGTCCAGCAAAGTGAATCCGCGGCGGGCCAAATGACGGTCCAGGTGGACCAAAGCCACCTTCGAAGCATTATCCGAGAGGTGAAACATGGACTCACCGGCAAAGAAGCCTCCCACGCAAACTCCGTACACCCCACCCACCAGCCGCCCTTCCTGCCAGCATTCCACACTGTGGGCATGTCCGGCCTGAGCCAGTTGTTCATACGCCTCCATGAGTTGCGGTGAAATCCAAGTTGAGGTAGCCCCGCCCCGGGGCACCGAGGCACAGGCTCGAATAACGGCAGAAAAATCCTGATCGAAAGTCACCGTGTAGGGGGCTTGACGCAGTGTCCGGGCCAGACTGCGCGAAACATGCACTGCGCCCACCTGAAGAACGCCGCGTGGATCGGGGGACCACCAGGTAATCGGGTTGGCCGACCACGGGAAAAGTCCGCTCTGATAAGCTTCCAACAACCGCTCCGCCGACAGGTCGCCTCCCACTGCCACCAGTCCATCGTCCCGGGCTTGGCTCGGATCCGGCAACCGATCTCCTGGAGACAGGAAAACCACGGAACCGGACAAATTCGTCATTCGGGAGATTCCTCAGAAATCAACCGGGTCTGGAAGCGAGAGGCGATTTCCAGGGTCCACCAATGCAAGATATTGGGTGAGTCGGGAGCCAGATCGTCGGGAACCTCTGGGGGATCGGGCCGCCCGAGTTGTTCCCAGGCCCCTAGGCGCAATTCGTTCAGGGCCTGAAGGAAGGATTCACGGTCTTCGGAAGTAAGACGAAGAATCCAGCCCGAGTCTTCTCGGGGTCCGGTCGGGGTTTGGATCGTCGTTTGGGCCGAAACCGCCACGCCCAAGAGCACCACCAATTGGGAACGTACCTCTGCTCGGTGCGTCTCCAATTCACCGGCTAGATCCGATTGGCATAGTTCCTCTAGGGCTTCAGAGGTGCGACTCAGCCGAGCTCGTTGGCGGGGGTCCATGGGACGAGAAAAAAGCGTGAGCAGCAGATTGCGCTCCCCAGGACTGAGAAACCAGGACGTCCCCTCGTCGTCGCTCGCGTGAAGTCTCACGAGGCCGGTTCTAAAGTGGCGGTGAGGGAATACTTCTGGAGCGCATGCACATAGTACTCCGCTTTTTCGAAGCTGTCTCGAACCACAACGCTACGGCCCTGCTCATGGACTTCGAGCATGTGGCGCTGTGCCTTCTCTCGTCCCCAACCGAAGACCTGCTGAAACACATGGGTCACGTAGGGCATGAGGTTCACCGGGTCATCCCAGACGATGACGGTATACTCTTGCTCACGAACCTTCTTGGGATCCGTCTCCACATCGACGTCGGGCGTCGGTAATTCGATGGTTCCCGGCATGCGGTTGACTGGCTCGACGGATTGGGTTGCAGAAGGCCCGCCTCTCCGAGCGGCGTTCCAACCGAGCTCAGAAGAGGTGTTTGCTCGGGAGAGGTGCTCGAATAACAACGGCCGCCCTATGAGAGGCGGCCGTATTAGCGGCGACTGTTTTATTGAATCTGATCCGGTGGATCAATTCACCGATGGTGGCGACGCTTCAAGTTCAACTGGGTCAACGAGTGCATCAGAGCAGCCTGGGCTACAGCCGTTTCCTCATCTCCCAATCTTTGAGCGATTCGCGCCTCGGCCTTTTTCCGGGCCTCTTCGGCGCGAACCTCGTCGATATCCGCAGCGCGGATAGCCATATCAGTCAAGATAGCCACCCGTTGACCGGTGATTTCTACAAAACCTTCTCCAACGGCGAGGAAGTGATCTTGGCCGCCCTTGCGGACGATGATCTCACCATGAGTGATCTGAGTCATCAGCGGGATGTGCATCGGGAAGATACCCATCTCGCCTTCGAGCCCAGGCAAGGTAACCATATCGACCTCCTCGGAATAAATCCGGGCCTCGGGCGTGGCGATTTCCAGTTTGAGAGTGGCCATGTCGTTGGGATTCTGAGCGTGGGACAGACAACCGGTCAGTCCTGAATCTCGTCGATGCCACCCCTCATGTAGAAGTTGGCCTCGGCGATATCGTCGTACTTGCCTTCCAAGATCTCCTTGAAGCTCCGGACAGTCTCGGCCACAGGCACCTGCTTGCCCGGACGTCCAGTGAACTGCTCGGCCACCGTGAACGGCTGGCTGAGGAATTTCTGAATCTTGCGGGCGCGGAAGACGGTCAACTTGTCATCAGCAGACAACTCGTCCATGCCGAGAATCGCGATGATATCCTGAAGATCCTTGTAGCGTTGGAGCACCTTCTGAACGCCACGGGCCACGTTGTAATGCTCTTCGCCAACGAACTCCGGCGCCAGAGCGCGGGAGCTAGAAGCCAGCGGATCCACCGCCGGAAAGATACCCAACTCGGCGATGGAACGTTCGAGAACGATCGTCGCATCAAGGTGAGCGAAGGTGGTGGCCGGGGCAGGATCAGTGAGATCGTCGGCCGGCACATACACCGCCTGGAAGGAGGTGATAGAACCCTTCTTGGTGGACGTGATGCGCTCCTGAAGATTGCCCATTTCGGCGGCCAACGTCGGCTGGTAACCCACCGCAGACGGAGTGCGACCCAGCAACGCCGACACCTCGGACCCCGCCTGCGAGAAGCGGAACACGTTGTCGACGAAGAGCAGCACGTCTTGGTTCTTCTCGTCGCGGAAATACTCGGTGACCGCCAAGGCCGAGAGAGCAACTCGGAGACGGGCTCCGGGCGGCTCGTTCATCTGACCGTAGACCAGACCAATGCGGGATCCGGGCTCGAGAATCGGCAGGCCGTTGGCTCCGATCTCGGGGTGGCCCTTGGCGTCCTTCTTGGTCTTGATGACATTGGCCTCGATCATCTCGTTGTAGAGATCGTTGCCCTCACGGGTACGCTCACCGACGCCCGCAAACATTGAGATGCCGCCGTGCAGCTTCGCGATGTTGTTGATGAGCTCCATGATGACGACCGTCTTGCCGACGCCCGCACCACCGAAGGCTCCGACCTTACCGCCCTTGAGAAAGGGACAAATCAAATCGATGACCTTAATACCGGTGGTCAGGATCTGAGGGCTGGTGGATTGATCCACCAGCGGAGGAGCGCTGCGATGGATCGGGTAATACTTGTCGGCCTTAACCGGACCCTGCTCATCAACGGCGTCACCGGTGACATTGAAGACACGGCCCATGACGGCTTCACCCACGGGCATCGAAATCGGTTGACCCTGATCAACCACCGGCTGGCCCCGCTTAAGGCCTTCGGTGGTGCTCATGGCGACGGCGCGAATCCAGTGTCCGCCGAGGTGCTGCTGCACCTCAAGCGTGAGACGGGTGGCGGAGCCGCCGGGAGGCGTGAAGTCGACGGTGAGCGCGTTGTAGATCGCGGGGAGAGTTCCGGAGAACTCCACGTCGACGACGGGACCGATGATCTGGACGATCTTTCCTGTGTTCATTTCCGAGAGAGGTCAGTTGCCCATCGCCATGGCGGCGCTGGTAATTTCGAGAAGTTCCTTGGTGATGTTCGCCTGACGGAGCTTGTTGTACTCGAGCGTCAGGTCCTTGATGAGTTGCTTGGCGTTGTCGGTGGCGCTCTTCATGGCAACCATGCGCGCCGAGTGCTCAGAAGCCTTAGACTCCAAAAGCATTTGATACACCTGATAGTTCAGGTAGTGCGGGAGTAAGTTGCTCAGCAACTGCGGTGCAGGCGGTTCAAAGCTGTACTCCTGTGCGGCGCCGGACTGAATCTCCTCAGAGCTGCCGTTACCTTGGATATTAGCATCCAATTTCTGGAGACGGCCCAGAGGCAAGAGTGCTCGAACTTCGCACTTTTGAGTCAACGTGTTGATATAGTTGGTGAAAACCACATCTACTGCATCCACTTGGCCGCTGAGAAAAAGCTCTTGGGCGAATTTAGAAATTGCCCGGGCCTCTGCGAATTCGGGGATGTCTTTGTAAGAGAATTCGGCGACCAGTTTGCGATTGAGCCGTGCCACCCATTGGGCTGCCTTGCGGCCAGCCACCACATAAACCGTGCTGGGCAGATGCGCCTTGGCTGCCTCGCGCAGCAAGTTGGTGTTCAACGCTCCGCAAAGACCCTTGTCGGTGCTGATAATGATCAGCGCCCGGTTCTTGACCTCGCGTTTTTCGGTGAGCGGATGCTGGAACTCTCCGGCCCCTGCCGTAGCAGCCGCCAGCACCTCGTTCATCAACGATGCATACGGCCGGCCCGCAAGGGCAGCCTGCTGCGCCTTGCGCATCTTGGCCGAGGCGACCATCTGCATCGCCTTGGTAATCTGCGCCGTATTCTTAACCGACTTGATGCGGCGCCGGATGTCGCGTGTGCTGGGCATGATGAGTTAGAGGGGCTCCGGTCGGGCTGCGGCTTAGCGGTAGCTCTGCTTGAACTCGGTGACGGCGGCCTTCAATTCGGCGGCCAATGCGTCATTGATAGCCTTCTCGGTGCGAACCTTCTCGAGGAGGGCCGGCTTCCGAGTGCTAAAGAAATCAGTGATCTTGTTTTGGAAGTCCTTAACCTTCTCGACGGCCACGTCGTCCAGAAGACCATTCTGCATGGTCCAGAGGATGATCGCTTGGAACTCGACCGGGATCGGCTTGTATTGGCTCTGCTTGAAGAGCTCAACGATCCGCTTGCCGCGCTCCAAGGTGGCCTGGGTCTTGGCATCGAGGTCCGATCCGAACTGGGCGAAGGCGGCCAGTTCTCGGTACTGGGCTAGGTCGAGCTTGATCTTGCCGGCGACTTGCTTCATCGCCTTGATCTGCGCAGCGGATCCAACGCGACTCACCGACAGACCGACCGAAATGGCCGGACGGACACCCTGGTAGAACAAGTCCGTCTCGAGATAAATCTGACCATCGGTGATGGAGATGACGTTGGTCGGAATGTAGGCCGAAACGTCGCCCGCTTGAGTCTCAATAATCGGCAGGGCCGTCAGCGAGCCGTTGCCGCTATTCTCATTCACTCGGGCCGATCGCTCCAAGAGGCGGCTGTGCAGGTAGAACACGTCGCCCGGATAGGCTTCGCGGCCGGATGGGCGCTTCAACACCAAGGAGACCTGACGGTAAGCCGTGGCCTGCTTGGAGAGATCATCATAAATAATGAGCGCATCCATGCCGTTATCCATGAACCACTCGCCAATAGAAGCTCCAGAGAAGGGTGCCAGATACTGATCGGCAGCCGAGTCGGAGGCGGCGGCCGCCACGACGATCGTGTACTCCATCGCGCCGGCCTTCTCGAGCTCAGCGATAACGCGGGCGATGTTGGACTGCTTCTGACCAATCGCGACGTAAATGTTGTAGACCGGACGGAAGTCCTTAACTCCAACATTCTGCTGATTGATCCGGGCCTGATTGATCATCGTATCCACGCCGATCGTGGTCTTGCCGGTGGAACGATCACCAATGATCAACTCACGTTGACCGCGACCAATGGGAATCATCGCGTCGATAGCCATGATTCCAGTCTGGAGCGGTTGGCTTACGGACTTCCGCTTAATGATACCCGGGGCGATCTTCTCGACCGGATAGAACGCTGTGGCTTCAATCGGACCCTTGCCATCGAGCGGGCGTCCGAGGACGTCCACCACTCGACCCAACAGTCCTTTTCCGACAGGCACCGATAGCAGTTTGCCGGTGGTCTTCACCTCGCTGCCCTCATGGAGACTGGTGTAGTCGCCCATGATAATCGCGCCGACCTCGGTTTCCTCGAGGTTCAGGGCGAGGCCGATGATGCCGCCACCGAAGTCGAGCATCTCATTGGCCATGCAGTCCGAAAGACCTTCGATCTTGCAAACACCATCGGAGATCTCGCGGATTTGTCCGATGTTTTGGCGTGTCACCGAAGCCTTCGCACCGTTGATCTGGGCCTCAATTTCTTGGAGCAGGGAACTCATGTCGTCTGTGGGATTATTCGACTGTGGGAAAGTTGAAAATGATCGTTAAAAACTGTTCTCGAGAGCGGCCAACCGTGTTTTCACGGTGCCATCAAACACATCGCTACCAATCTGGATGCGGAGCCCGCCGATCAGAGTGGGATCCACGAAGAACTGGAAATCCAGACCGGACCCGTACTTCTGGGTCAGGCTGGCTTTAATGGAGTCCATCTGGGATTCAGAAGTGGGCACTGCGTTGTCAATGCGGACGGTACGACTCTGGATGTCGAGCTCTACTAACCGTTGAAAATGGGTCAGGGCAGCCAGATAATTGCGAGGCTTGCTGGCCAAGACCTGCGTCATCACCTGGCGGACGCGGCCCTCGTTCAGCACACCATCGACTAGGCAAATCCGGTAGAGATCCTTACCGTCACGCCGCGCCTGTTTTCCAATCTTCATCCGAGAAATTTAAGTTATGATTTGGGTTGGCCTAGGCGGCGATTTGCCGTTGGGTTTCTTCAGCTAAGCGCTTTTGGTCGTCCAACGTCAGAATCTTTCCGGTGACCTTGATGCTGGCCTCGACAACCAGTCTTCCAAATTCCTGACGGAGTTCCGCCTTGAGGCGGGCCAGTTCGGCGTCATTAGAATGACGAGCTTTGGCAATGATGTCGGCGGCGGCGGCAATGGCTTTTTGGGTTTCGATCTCCGTAACCCGTGCCGCTGCAGCTCTGGACTCTTCAATGATCCGACCGGTCTGGGCGCCCGTTTCTACCAACAACTCTTGGGACTTGCGGTGGGCAACGGCGAGATCCTCCCGTGCGCGGCTGGCATCGGCAAGACCTTGAGCGATGGTCGCGCGGCGGTCTTCCAAAGTCTTTTGGATGGGGCCGATCGCCCATTTCTTCAGAATGAGCGCAACCAACAAAAAGCTGATCGCATTGGCTACCAGCGCCGGAACGTTGGCCCCGAAGGTCTTGGCAATTTCGGCGACCGGACCCGCATCGGATGCAGCAAGAATTAGAAGATGGCTCATTTCTGTAGGAACTATGGGATCTGAACTTCTAGTAAAGGGGAGGCGCGGAACCATGGGGATCCGCGCCGACAAGATCACTTCCCGTTCCAGAGGAACAAGGCAAAGAACACGATACCTTCGGCGAAGGCCGTGCTCAAGATCGCCTGGACTAGGATCTTGGTCGCGGCACCGGGGTTGCGACCCACCGCTTCAGCGGCGCTTTTGCCAATCATTCCGACGCCGATGGCGGCGCCCAAGGCGGCTGCGGCGACGTGAATGTTGCCGGACATTTCTGCGATCATCATGGTGTTGTTTATCTTTGTAGTGTTGTTGCCAGCCATCCCGGCAGTCTTGCCACCGTCTGAGGGCCGAAATTATTAGTGATGAGAACCGTCCTCGGCATGTTCCTCATCGTGCGAACAGATGAGGAGGGTGAAGACCGCGGTCAGCAACATGAAAACCAGAGCCTGAACCACTCCCACCAAAATCTCCATAAAGTAGAAGGGCAAGGCTGTCAGCCAACCCAGTTTTGCACCGCCCAGATGAGTCATGGCCTCCAACATGTTTTCGCCAGCAAAGACATTTCCGAAGAGACGGAAACTCAAGGATACGGGGCGGAACAAGATTGAGACCACCTCGAGAAGACCGACTGCGAAGAAGACCACCATGAGGATGAATCCCATGAAACCGCCCAAGCCACCTTTGGCTCCAAAAAGATGCTTGAGAAAGCCCACAGGCCCATTGGCCTGCAGCGCCCAGACAGTCCAAAGGATAAAGAAAACCATCGCCATGGCGAAGGTCATGTTGAAATCCGCGTTAGCTCCGCGTAGCAGGGGTTCCGTCACATCGAAACCGTGTTCCGTAGGATGACCATATCCGATGCTGCCAACTCCCGGCAGTAACCCAAACCAGTTGGTGGCCAAAATGAAAATGAACAAGGAGGCGAAAAACCAGAAGGTCTTATGGACCAGTTCTGCTCCAATGATGCCTCCGAGGAAGTCATAAAGACTTTCGACGAGCCACTCCCAGAAGTTCTGCGCTCCATCGGGGACGTCCTTAATGGTCCGTACCCCAAGTCGCACAGCCAAAACCAGCAACAGAGACACAATCCAAGTCAGGACCATAGAGTTGGTCACTGGCAACGGTCCGATATGGAAAATGACCGGAGCCGCCGAAGGCAAGCCATGGGTGGCCGCGACCTCGTCAGGGTTTCCATGCTCTGCAGCAACGGTCACCAACTGAAAGAAGAGTCCGCCAAAGAGAAAAACTAAAGCTTTAGGCCAGGCCATCGTGATAAATAGGTAACCACCGGATCTGCTCCACGGGCAAGCAGACGGCAAAGGTTCTCAACTATTGTTTGGTCATCCTAGCGAGATAGTGAAAAGTTTCACAAGCGGTTTTTGCAGATCTTTCCACCGACTCGTCCCTCCATTTGAAACCCTTCGTTGGTTTTAATCTTCATTTTGGCTCCTGGGTCCATGTACGGGGACCGATCGTTCCGATGGGTTTCTATCCCCTGAGGAAAGCCCGAAGCCACATCCAAGACTGCTCGGCTGCAAAGAAGATCACCCAGGTGACCAACGTAAAATAGATAAGCGTGACCACCAGACTCAGGAGAGCCAGCAGGTACATGACGCCATCTCGCTGAAGCCGTCCGATACACGCGAAAAAGATGACCAGTGCCGGGAGCGAGTTCTGAAGCGGAACCACCAGAAATGGAAGAGCCACCAAGAGGCCTCCCACCAGGATGAGCCAGCCAGCGCCCCTGCGCCCGACCGCATCCACCAGCCAAACCATGCGTTCGGTGCGGCTCACGCGACCGACAATTCCCAGTAATCCACACCCGAAGCCGGAGAATGCGTTCCAAGTCATTGCCCGAGGCCGAGTCGAGCGGATGCGCATTGGCAGCCAGACCGATTCATCACCACGGATTAACCTCCAACCTATTCCTGCAAAGGCTAGGCCCCCGAAGGTGGCAATAGGCCCGGTGGGCAGGGGCTGAATGAATGGCAGCGTGAGGATCAAAGCCATCAACCAGGCGTTGCCCTCGCCCAGTTGATCAAGGAACTCACCGATGGTTTGCCCACCGGAGCGTGCGACCTGGGCCGTAGCACTCAAGGAACGGATAAAATCCGCCGCGGTGGCGTTTCGGGGGGACTGAGGTGATGAGGACATCCAGCGAGGCTCTCTGACCTTAAGGCAGAAGCCTCGATACAAGGGCACTGACGGACTTGCCGTCCGCTCGGCCATCCACCTTGGACTGGGCAACCTTCATGACCGCTCCCATGTCTTTCTTCGAAGTGGCTCCCACCTCGGTGATGACCTCTCGAATCAAGCTTTCCAATTCTTCGGCGGACAACGCCTTGGGCAAGTACTCGGTGAGCACTTCCAATTCGGCCTTCTCGTTGGCTGCCATTTCCGTCCGTCCAGCCTTCTCAAATTCATCGATGGAGTCTCGGCGCTTCTTGGCCTCCCGTTGGATCATCGCCATCACATCGGCATCCGAGAGTGTCTCCGTTTTCTTTTCGATTTGGGCGTAACCCAGAGCCGACTTGAGCATCCGCAGCGTCCCAGTTCGGACGGCTTGGCGGGCGAGCATGGAGGATTTTAGTTCGTCGTTGACGCGTTGTTGGAGACTCATGATTCGGAAGCTTGGAGTTTGCGGAGCTGATCGCGGACTTCGGCAGCGGTCTCGTAGTCCTCGATTCGGATAGCCTCAGCAAGAGCGAAGCGAAGGCGTTCGATCTCATTCTGCGGTGGCTTACGACGAATTTCATCGAGCCATCCGCGCAGTGACAAGATTTCGCCGCTCTGTTCGATGAGTTCTTCGCGCTCGTGATCTCGATAAAACTCAGCCAACTCGCTGATGCCTGCCTCGATGGCGACCATCGCAGCGTCCCGATCGCTCTCTTGGAGACGGGCTTCGCCGCGAGCTCGCGTGCGCATCATGGTGAGCTGGGGCGTGAATTGAACCACACTCCAGGAGAGGTCATCGGATTCGGCGAAGCGATCCACAAAGCTGAAGACTTCGAGGTTTCTGGCACAGTCACGCTCAACGGCCTCGTAATCCTTGAGCTGGAAAAAACAAATGTATCGGTGGTGATACTGAATGGATTCCTGCTGGAGGCGGCCGCATTCCTCCGAACCCAGGGCGAAATCTGGATTCTCGCCATCAGCGCTGGCGGGGGCCTGTTCAGAACGCTTTCGGTAGAAATGAAACCAGGACTCATTTCCCATGGGCTTCTTGCCGTCCGGACGTCCCAACACATTCATCTGGAGAATCCCCAGATCTACACGCAGTTGGATTTTCTCACCATCCTTGCCCTGAAAGCGGCGCGCCACCACCTGACCGGGCTTATAATCCCAGTCCTGCAGCATCTCAGTGAGGTCGAACGTCATCGGTCTGCCAATATGGAAACTTTTTGGACAGCGTCAACGCACAGGGCCGATGAGTTATTCCCACTCTCGCTCCCTATCGATTAGGCCAAGATTCCGGGAATCACCTCTCCGTGGACGTCCGTAAGGCGGAAATCACGCCCTTGGAATCGGTAGGTAAGCTTATGGTGATCCATGCCGAAGAGGTGCAAGAGAGTGGCGTGCAAGTCGTGCACGTGAACCTTGTTTTCAACGGCATAGAAACCAAAATCGTCGGTCGCTCCGTAGACCGTTCCGGGCTTGATGCCGCCACCCGCCATCCAAATGGTGTATCCATGCGGATGATGATCCCGACCGATCTGATCGGGCTTGAGGGCTCCTTGCATCATCGGAGTCCGACCGAACTCTCCGCCCCAAAGGACCAAGGTTTCGTCGAGAAGACCGCGCTCCTTGAGGTCCTTGATGAGGGCGACAGACGGCTGATCGGTCTCGGCGCAACGCTTCTTCAAATCGAAGACGAGATTGCCATCGGGCCCGCCATGATGATCCCAGCCCCGGTGGTAGAGTTGAACAAAGCGGACTCCGCGCTCGACCAATCGACGGGCCAAGAGGCAGTTGTTGGCGAACGAAGCCCGGCCGGGAGTTGTCCCGTAGGCCTCATGGACTCGCGCTGCTTCGCCTGTAATATCCACAACCTCGGGCACACTGGTTTGCATGCGGTAGGCCAGCTCATAGGAGGCGATACGGGTCTGGATCTCCGGATCCTGCAGAACATCGAACCGCGTCTGGTTAAGGTCCCGAAGGACATCCAATGTTTGGCGACGGCGTTTGCGATCCATGCCCGGCGGATTCCCGACGTAAAGCACCGGATCACCCTGCGAGCGCAACGTGACACCCTGATGCACCGTCGGAAGGAAGCCGCTGCCCCAAGCCGCATTCGTCAACGGCTGTCCGACACCCGTCATCATGACCACGAAGGCCGGCAAGTCTTTGTTCTCGCTGCCCAGGCCATAGCTGAACCACGAACCCATGCCCGGCCGACCCGCCAGCTGGGCACCGGTGTTCATGAACAAGGTTGCCGGATCATGATTGAAGGCCTCAGAGTAGAAGCTCTTCACAAAGCAAATATCATCGGCAATAGAACCCAGATGCGGCAGGAGTTCACTCATCCAAGCTCCGGATTTGCCGTGTCGGGCAAACTGATACGGAGAGGCCAGCAACTTCGACTCCTTGCCGATCTGAGCCAAGCGGATGTTCTTCACCAACTCCTCCGGCACCCTTTGGCCGTTGCGCTTAGTCAACTCGGGCTTGGGATCGAAGAGGTCGAGGTGCGAGGGGCCACCCGACTGGAAAAGGTAAATGATGTTCTTGGCCTTGGGGGCGAAGTGCGGGGCCTTGAACGCCGCGCCCGTTTCGGGAGTGCCGGCCCGCAGTGACGGGTTGAGCAAGGTACTCAGTGCCAAGGCACCCATGCCGGTCCCGCAGTGCTGGAGGAAACGCCGCCGCGTGGAGGCCTTGAGGGATTCCAAGATGGGTGTCGGCAACTGCGGGTGCATGCAGAGAATCTGCGTCCCGAATCCATCTCGATCAAGCCCCGCTCACAGGACTGCGTTCGGGGTTCTTTGGCCGGGTCACTGCTCCCGAACCGATTGAGATCTCTGTTCAACGAAAAAGGGACAGAACCGAAATCGGTCTGTCCCTTGTCCTGGTATCCCGCAGCGGCCTGTGGACCGGCTGCTCAGGCGCCGTACTTGTCGAACAGACGGGCGTTGGCCTGCATGAGGCGCATAAGATACTTCGCCTCGAAGATTCCGAGGGATCCGGAATTAGCTCCTGTCTCCGTGAAACGGGACAGCTTGTCGCTGCCGCTAATTTCGGAGTGGATGAGCACCGGTTGCGGATGCCACGAGTGACCCTTCACCGCCACCGGTGTGGAATGGTCGCCCGTGATCGCTATGACATCGGGCTTCTTGGCCAAGAAGATGGGTAAGGCGGCATCGAAGTCCTCGATGGCCTTCACCTTGGCCGCGAAATCACCGTCTTCGCCGGCCTTATCCGTGTACTTGTAGTGAATGAAGAAAAAGTCGTACTGATCGTACTCCTTCACGTAGCGCTCGAACTGCTGGGCGATGGTCTCTGGCCCTTCAATCTTCACCATGCCCACCAACTGGCTCAGGCCCTTGTACATCGGATAAACCGCGATGGCCGCGGCCTTCAGTCCGTAGCGCTGCTCGAAGGTCGGGATTTCGGGCTGATGGGCAACGCCGCGCATGAGGAACCCGTTGGCCATCTTCTCACCTGCCAAGAGCGGCAAGGCCAGCTTGTAAAAATCAGCGATCAGTTTTGCGACCTTCTTCTGGCCGGCATTTTGCGGATCCACCGGCTTGGCCTCGGCGATGAGCAGTCCCTCGCGATTGGGATCCGTATCGGTCAGCGGGCCTTCCAGACCCTGACCCCGGAACACCACGACAAAACGATGCTCCTTGCCCGGATAAATGTGAACCTCGGTCGCGCCGATCTTCTGGATCTTCGCTGAGAGGATTCCGCACAGACGCTCGCAAACCTCGGTCGCGATGCGACCGGCGCGACGGTCCGTGACGATTCCCTTCGGATCGAGGGTGCAGAAATTTGCGCGTGCGGCCACGTCACCATTCTTGAGCTCGATGCCCAGACCCAGCGTCTCGATCACTCCCCGGCCGACCTCCCACTCGATGGGGTCGTAACCGAAGAGGGCCAGGTGTCCCGGACCCGAGCCTGGGGTAATGCCCGGTGCCACCGGAATCATGCGTCCCTGGGCGCAACCCGATTGGGTCAGTGCGTCGAGGTTCGGGGTTTTGGCCGCCTCCAAGGGCGTCATCCAATTCTGGGAACGGGTCGCCAGATCTCCTAGGCCGTCGAGAACGATGAGGGCCATTTTGGCCCCGGTTTTGACCTGAAGTTTCGCGTAAACGGAATCGAGTTTGCTCATAATCAAGGTGACTTGGGTCTCCGAAGGGCCCCGATGTAGAGGCTCCCGGCAGGCTCACTGCAGGATCCCTAAATGCTCCCGCTGCCCAACCCTGTTGGCCGGTGAATTTGCCGTCAACGACACTTTGGTGCTGACCGTCGGCAGGCTTCCGATGAACGAGCCGATCTAGCACCACCCTCGGCCCGGGTCACTTTTTGAAGAATCCCTTAGACTTGGGGGCCGGGGCCGGGGCGTCTGATTTGACCGGGACCTTTTCAAGGAATCGGTTAAGATCCATCTCTGAGACAGAATTGGTGATCAACGAAGCCTGGTGGGTTTCCTTCGTTGTCAATTGAGCCAGCTGAGAAGGTGCTTGGAGAATGTAGGGCGTCAGAAAGATGAGGAGTTCGGTCTTGGCGTCGCTCTTGGCGCGAGTCTTGAACAAATTGCCCAGAATCGGGATGTCGCCCAAGTAAGGAACCTTCTTCTCGCTCTGGGATTGGTTATTCGAGATGAGTCCGCCAATAACGACAGTCTCCGCATTTGGAGTGACCACCACGGTGTCGGCTGAACGGACATTGATGTAAGGAGCCGAGACATCGGCCGACAAGAACTGCTTTTCAGTCGGTGAAACTGAAGAGATTTGCGGTTGGACGATCATCTCGACTTGACCGTTAGAACCGATGAACGGAGTGACGTTCAGGATGATACCCACGTCATTGTAGGTGACGTTAATTATGGGGATGGTGTTATTACCCGAAGCCGCATAGGAAACGCCGCTGGGCAGGGGCACTTGTTGACCGACCACAATGCGGGCCAATTGGCCATCGCGGGCGATAATCGACGGACGGGATAAAACCTGCGCTTTTCCAGAGGTAGCCACCGCCCGGAGCGTCGCCTGAAACTCGGAGCCTGCGATGGAATAAAGGCCACCGGAACCGCCGCCGGTGGACGACGGAGTCAGTGCCGTTCCCATCGACTGCCCCAAGCCGTTCAAGTTAGTGGTGATAGTGTTCACCCCTGAAAGACCCATCACGGTACCACCACCGCTGCTGATATTATTTCCAATGTTGTTCTTGGCCCAAGCGCCTTCGACTCCGAGTTCGGAGCCGTTGTTCCTCTGAACCTCCATGAAGACCACCTTGATCAGCACTTGCGGCTTGGGTGAATCGAGATTCCGGATGACGTTGCTAATTTGCAGAGCCGTCAGGGCATCGGCAATGACCACCAAATTGTGGGTCTGCGGATCCACCGTGATGACGGCGCTACCCACCGTGCCGTTGTTGTTGTAAAGACCCGAGGATCCGGAGCTTCGATTGCCC
>Ga0255132_1000209_pt1 | contig 23262 bp, 18 predicted proteins | sample Law_Law_RepA_8d_FD_188551 | JGI IMG/M metagenome (GOLD analysis project Ga0255132, IMG submission 188551) | Freshwater microbial communities from St. Lawrence River, New York, United States - Law_Law_RepA_8d | ecosystem: Environmental > Aquatic > Freshwater > River | place: USA: New York...
CATCGCTAAGAAAGAAGCGTACGCGAACGCACCAGGAGATAGTTACGAGTTTACCTTCGTACGAGAGGGGTGAGAGAGGAAGAGGGCAAGCTACACGTTGAGCGATACTCCAATCGATGGAGGCGAGTGAGTTCCCGGATAGTCTTTGGAAGTAGTGTACGCCGAGGTCTTCGGTTCCTTTGCCCTCAGTCACCCAGCAGACAGAGCTTTCAACGGCGACAATAGAAGCGTCGTCGACATTGGTGACTCGGTACTCGAATTCGAGCGAATCACCCGGCATGTAGGTAGGTTGTAGTCCGAGAAGCCGAATCATGACGCAGCCGATGTGCGATTGGGTTGTGGTTGGGGATGAACCACGACGGGGAAATTTCGGGAGTACGAGGGCCATCGGTTTGCCTCTCCATCGACAATGATTTTCCAATGGATCGCATTATGCATACTTTGGAACGAATGCATCGCTTCGTTGGGGACAGAAAACTGACACTCGAGTCTCAGCGGATATCCCCAGTCGATACGATCCCTACCATGCGTCGCGATTTCTTGACTGTAAACGATCTGTCGTTCGGTTCGCACGTCGGTGCCGAAATGATACGTGCTCTCTTCTTCGCAAACCAGACGTACTGAGATTTTCTTGATAACAAGTCGTCCGTATTGGACTACTTCCAAGCGATAGGAACGACCTGGGAAGAGCGGTAGGTCTTCGATCTCGACGGTGGTCGATCCGATACCGATTGTGCGGACGAAGGAACGGAAGAAGAGTCTAGCGGATTGAACACCGATATAGATACCGGGGATGAGCAAAAGCAGAAGTTGCCAAGGTATTCGCGAGGCAAATAAACTTCCTGCGGCGTAGACAATGAAGACCGCGATCATGGCGTTCCAAGCCATGGCGAAGATTCCTGTAGCGACCAAGCCGGCGTTTTCCCGCAGGTGACTTGGGAGTCGGAACGCGAGTCGAGCACCTGGACTATCAGTAAAGAGCCTCAAGTCTGGAATGTTCGGAGGGGGGATTTTTTGAGATTGTTTTCGTGCGGGTTCGGCAACGAGTCGTCGCTGAGCGATGACTTCTCGATGCTCATCGCTGGTGACAACTTTCAGCACGCGGTACCAGAATCCGACAACGCCAAGGATTGCAAAGGAGAGGCTGACTCCGAGGAACAGCCAGAAGCCGTGAAAAACTTTGATAACTTGGGTGCTTGGCGACATGACTTGCCAAGTGATCAGCACGGAGGAGAGGAATACACCCAGGAGAAAGACAGCCGCGAAGAACAGGGCTTCGCCGAGCGAGCCGATAAACCACCAGCCCGACATGCGTCCCCCGCGTTTTTTACCCCAAAGCCGCAGTCTTGCTCTCCATTTACTTTTCATTGGCTTTGGGATTTCGTTCGAACACGGGGGAGAAGAATTCAGCGGTGCTGTGGTGAGCAGCACCGCTTATGCATCGGACCTACGAGGTTATTATTCACCAAGCCAATTATTCCGCGAGCAGTTTGGCGATTGTTTCTTCGATTTCGCGTGCGTTGTCGGCACCGGAACCGATTTTGACCAAGCGAACCAAGCCTTGTTTATCGATCAATACGGCATGTGGGATACCGGTGACGAAGTAACGAGCTTGCATGTCACTCTTCTCAGGGGTTAGCATTGTGCGGTGAGTAAGTTCATGTTTGCCGATGAACTTCTCGAGCATTTTCATTTCGTCTTCGAGGGAGACCGGTTGTTCGCTTCGAGCGATCGCTGATTTTTCGTCATCCCAAGCGTAGTTGTATTGTCGAGTGACTCCGAGGATGGTCAGGCCTTTCGGGCCGAATTCTTCGTTGAGGTGTTTGAGGTGTGGGAAGGTAGCGATACATGGCCCGCACCATACCGCCCAGAAGTCGATCAAGACGACTTTGCCTTTCAGGTCGGCGAGTGTGCTCAATGGTTCCCCGTTGACCCATTCCATAGGGTCGATTTCAGGAGCGGGTTTGCCGATCATTGCGACCAGTGCGCGGCTGCTTTCGATGGTCCGTTCCATCGCCTTGGAATTCTTGAGGAAGTTATCGATGGATTGGGTAACCAAGCGGTCGTCGGAGTCGATACCTTCGAGAAGTTTCTTAGCGTTTTCGAGGGCTTTCGCAGCGGTGTCGGGAGCGGATCGGGCATTGCGTCCGACGAAGGAAGAAACCATGCTGACGTAGTTGCTAACCAAAGCGCCGGTAGGTTTATCTTTCAGGATCGACTCGGCAAGAGCTGAAGCCTTTTCAAAGATCCGTCCAGCTTGATCTGCATCGACGACTTGTGACTGCATGTTCCAGAGTTGGAGCATGAGCATTTGGTTGGCGTTATTGGTGCTATCTTTGTTGAACAGTTCTTCGCACTTGGAGATATAGTCCATCAATTCGGACTTGAGCGCGTCGACTTCTGCGGGACTTGCAAGCTGAGTCTTAAGCCGCAGCATATCGGCAAGGGTACGGTGGTCATTGGAAAGTTCGTCGGCCTTGAGTTTGCTGCGAGCGATTTCAACGCCTCGCGAAACCCATGCGGATGCTTTATCAGGGGCGATCGATCGGGCCATCATTGCGGCCAGTGGCAATGCGGAAAGGGCTTGAGTGTCGCTTCCCTTTTCGGCGGCTTCGAAAGCCGCGTTCACGGCGGTCTCGAATTGCTCGATCGCTTCATCGCGACGGTTCTCGCGAACGAGGAGCGAAGCGACTTGCAAGCGTCCGTTGAGTCGGGTCGCGAGCGGAGCGTCGGTGTTTTCCTCGATCAGTTTTTTCGCAGCGTCGACATCTTTCGCGACGATTGCTTTTTGAAGTTCCGTGGTGAACTTTGCGGCCGGATTTTCTTGTCCATAAGCAGCCGGGATCGCGACGCCGGTTGCAGCGGCACCGAGAAGCAAAGAGCCGGTGATTAAAGTACGAACAAACCAAGAACGATTGATAGAACGTAGTCTTGTTGGCATGGGTTTAGCTCGCCATCTTGCGAAAGAAAATAAGAAATCTCTGTAATGAACGTATGGGAGGAGCAAGCCGACCTGGAGCGTGCCAAGGAGAGTTTGGCGCTCAGGGCTCTTCGCTTCATCATACTCTGGAAGCGGTCGTGTTGTAACTCATCGAGCGGGCATCTGCGAAGAAGTCGCAGATGCCGAAATTAGACACTTGTCGTAGTAAGATTTACCAGCAGGGGGATCTGGGTAGGTTCCAGCGTTTTAGTCCATCGATTGATGGACGTTTGCCAAACCTACTCGTCCTCTTCTTCCCCATCGGCATCGTCGGAGTCGGAAGAAAGATCCGGTGGGGTTCGTCCATCATCTGGGATCAACCTGACGACGTCGCGAGGAGGATCACATAGACTATCGTCCTCAATCGAGATCTTCCACGTCACACCGTTTTCGTCTTCGAAGGATTCGCTGTCTTCGAATTCAGGGTCTTCGAGAAGGTACATCGTCACGAGTCGCAGAAGCTGATCGACATCATTCATGTCGTAGGAGTCGGCGTGGAAGCAGGCTTCTACGTCCATGGTTTCCAATTGGCAGTTTCCGACAGTGTCCATCATAACCCAGTCGTCGTCGATTCGGTACAAACGAACGTTGGACCATAGATCCAAGGGTGGGATTTCGTTCTCGCGACAGATCTCGGCGGTTTCCAAGAACAGTTCTTTGTCCCGAAGGACTTCGCCCTGAGGATTGAAGTAGCCGATAACTTGAGGCAGTTCGAGCAGTTCCGCGATCACTTCGTTGAGTAGTTCGAGTTCGGCTGCTGGGTCGAAATCTGCTGGAATCCAGTTATCTTCGTTTGGTTCAGTCTTGCTATCGAGGAGGAAGGTAGTGCGCAATCGCAAGAAGGCGGTTGCTTCTTCGACGGCTTCTTTCGCCTCAGGCCATCGCCAGCATTGCTCCTTGGCACGCTCGAGCGATTCGGGGAGCAAGTAGGCTCCGAAATGGCCTGCAAGCCAAGCTTGGTGAACCGGCGATTCAGAATTGTCGTAGTCAAGACTATCAGGCCAGGGCTTATCGACTACGTCGACAACGAATTTCCCTCCGTCTAACTTGTGGTAATCCATAACGACAGCCGGGCCGCAGATATCCAAGGAGTCCATGCCCTCTTCCATCCGTGCGATCACTGGATGATCCTTGAGCACCGCTTCTATTTCATCCAGTGTCGGGGCTGACTTGAGCAATAACACCATCGTTTGCACAAACATCCTCGGTTCCATCGTCGATTTCCTCTCCCGCTCGGTGAATTGTTGTTCGTCTAAGGATGGAACCCCCCGTCGAGCTTTCAAGCGGTTGCCACGACGAGAATATTACCAGGATTCCGTCTCTCGCGAATCGATTTCAGGGTGATCCGTCTTGATTCCATCCGAGATTTTTGGGAAACGACATGATGATGCTTGAACACCCATGAAGTTTGCGGAGTGCTAGCAACCTAGCTTTGCGGGTGGGCAAGTAAGAGATTCGGTAATGAAATCGGGCTCTTGCTGGCGGTGGGAATCGATAGATGGGAGAAGAGCGGGATGAATAATCAGATGAATAATCATTGGGATAACGGGTGGTGAATTGAGCGAATCGCTTGAACAGGGAATGAGTGAAGCTCAGAGGATGCTGCAAGAAGCGGTCGAAGCGTTGGACGCATCGGAGATGGCGATGCATGAAGTCGGTTTGCGTCCGTTGGAACTTCGCGATTGGAGTAACGAGTTGCCCAGCTTGCAGCGTCATTCATCTCCACTCGCTGCGTCGGCATCGGTTGGATTGCAGGCAGGTGAGGAACTTGGTGTTGCGGAGCAAGAATTGCGCATCGAGTTTGGAAGGGTCCAAGTCGATGGAGAGCAACTGATTAACTTAGGGGCGGGAGACGTGTTGACCACTGACCGCGCGAGTGACGCACCGGTGGATATATGGGTAGGAACTCAGCGGATGGCTCGAGGCGAAGTACTGGTGCTTGATGGCAAGTTGTGCGTCAAGGTGACAGAGTTAGATGTCGCTGCAATCGAAGCGTTGAAGCGAAGAGATGAGGCTGGAGCATGATAAGACTTGCCGTGCGCCAAATTCGGTTGCTTGAGTGCTCTACGGAGTTGTTCGCGACGAGATTGTTTGCGATGAAGATGTTCGCGATGGCATTGTTCTTTTGTGCAATTGCTGGCACGGTGCAAGCTCAGGGAGCCGTGCATTCCCCGGGAGTGGTGCAAGCCTCCGGAGCGATACAAACACAGGGAACTGTGCAGGCCCAGCGAACAGCACAGCGAACTGCGCAGCCGAACGGTCCTGGCGTTCCTAGCGGTGGTAATCTCCTGGCCGGCAGCATGGATAGCAGCAGCATGGATCGCAGTAGTCTTCACAGCGGTGTAGAAGCATCAGGGCTGCGTTTGGCAACGAGTGCACCGGTAGAGTTGCGTAAGCCGAGTCGACCGATTGGGGAATTGCAATCAGCGCAAGGGCGTTCTCGTGGATCCTCAAGCGGATTGGTAAGTACTTTGTTTTCGCTTGGACTGGTGCTTGGATTGTTTCTGGCAACGGCGGCTTTGGCGCATCGATATATGAAGCCACCTACCAAGCAGGAGTTGCCATCGAGCATCATGGAAGTGCTTGGAAGTATTTCGTTACCGACTCAACCGCGTCAACAAGCGATATTGATGAGGCTTGGGCAACGGGTGTTGTTGCTTAGCAGTCATGCTGGTCAGACATGCACCTTGGCCGAGTTCACCGATCCTGACGAGGTCGCATCGTTACTGGCTCAATGCAAAAGCCAGAATGACGGTAGAGACAACTGACAGGGGGGGACAGTAACGAACTTAGTTTGGTATAAGCACGTTTGGATCGTGTAATCTTGCATCTTGGAACGATTTTTGAGCTTTGGTTTCGTCTCCTTTCTTTCGCCAAAATCGTCCTCGAAGAACGCATACTTTTCCCATATCTGTAGCGACTCCTTCGACCTCACTGAGTTTGGAGTCCGCGGTTTCGAGGTCTTTTGTTTCCAAAGCTGCTTCGATGAGAATCATAGAAGCCTCGACGACTTGATCAGCGGAGAGTCCTGGTCCGCTCAACGCGGCGGTCGCCGCTTCTTTTGCACCCGCGTAATCCTTCGACTTCATTTTCGAGAGAGCATCATCGAAGTGTTGCGTTTGAGCTTGGATGCTCGGAGCTGCGATTTGCCCTGAGCCGCATCCAGTTAAGGATAGAAAGGGGGCAAAACATAGAAGCAAACAGAAGTAGTTAGTTACACTTCCGCGGAAGAAACAAGCCATTCGATTCCTTTCAATCCTCGGCAAAATGGCTGAGGATTGTATTGAATTAGAAGTTAAAGATAGGTTCTGTTGTGCGAGACTTACAAGTCCGAATCCGTGACAACTTCGCCGAGATCTCTGGTGCCGACTGCTCGCCAAATATCGAGGCTGATGCTGTTCGAAATGAATCGCGTCGAGCCGTCGCCGAAGGATGAGTTCACGCCTGAGCCGTGCATTGCTCGGGCCGAGACGATCGCATGCTCACCGGGTGCATCGGGAATTGCGCTCCAAGTTCCGCAATCGAAACCAGCCCAATTCGGTGGGGCGACGTGATTGTATTGGGTGCTTGAATAAAACCCAAATGGCCAGCCGTTCGAGAAGTCGGAGCCATCAAGCCATCGGCCTGCGGAGTTAAAGTGGAAGGCGCTAGGGGCTTGGCCGGTAGTAGCGGCTGCCAAGCAATCGTTGTAGAGGATATCAGGTGCAACCATGATGTTTTGACGGTTCGGCCAAGTGATCATATCGACATTGGTTGGCCGGATGGTCGAAAGGTCTTTTCCGGAGCCTTTTGTTCGTTCAGAAAAGAAACAGGTGTTCGACAATCCATCGCGATAAGCGGCGAGCTTCAGACCGCTGCCGATCGTAAATGCGCCGTTACCACCGGAGGACAGTCCCAGAGAATTGGTCGCGTTAATTACGTTGTTCTGTGTGGAGTTCAAAGCACCGGCGTAGGGGGTACTTCCACCGAAGTTGTACCTGAAATTATTCTCAGTAATCACTCGGCCAGTATTTGCATCCGAGGGGCACAAGAACAACGCTTGGGCGTTGTTGTAGGCTGCATAATTTCGGTTGATCGGCGAGCCGTTTTGAGTCATGCGTACGGCGGTTGGGGCTGACCAATCGATGAGGTTGTAAATGTTTTGGGCTTCCATATAAGGAAGAATCATCGAGTGCACAGAGCGGAATCCCGTGAACACATTGTTCGAAGTTGGGGAGACAGCGTTGTAGTTCGTGTAACTGGCTTGGGCCACCCCATTGATCGTATAGTCTGGAGCCAACCTGCCTGGTGGGACTCGCTTGAAAGCGGACTCGTAATTGGCGGTCGCTAGCATCATTTGACGCATTTGGTTCGAGCACTGCATCCTTCGCGCTGCTTCACGCGCGGCTTGGATGGCAGGAAGGAGCAAGCCGACAAGAATGCCGATGATGGCGATTACGACCAACAGCTCCACAAGGGTGAATCCTTTGGTTTTTCGTACTATTCCGTGTTGCTTGGCCATGTACCTGTCCCGATCGAAAAAAGGAAAATGAAGTTCCATCGTGCGGATTCGTTAAAAACTGACAGAGTCACGCCCGTCCGCAATCAGTTAACGTTATTTCAACGGCGAGGGGGCTTTTGAAAAGGGGCGAAAGCCGAAAATTTCGTCGATGACGGTTTTGAAATGCAGCTTTGAGGACCCTGGCTACTCCCTGAATCCGGCACGGTAGGCCTTGAAGGTGGTTTATTGGCGGAGAAACCCACCGTAACGGTTTTTTGAAAGTTTTTTCTTTTTTTGGAGTATCTCCCCCCCTGAATCCCCTCTAATCCTGTTGAAACCCTCGAGTGTTGCTCCGACAATAGATAGGTTATTAGTTTGCTGAGGCAACGTGGATCGACCAAGACTTGGCTCATAAAATCGGATGAGAATGGCCTATGCTAAAACGACTTCGCCGACCGCCTGAGGAAGGGCCTGAGGGAACGGACTCCCAGGAGTTCGTTTCTGATTCTATGCAATCAGGATCCACGCAGCCTGGAGTCCTCGACTTGAACGCGTTCGATGGGCGTTCCGATCGCCAGATAGCCGATTCTTCGGGCGCAATCGCTGGGGATTCGGGTGCGGATGGCGTTGAAGATGGTGAAGTTGAGGAAGAAGATGGGGATTTCGACGAAGACGTGGACTCACCCGTTTCTTGGTTCGATCGCGACTCCTTAGCGTTTCTTGCAAGTGTCGGAGTGCACGTCTTGGTAGTTGTGGCTTTGGCCTCGATTACGATCGCCACGCAACCGAACTTACTCTCGGTGTTGATCAATTCTGAGCCGATTACAGAGGAAATTCCTGCGTTAGATATTGTTACCGATATCGCTTATTCGGACACACCAAGCGAGGAATTTGGAGCGGACTCGATTGGCTCGATGGATATGGCTTTATCCAGTGCGCCGCTGATTGCCGATGTGTCGGCGGTCGAGGCCGCAGATTTGGATATTGAGATTCCGAACGGCGATGTCAACGTAAAGTTCACGGTCGAGAAGGCAGTTGGCTTAACGGAGAGTCCTAAGACGGTCCGTGGGATGACCGGGGTCGGAACGACTGGGACAGACGGTGCGGTTGATCGGGTGACTTACGAGATCCTTCAGTCGCTTGAATCCAAGCCGACGTTGGTTGTTTGGGTTTTCGATAGCAGCATTTCGATGGTCAAGCGACGACAGGAGATCCGCGATCGCTTCGACCGGATCTATCAGCAACTCGGTATCGTGCAGAAAGAGAAGGAGCAGCGCGAAGGGCCAGTCGAAGCCCCGCCGTTGTTGACTTCGATTATGGAGTTCGGTAGCGAAGTGAAGTTGCTTACTAAGCAGCCCACTGATGACCTTGAGGTGATTCGCGAAGCGATTGAAGGGATTGGTAGCGAAGGGGGAGATGAGATGGTCTTCCATGCGATCAAAGCCGCAGTCGATCGCCACAAGACTTATCGCGTTGAAAAAGTCAATTCACCGGCTCGCAACGTCATGCTCATCGTCGTGACCGACGAGCGAGGGGATGACTTGCAGATGGCCGAAGAGACCATCAAGTTGTGCCGTTTTCAAACGATTCCTTGCTATGTGCTCGGAGTGCCGGCTCCGTTTGGTCGCGAGAAAAGCTATATCAAGTTCGTCGAGTTCGATCCGGCTTATGCTCAAGTTGAGGACTGGGCCGAGGTCGATCAAGGTCCCGAGACGATGTATCCCGAGCGGGTTAAAGTCGGCTACCAAGACAATTACATGGACGAACCTGTGCTTGATTCCGGATTCGGTCCTTATGCACTTTCGAAGTTGTGTTACGAGACGGGGGGAATCTACTTTTCGATCCATCCGAATCGCAAGTTAGGGGCGAAGATCGAGCGTCGTGAGACCGAAGCGTTTGCATCGCAGATGGCTTATTTCTTTGATCCCGATGTGATGGATCGTTATCGACCTGATTACTTATCCGAAGCCGAGTACATGTCGCGGGTGAAGAAATCTCCATTGCGTTACGCGTTGCTCAACGCCGCGCAATTGACCCGAGTCGGTACGTTATCGAAGCCTAAGATGTTGTTTATCAAACGCGACGAAGCGACCTTCACTCGCGAATTAACCGAGGCTCAACTTGAATCTGCTCGCCTCTACCCGGAGCTTGCCGAGATGTGCTCGATTCTTGCCGACGGAGAGAAGTTTCGCAGTCGTGAAACCTCCCCAAGGTGGCTTGCGAGTTTCGAATTGTCTTACGGAACGGCGTTAGCGGCAAAGATTCGAGCGGAGTCCTATAACGCGATGTTGGCCAAAGCCAAGCGTGGGATGAACTTTGAGAAGCCCGAGAATAACACTTGGAATTTGCGACCGAGCGACAAAGTGAATGTCGACAGCAAGCTTGAGAAAGAAGCTAAGTTGGCCAAGGATCTGTTGCAGAGTGTCGTCGAGAAGCACGCAGGGACTCCTTGGGGAATTCTCGCTGGTCGCGAGTTAGATCACCCGATCGGTTGGGAATGGGTCGAGTCCTTTACGGATTTGAATCCTCCACCGAGAAACAATAACAATCCACCACCTCCTCCCCCTCCTCCGCCGATGCCTGAGGATGATAAGGCTAGGATGTTAAAGCCACCGCCACCGAAGCGACCTTTGAAGAAGGTTTAGCCAGAATAGGTTGATCTATCGCATGGACAAGATCCGTCAGCAGGTTGCCATCGCTTCGAGGAGGTTGTTTCTCCAGTCTTGGCTTGGATGGTTGAATTGGGCGGTATTGTTTTCGTTTGCCGCCGCGTTCGTTTTGTTGTTGTTACCCAAGCTTGTTGCGATCAAGAATTTGCCAGATCGTTGGGAAACGATTTGTTGGGTGGGGGCGGGGATTGTATCTGTTTTGGCAGCATCGCTAGCAGCTTGGGCGAAGCGTCCGAGTGCTTTGCATGCGGCGGTGGAGATCGATCGCAGATACCGATTGAATGAGCGATGTTCCAGCGTATTTTCGATTGGTGATCAAGAACGAGAATCGCCGGTTGGCCAAGCGCTTCTTGACGATGCTCAGCGGCAGTTAGAGCGGATTGATTTGCGCGATCATTTCCCGGTCAGGCCAGCTCCGCAGTGGGCTTGGGTAGTCCTTCCCGTGGCCGCATGTTTCGCTTTGTCGTGGGTACCGGATGTCAGTTCCGAGGCGAAAGGTGCTGTGACGCAGAAGCGAAAGAGCGATCCTTTAGTAACGGTCAAGAACGCCACGGAACCGATCCTTAAGACCTTGCAAAAGAAAATTGAGCAAGCGGCTGAGGATGGAGATCAAGAGGCGGCCGATGAGTTCAAGCGGTTACAGCAGCAGGTGCAAAAGTTGCAGAATGATCCGAATCCGGATCCGAAGAAGGTCATCGCCGACTTGAACGAAGTCAAAAAAGAGCTTCAGCAAAAGAAGGCATCCATTGGGGATTCCGAGGAGTTCAAAGAGTCGCTTGATAGTTTGAAGGATCTCGACAAGGGACCTGCGGAGAGCATGGCTAAGGCGATGCAAGACGGGGATTTCGAGCAAGCCAAGCAGGAGTTAGCTCAGTTAGCTGCGAAGATGTCTGAAGGGAAGTTAGATGCTGAGCAGACAAAACAACTGCAGAACCAGTTGGAGCAGCTTCGCGACGCCATGCGAGAGGCGAGGAATAAGCGGGAAGAGTTGCTCGATGATGCGAGGCGAGAGCTTGATGATGCGCAGCGTGAGGGGAACACGCAGAAGATCGCTAATCTCCGAAAAAAGATTGAGAAACTCGAGGCTTCCGATCGGACTTCGCAATCCATGCAGAAGCTTGAGCAGCAGTTGAGCGATTTGGATCAAGCTCTCGAATCGGGAGACTCGCAGAAAGCGAGCGAGGCGATGGAGTCGATGCAAAGCGAATTTGAAAAGCTTGCGGAAGGACAGTCGGCGGCCGACGAGTTAGAGGAGATGATCCGAGAGCTTGAGGGAGCTAAAGAGTCCTCGAAATGTCCCGAGTGTGATGGGGAGGGTTGTCCCGAATGCCAAGGTGGCAAGGAAGGGAGCAAGTCCAAGAGTGGGAATGGAAAGAAGGGGAGCAAGGACTCGAAGGGTAAAGATGGCAAGGGCAAAGACGGCAAGGGCAAAGACGGTAAAGATGGGGAGGGAGAAGAGGACGGCGAGGGCGATGGCGATAGCAATGGAGATGGAAAGGGGAAAGGGAAAAAGTCCGGTAGTGGCAAGGGTAAGAGCAAGGGGAAGGGCCAAGGAGGTGAAGGCGAGGGAGAAGGCGACGGAGAGGGTGAGGGGCGAGGAGTTGGGGATAGAGCGGAGAAGGAGACGGGGGTGAAGGAGTATGATGCGCAGGTGCGAGAGCAGATGCGTAAAGGGGAGACCGTCTCTGGTGGGGAGAGCAAGGGACGCAATCGCAAGGGGATTTCGCGGGAGGAGTTGCAGGAGGCGGTTCGATCTTCGAAGCCTGACGCTCCCGATGCGATCGAAAATCTTGATTTACCGAAGGCTGCCCGCGAGCAGCTTCGCGAGTATTTTGACTCACTTCGAGACGGTAAATCGGCTGGCGGAGCGAAGTAGTGCGCTGGCGGGGGGCGGAGGGCCTCCGATTGTGAAAATCCGCAGAATTGGTATACTTTACGTTTTGGTTTCCAGGGGTCTTAGCACGTGTTGTTTCGACCTTGGATAGACCGCGAATAGTAACTTTGGATCAGAAACGAAGAACCCCGTGTCGACCGTTCCTCCTGATGATTTTGACCCCAATGATCCATCGAGTTTGCCTACATCTGACGGTGGTGGATCTGGCGAGCGGGTAATCGAAGAGCCCATCGAAGATGAGCTGCGCGACAGTTATCTGACGTATGCGATGAGCGTTATTGTCAGTCGCGCGTTGCCTGACGTCCGCGATGGATTGAAGCCTAGTCAGCGTCGGATTCTAGTCGCGATGAACGACTTGAATCTCACGCCGGGAGCGGCGCGGGTCAAGTGTGCCAAGATCGCCGGTGATACGTCTGGGAACTATCACCCGCACGGTGAAGCCATCATTTATCCGACGTTGGTGCGGATGGCTCAAGAGTGGAACATGCGCCACGTGTTGATCGACAAGCAAGGGAACTTTGGGTCGATTGCAGGATTGCCTGCGGCGGCGATGCGGTATACCGAAGCTCGTCTGGCAGGTCCTGCCGCGATGATGCTTGAGGATTTGAAGCTTGATACCGTCGATTTTATTCCGACGTATGACGATCGGCGGAATGAGCCGGTTGTCTTGCCGTCGAAGTTCCCGAATCTCTTGGTCAATGGAGCTCAGGGGATTGCGGTCGGGATGGCCACGAGTATTCCACCCCATAATTTGCGGGAGGTATGCAATGCGTTGGTCAAGGTGATCGATGATCCCGAGGTGTCGATTCCCGAGTTGTGTGAGCTAGTGCCTGGACCGGATTTCCCGACGGGCGGGATCATTTGCGGGCGGTACAACATACGCCAAGCGTACATGACCGGGCGTTCGACCATTGTGGTTCGCTCGCACGTGGATATTGTCGAAGAGGGGCGTAAGTCGCGGTTGATCGTGCGCGACATTCCTTTCCAGCAAGCACGTGATCGGGTGATTGAGAAGATTGCCGAGTTGGTTCGAACCGACAAGATTCGGGGCATTTCGGGGATTCGCGACGAGAGCGACTTGAAAGAACCGGTTCGGTTGGTGATCGAGATCAAGCAGAACTCTGATCCGAATGTGGTTCTCAATCAGTTGTACCAATTCTCTTCGTTGCAAGAGACATTTTCGATCATCATGTTGGCGTTGGTCGACGGCAAGCCTCGGGAGTTGAATCTCAAGGAGTTGTTGCAGGAGTTCATTCGTCACCGGGTGGTGGTCATACGTCGCAGGACACAGCACTTGTTGGGTGCGGCGAGAAAACGCAAGCACGTGATCGAAGGGTTGCTCTTAGCTCTTGCCGATATCGATCGAATCATCGCAATCATTCGTTCGAGTCGTACGCAAGCCGAAGCGAAAGAGAAGTTGATGGGGGTTGAGTGCCCAGCATCGATGATGCAACGTGCGTTGGGGGATCGCGGTTACGCCGACTTCCAACTTGAACGCGGCATTGCCGATATGTATCGGTTGACCAGCGTGCAGACCGATTCGATTTTGCGAATGACGCTCGGACAGCTCGCGGGGCTTGAGCAAGAAAAGCTCAGCCAAGAGCATTCCGAAATTCTCGAGGAGATTGAAGGCTACCGAACGATCCTTGCGGATCCAGCGAAGATCTACGGCATCATCCGCGAGGATTTGGTCGAGATCGCCCGCAAGTACGGTACGGATCGCACCACCGAGATCTCCGATCAGGAGTTGGGCAACTACAACATGGAAGACCTCATCACTGAGGAGACCATGGTGGTTACGATTTCGCACCAAGGGTACATCAAGCGGTTGCCTGCTTCGGTGTACAAGTCACAAAAGCGTGGTGGCAAGGGTATCACAGGTTTGAAGGCGGAGGAGGAAGATCCCGTCGAGCACTTGTTCCTTGCAAGTACCCACGCTTATTTGTTGTTCTTTACCAATCAAGGCAAGGTGTATTGGCAAAAGGTTTGGGAGTTGCCGCAGATGAGTCGCGAGAGCAAAGGTCGCGCGATCGTCAACTTGCTGAATTTGACGCCGGAAGAAAAGATTCTCGATTGCGTACCAGTTCGCGATTTCAACTTGCCTGGTCACTTCTTGATGATGGCGACGAAGAAGGGTGTGATCAAGAAGACGCCGCTGGAAGCTTACAGTCGGCCGAAGAAGGGTGGGATTATCGCGATCAAGCTTCGTGAAGACGACGAGTTGGTCGATGTGGTGATTACCAAGCCGAAAGACCAAATCGTATTGTCGACCGCTAATGGGATGGCCATACGATTTGCGGAGAACAATGCGAGGCCGATGGGGCGCAATACCTCTGGCGTTAAGGGGATTTCCCTCAAGAAGGGTGATCATGTCGTTGGGATGGTCGTTGCAGATCCCGCCGCGACGTTGCTAACGATTTGTCAGAACGGGTATGGCAAGCGAACATACTTCGGTCCAGGTGATGAGTTAGAGATCAAAGAGGAGTTAGCGACAGGGGAAGATGGTGTTCCGGTCGATGACGAGTCTGCATTGGATGCGGTTGCAGATGAAGTAGTGGTTGAAGATGAAGTATCTGAGGAAGCAGATGATAGTTCATCGGCGACTCGGTATCGAACTCAGCGGCGCGGTGGCAAGGGTGTTATTGACATCAAGACTTCCAAGCGAAATGGGCCGGTGGTTGGAACCGTTCCTGTGAATGATGGCGACGAGCTGATCATGATGACATCGCGGGGCAAGATTCAGCGGATTGCTGCGAGTGACATCAGCATCATTGGGCGCAATACGCAGGGTGTTCGGATCATGAGTCTCGATGAGAACGATACTTTAGCGGCTATCGTGCGAGTGCCGGCTGAGGATATCGATGCTGCGAGTGCTCAAGCGGCGGCACTGGCCGTCTCGTCCGATCCTAACGCTCGCGAAGCGACAGCAAGTTCCACAGATTTCTCCGGTGATTTCTCTGGTGAAGCAACTCCAAGCGACGCGGCAGGTCGGCCAGCGGATTCAACCGATGGCGAAGATGGAGAGAGTGCTTCGAACGACGATTCCCTAGCGGATGAAGACGAGTAAGGTGAATGCCTTGCGGGAGCCGGAGGCTAGAGAATTGAGTGAGCGAGAGAGTATTGGTTCGTTGTTGGTGTTAGTATGCACCTACAACGAACGAGAGAACTTGCCCATTTTGATTCCCAAGATTGCCGAGGCGGTACCACAAGCGGACATCTTGATTGTTGACGATGGTTCGCCTGACGGAACGGCCAAGTGGGTTGAGCAAGAGCAGCAGCGCAGAAGCAATCTTCGGTTGATTGAGCGAACAGGCAAGCTTGGGCTCGGCTCGGCGATTCAAGTTGGCATGCAGTACGCGATTGAGCACGGATATAGCTGGATGCTCAACCTTGATGGGGACATGAGTCACGATCCTTCGGTGATTCCGTCGATGTTAAAGCTTGTGCCGCAAGTCGATTTAGTCATTGGTTCGCGGTATGTGGCCGGTGGTGGGTTGCAGGGGTGCTCGTGGCGCCGGGTATTTGTCAGCAAGATGGCGAATCGCTTGGCGCGTTGGATTGTGGGTTGGAAGATTGGCGATTGTTCGAGCGCTTATCGGCTGTATCGCGTAGCGAGTCTAAAGCAGATCGACTTATCGCAGATGCAAGAGCGAGGTTATGGATTTCTGGAGGAGATTCTCGCCCATTTCTTGAGGATTGGAGCGAGGGTCCAGGAGGTACCGATTGTGTACCATGAGCGAAGGTTGGGGGAATCTAAGATTTCGTTGCAGGAGGCACGTTCGGCCTTTTCGGCGTTGTTGCGGGCTTCGCGATTGCGGCGATCTATTCGGGATTGAGCGATTGTACGATTTGCATTCGAACGGGTAATTTCCTCGGAGAGGTAATTTCCTTCGACATAGGGCTGATTGCCCCTCGTAGAATTGGCCAGAATGTAGATAATTTCCGAAGGTTTTCAGAGAGAAAACGTTCTTGCAGCACGTGCACAAGGTTCAGCGAGCGCATGGCCATAACATATAAAGACAGCGGAGTTGATTTAGAGGTTTACGAAGAGTCCATGCAACGCTTACCCAAGCTGATGCATCGGACCTTTACTCCGCGGATCCTCCGCAATGACGGTGGGTTTGCCGGGTTGTGCGCGTTGGATTTTTCGCAGCCATTGTTTGCGAGGAACTACAAGCAACCTATTTTGGTCTCGGGTACCGATGGGGTGGGAACGAAGTTAAAGGTAGCCATAGGTGCGAAACGACATCGCACCATTGGGATCGATCTAGTTGCGATGTGTGTCAACGACGTTTTATGTACCGGGGCAGAACCGCTGTTCTTCCTCGATTACATCGCGATGGCAAAAGATGATCCTGGGTTGTTGGAAGATTTAGTGCATGGGATCTCCGATGGATGTGTCGATGCCGAATGCAGTTTGATCGGTGGTGAGACAGCGATCATGCCGGATCACTATCAAGTCGGAGACTATGAGCTTGCCGGTTTTTGTGTTGGTGTCGTCGACAAAAAAGACATGATCACCGGGAAAGAGATTCAACCAGGGGACGTGATCCTAGGGGTCAATTCATCCGGAATTCATAGCAATGGGTACAGTCTAGCGCGTAAAGCGATCTTCGAAGCGGGCAAGCTCAAGCTCGACAGTTACGTACCTGAGTTGCAACAGACCGTTGCGGACGCTTTGCTTGAGCCAACATTGATTTATAGTCGGCTTACACGCACTGTGTTGAGTCACTACAAGGTAAAGAAAGTGGTTCATGGTTTGGCGCATATTACCGGAGGTGGATTGTTGGAAAACACCGAACGGATCTTACCGCCAAACGTCGACTTAGTATTTCGTAGGGGTTCATGGCCTGTGCTACCGGTCTTCGACTGGATTGCGAAGCTTGGCGATGTAGCTTCGTCCGAAATGGAGCACGTCTTCAACATGGGTGTTGGGTTCGTGTTGGTGGTGCGCCCATACTTTGCGACGAACATTCAGCAGATGATCCAAGAGTTGGGTTATGAGTGCTGGCCGATTGGCGAAGCCGTTCAAGGAGCGGGCAAGAGTCGTTACGCGTGAGTTCGCTCAGCGTGCTCTTGCACTCGATAATTTTCTTTGGGGTTGGCTTGTAAGGAATAACCAGCGTGCATCATGAAACAATCCCCTGATCGATTCCGTCGTCAAATTGCTTTTTCTCCCGTTGGTGTTGATGGGCAGAGAATGCTTGAGAATGCAACGGTTGCCGTCTTGGGGTTGGGGGCATTAGGCTCGACGATTGCCGAGCGACTTGTGCGATGTGGAGTGGGAAAACTTCGTCTTGTGGATCGCGATTGGGTAGAGTTAGATAACTTGCCCAGGCAAGCACTCTATACGTTGCATGACGCAGAGTATCATGCCACGAAAGCCAACGCGGCTGCGGCGCATCTTTCAGCGATCGACCCTGTTACCAAGCTTGAGCCGATCGTTGCAGATATCACCCACCGAAACATCCGCAGTTTGCTGGAAGGTGTCGACATTGTCCTCGATGGGACCGACAATTTTGAAGTTCGATATCTGATCAATGACGCTTGTGTTGCCCTGGGGATTCCTTGGGTCCATGGCGGAATATTGGGAGCTTCGGGACAAGCGATGCTCATTGAGCCAGAGCACACCGCTTGTTTTCGATGTTTGCTCTCCGATCCACCTTCCCCGGAGTCGATGGGGACATGCGATTCCGTCGGGGTGCTTGGACCAGCCGTGGGAGTGATCGCTAGCTGGCAAGCGTTGCGGGCTGTGCGATGGCTTGTGGAACGAAAAGACGAGGTTGCGGCTAAGCGTGAGAGCATGCTGACCGTGTTTGATTTGTGGATGGGAGATGTACGAAACATCCGATTGCACAAGTCTGCAAACTGCCCATGTTGCAGTGAAAAGCAGTTTGATTTTTTGGAGGGCAAGCACAGCACCGATGCGCAGGTGATGTGTGGAAAGAACGCGGTTCAAATTCAAGTTCCAATCGCGGGGCGGTTGAATCTTGGGGAGTTAGCCGAGCGTTTGCGGCGCGAGGGAGATGTGGTAGAAACGCCGTTCTTAGTGCGTTTTACTCAGGATGAGAAGACCATGACCGTCTTTGCGGATGGTCGGGCCGTTGTTCATGGTACAGAAAACCCCGCAGAAGCGCGAAAAATTTATCAACGCTGGATCGGCGGTTGACGGTTTTCTGTTATCTTAATGGCGTGAAACCATACATTAACCCCGCGAAAGAATTCCTGGCGCTTTCGTCTTTGCGATGGTTTCTAGAACGTACATTACGCCCTTAAATCGGTTCCCCCCACACAACAAATAAAGAATTACCATCATGAGGTATGCGTTTCGACTCGCGGAATTGCTCGGACACACACCTGACCGCAAGAAGCGTCCTGGGACGATCAAAGCGATCGTGGAGTACACCGGCTTGGATCGCCATCAAGTCGCTGCGTTGTTGAAGAATGAAGCGAAGTACATTCCGCTTGAGGCACTGTCGCGACTTTGCGATTACTTGATCGAGCATGGGTATGCCCGTGCGGACGAATTACCTGGTGCATTGTTTGCGGTAACACCGGAGAACTTCTGGGAGTTGCTTGCAAGGCGTTCTCGATTGGAGTTGTGTGTCGGGGTCCGCAAACCACCCTCGGATGATAGTGCGGATACGGCGTGGATTGTGGCTTCGGACAATGTTTTGGCTGGTGAAGTGCTCAATGGTGTGTCGACCTTGGGAGGAACGGCCAAGGCGATGAAGCGGATATCGGGCAAAGATGTACCGCACATCGAGCACTTGCGTCAGACGTTGGTATGGAGTCCAGGGACGATGAGTCCCGAGCAGGTGCATGGTCGAGCTCGCGACGTGTTCGAGGAGTTTGATGAGATCAACGGTGACAAGGCGATCGTTTGCCTTGGGAGTGTAAAGAGCAATCCGACCGTGGAGTTAGTCTTGGGGAGTGCGTTCGCTTGCGAGCCCTTTACCAGTCAAGACAATGTGGCAAAAGCATCGGACCGTTCGGTACCGTTCTTTCTGCGTTATCGCGATCACGATCCTCATCCCCCTGCTTGTTCTGCCGGGATGCAATTGAGCAAGAATCAAAAGGTCAGCGAACCGGGGATTTACTACGAGCAAGCCGATGGCACTTGGGAGTTCGCAGGTGGGTCAGAGCCTGGTAAAGATGCGGCATTGGTGTTTTACATTTTCCGTGAGTCGTTAGGTCGACTCGACATGGTGCTAAGCGGGTTCTCTGGGCGAGCGACACGTCTGTTAGCCAGGACGCTCGCACACCGAGCGGAGGATTTCTGGCCGCCGGTATTCCACGAGAACTATTTGCAAGTTGGGGCATTCATCGTCAAGTACGATGCAACCGATATGGTCGATGAATCGAATGATATTCTGTCGACCGATCTGATGGCCAATGCGACAGTGATACCATTGTCTGCCGAGGTGTTCGCACGAAGGCTTGGCAAGGGGAATGCGTAAGCTTAAGCAACGATGAGTCAACCTACAAACCAGATGGGCGGAGAACGTCCTGCTTCTCAGACTGCAATCGAGCCGACGACGAGCCACTCGAGCGCGACAGCTTCACAAAGCAACGCTACAGATGTTGATCTTAGCGTTACGCTTGGACGCTTAAAGCTTCGAAACCCCGTGTTGGTCGCATCGGGGACCTTTGGTTACGCAAAGGAGATGGCAGAAATCGTCGACTTGCGATCGCTTGGTGGAATTCTGCCGAAGACGATTACCAAGGACCCTAGACCGGGTAATCCTCCTTGGCGAACTGTTGAGGTCTCTGCCGGATTGCTCAATGCGATCGGTCTAGACAATGACGGCATCGATTATTTCATCGAGAATCACTGGCCGTATTTGCGGGGGACGCAAGCGGACATCATCATCAGTGTGGCGGGCAAGTCGCAGGAAGACTTTGTGTACTTGGCTGAGCGACTGGAGAGTTTGCAACCGTTTGCAGTCGAGCTCAATATCTCTTGTCCAAATGTATCCGGTGGAATTGATTTTGGGACCGATCCGGGGGCATGTTACCGAGTCGTCTCTTCGGTGCGCAAGGTGTTAAGCTGTCCGATTCTTACGAAGTTAACACCGAATGTCACCAGCATTGCTGAGATTGCTCAAGCGGCCTACGAGGGTGGGACAGATGCGGTTTCGTGTATCAATACCGTTTTGGGGATGGCCATCGATTGGCGCAAGGGTCGACCGATGTTGGCCAACACCGTCGGTGGGCTAAGTGGGCCGGCGATCAAGCCGATTGCGTTGCGTTGTGTGTACCAAGTAGCCTGCAAGGTGCCCGTACCGATCGTTGGAGTTGGTGGTATTACATCGATCGACGATGCGATGGAGTTCTTTGTCGCGGGGGCATCTGCGATCCAAATTGGGACCGCAAATTACTACGATCCACAACTCAGTACACGGTTGGTTCAGCAGATTCCACTTGCGTTGCAGGAGATTGGAATGCGATCGGTTTCCGAGTGCGTAGCCAGTTTAAAAACAGTCAATGGGCCCATGCGGCCGAGCACCAAGTCGTAGTCGACTAGAGCACTTCCAAAGAATACTCATACAGCGATAGAAATTGAGGCGAACATGCAGTCGGGAGCACCAACCGAGGGTACAGGGGCTGGAGCAGTGAGTGGAGCTGGAGCGGCGGCCCGAAAGAAGCCTATGAGGGTTTTAAGTGGCATTCAGCCGACGGGTAGGTTTCACTGGGGCAATTATTTTGGAGCGATCAAGCAGTACATTGAACTGCAATACGAGAACGAGGGTTTCTACTTTATTGCCGACCTGCATGCTCTTACGACGATTCGCGATGCGCAGCAATTGCGTCAGAACGTCCGAGACGCAGCGTTGGACTTGTTGGCATTGGGGCTCGATCCGACGCGCGCAACGTTGTTTGTGCAGTCGCATGTGCCGGAAGTCTCGGAGTTGTATTGGATTTTGATGACAGGGGCTCCCCTTGGATTGCTCGAACGATGTGTGGCTTTTAAAGACAAAGAAGCGCGCGGGATCAAGGCCGATGCGGGGCTCTTCACGTATCCGGTATTGATGGCAGCCGATATTCTTGCTTACGACTCGGAGTGTGTTCCGGTCGGTGAGGATCAGAACCAGCACATCGAAGTCTGCCGCGATATAGCAAGAAGTTTCAACGCCCACTACGGCGATACTTTTGTGATGCCTTCGGCGCGAATATTGAAGGATACTGCGAAGGTTCCTGGTACAGATGGTCAAAAGATGAGCAAGAGCTACGGCAATACGCTTGCGATGTTTGAAGACGCGAAGGAGTTGCAAAAGAAGATCATGCGGATCAGTACGGATTCGCGTCCGATGGAAGATGCAAAAGATCCTGACACCGACCATCTCTACCAACTGTTCTCCCTGTTTGGTACCGATGAACAACGCGAAGAGATTCGTGCGATGTACCTGCGAGGTGGTTTCGGTTACGGGGAGATCAAAAAGCGATTGGCGGCTGCCGCTGAAGGTTTCCTTGCTCCTCTGCGAGAGCGAAGGGCGGCTTTGGCTCAGGATCCTGCGACGGTCGATGCGGCACTTGCCGATGGAGCACGCAGGGCGCGTCAAGTTGCCCGCGAAGTTCTCTCTCGAGTTCAGAAAGCATGCGGCTTGAGCAGCTAGCGCAAGCTTCACCGACACCCTGGGGCAAATTGAAGTATCGGGGTTACGAAGCAGCGGCACGCGAGAGTCGGTCCATTAAAGCTCTACCTAGACCTTCGTTCGGTACGCTTTCGCAGTAGATCCTATCGATTCGATTTGCGTCGCACTCTCGAAAGAATGAGTATAGGCTTGCGGCGTAAGCTTCGATGGAAGGGCATGCGCGAGTCAAATCGTAAGAATGAATTGAAGTCACGTTTGCTTCGATTCCATCCCTAGTTTCGAGTCCAATCCAAGCGGTGCGCAAAGGTTCGCTCTCAGGCGGTTGTGATTTGGCAGGTTGCATTTCTAGGGGAAGCAAGATCACTTTCGCACGTGGTTGATAGTGACGGTGTCGCGTGCCCGGGGACCTTTTCATGCGTGCATCCAATGCAGCAACTTCTGCTGCATGAATGTCGATTGGCTCGGCCGCAACTTGTTGAGTTGCCACTCGATGAACTTCTGCTGATGCTTGCGACTTGTTCGATCCGAACCGAGCGGAAATGGTTGCTTCAATGGATTCTTGAGTGATCGAACCGTGCCGAAGTACCACAGGAATCTCGTCGGTAACATCCACAACGGTGCTTTCGATTCCCAAGCGGGTTGGCTCACCACAAACGACCGCATCGATGCGGCCGTCAAGGTCATCGATGACGGCTTGCCAAGTCGTCGCGGAGGGTAGTCCCGAACGATTGGCGCTTGGGGCGACCAATGGGGAGTCGGCTCGTTGGATGAGTTCAAGGGCAACTTGATGTTCCGGCATTCGTATCGCGACGGTGTTCAGTCCAGCGGTAAGTATTGAAGGAACTTCGGGACGCTTTTTCATCACGAGGGTAAGCGGGCCGGGCCAATACGCTTCCATCAGAATTTTCGCAACTTCGGAAACGTTCTCAACGAGTAAATCCAGTTGCGAAGTGGAAGCGATGTGAACGATCAAAGGATTATCGGAAGGTCTTCCTTTTGCTTGGAAGATCTTAGCGATTGCATCGGGATGAAAGGCGCAAGCGCCCAGTCCGTAGACCGTCTCGGTAGGGAATGCGACAACCCCACCGAGCTTTAGAAGTTCGGCACCGCGATCGAGTTCGTTCGTGGTGAGTCGTTGTGTAGAACACATATCCGTTTTTAGTGCCCTTTGCGGGGCACTGCGTTTAGGTTCTTTCGGCGGAACGTATATCCGGCGGACTAGGACTTATTTCCGCTTGGAGGAACGATTTGGTGGTCGATTGGTGCGACTGAAATCACCCTTGCTCGATTCGTCTCGGCCCGATTCCCCTCGGCCTGATTCGCTGCGGGCGAAACCACCTGGTTTTCGAGGTCTGAAACTTCGTTCGGGGCTGGAGTCACGGAAGTTTGGGTGGTCTTTGAGTTTGGAGATTCTCAGTTGTCGACCTAGGACCCAAGCGCGACCGAGGGTTTTGAAAAGTTCCCTTGGCATGCCTGCGGGCAAATCGACGGTGCTGTAATCGTTTTCAATTCGAATTTGTCCGATGTTGCTTGGATCCAATCCGATTTCGTTGGCGATTGCTCCGACGATGTTGCCTGGTTTTACGCCGTGAATTCGGCCAACTTCGACGCGGAATGTCTCGAGGGGATCTCCTCGCTCACCT
>Ga0255132_1000210_pt1 | contig 23182 bp, 20 predicted proteins | sample Law_Law_RepA_8d_FD_188551 | JGI IMG/M metagenome (GOLD analysis project Ga0255132, IMG submission 188551) | Freshwater microbial communities from St. Lawrence River, New York, United States - Law_Law_RepA_8d | ecosystem: Environmental > Aquatic > Freshwater > River | place: USA: New York...
GGGTTGGAGGGATTGTGCTTGGTTGGGGTGTTAGTGGTGGATTTTTTTGGTGTTCAATGGTGGGAAATAGGCTTGAGGCTGATTGGGTGCCAGTGTTAGGGATTGCAGTGAAGGTGCGGGGCCCCTCGGGGAATGGAAGTTTTGGGGCTGGTTGTGGGGCGGCGGTAAGAGTGAAAGTGGTTGCGGGTGCGAATGGGTTATGTTTGGGCAGGGTGAGGCGGCTGGTCAGGTTTTCCCGATCCAACCTGTCGCGCAGTGAGCGGAAAACAAGGTGGTGGACGGCTGAAGCATCGCGAAAGCGTACCTCGGCCTTGGCCGGATGGACATTGACATCGACCTCCTCTGGGGGGATTTCGAGGTGCAGGAAGACTACGGGTTGTCGCCCAACCATGATGAGGCCGCGGTAGGCCTCTTGGACGGCATGGGTCAGTGAGCGATCCTTGAGGAAGCGGCCGTTGAGGAAAAGATATTGCATGCGTGCGGTAGCCCGCTCGATGGAGGGATCGGCAATGAGGCCTGTGAGTCTTGCGGGGCCACGCTTGGCATCGACGGCGTGGAGTTGGTTGGCGACTTCCTGACCGAACAGTTTTGAAACCCGGTCTAGTAAGGGGAGATCACCAGGAATTTCGTGGAGTGTTTTTTTGCCATTTTTATAGCTGAGATGAGGCCGTTTGTTGTCGGGCAGGGCAGCGATGGCCAGGGCGAAACGGTTGAAAACCTCGTTGAGCTGTGCCATTTCTGCGGCTTGGCTTTTCAGGAAGCGGCGGCGTACCGGGGCATTGTAAAAAAGGTGGCGAACTTCGACGCGGGTGCCGGTGGAACCAGCCCATGGCTCGACTGGGGAGCCTTGGCCGCCCTCGCAACGAATTCTGCCCCCCACTTCCTTGCCCGGGGGATGAGATTCGAGGCTTAGTCTGGAAACGCTGGCAATGGAGGCGAGAGCCTCGCCACGAAATCCCATGCTGGTGATGTGTTCTAGTTCGCCGGCGTTTTGCAATTTGCTGGTGGCGTGACTGGCCAATGCGAGGGGGAGGTCATCGGGGAGAATTCCAGAGCCGTTATCGACCACAAGGATTCGGTCGATGCCCCCTTGCTCAACTTCAACGCCGATGCGGGAGGCGCCTGAGTCGAGGGCATTGTCGAGAAGTTCGCGCAGGACGCTGGCGGGCCGTTCGACAACCTCGCCCGCGGCAATTTGGCTAACAGTGACCGGGTCAAGTGGGCGGATGCGGGCCGGGCCTGAGGTGGATTGCGACATCAGGCATCCTCCGCGGTTTCGAATGGATCATCGGAGGCCGCACCGGAAATTCGTTTGAGTTTTCGTTCGAGGGTTTTGGCAGTGAGGCCCAGATCTTTGGCAGCATTTGGTATGTCGCCAGAGTTTTTGTCCATTGCATCTTTGATGCGATCCTGGAGTTTCCAATCTTGGATCACGCGGTAGAGCGTTCGTTCGCCAATCCCAAGCAGTTTGGCGGCTTCCTCGCGGTTTCCTGAGGTGAGGTCGAGGGCCTGTTCGATGTAGTATCGTTCGACTTCGGCGAGGGGTCTGCCGACCAAGGATGTGGCGGCGCCTGTGGGGGTTGGGCGTGTGGTTTCGTTGGCCAAGCCTGGAAGGAAATCATCGTCTTGGACATCGTTGACATCGAGAATGCCATCGTTATCGAGAACCACGAGGCTTTCGATGAAATTGCGAAGTTCGCGAACATTTCCCGGCCATTCGTATGCGGCCATTGCCCGGCGGAGGGGATCGGAAACGGCGGTGATTTTTTTGCTGTGGAGTTGGTTGAAGTCTTTGATGAAGTGAGCAGTGAGGAGCGGGATATCTTCCCTTCGCTGGCGGAGTGGAGGCAGTTTTACCTTGAGGCGATTGAGGCGGAAATAGAGATCTTGGCGGAAGCTGCCAGCCGCGACCGCGGCATCGAGATCACGGTGTGTTGCAGAAACCAGGCGGACATTCACCTTGATCGCTTCGTTACTGCCTATGCGGATAATTTCATGGCTTTCGAGAACCCGCAGCAGCTTGGCCTGAAGTGGTAGGGGCATGTCGCCCACCTCATCGAGGAAGAGGGTGCCGCCGTTGGCATGCTCGAAGCGGCCCTTGCGGACGCGTTCGGCACCGGTGAAAGCCCCAGATTCGTGCCCGAAGAGTTCATCGTCGAGGAGATTTTCGTTAAGAGCGGTGCAGTTGAGGGCGACGAAGGGTTTATTTTTTCGCGGGCTGTTGTTGTGGATGGCCTTTGCCGCCAATTCTTTGCCGGTGCCTGTTTCACCCTGAATGAGCACGGTCGCACTTGTGGGGGAAATGCTTTGAAGGCGGGCGATGACATCGTGCATTTTTTGGCTATTGCCAACCACCCCTTCGAAGCCGAATTTTTCATCTATTTGGCGCTGGAGGTCACGGTTGGCGCGGAATAGGCGTCGTCGTTCGGCAGCTTTTTCTACTAGCACCCGAAGTTCAGCCATGTCGAGCGGCTTGGTGAGATAATTGGACGCTCCATGCTTGATGGCCTCGACGGCGGTTTTGACATCGCCGTGGCCAGTGATAACCAATACCTCGCAGTCGGGCTGAATTTGGCGGGCTTTTTTGAGGATTTCCATGCCGCCCAAATCGGACATGCGCAGGTCGGTGAGGATGATGTCGAAATCTTCCTGATCGATCTGCCGGCCGCCGGCGTTGCCGCTGGTGGCCAACGAGATTTCGTAGCCTTGGCGTTCGAGTGCCTCTCCCACCACTTCGGCATGAGACTTTTCATCGTCGACAATAAGGACTCGGATACCTTCGCCGGGGCTGCGTGGAGTGCCGGGGTTTTGCATGGGAAGGCCAGGCTCCCGTTGGGGACGATGGGGGTTTGATTCGTGGGATCGAGTAGATTTTCGGTTTGGTTTAAGCTGCCAACCCGACAGTCTGCGCCGATCTGTAGCAATCATGTTAACCCGGGCCGGCAAAATATGAAGGCAAAAGTGCCGTTTTGGCAGGCAAAAACCAGATAGGGCGTGGTTCTTCTGGAGCGCGGACCAATTTCGTTCCGATCCAAATGAAGCCGTTCTGGGGCCGTTGGGTGCCTCACCATTCTTTTGTCTTGGCTTGGCGGCCCGGGCAGGAGGCTTGTTTGAGTACCATTGTTTCTCACCAAGAAGACCGATTAGCTGCCTTGAGGCAGGCAACTGGCCGTTTTTCAGCCAGTTCCGCAAGCCTTCAGGCCCAACTGACCGGTTTGGTGGACCAAACCGGTCAGTTGGGAGGGCCACTGTCTTGGCTGCGGTCGAAAGTTAACGAACAAGTAGCTGCCCAACGGGAGGCTGCCGGGTTGGTTTCCAAGGCCGGATTGAAGGTTTTTACTTTGGGCAAGGCTGGTGGCCGGGCAGGCGAGGCTGAGTGTTTGCCAGTTGAGCGTGTGGAGGAGAGCATTCGGCCGACCTTGGAAAGGGCTTTGGAGCAGTCTAGGGCTTTGACAGCACTGGACCCGACTGCATGGGCATTACCGGGTGAAGAAGCACCGGTTTTGGTAACCGCCTTGCATATGGTTCAGGCGATGTTTGGCCAAATAGTTCATTCGTTGATGGCAATGCCCGCGGGGCGTGAAAAGCAGATTCATTGGGCAGAAGGTACCAAGGCCTTTTTGGACCAAACTGAAAGCCGCTTAGGGCTTTTGATGAGGCGAAGCCGGGATTTGGCGCGAGAAACGGCTTGGCGTGCGGATTGGCTTGCTTGGGTGCGGGAAGCAGTCCGTGTGGTGCAAAAGCATGAAAAACCTGGAACAAATTTGGTGGAGAGGCTGGATTGCCTGACTCAGGAGGTTGCGGAAACGGCTGTATTGGGTGCGGATTTATCGAAAGTTTGGTGGCAGCCGGCTTTGGATGAGACCGATGCGTCCGTCTGGGTTGCTGCTGATGGATGGAACATGGCCTGGGTTGCCTGTGAGGTGGCTCGTTTGGAGGGTGTGAACCCAAGAGCGCTAATTGGTTCGGAAACGTTACATGCCTGTTTTTTGCATGATGTTGGAATGGCGCTCATTGACAAAGAACTTTGGCAGCAAGCCGGAAGGCTTGAAGGGGCGGATCGTAGGCAAATGGAGGCCCATACCCGGCGGGCTGAAGAATTGGTGGGGAAATTGATGCCCGGTCGTCATGCGGTTCGGCGGGCGGTGCAATGGCATCATGAAAGGATAGATGGGACTGGCTATCCGGATGGTTTTAAAGGGCCGGAGCTGTCGCCGCTATCAAAGTGGATATCGGTGCTTGATGTTTATTGCGGATTGCAGTTGGAGAGGGCACACCGCAAAGCGGTGTCTTCGGTAGATGCTTGGCGGACGGTACAGGCATGGAGCAGGCAGGGGTTATTGGAACAATCGGAGGTGGCCCGATTGGATTTGGTGGGGCCATTGCCTGCGGGGACGCTGCTCCGTTTATCGGATGGGGCGCTGGGAGTTGGAGGTGGTTGTGTGACTCAGGGAGATGTGTCCTCGGCTTGGGTGATTCCGATAACCAATAGTTCGGGCCAGGTTTTGGCCATTCCGCAAGGGCCGCTTGTGATAGATCCCCGATTAGTAGTTGGGGTAGGGCGGGGAGTGGGTGATATTGTTGCCTGCCATGGTGCGGAGCGGATGGCCCTGTTGAAAGAGGTGTGCCCTTGGTTGGGATAATTCGATGGTGGCAATTTATTGGAAAGGTTTGTAATTACACGTGCTAGGGGATTTGGGCTGGTATTGGAAAGCAACCCGCCACCCTTTGATGGGGTTGGTGATGGTGGTACCGTTGCTGGCATTTTATGAGGTTGGGACTTTTGCTGGAGGGGTGGTTGGGGAGCCAGCTTCATTGAGAAATGGGGCGGATGCTTGGGTTAGGGAGTGGTGTGAGCAGATTGGGAAGGGGGGGCATTTGGTTCCGCCGATCGTGATGGTTGGGTGGTTGGCATTGGCAGCCCTGAGGCGGTGGGACTCGAGGCCTGAGCATTTGATTTCGACATCGCTTGGGATGCTGTTGGAAAGTCTGGGACTGGCCCTGTGTTTATGGTTGTTCAGTCGTTTATGGCCTGATTTGTTGAAGCATTATGGGTGGGAGTTGCAGATTAAGGTTGCTGCAGGGGTGGAAGGCGGGGCGAATTCGGTGGACCCGATGCGTGTGGCAATACCGTTGGTTGGGGCTGGTCTATACGAGGAATTTTTGTTTCGGCTTGTTTCGCTGACCGTAATCATTGCGTTTTTGGGATTCATGGGGATCGACACTTGGACGGGTTTTTTCATGGCAGCCTTATTTTCAGCATGGTTTTTTGCAGCGGCGCATCATTGGGGGAGCAACGCCCCTGTGTATGATGGGCGTGTTTTTTCTTTTCGTTTTGCTGCAGGTATATTGTTTTCCATGGTGCTTGCTTGCCGTGGATTCGGTATCGCGGTGGGTGGGCACACCCTTTACAACCTGCTAGTTGGGTTACCCGGTAGCTGGAATCAAGCTTGAAACCGGAAATTCGGTTCCTAAAGTAAATTTACTAAGCCAGGGACGGTTACCGGTTGTACCCCGAACGGGTGCAATACCGGTGTGACGACTTGGGAGGAGACCCATGCAACCCTTGCCAGTGAAAATGCCCTTGCCGTGCGATTTTTCGCTTGTGGCCTACTATCCGATGCTGATTTTCCTTGTGATTGTCATCGGTTTGGCGACGGTGATCATGATATTGGCCCATATTTTCAATCCGCGGCGAATCACGCCTGTCAAGCAGATGCCCTATGAATCGGGTATGGATCCGATTGGTGATGCACGGGGCAAATTTGATGTGCGGTTTTATTTGGTGGCGATTCTGTTTTTAGTTTTTGATGTGGAACTTTTGTTTCTTTACCCGTGGGCAGTAGCGACTCAGGGTGAAAACCCTGTGATTGTGGGCGCACTTCGCACGATTATTTTTTGGGAAATGCTAGTATTTGTTGGCACATTGCTACTGGCATGGGCTGTGGCATGGCGCAAGGGGGTGTTTCAATGGAGGTGAGCCTGCCTGAAGACGGCTTCATTGTCACCAAGCTAGACGAGGTGGCCAATTGGTGCCGCAAGAACAGCCTTTGGCCAATGGCGTTCGCCACAGCTTGCTGTGGTATTGAAGTGATGGCCACAGGCGCATCGAGGCACGACATTGCTCGTTTTGGCGCTGAGGCTTTTCGGTTTTCGCCCCGCCAGTGCGACTTGATGATTGTGGCTGGTCGAGTGGTGATGAAGATGCTGCCTGTGTTGCAGCGCATTTGGATGCAGATGCCGGAGCCAAAATGGTGCATCTCAATGGGCGCTTGCGCTTCTTCGGGCGGGGTATTTGACACCTACGCTGTGGTGCAGGGCATTGACCGATTTTTGCCAGTGGATGTTTACATTCCTGGATGTCCTCCTCGGCCAGAGCAACTTATTCAAGCGGTGCTTGACCTTCAGGAAAAGGTGCAGCGGACCGGCACCTACAACGCCCGGGAATTCAATAAGCGCACTCAGCCCGAAGGGCCTCGTCCCTTGGCAACGGAACTAGGAATGGCTGAGCAGATGATCGCACCTGCCAACTTCCGCACAACGACCCGCTCTTGGGGCGAATTGCCTATGGTTAACCCGTTGGCTAACCGGGAGGTTGGTCGATGAGTGAGACCGCCCAAACAACAGCCGAAGCGAAATTATTTGCCGACCCGGCAGTTGAAGTGCTTGCCTCGGGTGTGGAAAGAGCTTTGGGTGTGGAGACGGGCAGTCTTTTGAGGACCTCGTTTCGGGACAATCATCGCCTGAATATTGAGCCGGGACGGGTTTTGCAGGCTTTGGCGCACTTGCGTGAAGCCGGGATGGACATGTTGATAGACCTTTCGGGTACAGATTATCTGGGTTATCCGGAAGCAGAGCACCGGTATGGGGTTAGTTACATTTTGGAAAACACAAACAGTGGCACACGGATAATTGTGCGGACTTGGGCAGACGACCCTACCCCGAATCTTCATAGTGTGTTTGATATTTGGCGCGGTTCGGATTGGATGGAGCGCGAAGTTTACGACATGTTGGGGATAGAGTTTACCGGTCACCCTGATTTGCGCCGCATTTTGCTTCCGGATGAATTTGCTGGTCATCCATTGCGCAAGGACTATCCGCTGCGCGGGTTGGGTGAGCGCCACCATTTCGTGCCTTTGGCGCGCGACGAGTCCTGAGGAGCACTGGAACCATGCCCTTGAAACTTGCCGATGCAATCGCCGCACCTGAAGTGGAGGAGCGGGACTGCCTTTGGACCCTGAACTTTGGGCCCCAGCATCCGGCCACTCACACCACCTTGAGGTTGGTGCTGAATCTGGATGGCGAGGTGATCCTGAAGGCTACGCCTGATATTGGTTTTCTGCATTCTGGTTTTGAGAAGCTGGGAGAGCATCTGGATTTCAACCAGTATGTGACTATCGTCGACCGGATGAATTACATTTCGCCGGTTGCAAACGAGATCGCCTGGCATCAGACGATTGAAACTCTGCTAGACATAGAGCTTACCCCGCGATGCAAGATGATACGGGTGATATTTGCCGAGTTGATGCGTATTCATGACCATTTACTTTGCTGCGGTGCGGCGGCTTTGGATTTGGGCGCTTTCACGGCATTTTTATATGCTTTTAACCAGCGCGAGCTGATTAACGAAATTAACGAGTGGGCGTCGGGCCAGAGGTTTCATCCTAGCTACACCCGAGTGGGTGGTTTGCAGCGGGATGTGGACGATGCTTGGGTTGATCGGGTGAGAAGCTTTTTGGGCGGTTTTATAGCTGCCCATAACGATGTGAGCAGGTTGTTGAATCGCAACCGGATCTTTTTGGACAGATGCCGTGGTGTGGGTGTTTTGACCAAAGAAGAAGCCATCAACCGTTCAGTAACCGGGCCTGTAGCGCGCGCCTCGGGTATTCAGCGTGATCTGCGTCGTCTGCGGCCTTACCTGGCTTATGAGGCAATTGATTTTGATGTTGTGTGTGCCGAAGAGGGGGACTGCCTTGCCCGGTACCTCGTGCGCATGGAAGAGATGCTTGAGAGCTACAAAATTGTGAAGTGGGCAATAGAGAACTTGCCTGGTGGCCCTGTGAATGCGGATGTGGAAGGCCGAATGGTGCTGCCTAACCAGCTTTCGGTGTATCGCAGTATCGAGGGGTTGATCAATCACTTTGAATTGAACATGAGCAACCGCAAGTGGAAGCCTCCGGTCGACGAGGTTTATACGGCGACGGAAAGCCCTAACGGTGAGCTTGGTTTTCATGTGGTTTCGGACGGCGGCCCCTGCGCTTGGCGGGTGAGGACGCGACCTCCATCGTTCATTCATTTTTCGCTTTTTCCGCATTTGGCTGAAGGCCATGCCGTGGGCGATGTGGCAGCCATATTAGGAAGCTTGAACATCATCGCCGCGGAGCTGGACCGATGAGCCAACACCACGGGCCGAAGCCTGTATCACCTCATGCAGCCAAGGTTCCAGCCGGGCCGTTGCCTGCTGAGATACGCGAGAAAATAGTTGAATTGTTGGGTCGTTATCCCAGCAAGCAGGCTGTGACCTTGCCAGCGTTGCACCTGACGCAAGACCGGTTGCGGTGTGTTCCACCTTGGGCCGTGGTGGAAATCGCGGATCTTTTGGATCTGTCACCGGCTGAAGTGCATGACACGCTAAGTTTTTACGGTTTTTTCAGGCCTGCGACTGATCCCTTGGGTAAAAAGCGACTTTGGATTTGCCGAAGTTTGGCATGTGCTCTGCGGGGTGCTGACCAGATTCTGGATGAGGCGGCTCACAAGCTGGGTGTGGAGGTTGGCGGCACAACCGCTGATGGGGCAATCACATTAGAGTTGGCTGAGTGTATCGGGGCCTGTGAGGGCGCACCTGCGTGCATGGTGGATGACGAGCATTTTCACCATATCGACCAAGATGGGGTGCTTGACAAGTTGGTGGGAGAATTGCGCCAAGCGTGACGCGATGGTTTTTTGGATTTTGGAACAGGTTGAACCAAGCGGAGTGGACTGATGGCTGCCTTTGAACCGGTACTGCTGCAAAGGCTGAACAAGCCGGAATGCAAGACCCTCGAGGGCTACCGAGCGGATGGTGGCTACCGGACGCTGACACGCGCTCTCAAAGAGATGAGCCCGGATCAAGTAACCACCGTGGTGAAAGACGCGGGTTTACGGGGGCGTGGCGGTGCAGGTTTTCCAACGGGTTTGAAATGGACCTTTTTGCCCAAAGGGAATTCGGGTCCGGTTTATCTGTGCGTGAATTGTGACGAGAGCGAGCCTTGCACCTTTAACAATCGGTATTTGATTGAATGTGACCCGCATCAGGTGCTGGAGGGGATTATTCTTGCCAGCTATGCGATTCGAGCCAGAGTTGCCTATTTTTATGTTCGTTATGAGTATGGCACAGGCACGCGCACGATGCAGCGGGCCATTGACGAGCTGTATGCCGCAGGTCTTTTGGGCAAAAATATTTTGGGCACTGATTTTAGCTTGGATGTGTTTGTTCATCGGGGTGCGGCGGCCTACATTTGTGGCGAGGAAACCGGGCTGATTGAATCGTTGGAAGGTAGGCGGGCGTGGCCGCGGATCAAGCCGCCGTTTCCGGCGATTGAAGGGGCTTTCCGCAAGCCGACCATTGTTAACAACCCAGAAACCTTGGCGAATGTTGTGCATATTGTTGAGAGGGGCGGGGAATGGTTCAAATCGCTCGGTGTGCCACCTGACCCGAAGAATCCGCGTGATGCGGGCAGTTATGGCAGCAAGCTTTATTGCATTTCCGGTCATGTGAACAGGCCTGGCATTATCGAGCTGCCCATGGGTGTGACGCTTCGCGAATTGCTGGAGGTTCATGGGGGCGGAGTTTGGAAGGGGCGGAAGGCGAAGGGTGCGATTCCAGGTGGCAACAGCATGGGAATTTGCACGGAGCCGGAGTTTGACATCCCGCTCGATTTCAATGGTCCTGGCAAGGTTGGCTGCTTGGGGTTGGGTACTGCTGCTGTGACCGTGTTTGACGAAACCACCAGTATTGTGGATGTATTGCACAATATTTGTAGGTTTTTTGCCCATGAGTCATGCGGCCAATGCACACCTTGCCGCGAGGGCACCGCGTGGATGTTGAAGATTGTTGAACGGATCAAGCGCGGACAGGGCCGACTTGAGGATTTGTCGATCCTTGAGGAGGTTGCCGACAAGATTGGCATCATGCCTGGAACGACAATATGCGGATTGGCGGATGGTGCTGGCTGGCCTGTGAAGACGGCGATCCGCAAGTATCGCGACGAGTTCAAGGCTTATTTGCGTGAGGGAACCCCCAAGGGGGGGACCAGCAGTGGTATGCGGCTTTCGATGGCGGCGGGACATTGAGGAACGGTTGAGGCGCAAGCCGGAACGAGAAAAGTTAGCGTGATGGTCGGGTGATCGGCTGAGCCTGAGGAACCTTCGATGGCAACGGTTTATGTGAATGACAAGGCCGTGGATATTGGCGACGAGCGACTGAATTGCATTCAGGCTGCCGAGCGCGCTGGCGTGACCATTCCGCACTATTGCTGGCATGCAGCCCTGAGCGTTGTGGCCAGTTGCCGCATGTGTTTAGTGGAGGTGGGTGAGCGCAAGGTGGATGAGAAGGGGCAGGTTGCGATCGCCATGCAGCCTAAGGTTGTGCCTGGTTGCCAAACACCGGTGAAAGACGGGATGGTGATTCGAACAGCCGATGCGAAGGCCAAAGACGCGCAGGAGCGGACCCTAGAAAGCATCCTGTTGAACCATCCGCTGGATTGCCCGGTTTGCGACAAGGCCGGGGAGTGCTTGCTGCAGGATTTCAGTTTTCAGTTTGGCAAAGCTGAAAGCCGGATGGTGGACGAAAAAAACACGCCACCCAACAAACCCGACCTTGGGCCTAATGTTGGGCTTTTCACTGATCGTTGCATCATGTGTAGCCGTTGCGTGAGGTTCACCCGCGAGGTGTCTGGCACAGCGGAATTGCATGTGGTGAACCGTGGAAGCCATTCTGAAATAGATGTGTTTGAAGGGCACCCCTTGGCGAACAAGCTGGCCACTAATGTGGTCGACCTTTGCCCGGTTGGGGCTCTTTCGAGCAAGGATTTTCTGTATTCGCAACGGGTTTGGAACCTGAAGACGGTCAACAGTGTGTGCAGCGGTTGCTCGACAGGCTGCTCGATTTTGGTGGATTCAAACAAGGACATAGTTTACCGATTACGGCCGCGTTTTAACCCTCGGGCGCAGGGGCACTTCATGTGCGACGAGGGGCGGTTGGGTTATCACCATGTGAATGATTCGGCCCGATTGGGTCAGTATCTGGTTCGGGGAGAGCAGGGAACCAAGGCTGTGGAATGGGCCCAGGCTGCGGGGTTGTGTCGGGAAAAATTGGCAGCGGAAGCCTCGAAAGATCCGGGTAGGGTTTGGTTTGTGTTTTCGCCGTCGATGACGGTTGAGGAAGCTTGGCTTTTGGCAAATTTTGCCCAGAAGCTGAGTCCATTTGTGAAGCTGGTGATGGGGCCAGTGGGTGTGGTTGGTGAAGATGATACCTACCCCAAAGACCGGAAAGGTCGGCCTGTACAGCCTGTGAAATTCACCATTAGGGCGGAAAAGGCGGCGAATTTGCGCGGTGTGCAGGGGATCCTGAATCACTTCCAGAAGGATCGAGCCACTTACCAGCAATTTTTGGCGGCAGCAAAATCGGGCCAAGTGGACGCTTGCCTGATTGCCGCAGGGCAATCGCCCCAAGTTTACAAACCTTCCGTTGAAGAGGGTGATGCCCTCTCCGCTGTGCGATTTGTGGCGGTACAGCAAATGTTTTCGTCTCCCTTGACTGACCGGGCTCACCTTGTGATTCCGGCTTCGGCTTTTAGCGAGATCGAGGGAACGCTGGTCAATCACGCAGGGCTAGCACAAGCCACCAAGGCAGCTTGCGCGCCCTCGCGAGGGCTGAGGACAGACGGGCAGTTTTTCCTTGAGCTTCTTGAGAGGAAAGGATTGGTGCATGCGGCCAACCTTCGCAAGGAAATCGCCAAGGCGGTTCCGGCCTTCAAGCCTCTTGAGGTTGGAGACCTTGGAGAATACGGTGTGTTTTGTGAGAAGCTGAAGGAGCAGTCCTGAGGTTTCCTGGTGGCAGCGACACGAGACTTTGTAATTAGGCGTAGAGAAAGCGAAACATGGACTGGAACGCGCTTATTCCCCTGCTGGTGACATTGATCACCATCGCCGTCATCCTTGGCGGCGTGCTGGGTGGTGTCGCCTACCTGACTCTGCTTGAGCGCAAAGTATCCGCTTGGGTTCAGGACCGGTACGGGCCCAACCGGGTAGGCTTTGATTTTGGCCAATCTTGGCTATGGTTTTTGCGGAAAGCTTGGGGTTTGGGTCAGCCCTTGGCAGATGGTGTGAAGTTTCTGCTGAAGGAAGATGTGATTCCGGGGCATGTGGACAAGGTCTTTTATTTGTTGGCCCCCATGATTGCGATGGGGACCGCGCTTTTCGCGATGGGTGTGGTGAGTATTGGCGACACCCCGGCCCCCCCTGCGCTTGTGATGAGCAAGCCAATTGCCGGTCAGGAGAAAAGCGGGATCAATGTGCTGACTTTTCCAACCTCGATTGAGGATGTGAAGCGGTTGGAGCGGAGTGGTGAGTTAAAGGGCTATGTTGACCAAAACGAAGCCTACCAAAAACGGTGGAAATTTTCGATTAACCCAGGTGCTGATATTGGTTTTTTGTTTATTTTTGCGGTAGGTAGTTTGGCGGTTTATGGGATTGTTTTGGGTGGGTGGTCGAGCAACAACAAATACAGCCTTTTGGGGTCTTTGCGGTCGAGTGCCCAGATGATCAGCTATGAGATTCCTATGGGGCTTTCGATTGTAGGTGTGCTCATTTTGGTTGGATCGCTGAACTTGGAACGCATTGTGGACTGGCAAGCACGCAATGGGTGGCTGGCATTTTACCAGCCGACGGCCCTTCTTTTGTTTTTGACAGCCATATTTGCCGAGTGCAACCGTTTGCCATTTGACCTGCCAGAGTGCGAGCAGGAGTTGGTGGGCGGGTACCACACGGAATATAGCGCGATGAAGTTCGCGATGTTCTTTTTGGGCGAATACACGCACATGATCACCACGAGTTTTTTGACTGTGGCGCTATTTTTGGGTGGTTGGCATTTGCCGGGCCTGGAAGCGTTTCTGGGGGCTGACAGTTACATCGCATTGGCCGCCAAATTGGGCCTGTTTATGGCCAAGGTAGGTGGTGTGGTCATGCTGTTCATGATGATTCGTTGGACCATTTTGCGCTTCAAGTTCAACCAACTGATGAATTTGGCTTGGAAAGGCATGATGCCTTTGGGTGTTTTAAGCCTTTTGGGTTCGATGGTTGTGGGGCAATTTGGTTTGTCGCCTTGGCTGTTACTGCCTTGGTCTTTAGCCATTTTGTTGTTGGTCACGGGCCTTGGTGCGTTTTTGCCTGCGGAAGATACCAAGGTTCATTTCAAGGTTACTCGGGGCAGGGCCCCTTCGGCATCTGGAGTGGTGGTCAGGCGGCCTGCTGGTGCTGAGGCTGTTTAGCATAAGGCTTGGGGGCTTAGTGCCCTTTGGATGAGCAATCAGGAGTGTTTCAAGATGAGTCAGGCAAAGCCTCAAAAAGTGAAGTGGGTGAAGCCTCCCAAGCTTGGGTTGCTGGAGCAGATGTATTTTCCCACTGTGATTAGTGGCATGGCGACAACTCTGAAGCATATGGTGGGAACTCTGACCGGGACTGGTGACAAGAATATCCAGGTGCAAAGCTATCCCGAAGAAAGGCCCACTCTCCCGCCCCATTACCGGGGGGTTCATCGCTTAAATCGTGATCCGGAAGGGAGGGCGAAGTGCGTGGCTTGTTACATGTGTTCGACCGCTTGTCCTGCCCATTGTATTGACATTGTCGCCGCCCCATCCCCTTGGCCCGACCGTGAAAAATATCCGGAAACTTTTGTGATCGATGAGCTGCGCTGCATTTATTGTGGGATGTGCGAGCAGGCTTGCCCTGTGGATGCGATTGAGCTGACAACGATTTTCGACCTCACCGGCATGAGCAGGGAGGAGATGATGTTTGACAAGGAAAAGCTGCTGAGTGTGTTTGACAAAACCGTGGCTGCAGGGACCGATCCGGTGCGAACGCAGCCTGGGCGCCTTGGTGTGGCATCGTTGCCTGCTGGTGCCGGTTTGACAGGGTCATCCAGCGCGCAGAGTTGATTCAATGGGGGGTTGTGACCAAGGCGAGCTTGGTCATGGATCCGGGTAGTATTTGTGCAGGTGAGTTGCTCAAGGAAGGCTTTATGCCGCCGATCGGACAGCCATTTTCATTTTCATTTGCGGAGGGCGGGATGAATAACCCGGTTGCCCTTTTGCCTCTGGGAGCAGTGCTTGCGGCTGCTTTTGGATTGTTTTTGTTGCTTCCCAGCCCGAAGGGCGGGCCGCGATTTTTGGGTTATTTGATAGTGATTGGGGCATTGGTTGCCTTTGTGGCATCGATGGCCCGAGGCACAGCCTTTTCAATTGAGTTGCTTTTGCAGCAGATTTTTAGTGCGGCGGCGATTTTGGGAGCAGTTTTTCTGGTGACTCAGGCAAATCCAGCCCGGGCGGCATTGTCGTTCACGCTGGTGGTTTTGGGCACAAGTGGTCTGTTTTTAACCTTGGGTGCTCCATTTTTAGCGGCTGCCAATGTGATTGTTTACGCTGGGGCCATCATTGTGACCTTCCTGTTTGTGTTGATGCTTGCCCAACAGGATGGCCCGAGTGATTCAAGTTCCCGCAGCCGAGACCCATTCATGGCTTCGTTGACAGGCGGTCTCTTGCTTTTTGTGATCGCGCACACTGTGACCGGTGACCGGGACCGCTTTTCGGTGGTAGGCAATCAGTCAAATCCTGCTCCTGTGATGCCGGCCCGAGTCGTTGAAGAACAGTCTGGCCGTTTGGATGCGACAGGGCGGTTGGCAATACCGGCTGAAAATACAGCATTTTTGGGAGCTGACATTTATCGGCACTTTTTGATTGGGGTGGAGTTGGCCGGGGTGCTTTTAGTGGTGGCCACTGTTGCCGCCATTGTGATTGCCCAGCGTCACACCGCCAACTTTCCGGCCGAGAGCTCGGAGGTGAAGGCATGATTCCCCCTTCTGATTATCCCGGTTTGAGCCAGCATTTGCTGGTTGGTGCCGTTTTATTTTGTTTGGGTCTGGTTGGTTTTTTAGCCAGACGCAACATGATTTTGGCATTCTTGAACGCGGAGCTGATGGTGCAGGGTGTGGCGCTGAATTTTGTGGCCTTTTCCCGTTATCGTGGGAATTTGGAAGGGCAATCTTTTGTGTTGTTCCTTTTGACGGTGGCAGCCTGCGAGGCTGCGATCGCCATGGCACTGATTTTGGTTCTTTACAAGAACCGCGGCACGCTTGATGTGAGCGTGTGGCAGGAATTGCGAGAGGATAGTCTGGACGCAGTGGAGGACACGGATCCTTTGCCGCTGCCTGCTGCGCAAGCCCCGATGCCGCCACTGCCAACCGCGGGCCTCGGCCCTCAACAGCCTGAGGAGTTGAGTCGTGTTTGAGTTGTCCACCGAGACTCTTTGGCTTTTGTTGCCCCTGATACCGGGGCTGCCTTTAATGGCCGCGGCGCTGGTAGCCATTTTTGGCCATCGGCTTGGCGAACGGAGTCACCTTCCGGTGCTTCTGGCCGTTGCAGGCAGCGCAATTTTTGGTTTTTTGGCGTTGATGCATGTGCGTGGCATGGGGGCCCATCAGGCACCCAATGCCGTGTTCAATTACGCGAATTGGTTTGAGGCTGGAAACCTAAGGGTTGACTGGGAACTACGGCTAGATTCATTGAGCGCAATGATGGCCGCGATGGTGAGCTTCATCAGTTTGTGGATTGTACTTTTTAGTGCTGGCTACATGCATGGTGACCCTAGTTATCCGAGGTATTTTGCGGCTGTAGGCCTGTTTGTTGGAGCCATGAACATTCTTGTTTTGGCGAACAATCTTCCCTTGCTGTTTTTAGGCTGGGAAGGTGTGGGGGTTTGCAGTTATTTGCTGATTGGCTTCTGGTTTGCGAAACCTGAGGCGGCTAAAGCGGCCCGTAAGGCGTTTTTGGTAACCCGATTGGGTGATGTGGCACTTTTGGCGGGGATGATTCTTCTGTACCGGGCGGGTGATCCGGTTGGATTGTCGTACGACACGATTTTCTCGCACCATTATGACGCAACCACTCTTTATTGGGCGCTGGTTTGCCTTGGTATTGGGGCGTTTGGCAAATCGGCGCAATTCCCTCTGCATGTGTGGTTGCCGGACGCGATGGAGGGACCCACACCTGTCAGTGCGCTGATCCATGCAGCAACCATGGTGACGGCAGGTGTGTATCTATTGGCGAGGATGTTGCCTCCCCTTGCGGGGCATGCGGTGACCGCGGCGCAATTGGAATCGATTGGTGCATTTCAGGATTTGGTGTTGGTTTCAGGTGGGGTGACCGCGCTTCTAGCTGCACTTATTGCCTTGGGCCAGACCGATCTGAAAAGGATTTTGGCTTATTCAACCCTGAGCCAGCTTGGTTACATGTTTATGGCATTGGGAGCGGGAACCACAAAAGGAAACGTTGAATGCCATTCTTTGGCGAGCGCTGCTGCTGCGGCTGCCGTTTTTCACCTGTTCACGCATGCTTTTTTCAAGGCGCTGTTGTTCCTTTCAGCGGGTAGTGTGATGCACGCCATGGGGAATGTGCTGGACCTGAGACGGATTGGCGGGCTGAGAAAATTGTTGCCTATCACCCATATATGTTTTTTGGTGGGCGCACTGGCCCTAGCTGGTTTGCCACCTTTTTCAGGATTTTTCAGCAAAGATGGCATTTTGGAAGTTCTTGAGCAAGGGGCGCATTCGGGCGGTTCAAGAGATGGATTGCAGCATGCGATGCTTTGGTTGGGTTTGATCACAGCAGGATTGACTGGCCTTTACACCATGCGTGCTTATCTTTTGACTTTTTGGGGTAAGGAGCGGATCCCTGAGGAGGCAGGGCACCATGCGCATGAGTCGCCTGTGGTGATGACGATTCCGCTTTCGGTACTTGCGGTGCCTGCCGCCTTTATAGGCCTTGCCCTTGGGCCAACGCACCTGTTTGGCCATTTCATACAGGCCTCGCCTGGTTGGCATGCCGCTGAGACGCATGCATTTGCTTGGAAGCTTGCTGCTGTTGGATTAGGTGCAGCAGCGGCAGGTATTGCGGTTGCTTTGGCGCTGGGTGACAGGCGCCCTTCCCGAAAACCAAATGGATTGGCTGAAACCGCGCGCAGCGGGTTTTTCATAGATGATGTTTACACTGCGTTTTTCGCCAAGCCACTCGAGCAATTTGGTCGTTTGTTGAATTTTCTGGACAGGGAACTGGTTGACAAACTGTTTGAACTGTTTGCGCGGATTCCGGGTTGGCTGGGTGAGTCGTTGAGACCCCTTCAAAACGGTTTGCTGCAATACTACGCGCTTGCCATGGCATTGGGCCTGGTGGTGCTGATCGCCATGTTCACTTTGGCACGCTGAGGGCGGCTGCACTCATGGATTGGAATTTAGCTTTTTTGCCGTTCATACCTGCCTTGCCCTTTGTGGCTGGGCTGGCGGCACTTTTTACCCGCAATCGATCGCTTGCCTCGGGAGTGGTTTTGATTTCCACCCTGCTGAGTGTTGGATTGGCGATTGCAGTGACCATGGACCGGAACCGATTGGTTTTCGATGCCGAATTGAATGGGAGCGCTCTCACCGCTGGCCAGCCGCATTTTGAGGTTGGTGCCCTTTTCGGTGAGAAGATTAGCAGTGTTCGGCTTGGGGTGGATGGATTGAATGCGGGTTTGGTTTTATTAACCGGTTTGGTGGGCGCCCTTTCCGTAGTGGCTTCCTCGGGATTGAAGCTGGACCATGCCAACCGTTATTTCGGTCTTTTGGGAATTTTGATTGGGCTGACCCTTCTTGCGTTTTTGGCCCAAGACTTGTTGGTTTTTTATGTGGCATTTGAGTTGACATTGATACCTTTGTTTCTTTTGGTTGGTTCATGGGGTGGACCGAACCGCCAGGCTGCTTCCCTTAAAATGGTTATTTATACTCTTGCCGGTGGTTTTTTTACGCTGCTTGGCATTTTGGCCATTGTGGTGCAGTCGAACGGAGGCCTTGATTTTGGCTGGGAGTCATTGGCAAGGAAGGCGGCTGTTGAGTCAACCTTGGTTGCGCCTGGAAGAATGGCTCCGGGTTTGATTTTTCTTTTGGTATGCGCCGGCTTTGTGGTGAAAATCCCGCTTGTTCCCTTCCATTCCTGGCAGCCTGCGGCTTATGCCGAGGCTCCAACTCCCGTTACAGCATTCCTTTCAGCGGTTCTTGCAAAGCTTGGGCTATATGGCATTTTGCGGGTCGCCTTTTTCCTTCTTCCGGGTGAGGCGGCGACATTGGGTGTGACCGTGTTGGTTCCTTTGGCGGTTTTGAGCATTCTTTATGGTGCTTTCTGCGCTTACGGGGCACGAGACCTCAAATCGCTTTTGGCTTATGGCAGCATTTCTCACCTTGGCGTGGCGCTTCTTGGGCTTTTGTCCTTCAACCGCGTGGGGGTGGAGGGGGCGATGCTCCATATGCTTGCGCATGGAGTGATTACTGCAGGCATGCTGTTCACTGCCGGGATGTTATTTGAAAGGGAGGGTACGCTGCAGTTTTCTGGCCTTGGGGGGATGGCAGCCCGTCATAAACTTCTTTCCGCTTTTATGGTTCTTTTTGCTTTGGCGAGTGTTGGTGTTCCTGGTTTGGCCCAATTTGGTGGGGAATTCCTGTGCTTGATGGGATTTTTGGGAAGTGCTGAATATGGGCAGGGGATCGCTGTTGCGCTTGGCGTATTGGCGGGAATATTTCTTGGCGGCTGGTACACCATCACCATGTTGCAAAAGGTTTTGTTTGGGCCGCTGAAAGTGCATGAAGAAAATTCGGCCCGAGGGCTGGGAGTTGCCGATTGGGCAATTCTGGTGCCACTTGGGGTTTTGACAATTGTTCTGGGCTTGTGGCCCAAACCTGTTTTGAGTGCTTCTAGGGTGGAGTCAGGGTACCTGGAGCGGCAGGTGCAACGAACCGAGACAAGCCGTTTGGCATCGCGATAAGGGGAGTGGGAGAGTGGACAGCGCCCGGATTCTGGATTCGTGTTATCTAGCCTTGCCCGAGTTGGGGATGCTGGCGGCAGGCTGCCTGTTTTTCCTTTTGGGGACCATGATTGAAAGCCGCCGTTTTTGGGCGGTGGCAACGGTTATTGTTCTTGGGTTGGCATTAGTATTCCAAATAGCTGAAGCCAATGACCCTGAGACGAGCGGGAATTGGTTGCTTCATGGCGCGGCGACATTTTTCAGATTTCTTGGGCCCGTATTGGGCCTGATTGGGACAGCATTGCTGGCTCCGACTGGTAGTGGGCAAGCCCGACGCGGGCCAGAGGATTTTGCGTGCCTGTTGGTGGCTTGCGCAGGGGTTGGTTTGACAGGGATGGCTCCTGACTTGGTGGTATTGTTCCTTGGATTGGAACTTGTGAGCATTCCTGTTTATTTGCTGTTGTTTCTGGGCAAGCATGACCGCCAAGGCCAAGAAGCGGCTATCAAGTACTTTTTGCTGAGTGTTCTTTCCAGTGCTTTGTTTCTTTTTGGTGCTAGCTATGTGTATGGCATGACTGGTTCAACCCGGCTTGAGGGGTTGGGTGGTATTCATGAAAACCTTCGCTGGTCGGAAACAGCCCCTGGTGAAATTCCTGCAGCAAGGACCTTGGCGCTGCTGTTTTTACTGGCAGGTGTTGGTTTTAAGATTACAGCTGCGCCGTTTCATTTTTATGCTCCGGATGTGTATCAGGGTACTTCTCCAGCGGTGGCGGGTTTGATTTCAACTTTGCCCAAGGCGGCGGGTTTGGCGGCTTTGTTGCGACTGATTGGAGCTGGGGAAAGTGCTTTGGCCCCCTTTGGCGGTGTGGAGTGGAGCTTGCTTTGGATTTTGGCAGTTGCCACCATGACATTGGGCAACCTGCTTGCACTTTGGCAAAATAATTTGCACCGATTGCTGGCTTATTCTGGTATTGCTCAGGGTGGTTATATGCTTGCCGCGGTTTCCACCGGTGGGCAAGCTGGCATTGGGGCGATGGCCTTTTATCTTGCGGCTTATTCCCTGATGACCTTGGGAGTTTTTGCCGTATTGGCCTATTTGAATGACCCGGATTGTCCTGTGAAGCGGGTAGATGATCTTGCTGGTTTGTTTCGAACCAGACCGATCGCCGCGCTTTGCCTTGGGGTTTGTTTTGTAGGACTTATTGGCTTGCCGCTGACCTCAGGCTTTTATGGCAAACTGTTGATTTTAAAAACCAGCATCGCGAGCTCGAGTAGCCAGGGTAACAGCCTTTTTCTGGTTTTGGCATTTTTCATTGTTTTCAATGCCGCCATCAGCGCATGGTACTACCTTGGTGTTTTGACTCGAGTTTTCTTGAGATTACCTTTGGGGCCGCAAGCCAAGCCAATTTCTCCGTTGCCCCTTTGCGCAGCAGTAGCTTGTTCAATTGCTACATTGGCTGGTGGCATTGTTCCTGGATTGATTGAGCCATATTTGCGTCCGGTTGAAAAGGCGACGGCACAGTCTGTTGCTGTCGATGCCACGGTTGTTGTAACTGCCAACGATTTTGCCGGTGCCATTGAACAAGCACCAGAATAATTATGGGATTTTAAAATGTCTATTGGCCCTGGACTGCCGGATTCAACCTGGCAGCACCTGGGCCAAATTTTTTTTGGCGGCAAGCCTTTTGTGGCCAGTTTGCTTCCAACAGGGCCCTTTCATTTGGGAAGGGTTTGGCAGGTGGACTGCGGTTCTAGTAAAGCAGATTTTGTATTAAAAGAACGGCCTGATAGCCCTTTTGCTAGGGAGCATGCGCGTTTGGCTTGGGATTTGAGCCAACATTTTGCATGGGAAATGGGGAATGGTTTTCCCGTCTTGGCAAATCGGCGGTGCCCTTTTTTAAATTTTGATAGTAAGTTGTACCAAGCATGGAAATGGTTGCGAGGTGAATCGTTCGATAGGGATGAATTCCCCTTGGAACGGGCTTTGGAATTTCTTGTGGGTTTTCAGGAAATATCCACCTCTGCTTGCGGCATAAAAGAGGGGGATTTGCCTTGTGTTGCCGCACGAAGGCGGGCACTTGAAAGCGAATGCGGGCAGGTGTGCGGGGATTGTTTTGCTGAGGATGTTGTTGACCAAATGCGGATTTGGAGGCCCTTGGCGCTGAAATTGCTATCAGGTTTGTCAGGTAGGGGAAACCTGATGGTTTGCCATGGGGACCCTTGGGTGGGGAACTGGTTGGACATGGGGCCAACATGCCCGAGTGGTGTTGGAATGATTGATTGGTCAACCGTGCGTTGGGACCATGGAGAGAGTGATTTTGCCAGATTGATCGGATCAGTTGGGCCGTTAGTTTCCAAGGAGCACCTTAAGGCGGGTGCTGGTTCAATGCGGGAGGTTTTAGCTTGGACCGGCCATGTTGCGGCCCTAGCTAATTGGCTAAAGAAGAGGCCGGTGGATGGGTGGAACCCGATCCAGGCGAAACGAGTGAAGTGGGTTTTGGGTCGGCTTGGCGTTGAATGAATGGAATTAACAGAAAAAGAACCCGCAATTTGAATTGCGAGTTCTTTTTTGAATTTTGCCAGCAAAAAAACCTAACGCTTGGAGAACTGGAAGCTCTTACGGGCACCCTTGTGACCGTATTTCTTACGCTCTTTCATGCGGCCATCACGAGTGAGGAAGCCCGAGACTCGCAAGTTGCGAGACATGGCGTTCATTGGGTCTTCAGCAGCAGGAGCGGCCCCTTCGGCTGCAGCTTCGACTGGCTCTGGTGAGCTGACCAAATTGAACATTTTCTTGATGGCGCGGGCAATGCCTTGGCATGCAGCACCGGCTTGGCCAGTTACGCCACCACCATGAACATGGACAGTGATATCGAGGCGACCACGCAGGTTGGTGACCTCGATTGGGCCAACCACAGCCATACGGTCTTTTTCTTCTGTGAAGAAAATATCGAAAGGCTTGTCGTTGACCATAATCACGCCTGTACCTTCGGTGACCCTCACGCGGGCGACAGAAGTTTTGCGACGGCCAGTACCGAGATGGACCTGTTTCTTTGTTTTGGTCTCTGCCACTTGGAATAACCTTTCAAAAACCTAGTTCAAATATGGAATGGAATATTGGTTTAGACGACTGAAAAAGGCTGGGGTTGCTGAGCCGCGTGGTCGTGATTTGCACCTGAGAAGATTTTGAGCTTGGTCAATTGCTGACGGCCCAGTGGGGTGCGGGGAATCATGCGCTTGACAGCTTGGATAAGGACGCGGTCAGGGTGTGAAGCCATCATTAACTTAGCAGTCACTCGGCGCTGGCCACCGGCGTAGCCTGAGAAGGTTTGGTAGATTTTTGAATTGAGCTTATCGCCTGTGAAGACGAGCTTTTCAACATTGGTTACGACGACAAAATCGCCAGTGTCGCAGTGAGGGGTGAAGTCTGGGCGGTGCTTGCCGCGAAGAATATTGGCCAAGATAACAGCCAACCGACCCACATGCTGATTAGTAGCATCGATATGCCACCAAGCATGTTGAACGGTTTCGTTCTTGGCCATAAACGTGGAATTAGCTGCTCTGGACATGGCTAAATAATACCTTTTGAACACTCTAAACCGGATGACTTAGCAAAGGGTATATCATAGTCAGGCTGCTAACCCCGTCAAGCGAACCTAACCGCAATGAACCCTTGCTACCACTAATTTTCGGTAGTTTGGGTTGTTTGGATAATTAGAGTTTGGTTTCAGGTTGATCCTTGGTGACTGATTTAACGGATTGGTTGAAGAGTGCGGTTTAGACCGTCGATGAGGAATAGGACGACGGAATGACCTTTAGGGTTTATCCCTGTGAATAGACTGGTCAACCGACAGCGGCGGACGAGGTGCGGAACCATGAATCGTTGGAATAAAGCAGCTGTTGTTACACTAGGGGCTTGGTTCGGTCTTGCCGGTGGGCTTTCAGCCCAATCGCTGCCCGGAAGCCGGCCGACCGTACTTCCGGATCCAATTCCGGCGGGACCATCCGGTGCCGGCCTTGGTGGGCCTGGAGGTAATCCTGGCGGGCCTGGCATGGGCGGGCCTGGAGGCTTTCCTGGCGGGCCTGGCATGGGCGGGCC
>Ga0255132_1000218_pt1 | contig 22798 bp, 18 predicted proteins | sample Law_Law_RepA_8d_FD_188551 | JGI IMG/M metagenome (GOLD analysis project Ga0255132, IMG submission 188551) | Freshwater microbial communities from St. Lawrence River, New York, United States - Law_Law_RepA_8d | ecosystem: Environmental > Aquatic > Freshwater > River | place: USA: New York...
TGACAGACTGGTCATTGCTGATCACGTGATTGAAAACAACCAAGGGATTGAAGATTTAAAGATTGAGGCCCAACGACTTCATCAAATACTTTTAAGGCATAAAAGTAGTTAAAAAGGCTCTTTTTTTGCCAAAAATCATAGAATTTCAGTCTAGAATATGAATCTGTGATTATTTACGAATACCCCTTCAATGAACTGGTGCGCAGTCTTTTGAGACTGGAGTACCTCTTTGATCGTTTCGAGTACTTCGTAGAAAAAGATGATGCAAGAGATCAGCATCAAGCCATTTCAATATTATTTGACCTAGGTGAGATCACTGCACGCGCAGATTTGAAATCAAGTCTCATGAAAGAACTTGATCGCCAAAAAAATAGTTTGTTATCTTTAAAAAACTCTAGCAACATTGATCAAGATGCCTTGCTCAACATTCTTGAAGAAATGAACATCATCTGGGGCAAGATCAATCAGACCGGCAAGACCAATGTACAGATCTTAGAGAGTGAATGGTTGAATTTGATTCGTTCACGTTTAAGCATCCCAGGTGGTACTAGTCCAGTAGATTTACCAGCGTATTACGCATGGCAGTTCACAGACGCGAATATTCGTCGCGCGAATTTAAAGAAATTCGTTGAGCCTTTGATGTCATGGAAATATGCCAGCCAATTGTTTTTAAAGTTACTAAGAGGCTCCGGCAAATCAGCTGAGATGCTTGCATCTAAAGGCTCATTTCAGCAAATGCTTTCTGGAAAAACCTACCAACTGATGCGCGTTGGCATTCATCAACCTCATTTGATTCCTGAAATCAGCGCCAACAAGTACATGCTGTGGACTCGCTTCATGACTTGTGATGGCGAAGCCAAGCCACGTGCTTTTGCAGAAGATGTTCCTTTCGAACTATCTCTATGCAACTTCTAAAAAACTTCTAAATTCTTTAGCTTTTCAAAAATAGGCAGTGTGGCTGGTAAGACAGGATCAAATCCTGCGATGCTAAGTCGATCAATATCTTTGATGTTCAACCACCCCAGCGCTTGATTTTCCAATCCACGGGGCTGACCCTGCCAAGACTTGACCAAACAAATATGCAAGCGCACATACGCATGAGGGTAGTCATGTTCTAAAACCATGAACTCCTCTGCTTGATCAATGCGCACATCAATTTCTTCTTGAAGCTCTCGAGAAAGTGCTGCGAAGAGAGTTTCACCAGACTCTACTTTTCCACCAGGAAACTCCCAGTAACCAGCATAAGGTTTGCCATCTGGGCGCTGGCCAAGCAATACAGCCCCGACACCATCGATTAAAACGCCTACGGCAACCTCTACAACCGGCCTGGGTGATGTCGGCTCTTGTTCAGCAGCCAATGTCATTAATCCTGCTGCCCAGCCCAATGGCGGGCAAACTGCCAAGCCACCCGTCCTGATCTTGATCCTCTTTCTAAAGCCCAAATCAAAGCTTCTGGTTTTGCTGCAGCAATTTTTTCTGTACTCAAGCCAAAATGTTTGAGCCAGTGCGCCACAATATCAAGGTACTCATCTTGTTTTGGAGGGTAAAAAGAAATCCACAAACCAAATCTCTCAGATAAAGAGATTTTTTCTTCAACCACTTCACCAGGATGCAACTCTCCATCGGCATCATGTCGGTATGACTCATTGTCAGACATGTACTCAGGCAACAAATGACGACGATTAGAAGTGGCGTAAATCAAAATATTATCAACTTGGGCAGAAATAGAACCATCCAAGGCAGACTTCAAAGATTTATAGCCTGACTCTCCATCTTCAAACGATAGGTCATCACAAAAGATGATGAATTTTTCAGGTCGTCCAGCCAACAAATCAGTGATATCGCCAAGATCTGTTAAATGTTCTTTATCCACCTCGACCAAACGCAAGCCTTGAGCAGCAAATTCATTCAAAGAGGCTTTGATCAAAGATGACTTACCAGTTCCTCTTGCGCCCGTTAACAACACATTATTAGCAGGCTTACCTTCTACAAAGTGCTTGGTATTCTTAAAAATAAGATCCGTTTGACGCTCAATGTGCTGCAGGTCTTTGAATGTGATTCCAGAGATATGATGGACTGGCTGAAGATATCCTAACTTACCCAAGAGCGTATCTTTACGGCGCCACCTAAAAGCAACCGCAGACGTCCAATCTTTTTCTGTCAAAGATTTTGGCATCCACTCATCGAGTCTTTGCAATAGATTATCTAAACGGTCAAACTTATCAGACATGACTTTCCTATGATCTTTGTGAATTCAGCGGGATCGCTTTAAGAACGATAGTCCGCATTGATAGAAACATATTCATGAGATAGATCGCAGGTCCAGACGGTCTGAGTAGCTTGACCTCGACCTAAATTAGCGCGAACCATGATTTCTGCTTGTTTCATCACGCGCTGTCCATCTGCTTCTTGATAATCAGGATGACGGCCACCATCTTTGGCAACCCAAACATCATCTAACCATAACTGCACGCGACCAACATCAAGATCTGTGATGCCCGCATAACCAATGGCTGCCAAGATACGGCCTAGATTAGGATCACTGGCAAAAAAAGCAGTTTTCACCAAGGGTGAATGAGCAATGGCTTCAGCCACCAATTTACATTCAGCATCGGTCTTACCGCCTTCAATCTGAATCGTGATGAACTTGGTGGCACCCTCGCCATCTCGCACAATCATTTGAGCTAATTTTTGACAGACTTCAATCAATGCTTGGCGGAAGATGTCATGTGCTTGACCTGACGCTGGAATCTCAACTTGGCTTGCGCCACTGGCCATGACAATGAATGAATCATTGGTGGATGTATCACCATCAATCGTGATGGCATTGAAAGACAAATCGGCCGCCGCTGCGGTCAATTGCTGCAACAAAGCCGGTGATACTTTTGCATCGGTTGCCACATAACCCAACATGGTGGCCATGTTCGGATGAATCATGCCAGCACCCTTGCTGATACCCGTCAAGGTGATGGTTTGACCATTGATTTCAACCTGCTTTGAATAAGCTTTTGCCTGAGTATCAGTGGTCATGATCGCATGAGCGGCATTGAACCAGTTATCAGTATTTAAATTACCAATCGCCTGAGGCATGCCAGCGATGACTTTTTCAACTGGTAAAGGCTCAAGAATCACTCCGGTTGAAAAAGGCAAGATTTGCTCTTTTTTCAAACCCATCAACTTTGCCAACTCTTCACACGTGCGCATCGCATTTTTATAACCAGGCTCACCTGTACCTGCATTGGCGTTACCTGTGTTGATGATCAAGGCCCGAATATTCGCACCACTGTTTGCCGATGCCTGCAAATGCTCTCTACAAATTTGTACTGGCGCCGCACAAAAGCGATTTTTTGTAAAAACCCCAGCGACACTTGAACCTTCATTGAGTTCAATGATCAAAACATCTTTGCGACCAGGTCTTTTAATGCCAGCTTCTGCATGCCCCAAACGGACACCATTCACAGGACTTAATTCACTGGCAATCGGTAATGGGGAATTCACTGGCATGGTGTTTTATCTCTAAAAAATGAATCAATGATTCAAATAAACATTTGATTAACCGAGCTGCCCATGGCAGTGCTTGTATTTTTTACCATTACCACAAGGACAAGGATCGTTACGACCTACCTTAGGACCAGCCTGAACTGGTTGAGAGGCAGCGGCACGTGGAGAAGGCTCATCATCTGATTGATCAGCGCTGGCATGTTGATACTGGACACCCTTCACATCCGCCAAATCTTCTTGAATAGACTCTGAAGCACGCTCTAACTCTTCAGCAGTTTCAATTCTGACCACCATGATCGTGCGAGTCACTTCTAACTTCACCGTGTCTAGCAAACGAGCAAATAATTCAAATGCTTCACGACGATATTCTTGCTTAGGATCTTTTTGAGCGTAGCCACGCAAATGAATACCCTGACGCAAATGATCCAAAGCTGCTAAATGCTCTCTCCATGAAGTATCCAGAGCATACAAAATCACTGAACATTCAAATTTAGCAAAAGATTCTCTGCCAACTAATTCAACTTTTGCATCGTACAAACTCTTCGCAGCTTCTAAAACTTTGACAAGAAGATCTTCTGGTTCGATCGTATCGGTCGCATCGATGATGGCTTGCAAATCAACTGATAAACCCCAGTCGTTGTATAACACTTGCTGTAATCCAACAACATCCCACTGCTCAATCACTGATTCAGCAGGAATATGGTCATGGAACAAGTCTGTGAAATATGCCTCACGCAAGTTGGCAACTAAATCGCCAACATCTTTTGACTCAAGAACTTCATTACGCAAGCGATAAACTTCTTTGCGCTGGTCGTTGGCCACATCGTCGTATTGCAATAATTGCTTACGGATATCAAAGTTTCTAGCTTCTACTTTGCGCTGTGCAGACTCAATCGAGCGAGTCACCATACTAGCTTCAATTGGCTCACCCTCAGGCATGCGCAATCGGTCCATGATTGACTTTAAGCGCTCACCTGCAAAGATGCGCAACAAAGCATCGTCCAAAGACAAATAGAATCTTGATGAACCTGGGTCGCCCTGACGCGCAGCACGACCTCTTAATTGGTTATCAACACGGCGGCTTTCATGACGCTCGGTACCAATGATGTGCAAACCACCTGCACTCACTACATGATCATGCAAACCTTGCCATTCATCGTGCAACTGTTTGATGCGCGCAGCTTTATCTTGTGCAGAAACCGCAGCATCTTGCTCAATCAAGCCAGCTTGCTTTTCAACATTACCACCCAAAACAATGTCTGTGCCTCGACCTGCCATGTTTGTTGCAATGGTGATCATTTTTGGACGACCCGCTTGCGCAATGATTTCAGCTTCTTTGGCGTGTTGTTTTGCGTTCAATACTTGATGAGGCAACTTTGCCTTATCCAATAATGATGAAATCAATTCTGAGTTTTCAATCGATGTGGTACCAACCAAAACTGGTTGACCGCGCTCGTAACAATCTTGGATATCTTTGATAACAGCGTTGTAACGCTCCATCGATGAGCGATAGATTTGATCTTGCCTATCAATTCTGGCATTGATGCGATTAGGCGGAACAATCACTGTCTCTAAGCCGTAGATCTCTTGGAACTCATAGGCTTCGGTATCAGCTGTACCCGTCATGCCGGCAAGCTTGCTGTACATACGGAAATAATTTTGGAAGGTGATCGTCGCCAATGTACGATTTTCGTGCTGAATCGCCACACCCTCTTTTGCCTCAACCGCTTGATGCAAACCATCTGACCAGCGACGTCCTTGCATGAGTCGACCGGTGAATTCATCAACAATCACAACTTCACCGTTTTGCACAACGTAATGCTGATCTTTGTTGAACAGAGTATGCGCTCTCAAAGCAGCATACACATGGTGCATCAATGTGATGTTTTGAGGAGCATACAAAGACTCCCCTTCTTTGATCAAACCAATCTGAGCCAAAGCAATTTCAGCTTTTTCGTGACCCACTTCAGTCAAAAATACTTGGTGTGATTTTTCATCAACGATGTAATCACCCGGAGTAATAACACCTGAACCGTCTGCTTTTTCTTCGCCGTACTGACGAGTTAAATATTGTGGCAACGCATTCATCGCCACATAAATTTCTGTGTGGTCTTCAGCTTGACCAGAGATGATCAAAGGCGTGCGTGCCTCGTCGATCAAAATTGAGTCAACTTCGTCAACGATGGCGTATGCCAAACCACGCTGCACACGCTGATCCAATTCTTGAATCATGTTGTCGCGCAAATAGTCAAAACCAAATTCGTTATTTGTTCCGTAAGTGATGTCTGAGTTGTAAGCCTTTTTCTTGGCTTCATGATCCATTTGTGACAAATTAATGCCCACATTCAGACCCAAGAAGTTATAAAGCTTTGCCATCCATTCAGCATCACGCTCTGCCAAGTAGTCGTTGACAGTCACAACGTGAACACCTTTACCTGTTAAGGCATTCAGATATACCGGTAGCGTAGCGGTCAAGGTTTTACCTTCACCAGTTCTCATTTCAGAGATTTTTCCTTGATGAAGAGCCAAGCCACCAATCATCTGAACATCAAAATGGCGCATGTTCATGACACGCTTGCTGGCCTCACGAACAACCGCAAAGGCCTCAGGCAAGATTTCATCGATTGTTTGGCCTGCGGCCAGTTTTGACTTGAATTCAGCCGTCTTTGCTTGCAATGCAGCATCATCAAGCGAGGCAATGCCCTGCTCCAGACTATTAATCTGAGCGACAATGCGCTTATATTGTTTTAAGAGTCGATCATTTCGACTGCCAAATATTTTCTTAAGAAGACCAGTAACCATGACTTTTGCGAGGAAATTTAAGCCTCAAAGTTTAGCACCCAGACGGACATCTGCGAATGCCCGTGATGCATTAGCTTGCATTGAAAAAAATACCCCCCTGGGAGACCTGCTGCAAAGGGCAGAAAACAATCTTTTAATTCAGCAAGCGATTGACCTGAGCCTCAATCAAAATGGGCTTGAGAAGGCGATTGGCTTGGTCAAATCAGGTGGCTTTTCAGAAGAAACTGGGCAATTGACCCTGTTGGTATCAAATGCGGCGATTGCAACTCGCATCAGCCAAAAATTACCCTCAATCCTCTTAAAACTTCAGGAACAAGGTTATTCAGCGAGATCTTTAGCGATTAAACAGGCTCCCGGGGGCTTAGGAATACCAGCTCCAAACAAGGTTAAAAGCACTGAAAAACCACCTGTTTTTCCCTCAAGCGCAGAAAAATCCTGGTCTCAATTGATGAATCAGCTCGATGAAAGTTCTCCGCTGAGGGGAGCGGTTGAAAAACTCTTGAAAAATCGGAAAAAAGGCTGATTTGCCTATTTTTTAGGCAAATAAGGGCTTATTTTTTAATTGATAAGCTTTGGGAGCATCAGACTCATCAAAACTCTTTATTTCATAACTTGTTGGGTCTGCAAATAAAGCTCTGAGCAATGCATTGTTCAAAGCATGACCTGATTTCTCAGCAACATAAGCACCCACGATTGGGTGTCCTGCTAAATATAAATCACCAATAGCATCCAGAATCTTATGACGGACAAATTCATCGTCATAACGCAATTCTTCATTATTTAAAATGCGGTGCTCATCCAACACAATTGCGTTATCTAAACTACCGCCGCGAGCCAAACCCATTTCGCGCAGAGCTTCTACTTCATGAGCAAAACCAAACGTTCTGGCTCGTCCAATTTCTCTGGCATAAGTGCTGTCTGCAAAATCAATCACATGTCTTTGGCCAGTTTTGTCGACCGCAGGGTGTTTGAAATCAATCGTGAAATCTAACTTGAATCCGTCAAACGGTTCTAAGCGGGCTAATTTACCCGCCTCTTTAATTTCAACAGGCTTTTTAATCACAATGAACTGACGTGGAGCATCTTGTTCTTGAAGACCCGCCGATTCAATTAAAAATAAAAATGAAGCTGCGCTGCCATCCATGATGGGCACTTCTTCACAATCTAATTCAATGATCAAGTTATCGATGCCAAGACCTGCGCATCCAGATAATAAATGTTCTACCGTGGAAACTCGGGTGTCACCGTTTTGTAGCACCGTGGCCAAACGTGTATCAGTCACCAAGTGAGCGTCAGCCTTGATGCCAGGCGCATTGGGCAAATCTACACGATGAAAAATAATGCCTGTATTGATTGGTGCAGGTATTAATTTAAGCGTCACCTTGCGGCCCGTGTGTAACCCAATACCAACGGTTTTTACAGGGGCGGCAATGGTGCGCTGTTTCAACATAACTTCTTAAGAGTCAATCAAAGTGCTTTTAGTGCAGAAGCTGCATCACTCACTTCAAACTTACCAGCTGCTTCAACAGCCAAATGCTTGACCACACCATTATCAACGATCATCAAATAACGTTGTGAGCGAACACCCATGCCGCGAGCTGTTAAGTCAAATTCCAAACCAAGTTTTTTGGTCAACTCTGCAGCACCATCAGCCATCATGCGAACTTTGCCGTTCACTTTTTGGTCTTTACCCCAGGCACCCATCACAAATGCATCATTCACTGATAAGCACCAAATCTCATCAACACCCTTGGCTTTGATCGCATCGCACTGAGCAACATAACCTGGAACGTGCTGTGCTGAACATGTTGGTGTGAATGCACCTGGCAAGCCAAAAATAACAATCTTTTTACCTGCTGTTAATTTGCTCACTTCAAAAGCGTTTGGTCCTACAGAGCAACCCTCTGTAGCAACTTCTAAAAATTCATGAATTGTGGCGTTTGGTAATTGTTGTCCTACTGCAATCATTGTCTTCTCCGTTAAATAAGGATATTTAAATTTGCTGTTTCAAATAGTCATTTTTATTGATAACTATTGGCATTAATTTTTGCCAGAACACCGATGGTATCGCATGCGTCGTCATTTCGCAGGAGGCGCGTTACCACCGGCATCTGTATGCCATTGTTTTTTATAGCAATTTCTAATTACAACAAATTCTTAATCAGCTTGCTTGCGTAAAAAAGCTGGAATATCGTAGTAATCAGCACCCTTATCCATCATGGCTTGCGCTTCTGGTGAACTATTTGCGCCCAAACGCGGCTCATTTGATTCACGATTGCTGCGAAACACCTTTGGCACATCATATTTTGCGTAATCACTGGCTGATCCCACAGGCATCGCTGGCGCAGTCGCGTTCGAAGCACTGACATTGCTAGCTGTGTTTGCCATGGCAACAGTTGCGGTTGCACTTTGCGGAGCAAAAGAACTTAAATTGGCCATCATTGGAGCGCCATCATAAGTTCCAGTTGCTTGTGTATTACGCCAAATAACTTCAGGCTGCTTTTCTTTGCGCTTGCCACCATTTAAACCAGTAGCAACAACTGTGACACGCAAGGCATCACCCAAGCTTTCATCGTAAACCGTACCAAAGATCACTGTGGCATCTTCAGCAGCATAGCCACGAATAGCACCCATCACTTCACGAGTTTCTGACAACTTCAATGAACGGCTGGCTGTGATATTCACCAAGACGCCACGCGCTCCTGATAAATCAACACCTTCAAGCAATGGTGAGGCAACAGCAGCTTCAGCAGCTAAGCGAGCACGATCCATACCAGAAACAGTGGCTGTTCCCATCATGGCTTTGCCTTGCTCACTCATCACTGTTTTAACGTCTTCAAAGTCAACGTTGATCAAACCTTGCTCATTGATGATTTCAGCGATGCCAGCAACTGCGTTGTGCAACACATCATCTGCACAACCAAAGGCCTTGTCCATCTCAGCATCTTCACCCATGACTTCAAATAGTTTTTCATTAAGAACAACAATTAATGAATCTACGTAGCTTTCAATTTCATGAGCACCAGCTTCAGCCACTTTGCCACGCTTGGCACCTTCAAAATCAAATGGCTTGCTGATCACGCCAACAGTCAAGATGCCCATTTCTTTGGCAACTTGAGCAACCACTGGACCTGCACCTGTGCCGGTACCACCACCCATGCCCGCTGTGATAAAGACCATGTGCGCACCTTGCAATGCATCAGCAATGCGTGCCTTGGCTTCAATCGCAGAAGATGCGCCTACTTCAGGTTTGGCACCAGCACCTAAACCTGTTGCGCCTAACTGAATATTGACGCTTGCTTTAGAACGTTGAAGTGCACCTGCATCTGTGTTCATGCAAATGAACTCAACACCTTGTACACCGCGACGAATCATGTGCTGCACAGCGTTACCGCCTGCACCGCCCACACCGACCACTTTAATAATGGTCTTACCCGCCGGTTCTGCATCTAACATTTCAAATTCCATACTACCTCCTTATAACTACGGTTGACGACGACAAAAATAAAACTAAAAATCTTTTAATACTTCTAAATTCTTAAAAATTTCCCATGAACCATTCGCGCATGCGCGCCACAATGTTTTGCACTGTTCCTGATTGAGCAATTCGGCGACCACGCACCAATTGCACACGCCCCTCCATCAACAATCCCAAGCCTGTTGAATAACGTGGACTTCTTAAAATTTCACTCAAATGCCCTTTGTACTCAGGGAAACCCACGCGCGCTGGCTTAGCAAAAACTTCTTCTGCCAATTCAACGACTCCCGGCATCAAGGCCGTACCTCCAGTTAAAACAACGCCTGAGGAAACCAAATCTTCCATGCCTGATTCGCGCACCACTTGACGAACCAAACTCAATAACTCTTCAACACGTGGCTCAATCACAGCAGCCAAAGCTTGGCGTGACATCGAGCGGGCTTCGCGATCACCAACGCCCGGAACCTCAATGGTTTCATTTGGATTGGCCATGCTTTGGCGTGCAATACCAAAATGAATTTTGAGATCTTCTGCATCGATGGTTGGCGTGCGCAAAGCCATGGCAATGTCATTGGTGATTTGATCACCAGCAATTGGAATCACTGCCGTGTGACGAATCGCTCCTTGGCTGAAGATCGCGATATCTGTTGTACCGCCACCGATATCAACCAACACCACACCCAATTCTTTTTCATCTTCAGTCAAGACAGCAACGCTTGAAGCCAATGGCTGCAAAATCAGATCATTCACTTCTAAGCCACAGCGACGCACACACTTCACAATATTTTGCGCAGCACTCACCGCACCAGTCACAATGTGCACCTTGACCTCAAGACGAATTCCGCTCATACCAATTGGTTCACGCACATCCTCTTGTCCATCAATGATGAATTCTTGAGTCAGGATGTGAAGGATTTGTTGATCCGTTGGAATGTTGATAGCTTTAGCTGTTTCAATCACACGCTCAACATCACCTGCAGACACTTCTTTGTCACGGATTGCCACCATGCCAGTCGAATTAAAACTATGGATGTGGTTTCCAGCGATGCCAGTGAACACTTGCGCAATGCGACGATCAGCCATCACCTCAGCTTCTTCAAGTGCTTTTTGAATCGACTGAACCGTGGCCTCGATATTGACGACCACGCCTTTTTTCAATCCCTTTGAACTCACCTGACCAAGACCCACGACATTGAATTGGCCATCTGGATTTAATTCGGCCACCAAAGCAACTACTTTGGATGTGCCGATATCCAAGCCAACAATTAAATCTTTCGTGTCTTTACTGATAACGCTCACAGTTTTTTTCCTATATTGATGGCATAGCCATTGGCATAACGAAGGTCAATTGAATCCACTCGTTGACCCCATTTCTCTTGAACCTGTGGCCAACTTTTAATCAAACGATCAACACTTAATTGAATTTGTTTTGAATCGCGCTCATCCAGCTCTCGGCCCAATTCAATGTTCAAGTTATTACTTAACTTCACTCTCCAGGCATAACGAGAAGAAAGCTCAATGCTTTTTACAGTGGCTTGCCATGGCTCAAACCAAAGATTCAGTTGCTGGTATTTTCTAAACACATCTTTGTTGCTGCCCTCAGGGCCACTGAATTTCAACAATGAAGCGCTATCTTCTGCTTCTGCCATGTTTGCGATAAATACTTCACCATAGGTATTGATCAATCTCGGTGTCTCACCAACCCACACCCCCAAAGCTTGATGCTCTTCGATCGCCACCACAATCCCGTTCGGCCATTCACGACGCACACTTGCTCGACGCACCCATGGCATGGTTTCAAAGGCTTGCCTAGCTTGATCCAAACGAATCGTGAAAAAATTGCCCTTCACTTGATCTAAAGCGCGGGTTTTAATCGTTGGCAAATTCACATGCTTGAGTTCACGGCCATCCAATGATTCAACCGTCAAATGATTCAAAGTGAACGCTGGTTTCTGCCCCAACCAAAATAGAAGCCATCCGCTTGAAACCAACAAAGCTATCAATAACAATAAATTAGCCATCGCACGCATCATCTTGGCGTGATTCCAGATCGGGCCAAACACCGTGGCACTCATAGAACCTAAAAAACCGAAGAAGATGCGCAAAAATTTCATGAATGAATACCTGCCTTACTTAATAGCCACAACACCAAATCAGCGTATTCAACACCAGCAGCTTTAGCGGCCATTGGCACCAATGAATGACCCGTCATACCAGGCGCTGTATTCATTTCCAATAGATAAGGTTGATTGGTCTTTTGATCAATCATCACGTCCGCACGACCCCAACCTTTACATCCCAAAGCTCGGTATGCACTCAAAGCAAGTTCTTGAACTTTTGCTTCAAGCGCCAAATCCAAACCGGTTGGACACAAGTACTTGGTGTCATCTGAAAAATATTTATTGTGATAATCGTAATTAGAGTCTGGGGCCACAATTCTGATGACAGGCAAGGCTCGCGCATTCTCGCCATCACCCACGATTGGACAAGTTAACTCTTCACCAATGATGCATTGCTCAGCCATCACATCACGATCAAGCTTGGCTGCCAATGCATACGCTGCCGGTAAATCTTCTGCTTTCGTAACTTTGCTCAAGCCAAGTGATGAACCCTCTCTGGCTGGCTTAACAATGATGGGCAAACCAAGATCTTGCGCAATTTTTTGCCAATCACTATTGGCATTCAACATAGCAAACCGAGGGGTGGCTAAATTAAAGCTAGACCATAAACGCTTGGTGGCTTGTTTATCAATTGCAAGAGCAGAAGCCAACACACCACTGCCCGTATAAGGTAGGTTCATTTGCTCCAGAAAACCTTGCATCGTGCCGTCTTCACCATAACGACCATGCAGCGCAATGAAGACTCGATCAAATTTCTGAACCGCTAACTCTGTGATGGCTTGCTGGCCTGGATCAAAGGCATGAGCATTCACACCCTTTGAAATCAAAGCATCTAAAACACCTTTACCTGACATCAAAGAAATATCTCTTTCGCCAGATTTACCACCAAGCAACACTCCAACCTTGCCCAAGGTAGCAACATTCACTTGTGACAAATCTTTTTGTACTTCTTCGTTCCAATTCATGAGATTAGGCATTTGCGCCTCCTGCTAACTTTCCTGGAACCGCAGAGATCGATCCTGCACCCATGGTAATGATCACATCACCATCGCGCGCCATGCTCATCACCAAATTCGGCAATTCATTCACATCTTTTATAAATTTGGTATTAGCAACATCTAATGAGCGACCTTCTTCTTTGGCCTTTGCCAAAGCTTTGATCAAAGCCTCTCCATCAGCACCGGAAATTCGAGCTTCACCCGCTGGATAAACTTCTGTCAAAGCCAAAGCATCCACACTTTGAAGAACTTTCACAAAATCACCAAAGCAATCACGTGTTCTGGTGAAACGATGTGGCTGGAATGCCAGCAATAATCGACGGCCCGGGAACGCCCCTCTGGTTGCAGAAAGTGTTGCTGCCATTTCCACAGGATGATGACCATAATCATCAATCACCGTGCATGTGCCACCCTGAGGTAACTTCACTTCTCCATAACGCTGGAAACGACGGCCAACGCCGTGGAACTCTTTCAAAGCTTTAGCAATGGCTGTATCACTCACACCCAACTCAGTGGCAATGGCAATGGCTGCGAGCGCGTTACGCACATTGTGTAAGCCCGGTAAATTCAATGTGACTTTCAATGGCCCTGGTGTGTCACCATGACGACGCACCGTGTGTCGCAAGGCTGTGAAATGCATCTGAGGACCATCTGCAACAACATCAATCGCCCGCACATCTGCATCCTCAGATAAGCCATACCCAAGAATAGGTTGTGACACAAACGGCAAAATATCGCGCACATTTTGATCATCAACACACAGCACAGCAACACCATAGAACGGCATGCGTTGCGTGAACTGCACGAAGGCTTGTTTTAACTTCGCCATGTCGTGCTGATAAGTGTCCATGTGATCAGCATCGATGTTGGTGATCACTTCAATCACTGGCAATAAGTTCAAAAATGATGCATCTGATTCATCAGCTTCAGCCACAATAAAATCACCCGTGCCTAAGCGTGCATTGGCACCAGCAGAAGTTAATTTGCCACCAATCACAAACGTTGGATCCAAACCACCCTCAGCCAAAACTGAAGCCAACAAACTGGTCGTGGTGGTTTTGCCATGGGTACCTGCAATCGCAATGCCCTGCTTTAGGCGCATCAACTCACCCAACATCACAGCTCTTGGCACAATTGGAATGCGAGCTGCACGCGCAGCTAAAACTTCTGGGTTATCGCCAGTAACAGCTGTTGAAATAACGACTGCTTCTGCGCTACCCACATTCTTAGCATGATGACCAATGGTGATTTCAGCACCACACTCACGCAAACGTTTGGTGGTTGCACTTTCAGCCATGTCAGAGCCACTCACCTTGTAACCAAGATTGAGCAAGACTTCAGCAATGCCGCTCATGCCTGCACCACCAATGCCTACAAAATGAATTTGATGAAGAATGTGCTTCATGACTGAACCGCTCTCTTAGATAACATTTGACATATTTCTGCAACATCTTTGGTTGCATTTGGCTTGGCCTGACTCAATGCACGTTCAGCCATTTTTAATAACTCTGTGCGATCAACTGTTTGCAAATAAGCAGCCAATGAAGTTGCTGTCATATCAACTTGTTGCATCAACACGGCAGCACCAGTGTCGGATAGAAATTTTGCATTGAAAGTTTGATGATCATCAACGGCATATGGGAAAGGCACCAAATACGAAGCCACACCCACTGCTGAAATTTCTGCCACAGTCATGGCCCCTGCTCGGCAAATCACCAAATCTGCATTTGCATAGGCTGTGACCATGTCATCAATGAATGGCACAACTTCTGCTTCGACATTCAAGCTCGCGTATTTTTGGCGCAATTGATCAAGGTGCTTCTCACCCGCTTGATGGATCACCGACGGTCTAGATTCAGCTGGAATTTTTGCAAGAGCTTCCGGGACCATTTCATTCAAAGCAGCAGCACCCAAACTACCGCCGACCACCAAAATCTGCAAACGACCAGATCTTGCGGAGTAACGAACTTGCGGAGATTCAATTTGACTCATACCAGCACGCAATGGATTACCCAACCAAACTGCGCCAGGCAATGCATTTGGAAATGCGCACAAGGTTTTATCTGCAACTTTGGCTAATACTTTATTGGCTAAACCAGCGATTGAATTTTGCTCATGCAAAACCAATGGCTTACCCAATAAAACACTCATCATTCCAGCTGGGAATGTGACATAACCACCCATGCCCAACACCACATCAGGTTTTACTCGACGTAATACCTGAATGCTTTGCCAAAATGCTCGTAATAAATTAAATGGCAGCAACAACAATGTTTTGATTCCTTTGCCTCTTAAACCACCAAATTGAATGGATTCAAAAGCAAAACCTTGAGGTGGTACCAAGCGGTATTCCATGCCCTTGGCGTTACCCAACCAAGAAACATTCCAGCCATGTTCACGCAAATACTCGGCCACAGCCAAGCCTGGGAAAATATGCCCACCTGTGCCACCAGCCATGACCAATAGAGTTGGGGAGTGCGTCATAACTTGCCACCTCTCATCAACACTCTGTTCTCTACGTCAATCTTCAATAAGATGGCAATGGCCACAGCATTCATCATCAAACCTGAACCGCCAAAACTAACAAACGGCAAGGTCAAGCCCTTGGTCGGCAAGATGCCCAAGTTAACGCCCATATTGATGAATGCCTGCCAACCAATCCAAATAGCAATTCCCTTAGCAACCAAACCAGCAAAACTTCGATCCAATTGCAAAGCGGTGCGACCAATTAAGAATGCGCGACGAATGATCCAATAGAAGATTCCGATCACAACAGCCACACCAACGAATCCCAACTCTTCGCCAATCACTGCCAAAATAAAATCTGTGTGAGCCTCTGGAAGGTAATGGAGTTTTTCAATACTGCCCCCCAAACCAACCCCGAACCATTCACCTCGACCAAATGCCATCAATGAATGTGTCAATTGATAGGCTTTACCCGCGGCAAACTCCTCATTCCAAGGGTCAAGGTAAGCAAAAATACGTTGTCTTCTAAATTCAGAAAAGATGATGATGGATGCAAAACTGCCAATTGCTAAAGCGGTGAGCGCACCAAACAATTTGGCGTTGATACCGCCTAAAAATAATAGGCCCATCGCAATCACGGCAATCACCATGAAGGCACCCATGTCGGGTTGCAATAGAAGCAATACACCCACCGCTATCACCGCAGCCCCCATCGGCAACAAACCTTTGACCAAGGTGTGTAAATATTCTTGACGCTGGACGGTGTACCAAGCCGCAAACAAAACAACCGCTAGCTTCATCAATTCTGATGGCTGGAAATTTGTGATGCCCAATGGTATCCAGCGCTTAGCGCCATTCACACCCTTACCAACCCCTGGAATCAAAACAAAGATCAGCATGATGAATGCCAAAGCAAAAATGGCAGGAGCTAAACGATCCCAAACTTTGAGAGGTACCTTGAATGCAAAAACACCAATTGTGAAAGCAATTGCAATCGAGATGCCGTGTCTGATCAAAAAGTGACTGCTGCTGTATTTGGCATATTTAGGACCATCTGGCAAAGCAATCGATGCCGAATAAACCATCACAAGACCCAATGTCACAAGAATCAAAACAGCCCATAACAAAGGTTGGTCGTATTCCATCATGCGTGAACGAGTTGGACGAACCACGGTTGTGGCGTCACGCAATCCCAAACGAAAATCTTCGAAACCTTCTTTGATGCCACCTTTGACACCACTGATGCCATTAGCACTGAAACGTTTGAAGAATTGAATCATGCGCTCACCTGACCTTTCAAGCTAGCCAACTCACTCACCGCATCAATAAAGACTTGAGCGCGGTGCGCGTAATCTTTGAACATGTCAAAACTTGCACAAGCGGGTGATAACAAGACCAAGTCGCCTGACTCCGCGATCTCAGCGGCGGACTCAACCGCTCGCTCCAAAGTATCAGCATCACGAATAGTGACAACTGATGACTCGATGACACTTCTGATCAAAGGTGCATCTCTACCAATCAAAATGATGGCTTTGGCATGACGCGCAAGCACTTGGCTCAATGGAGAGAAATCTTGACCTTTACCCTCACCACCAGCGATCAAAATGATTTTTGCGCGAGCACTTGATACTGAGCCTGAGCCCAACTGTCCTAAACCATTCAAGGCAGCCAAGGTAGCACCCACATTGGTGCCTTTACTATCATCGATGTATTCAACGCCTTCAACGATAGCAACCGTTTGCATGCGATGCGGCTCACCCTTGTACTCACGCAAGCCATGAAGCAATGGACCCATCGGAACATCAATCGCAGTACACAAAGCCAAAGCAGCTAAAGCATTACTGGCGTTATGTCTTCCTTTGATGCGCAAAGCATCTACCGGCATCAAGCGCTTCAACCTCAAAGGCTCATCATCCAAATCTGCTTTTTTACGGCGACGCTTTGCTTTTAGCTCGAGAGCTTCTGCATCAGGCTCAGCCCACACCAACCAATCGATACCACCCGCAGCTGTGTCATGGAAAACACCAAACGCATCTTCTTCAGTAGGCGCTTCAACTCCAAAGGTGATCGTACGAACCACATCCATATCGGACTGCATATCCATCACGATGTCGTCATCGCGATTCAATACAGCGATCGTATTGGTGCTGAAAATTCTGGCCTTGGCTGCCGCATATTGTTCAAAATCACCATGCCAATCCAAATGATCTTGGGTCACATTCAAAACAGTCGCCGCATCGGCATGAAGACTGTAAGTGTGCTGAAGCTGGAAGCTAGACAGCTCCAAAACCCAAACATCTGGCAATTCTTCGATATCCAATAACTTATCCAAAGCAGCTGGGCTGATATTGCCTGCGACTGCCACAGACTTACCCGCTCTTTCACAGAGTAAGCCTGTTAATGCAGTGGTCGTTGTTTTGCCATTCGTGCCAGTAATGGCAATCACTTTGACAGCGTAGTTTTGTTCGTCTTTTAATGCTTGAATCGCTTGCGCAAAAAATTCAATCTCACTCCACACTGGAATTTCTTTTTCTGCAGCAAGCGCTAAAAATGATTGAACCGGCTCTTGCAATGGCGATAGACCTGGACTGATTGCAATAACGTCTGTGTTATTCAACAACTCTGCAGACAATCCACCAAAATGAATATCTTTGATACCCAAATCTTTGACTGCTTGATGATATTTTTTTGCCCCATCAGATAACTCTTCAAGAGATCTGGTATCAGCCACAGAAACTTTAGCGCCCTGAGCAACACACCAACGCACCATGGCAGCACCTGACTCTCCCAAGCCAAGCACCAAGACCCTCATTGTCTGAGGGCGCTCTTGGCCAAATGGATGCTGTAATTGAATCACTCTTTTTCCTATCGCAACTTCAAGCTAGATAAACCAATCAACACCAACAAAATAGTGATGATCCAAAAGCGCACCACCACTTGCGTTTCTTTCCAACCGCTCAATTCAAAGTGGTGATGCAGAGGGGCCATCTTGAAAATTCGTCGACCTTCGCCGTACATCTTTTTGGTGAACTTGAACCAAACTACTTGCATGATCACTGACACTGTTTCAGCCACAAAAATTCCGCCCATCACGAACAAAACAATTTCTTGTCTCACGATCACAGCCACAGTACCCAAAGCACCCCCAAGTGCAAGAGCGCCAACATCACCCATGAAGACTTGCGCGGGATGCGTGTTAAACCATAAAAATGCCAAACCAGCACCACTCATGGCGCCACAGAAAATCATCAACTCACCAGCACCAGGGATGTATGGGAATAAAAGATACTTGGTGTAAATCGCATTACCCATCACATATGCAAACACGCCCAATGCTGCTCCAACCAAAATCACCGGCATGATCACCAAACCATCTAACCCATCGGTTAGGTTGACGGCATTGGAACTTCCAACAATCACCAAATACGTTAGAACGATGAAACCAAGCACACCGAGTGGATAGCTGATTTCTTTAAAGAAAGGCACATATAAATTTGATTTGGCTGGCAAATCAATGGAGAAACCGCTCTGCACCCAATTAATGAAAAGTTCTAATACTTTCAGGTTGTTCACTTCTGATACAGAGAAAGCCAAGTAAATAGCAGCAAATAATCCAATCAATGACTGCCAAAAATATTTCTCTTTCGAGGCCATGCCTTTGGGATCGCGATAAACAACTTTGCGATAGTCATCAACCCAACCAATGGCACCAAAACCCAAAGTCACGATCAACACAATCCAAATGAAACGATTGGATAGGTCAGCCCAAAGCAATGTTGAAATCGCAATACCAATCAAAATCAACACACCACCCATGGTAGGTGTGCCAGTCTTCACCAAATGAGTTTGCGGACCATCGGAGCGAACTGCCTGGCCCACTTTCATCGCTGTTAAACGGCGAATGACCCAAGGACCGAAAAATAATCCAATCAATCCGGCCGTCAAGGTCGCCATCACAGCTCTGAGTGTGATGTAGTTGATGACTCGTAAAAAACCAAAGTCATCTTGTAGTAGTTGTGCAAGCCATAACAACATCAGTGCATCTCCTCTGCGAGAGCTTTAACAACTCTTTCCATGCGCATAAAGCGCGATCCCTTAACCAAAAGCGTCACTTCTTCATGATTTTTTCTTGCGTGCAATGATTTATTCAACTCTGTGCAAAGCTCTGCAACATCAGCAAAGTGCTGCGCCATATTTCCCTGAGTGGCAGAGGCTTGATAAGCAAGAACAGCTTCTTTACTCAAGTCGCCCAAAGCAAATAATTTTTGAATGCCTTTTTCGCCAGCGTAATGACCAACTTCGCGATGGAATTCTGGTCCTTGATTACCCACTTCACCCATATCACCTAAAACAAGCCAAGCAGATGTTTTGATATTGGATAAAACATCAATGGCCGCTCGAACAGAATCAGGATTGGCGTTGTAACTATCATCAATGACAGTGATGTCATTGTTCAGTGAATGCTTTTGCATTCTTCCATTCACAGGCTGAAATGATTCCAATCCTGCTTGAATCATTGCTGGAGATATCCCCGCCGCAATTGCCACAGCAGCTGCAGCAACAGCATTGCAAGCGTTGTGATCTCCCATGATCTTTAACATCACTTTGATGTCACCTTGAGGCGTATGAATCGCCATCTGACCAGTGGCTTGATTAAGCCACTCACCCCAAACAGTGGCTGTTTGATTAAATGCAAAATCAATCACTCTTCGTTGATCAGATATTTTTTTCCAATAAGCACTGTATTCAGAATCAGCTGGATAAACAGCCACACCATTTTCAGGCAATGCCTTAATCGCTAAAGCGTGCTCTTGTGCCACAGCATCAACGGTCTCCATGAACTCTTGATGTTCACGCTGAGCATTGTTAATGAGTGCAATTGTTGGTTTTGCAATATTTGCTAATAATGCTGTTTCACCCGGATGGTTCATGCCCAGCTCAATGACTGCCAATTCGTGATTCAAATCAAGGCGCAACAGCGTCAAAGGCAAACCAATCTCATTATTGAAGTTACCTTGTGTCGCAAGCGCTTTATCAATACCAACAGCAGATTCAAAAATACTCTGGATCATGCCCTTCACAGTTGTTTTGCCATTACTGCCTGTCACAATCACCACTTGCTTTAAGTTGTGCTGGCTACAGTATTGCTTCCATCTGCTTGATAAGGTTTGCAAAGCTTCTTGAGTGTCTTTGACCACAACCGCTGGAAAGTCTTGAGGCAGTTTCTCGACTGAACTCACCAAGCAAGCCAGTGCTCCTTTGGCTTGCACATCATTTAAAAAATCATGTGCATCAAATTTCTCACCGCGCAAAGCAATGAATACATCGCCAGCTACGACTTGACGACTATCACTGATGAATCGTTTGATTGATAGATCGATTGATGGCATGTTCAATAATTGAGCATCTGGTAAAAACTCTGAAATCATCGATAAAGGCATGTGTTGCATATTGAGGCTCATCAAGCAACACCTCCCATGGCCAATTGCACATGTACTCGATCAGAGAATGGGTGTTTTTTACCGGCGATCTCTTGAGTTTCTTCGTGACCTTTGCCGGCAATCAAAATCACGTCTTCTGGCTTGGCTTGTCTGATTGTTTGCAAGATGGCCGTGGCACGATCAGCATTCACTTGCGCCTTCTCTGGCACCTCGAAACCACTCAAGATATCAGCCATGATTTTTTCTGGCACTTCGCTGCGAGGATTGTCACTCGTCACCATCACATGATCAGCGATGCTTTCTGCAATCCGACCCATGATTGGTCGCTTCAGTGGATCACGATCACCGCCACAACCAAACACACACCAAAGCTGACCAGCTCTTTGCTCTGCAATATCGCGCAATGTTTTAAGCACTTGCTCTAGAGCATCAGGGGTATGCGCAAAATCAATCACTGCCATGGGCTGCTGAGCAGTTGCTCGAGAAACTAATTCCATGCGCCCCTGGACAGCTTGCAATGCCTCGATAGAATTTTTAGCACTCTTGATAGTTTTTCCGCCAGCCAATAAACAGGCAAATACCGCCAAAGCGTTGCTGACATTAAAAGCACCCACCATGCGAGTTTGCATCAAACCAGCATCCTCACCATCCACGATGAGCTGAAACTTCATACCTTGATCACTCATCTGAAGATCAGTGGCAAGTACTTTTCTAAATGATTGTTTTGCAAAACATGGCAAAGACAATAAATTTTCTGATTTATTGGCATAAGCCCAAACGGTGATATCAGCATCACCGATCTTTTTTGCCAAATACTGCAAGCACTCTTGGCCAAAAGAATCATCAGCATTCACCACGACATGCTTAACTCCTGGCAAATCCAATATCTTCTTTTTAGCAGCCGCATACTCTTTCATATCACCGTGGTAATCCAGGTGATCTTGACTCAAGTTGGTGATCACAACAGTATCAAAGCAAGTGCCATTCACACGGCCTTGATCTAAAGCATGTGAAGACACTTCCACAGCCACGCTGTGCGCACCGCGCCCTTGAATTTCTTTTAGCAAACCTTGCATGCGTGCGGCATCAGGTGTTGTAAAACCAGTCATGGTCAAATCATTCACAAGCCCAGCGCCCAAAGTACCAATCACACCAGATGGGTGATCAGCACTGTGCAATGCTTGTGATAACCACTGACTGACCGTTGTTTTGCCATTGGTGCCAGTAATACCAATCACTCTCATTGATTGACTGGCATGACCATACCAATTCGCTGCAATTTCACCAGCCTGCTCAGCCAAATCATTCACGGCAACGCAACGTTTATCTTTGCATACTGTTTTTAATTTTTCAGTGAGTCCACTGGGCTCATACAACACCAATGCAGCACCCAAACTCAATGCTTGCGCAATGTGAACACGGTTATCTGTTAACTGCCGACTATTCCCTACTGGATAAGCCAACATCACATCTCCAGCCTTCAATGCTCTTGTGTCTGATGTCATATGAGCACCAGGCTTTACATGCTCACTGAGCAATGATTCAAGAGGGATGGAGTTGATTGGTAACATGGCGTTCATCTGCTCAATGACACCTTTTGCGTTGAACCATTTGGTCCAAGCTGTAATTCTTTATCGACCATTTGCTTGACTGCTGCATCAGGTAAAACATTCATGGTGCGCAAGGTACCTGCAACAATATTTGCAAATGCAGGTGCTGCCACAACACCACCGTAATAACCACCGGCGCTTGGCTCATCCACCATCACAGCCACCACAATTCTTGGAGCGCTCATCGGAGCCATGCCCACAAAAAAGCCTCGGTATTTATTACTTGCGTAACCTTTACCTTCAACCTTGTGAGCAGTACCAGTTTTACCACCCACTCGGTAACCCATGGTTTGAGCATTGGTTGCGGTACCACCCGTTTGAGTGACAAGCTCTAACATCTCTCTCATTTGTATGGCCGTCTTAGCAGAGATCACTTGTGTGC
>Ga0255132_1000222_pt1 | contig 22704 bp, 24 predicted proteins | sample Law_Law_RepA_8d_FD_188551 | JGI IMG/M metagenome (GOLD analysis project Ga0255132, IMG submission 188551) | Freshwater microbial communities from St. Lawrence River, New York, United States - Law_Law_RepA_8d | ecosystem: Environmental > Aquatic > Freshwater > River | place: USA: New York...
AATCAATACCTAATGCAACCAAGAAAATAAAGGCAAACAATGGGAATGATGCGTCAGCTCCTTTGAAGTTAAAAACATGCTCAAAGACTAATTGGCAAACTCCTAGAGTGGCCATGAATGAGAGAACCACCGTTAGAAGAAGGATTCCGGCCGCCAAAATACTGCGAAGCAATAAACCCAAGATAATTCCAATGATGACGAGAACTATAGGAATAATTAATTTATTGTCATGGCGAGATGCAACATCAGTGTCGTACTGAACCGCTGTGCCTCCACCAACCAAGATGTCTTGGTCAACCTCTTTAACTGCCTGCCTAATCAATGGAATTGTATTTCTTGCCTCAACTGAATCAGGGGCTACCTTTAAAGTGGCATTTAATAAAACCCTGCCCTCAACTACCTTAATTGGCGGTACTGGCTGACCAGGAATTTTCTGACCTGCAACAATTGGCTCAACAGCTGCCACATTAGAAACAGTCAATAAAGCTTGAGTTGCCGAAGCAACATCACTTTCTTTCACCAAGATTTCAACTGGAGAACCTTCACCGCTTGGGAAGTGCTCTCCCAGCTTCTCGAGACCAATCACTGAATCAGTGCGAGAAGTAAAGGCTTCTGTATTTGCCAATCCATCTGCTTTAAGTGTGAATGAGAAACCAGCAAAAATAGTCAGCAATAATGCGGTTGAAATCCAAATCCGCTTAGGATTTTTCTCAACCATTCCACCAATTTTTGCCCAAGTTCCACTCAGTTGTTCATCAACATCATCAAAGCGTGGAATTTTCGGCCAGAATATCCAACGTCCAAAAACAACTAAGAGTGCTGGAAGAAAAGTAAGAACTGTGATCATTGCAGATGCAATTCCAATTGCACCAACTGGACCGAGTCCTCGGTTACCAGAAAGTTGGCTCAACAATAAAACCAATAAACCTGCAATAACAGTTGATCCAGAGGCAAGAATTGGTTCAACCACACCACGTAATGCAATTTTCATGGCATCAAACCTTGACTCATGATGATGCAACTCTTCTCGGTATCGAGCTATTAACAAAAGGGCGTAATCGGTTGCAGCTCCCAAGACCAAAACTGAAAGAATTCCTTGCGATTGACCATTCAAGTCAATTGTTCCTGCCTTAGCTAAAAAGTAAACAACTGTTCCCGCTAGTGATAGCGCTGTTACAGCGGTGAACAATGGAAGTATCCAAAGTAATGGTGATCGGTAAACAACAATGAGAATAAGTGAAACCACGATCAATGTTGTAAGCAGCAAAGTTGTATCGATTGAGCCAAAAGCTCCAAACAAATCAGCAAAGATGCCGCCAAACCCAGTAACGTGAGTAGTTAAATTCTTTGCCTCAAAATTTGCCTTTAAATCCTCGCGTATAAACTCAACCAAAATAGGTAATGTAGGTTTTTCTTCAATATTCTCTTCACCGATTGCAGAGTTCAAGGCTATGTTCGCCAGGGCTGCTTTTCCATCGGCAGATGGGATCGCCTGTATTGGAAATCCTGGAACAATATAAGAACTAACTGGCTTGCCAGATTCTGGCAAGATTTTGTCACCTAATCCATTTAGATAACTTTGAATCTCACTTAATTTTCCTGGATTCTTGACTGGATCTACATCACCTAAAAACACAAGCAAAGTTGGAATTTGATCATTGGAACTGTCGGTGAATTTAACTGTAATTTTACTTGCCAAAGTAGACTCGGCATTGTCAGGCAAAAACGCTGCATTATCATTTTCTTGAACTGTTGAAAGTTTTCCAAATGTTGGACCGGCAACCGATGAAATACCAAGCCAAGCAACTATTGCGATAATTGCAATCCAAAGAGGTTTACGGCCTTTTACGGAACTCTTGTTTTTGATTTGTTTAGCCATGGGTTATAAAAGCCTCTCCAGTTGTTGCGGTATAGGGGTGAAATCTATCAGGCATGCCATTTTGATCACACCGCATGGGCGTTGGTTGGTCTAACTTTCGCAAAATATTGCGCTTCCAATTAGGCTAAGGATGTGAGTTCAACCATAGCAATTGAGAAGAAAATCAAGATCTCAGAATTAGGCTTGCTTGAATACCTAGATGCATGGAAGCTACAAAAAGAAATTCAGCAAAAAGTTATAAACAACCAATCTGAAAATACTTTACTACTTTTAGAGCATCCCTCTGTTTACACAGCTGGAAGAAGAACGCAAGATTCAGATCGCCCAACTGATTCAACTCCAGTAATTGATGTTGATCGAGGCGGCAAAATTACCTGGCATGGAGTTGGACAGATAGTTGGATATCCAATTCTTCGATTAAAAAACTCCACCGATGTGGTCGGCTTTGTTAGAGAAATTGAAACGGCATTAATCAAGGTCTGCAGTGAGTTTGGAATTAAAGCTGATAGATATTGCGAGCGAAGTGGTGTTTGGATTAGAGATGAAAAGGGAGATCGAAAAATTGCTGCTATCGGATTGCGGGTTGCGCAAGGTGTAACGATGCATGGCTTTGCTTTGAATGTTAACCCTGATCTTTCCGCTTATTCAAAGATAATTCCTTGTGGCATTGCAGATGCTCAAGTTACATCCCTTGAGGTTGAGCTGGGTAGATCAATCTCAGTTGCACAAGTACTGCCTGTGTTAAAGGATGTACTAACTCCTGTTTTAGATCGAGTTTCTAAATGAGTATTGATCCAAACGGTCGCAAGTTACTGCGAATTGAAGCAAGAAATGCTCAAACCCCAATTGAGCGAAAACCTGAGTGGATTAAAACTAAAGCACACATGGGCCCTGAGTACACAAAGCTCCGTTCCTTAGTTGCCAAAGAAGGACTTCACACCGTTTGCCAAGAGGCTGCTTGTCCAAATATTTTTGAATGCTGGGAAGATCGCGAAGCCACATTTTTAATTGGCGGTGAGGCATGCACAAGGCGCTGCGATTTTTGCAATATCGACACTGGAAAACCACTACCACTAGATCGTGATGAACCAAGAAGAGTTGCCGAATCTGTTAGAGCAATGAATTTAAAGTACGCAACGATTACTGGAGTGGCTCGGGATGATTTAGATGATGAGGGTGCCTGGCTGTATGCCGAGACTATCTCCCAAGTTCATCAGTTAAATCCTGGAGTTGGGGTTGAGATGTTGGCGCCAGACTTTAGTGGTCACTCAAATCTTTTAAATCAGGTATTTGAAACCAGACCTGAAGTTTTTGCTCATAATCTAGAAACTGTCCCAAGAATATTTAAAGAAATTAGACCAGCATTTAGATATGAAAGATCTCTAGATGTTATTACTCAGGCAAGAGATTTTGGTTTAATTACCAAATCAAATCTGATTCTTGGTATGGGTGAAACTCGTGAAGAGGTAACCCAAGCATTAGTTGACCTTCGTCAGGCTGGCTGTGATCTGATTACAATTACCCAATACCTAAGGCCTACTGCAAAGCACCACCCAGTCATAAGATGGGTTAAGCCAAATGAGTTTGTGGAGCTCAGTAAAGAGGCTGAGGAAATAGGATTTCTTGGTGTTATGAGCGGACCATTGGTACGTTCTAGCTACCGAGCAGGACGCTTATATAACCAAGCGATGGCCGCACGAGCAGTTAAATAAGGGAGAGAAATGTTTGGCAGAAAAAAGAAAAATGTTGAAGCACCTGCGAAAGGTGATGCACCAAAAAAACAATCTCAGCTTGCAGTAGTTAAGGATGCATACAAACTAGTAAAGAAAAACTCTCCTCTAGCTGTCATCTGGTGTTTGCTTGTTTTTGCCTTAGTTTTAACTTTCGGTGTAATTATTGGAAATAATTTAGGCCACCCAATCTACGCCGGATTTATCACTTTGCCTGTGGCATTCCTAGCCGCATTTTTCCTATTTACAAGATATGCAAATGTCGCTGCCTACGCATCAATTGAAGGGCAGATCGGCGCTGGAGCAAGTGTTTTGATGTCAATCCGTCGCGGATTTGTAACAACACCTGCAGTTAATGTTAACCGCGATCAGGATATGGTTCACAGAGTTTCAGGTAAAGCCGGAATTATCCTGGTGGGTGAAGGTGGTTTTGGGGTTAAAACTTTGATGCAAGATGAAAGACGAAAGATGGAGCGATTCTTATCTGGAGTTCCAATTACTGAAGTTGTTGTAGGTGATGGTCAAGGACAAGTTACCGTAAGAAAATTGCAAAAACACCTAAAGAAATTACCAAAGAAATTAAATACTGTTCAACTTCGTGAGGTTAGAGCTCGATTAAGATCTGTTGGCGGCTTAAATATGCCAATGCCAAAAGGGCCTATGCCAACTAATCAGAGAATTCCTCGACGCTAAATCTTTAAATCAGTTTAAGCTTGGCGAACCGTTTGGCTTTGGGTAACAAAATCATGGATGGGCCTGCCATTATTTGTAAAAATTGCAGGAAAAACCAAGCAGATTAGAAGTGTTCTTAATGCAACCTTGCCGGCAGTTACCCTCTGCTGATCGGGGTAGGTTAGAACTTTAATCGCCATAATTCTTTGTCCAGCTGAAGATCCAAAAGCAATAGTAAATAGGCAAACTTCCAGGTAAAAAATAATTAATGTAGAAAATGTGCTATCCGGGATTACTGCTGGGGATAAAAGAGCGGCGACTAAGCGGCACATAGTCCAATCAATTACTAGGGCAATCAACCGGCGGCCAAGTGAGGCCCCTGGCAATAAATTTGGCTGATTTTCCCAACTCATGCGCTCAACCATAGCCGAATCGGCTGGGTCGAAACATAGATGTAACACGCGCTTTACGGCTTTTTCATTATTTTCTACTAAGTTTTACCCATCTGAAGCGGAGCAACGAGGCCCTACTTTCAGCAATATTTATCTTAGGAGAATCGATGTTTAAGAATTCCGCAGAGATCTTCGATTACATCAAGAAAAATGATGTGAAGTTGATCGACGTTAGATTTATTGACCTACCAGGTATTCAACACCATTTTAATGTGCCAGTTGAATCATTTGATGAAAGTGTTTTTAAAGATGGCTTAATGTTTGATGGCTCCTCCATTAGAGGATTCCAATCAATCCATGAATCAGATATGAAGTTACTGCCAGTTCCATCTTCAGCTTATCTTGATCCATTCCGCAAAGAAAAAACTTTAATAATTCTTTTCTCAGTACATAATCCAGATGACAACACTCCTTACTCAAGAGATCCTCGCGGGATCGTTGCGAAAGCTGTGGACTTTATGCGCAGTACTGGCATTGCAGATACTGCGTTCTTTGCTCCAGAGGCTGAGTTTTATGTCTTTGATCGAATTAGATTTTTAACTGGAATGAATCAAGCATTTCACCATATTGATTCATATGAAGGTGCTTGGAACACAGGCATTGAAGAGGATGCCGATGGCACACCAAACCGTGGATATCGCACCCGCATCAAAGGTGGCTACTTCCCAGTTTCACCAACTGATCAATTTGCAGATCTAAGGGATGAAATGGTTATGAATCTTGGCAAGGTTGGTTTGCTTGTTGAGCGCTCACACCATGAAGTTGGTACCGCAGGTCAGATGGAGATCAACTATCGCTTCAGCGATATTTTGACTGCCGGGGATGAGTTAATGAAGTTTAAATACATCATTAAGAACACCGCTTGGGCTGCTGGTAAAACAGCAACCTTTATGCCAAAACCATTGTTTGGCGATAACGGCTCTGGAATGCATGTTCACCAATCACTTTGGAAAGATGGAAAACCACTGTTCTGGGGCGATGGATATGCAAATCTTTCAGACATGGCTCGTTGGTATATTGGTGGATTACTAAAGCACGCACCATCCTTACTTGCATTTACCAACCCAACAGTTAACTCATATAAGCGATTAGTTCCAGGCTATGAAGCTCCAGTTAACCTGGTTTATTCAGCCCGAAATAGATCTGCATGTATTCGTATTCCAATCACTGGTTCAAATCCAAAGGCCAAGCGAATTGAATTCCGATGCCCAGATCCTTCCTCTAATCCATATCTAGCATTCGCAGCCATGTTGATGGCTGGTATTGATGGAATTCAAAACAAAATTGAGCCACCAAAGCCAGTTGATAAAGATCTTTATGAATTAGAAGGAGATGAAGCTAAGGCAATTCCTCAAGTTCCTGGCTCACTTGATGCAGTGCTCGATAATTTAGAGCGCGACAATGAGTTCCTAACTCGCGGTGGAGTATTCACCAAAGATCTAATTGATACTTGGATTGATTTCAAGCGCAAGCAAGAGGTGGATTACGTAAGATTGCGTCCACATCCAGCAGAGTTTGAACTTTATTACGATCTATAAAATCAAATAAAAAAGCCCCGGTGATGAGCCGGGGCTTTTTTATGACCTCTGACTAGTTATTGATTTCTTCTGCGATAGGCAAAAATTGAGAAGAACAATCCTGAGATGATAAATACCGCAGAGGCAATATAGATACCGATTGGCAAGCTTGTGCTATCTGGCACTTCTACTCCTTGTGCAGTTACCTCACCTACTCCATAGGTAAATTTGTACTCACCTTCAACTGGATGTCCATCACCTGAGACCACGTGGTAAAAAACTAGGACCGGGCCTTTGACCTCATTGGCGGAAAGTGTGACCGTTATCGTGTTCCCAGAAATTTGCTCATCTGTTTCACTAACCTGATCACCAACTGCATTATTTACCACGACGAAATTAGCTTTTTCATCCCCTAAATTTTGTAACTCCTCATCAAACTCAAGGGTTATCGAGGTAGGCCAGCTATCTAACTCAGTTGCAGCCCCGGGATTGGCGCTAATTAAACTGGTATGTGCCAAGGCGGCTGGTTGCTGGGCGGGAAAAAAAATTAGCAATATAAGAAGTGATGCCGGGATTCTTTGAATTTGTTTTTTGATTCCCATGTAGACACCTTATCAACTCTTATTCATACAAATTTGCAGATGCAAATGATTTGCAATAACCTAGGCTAATGAGTAAACCTAAGCAATTACGCCAGCACCTGCGATTTACCAGGCAGGAGATACCTACCTTAATTGGAGTGTTCTCTGTGGTGGCCTTTTTACACATTGCAGGTTGGGGCTTATTCATTCACTACAACTCAAATCCAGCATATAGCTCATTAACTAATTCAACTGGTGCTTTGGTTTATGCCGGAGCAGGAGCCTTGGCATACTCCTTTGGATTACGCCATGCATTTGATGCCGACCATATTGCTGCCATTGACGACACAACCAGACTAATGCTGGCTAAGGGTAAGAACCCATTGGCACTTGGCCTATTTTTCTCACTTGGTCACTCAACAATTGTTTTAGCGCTATGTGTTGGAGTTGCCTTTGCCGCAAGGCAAGCTGCAAAATTTCAAAAAGATTTTGCAGAAACTGGTGGACTTATCGGTGCCTCTGTATCAACATTATTTTTGTATCTAGTAGGAATTCTAAACTTAGTGATTCTGGTTGGCATTATTAAAGTTTGGAAGCAAGCCAAAACTGGAAAATTCTCCCACGAACATTTAACTGAGTTGTTAAATGAGCGAGGACTAATGCGCCGAATATTTCGTGGTGCTTTCAAGAAAGGTTTTGATCACTCCTGGCAGCTTTACCCAGTTGGTGTTTTATTTGGACTTGGCTTTGATACCGCAACTGAAGTGGCACTGCTTGCACTATCAGCAACCGCCGCTGTTGGCACAGTCGGTGGATTCCTACCACCGCTTGCGATTATCGCCCTACCATTGATATTTGCAGCCGGTATGTCTCTAATGGATTCATTAGATGGCATCTTCATGACGAAGGCGTATGCCTGGGCATTTACCTCTCCCCTTCGAAAGATTTACTACAACATCACCACTACCGGGCTTTCAATATTTGTAGCCTTTGTTATCGGCACAATTCAATTTATTGGAGTGTTGGCCTCTAAAACCAATATTGATAATTACCAGCCATTCACCTTAATTGCAGAGGTGGATTTAAATCGGGTTGGTTTCTTTATTGTGGCATCCTTTATAGGCGCTTGGCTACTCTCAGTTTTGATTTGGAGAGTTGGACGTTATGAAGAACGTTACTCCTCAGGAATTGCAGAAACTGAGCATGAGCACAAAGAGTTTAAACTTTAATCAACGTATAGATCTTTTATAAACTCTTTAGTTCCTGGCACGACTGCATATTTATCTAAATCCACAACTCCCTCACTTGCTAATACCTCATCATCTACAAAGAAGTTACCACTGCAATCTTTTCCAGGTCGATTTAGAATTATGTATGCCGAATCGGAGATGATCTCAGGTGTGCGGCAAAAGTCAGTATCCACGCCCGGAATCATCGCAAGGGCTGCGGTATCAATTGCAGTTCTTGGCCATAATGCATTAACACCAATCCCATCTCGCTTTAACTCATCAGCCAATCCCAATACACACATACTCATTCCATACTTTGCCATTGTGTAGGCAAGGTGTGGCTTAAACCATTTTCCTTTCATTGAAAGTGGTGGTGAAAGCATCAAGATATGTGGATTTCTTCCCTCTTGCGCACTCTTCTTTAGATAAGGCAGGCAAGCTTGGGATGTTAAAAATGTGCCACGGGTATTAACCCCCATCATTAGATCAAATCTTTTTGCTGGCGTATTTTCAGTATTTGTTAAATTTATTGCTGAAGCGTTGTTGATCAAAATATCAATTCCGCCAAATTCGGCGGCAGCTTTTTCAACTGCAGCCGCTATCTGATTTTCATCTCGAATATCACATTGAATTGGAAGAGCTTTTCCGCCAGCTGCTTCAATTTCACTTGCTGCTGTAAAAATTGTGCCTGGTAGTTTTGGATGTGGATCGGCAGTTTTTGCTGCAATTGCAATCTGGGCACCATCTTTTGCAGCTCGCAATGCAATAGCTAATCCGATTCCACGCGAGCCACCGGTAATAAATATTCGCTTGCCAGCAAGAGTCATTACTTGACCTTACTCTTTTTGGTTAAGAAATTCATAAATGCTACTTGTGCCTCATCTGATTCGGTGGCCATTCTAAACAACTCACCCTCTGCCCTCATAACCTGATTCAACGCCTCATGCGCGCTGCTCTTAAGCAACGCTTTGGTGTTAATTACTGCATTTGGTGGTTGCTCAGAGATCTCTTGTGCAAAAACCATGGCAGCAGATAACTCATCATCAGAAATTGAGTTAATCAATCCCATTTGCAATGCCTCCTCCGCTGAAAAAGTGCGGCCAGTTAAAAAGATTTCAGAAGCCTTAGCATGTCCGACCAATCGTGGGAAAAGGTAACTTGAGCCGCCTTCAGCGACCAAACCTAAAGAAACAAATGGCATTGAAAACTTAGTATCAGAATTTGCTGTAACTAGATCACAGTGCATCAACATTGTGGTTCCAATTCCTACTGCCCTGCCCTTAACAGCTGCTATCAAAGGTTTTGGAAAGTTGTGAATAGCAAAAAGGAAGTTAAAGACCGGTGATCCTTCACTCATTTGAGGATTATTTGCAAAATCATTTATGTCATTTCCAGCAGTAAATGAATCACCAGTAGATGAAATAACTACAACACGAATTCCAAAATCACCAGCAGCATTATTTATTTGGGTAGCTAGCTCCTGATACATATCCTGAGTAATGGCATTCTTCTTTTCAGGCCGGTTTAGCGTCAGGTGCAAAATTGCGCCTATTTGCTCGGATTTAATAAAACTCACGCCGCAATAGTAGGCGCAAATGGCCGAATAAATCATCTAGTTGAGAATTTGGCCTAAGTAAGAGCACAATAGCCATTAGATCATTGGAGAGTGACCTTGGACGTAAAGATTTTGATGCGGGAGCTATCCCCCTTTGAACACCTTGTCTGTGAGCACCTATGTGAAGGGCTTACCAATGCTGCTATTGCCCGAGCCACCGCGCACTCTGAAAAAGTTGTTGAGAACACCGTGTCACGGGTTGCTCATGCATTCTCAATTAAATCAAATGGTGAGGTAAATGTTCGAGTGCTTTTAGCTCTTGCTTATCGATCTCAATTTGGTGATAAAGCATTTGATAAATTGGGAATTGATTGCAAGCACATGAGTATTGGTCCAAATGGAGAGCAGATCTGCTCAAAACATGTTGAGTAGGTAATTTCTTAATTTAGTGATTTAAGTCAAAGTGCCACCCCTTATTAAATCTGGGTAAGTGCTACCTCTGCCAATTTAACCTTCAACCTGCTTACTTCAGGAGTATTAATAGCAGTGAGAAGTACATAACTTCTCAAGGCAGTAAAACTGGAGAAATTAGGAGAAATTAATAATGAAACGTCGCACCTTCGATCGAATCGTCAGCTTTGTTGGTTTGGGACTTTCCGTATTTTTATTTGTAGCAGCAGCTCTTTTAAACTGGGGCGCTAGCTTTACAGATGAATCTGTTGCAACACAATTGTCTCAACAAAAAATTACAATGCCAGATAAAGATAGTGCAGGATTTAAAGCACTTTCTGAAGAGGCACAAGCAGCCCTTGCCCCATTTTCAAATATGCCACTTACTACCGGCAAGCAAGCACAAGCTTATGCAGATTTTTACATCGGCTCACACTTAAAAGGAACTGCTGGTGGAAAGGTTTACTCAGAGGTTAGCGGAATGGCATTAGGCGCTTCCGCTAAATCTAAGGCAGATCCAAAAAATGTTGCATTAGCAGCTGAGGCTGCAACACTTATGGGTCAGCGCACAACTTTATTTATGGGTGAAACTTTGCGCGGATTACTTCTTTACTCTTTTGCATTCTGGCAAATCGGCCAAATCGCAATGTATGCAGCTTTGGCCGCAGCAGTTGGTGGCGCATTGATGCTAGTTCTTTCACTACTCGGCTTTGCGCATATTCGTCGCGTAGAAGCTGACGCGACGATTTAAGGCCCTCACTCTCCAAGAGGGCAAAAGCCCCTAAGGTCTATAAAACCTTAGGGGCTTTTACTTTAACTACTTACTTTTATCTTTCGATACTTCCATCAATAAATTGCTCAACTTTTTGGAAGGCCTGTTCATCGGTGTATTGCACCGGTGGAGACTTCATGAAGTAGCTAGATGGTGAAAGAAGTGGTCCACCAATCTTGCGATCTAATGCAATCTTGGCACAACGCAGTGCATCAATAATCACACCTGCTGAGTTTGGTGAATCCCAAACCTCAAGCTTGTACTCAAGATTTAATGGCACATCTCCAAATGCTCGGCCCTCTAGGCGAACATAAGCCCACTTGCGATCATCAAGCCATGGAATGTAATCAGATGGTCCGATGTGAACATTCTTAGCACCCAAGTCATAATCTAATTGTGAGGTTACAGATTGGGTCTTTGAAATCTTCTTTGACTCAAGACGATCACGCTCTAACATGTTCTTGAAATCCATATTTCCACCAACATTTAATTGGTAGGTGCGATCTAGGTGAACGCCACGATCTTGGAAAAGTTTTGCCATGATTCGGTGGGTGATTGTGGCACCAACCTGTGATTTAATATCATCACCAACAATTGGCAGTCCTGCCTTAGTGAATTTATCTGCCCATACTGGATCAGAGGCAATAAAGACTGGCAGAGCATTAACAAATGCACATCCGGCATCAATTGCGCACTGGGCATAAAACTTTGCAGCCTCTTCAGAGCCAACTGGTAGGTAGCAGATAACTACATCAACCTTGTTGGATTTTAACTCTGCCACCACATCAACTGGTGCAGCATCAGATTCCTTGATCGTCTCTTTGTAGTAGCGGCCCAAACCATCTAATGTGGTTCCGCGCTTTACTGTTACGCCAGTTTTTGCAACTGTTGAGAATTTAATGGTGTTGTTCTCACTTGCCCAGATTGCATCTGCAAGATCTAAACCGACCTTTTTAGCATCAACATCTAAAGCTAAAACAAAATTAATATTTTTAATGTGGTACCCACCAAGGACTGGGTGCATCAAACCAGGAATCTCGGTTTCGTTAGTAGCATCCTTGTAATAGGTAATTCCTTGAATCAATGAGTTGGCGCAATTTCCGACTCCAACTATTGCTACTCGGATTTCACCTTTATTTTCTACGCTCACGAGCTCTTCCTTTCGGTTTGTATCATTTTTTCCAACCAAGCAATCTCTCGCTCAGCTGATTCCAATGAGTGACGGCGCCACTCAACTAAGTAGGTATCAATACCTTCTGGAATTTTTGATAGGTCTTTGCGGACGATCTCCGCTTTTTCAACTAAACGCCGATGGCGTCCTTCCAAAATTCGAACTCGGTTATTTCTTGGTGTTGGACCAAAAAATGCGAATCGAACCTCAAAGCCTTCATCTTCAAATGAATCTGGACTGGCATTTTGCATAAGTGATGCAAAGCGCTCCCGTCCCTTTGAAGTTAAGTCATAAACAATTCGAGATTTCCTAGATAAACCACCTGCATCGGCAAAGGACTCTTCAATTAAATTAGCCTCAAGCATCTTGCGAAGTTGTGGGTATAAAACTGAAAAACTTAATGCTCGAAATGGTCCATAGATTGCACTCATCCGTTTGCGAAGCTCATACCCATGAAGTGGACCTTGTGAGAGCAGCCCAAGGAGGGCAAACTCTAAGGACTCAGATCGCGAGCGCACAGGCTTCCTATCTACTAGATATATCGAATCGATACTATCGAGTATTTAAACCTATTAACCCCCCATATGGCAACCCATAGGATTAGCGCGTGTTCACCTCAGATGCCATCCCCTCACGGCTGTGGGAGTACCTAATAGCCACAATCCTGATCATTCTTGCCCCCGGCCCATCGGTTCTCTTCACCATCGCCCGGGCAATTGCCTGGGGCAGATTGGCTGCGATCGCAACCGTTATCGGCAATGCCTTTGGCATGTTTTTGGTCTCTGTCTTAGTTGCCTTTGGCCTTGGCCCACTTCTACAAAGCTCCAAACTTTTTTACAACGCAATCCAATGGGCAGGTGGTGCTTACCTAATCTATTTAGGTTTCGCCGCAATCGCTGCCAGCAGAGTCCATGCGCAGGATATGCAAAATACTTCAGGTCTTAAGCCATCCTTTTTCACCTCTGTTAAAAATGGCTTCTGGGTTGGGGTATTAAATCCAAAATCAATCGTTTTCTTTGCAGCCATTTTGCCCCAATTTGTTGATCAGGAAAAAGATAATGTCACAGCGCAATTATTAATTTTAGGTGCGATATTTGCCGCAGTCGCATTGATCTCAGATGGTAGCTATGGCTTTTTAGCGGGAACTGTTCGCAACTGGCTAGCTGGGGATGTTAAGCGTCTGATTTTTATGCGCCGCTTTGGCGGTGTTGTAATGATCGGCCTTGGTCTTTTCACCATATTCTCGGCCGCTCTGATTGGGTAGTTGAATTAAAAATCGTGGCGATCTAGCCCAATGTCAGTGGCTAGGGGCAGACTTATCACTTAAGAACACCAAAATCAGGCACTTTATTTAGTGCGTAATGAAAAGAGAGAATATGGCTTCATCAAATGCAGTTGGAAGTGCTAGAGAGTTTATCTCCCCATCAGATTTAACATTTTCTTGGGGATCTTGTCATCGTTGCTTGTGGCTAAATTACAACCACGGACTTCGCACCCCAGGTTTTATGCCATTAGTTGGCGACTTAGCAAATATGCAAGAGAATTACTTTGCCGGCAAAACCTGTGCTGATATTGCTCCGGTATTGCCTGCTGGCAAGGTCGCTGATTTAGGTGGTTGGGTTAAGTCTTCTTTTATTAATGTTTCAGGTAAGCCAACTAAGTATGCAATCCGCGGAAAGTATGACTTATTGATTGAATTTGCCGATGGCACATATGGAATTATTGATTGTAAATTCCAGGCTAAAGACTCTGATAAAACCGATCTTTATCAACCACAACTTGAAGCATATGCATTTGCACTAGAACACCCAGCAACGGGAGCTGCAAAGCAGGTTTCATTAATGGGTTTACTTGTTTGGTCATTACTTGAACCAGCTGGTGATGTTAATAAAGGCTTTGGCTTAAAACTTAAACACACCTGGCGACCAATTGAGCGAAATCCTGCCGCCCTTGAAACCAGATTAACTGATTTCATTACGGTAGTTAGCTCTGCCATGCCAGATTCAAAAGATAATTGCGATATGTGTAATTATTTAACGCAACGAAAGCAGTTTATCGGAGGGTTGTAATTACTCTTCATCTGATTCGATTTGATCATCATCGATCTTGCTGTTTTTAATTGCATCCTTTGCCTCTGATGCATACATATTTGGCACATACTCCTGTTTTGAAAGCTCAGCTATTTTTTCCATCAACTGATTTGTTGCACTTCGCAATACCGCTTGATCAGTTGAATCCCCACTGAAGTAAATAGGTTCGCCAAATACCATCTCTACTCTTCTAACCTTTGGCACAACCTGACCAGTTGGTTGAATCTCAGCCGTATTAAACATGGCAACTGGAATGATTGGCGCCCCTGACTCAATTGCCATTCGGGCAATTCCCGTTCGGCCTTTATATAGTCGGCCATCTGGTGATCTAGTTCCCTCTGGATAAATTCCAATGCAATGACCATCTTTTAGTAAACCCAATCCGGTTAGTAAGGCAGCCTCACTTCGCTTGCCTCCTGATCGATCAACTGGCACTTGGCCCAATGCAATAAAGGTAATCTTTTTAATAAATCCTTTTAATCCCGGTGAGGTGAAGTACTCACTCTTGGCTAGGAAGGTAACGCTGCGAGGAACAACTAGGGGCATAAAGATCGAATCACTAAAGGAAAGATGATTTGATGCGATGATCACCGCTCCACTACTTGGAACATGGCGAAGCCCTGTTACCTTTGGCCGGAATAACAAGACCAAAAGCGGAAACAAAAAAGATTTAAGTAATCGGTATGCCACGGGGCTAATTTAGTGGCTAAGCCAATCTATGACACCATTCGAGCGTGAATTCCATTCCAAACTCCCAAGCTTTCTCCCTTTCTGGGGGAAAGGTTGGAGTGTTGGTGATTCATGGATTTACCGGCTCACCTGTGAGTATTACTCCCTGGGCAAAGTATTTAAATCAACAAGGATTCACTGTTAGCGCACCACTTCTGCCAGGTCATGGCACATCTTGGCAGGAGATGAATAAAACATCTTGGCAGGATTGGTATGCCGAGGTTGAAAGATCTTATCTTGAGTTAAAGCAAAAATGTGATCGAGTATTTATTGCCGGATTTTCTATGGGAGCAAGCCTTGCACTTAGGTTATGTCAGATATATGGAAATGAAATTGAAGGCTTAATAGTTTTAAACCCATCTATTCATGATCGTAGATGGTTTATGAAATTAATTCCAATACTTAAGTATTTAATCCCATCGGTTGCAAAGGGTGCAACTGATATTGCAGCGCCAAATCCACCCATCCACTCCTATGATCGCACCCCACTTAAAGCACTTGATTCTCTTCGAGAACTTTGGGCAAATGTTGAGCGAGATCTTTATCTAATCGATCTACCAATCATGGTCGCCTACTCAACAAATGACCATGCAGTTGATCCTGAGAACTCAATGACGGTAATTGATAATGTCTTTTCAGTTGATATCCGCGAGGTGGTATTTGAGCACTCATTCCATAATGTTCCACTTGATTTTGATGCTGAGCAATTAAACATTGAAAGTAAAATCTTTATTGAAGATGTTTTAAGTGGGGCAGTGAAGCGAGGCTCAGATTTTAATGAGAGTGATTTAGTAAATGCTGAGTTTGAATCAATAGTTTCTGGTCTTTCCCTTGACCAATCATCACCTAATACCTATCTAGATGAGTTGGATGGTATCGAGCAAGCAGAGGGCTTTACTCCCCCAAATCCTGGCAGAATAAATCTAGATCAAACACAAAGGGCTGCAACAGCAGGCTTTGTTGGTTCAGGTGTTTATTTATTACTTTATTGGTTAACAGATTTTGAAATATATGGTGTTTGGCCAGCAGTTCTTGGTTTCTTATCCTCAATTGCCACAATCATCTGGCGAACTGCCAGAAAAGAGGATGATTATGAAGATGGCGCTAGCCTCTAACTAAATCTGCCGCCCCAATTAAGCCCGCTTCATTTCCAAATTTTGCAGCAATAATCTTTGGTGATGTGTGAGTGCCAGCAAATGGCATGTATTTTTCCATCGCACTTCTTACTGGAGTTAAGAAAAGCTCACCAGCATCGACAACGCCGCCGCCAATAACAATTGCTTGTGGGTCAAGAAGTAGTGTGTAGGAGGCGCAAGCATTTCCAAGCCAATCAGCCTGTTTATTAAAGGCTGCAATTGCTAATTGATTTCCGGCTTTTGCAGCGGAGGTTAGGATCGTGCCAGTTAATTTTGAGATATCTGATTCACAAAGATCTAAAAGCTCCTTACCCTCTGCAGGGTTGGTTGCGATCGCCTCTTTGGCATATCTCATTAACGCGCTGCCAGATGCATACTGCTCTATGCAGCCATGAGAGCCGCAACCACATAAAACTCCATCTCGTTCAACAATCATGTGGCCAAACTCAGCCCCAATTCCACTTGCTCCTCTAAATAATTTGCCATCAATTACTAAGCCACCACCCATGCCGGTACCAATTATAAAAAATATAACTGGGTTTAAACCATGGGCATTTCCAAACTTAAACTCCGCCCACATTGCAGCATTTGCATCATTTTCAGCAATAACTGGCAAATTAAATACTTTGCTAATCTCAGAGACAAAATTTAGTTGACTTAAATTTGCAATGTTAGGTGCGCCCGCGATGGTTCCCTGATCTTTCAATATTAAAGCGGCAACGCTGATACCAATACCAGCTATCTCATGTTTACTTTTAAATTCCTTAATCAAATCAATTATGGTGGCAATCAGTTCTTTTCCACCTGAGGCAGGTGTAGCACGCCGAGCAGAATCAATAATTTTGCCAGATGAATCAACAACACCACCTAAAACCTTGGTGCCACCAATATCAATACCGATAGTTAAAGCCGAACTTGGAATAAGTGAGCTCAATTAATTTTCCAGTTTTTCCTTTAACTGCTTTAAGGCTAAATCAATTGTTGATTTTTCAGCTTTAGTGCGCATCATCTCCGGAACTGGCATTGAAAGCGCAACGGTGAGTTCAAAAGTTACTTCAGTTTCATCGCCATTATCTTTGATAACAAATGACCCGCTCATATCAGTTAACAAATCAGCATCCTCTAATGAGAACTCAACACGATCTGGATAACCAGACCAGTCGTAATTTAAGGTTGGTTTATCCTTCAAAGCCCCAGCATCAACGCTGAGTTTTGCCTGAGTGACACGACCATCGCCATTGCTTGCTTGCACCGTTACCGACTTAAATGTGGTCGACCAGGTTGGGTATTTCTCAATATCAAATAAGACAGCTCGCACATCATCTGCGGAAGCTGAGATTGTTACAGTTGAGGTTGTTGGATTAGACATGGCGGTAGGTTACCGCGAAGTAGCCATCCTTTTAACAGCCGCCCAACAATCTCAGGGTGGGTTCTAGCGCAAATAAGTATGAGCCGCTAGCGTGGGCTCATGAACGAGATAACGATCCCAGCACTCATCCCAGCCGCTGTTGCCGGCAACTTAACAAATCTAATTTCTGAAAGAGCTCATTTTGAGCCAGAGCGAGTAATTGTCTCTCGCCCGCTAGGTGATGGTTGGCAGCCAGTCACAGCTAAAGCATATGAAGAGGAAATTAAAGCGGTTGCAAAAGGCTTAGTCGCCAATGGAGTTTCATTTGGTGATCGCGTGGCAATAATGGCAAAAACTAGATATGAGTGGACGGTTTTGGATTTCGCAATTTGGTATGCCGGCGCAGTTCCAGTTCCAATTTATGAAACATCAAGTGCTGAGCAGGTTGAATGGATATTGACAGACTCATCTGCAGTTGGAATTATTGTTGAAACTCCTGCATTAGCTGAGTTGGTACAACCAGTATTGCCTTCATCTTGCAAAAAAGTATGGAACATTACTTATAACGCTTTAGCCACATTAACTCATGAGGGTAAAGATATAAGTGATGATGAAATTGCTAAGAGACGTGAGAAATTAAAGCCAGAAACTTTGGCAACTTTGATTTATACCTCAGGCACTACAGGTAAGCCAAAGGGTGTACAGCTAACACATGGCAACTTTTTATCTGAGTGTGGAAATGTTGTAAACGGTGCAAGTGATCTATTTTTAAAGCCTGGCGGTTCAACACTTCTTTTCCTACCAGTTGCTCACGTTTTTGGTCGAATGGTGCAAATTGGTTCTATCACCGCCGGTCTTCATTTGGCGCATTGCAGTGATTTAACAAAACTTCCATCAGATCTTGCAAGCTTTAAGCCAACATTTGTTTTAGCAGTACCAAGAATATTTGAGAAAATTTTCAACGGAGCTGAAGCCAAAGCCCAGGCCGCTGGTAAGGGCAAGATTTTCCATAAGGCTGCTGAAGTTGCTATTGCATATAGCAAATCTTTGGATTCAAAGAAGATCTCACCACTTCTTAAATTACAACATGGCTTATTTGATAAGTTGGTTTACACAAAAATTCGCACAGGTCTTGGTGGAAGAGTTGAAGCCGCTATTTCAGGTGGTGCACCACTTGGTGAGCGACTAGGACATTTTTACCGTGGTGCCGGTATTCGGGTATTAGAAGGTTACGGCTTAACTGAAACCACTGCCGGTGCAACTTTGAATTTAACCAGTGCGCACCGAGTTGGCTCAGTTGGAAAACCAATTCCTGGTACAACCATCAAGATTGCCGAAGATGGTGAAGTTTTAATCAAGGGCCCAATTGTTATGCAGGGCTACTGGCAAAATGATGCGGCAAACAAAGAGGTCTTCACCTCAGATGGTTACTTTAAATCAGGAGATCTTGGAAAGATTGATGAAGAAGGCTACCTATCAATTGTTGGTCGCAAGAAGGAGTTAATTGTTACTGCAGGTGGAAAGAATGTTGCACCAGCAGTGCTTGAAGACAGATTGCGCTCACATCCACTAATTAGCCAGTGCATGGTAGTTGGCGATAACAAACCATTTATTGCAGCGCTGATCACAATTGATCCAGATGCAATTAAGCCATGGGCTGTTGCAAACAAAAAAGAGGGAGCATCTATTGCAGATCTTGCAAAAGATCCAACTCTGCAAGCTGTGATTCAAACAGCAGTTGATGAAACAAATAAGGCTGTTAGTCGAGCTGAATCAATTAGAAAATTCACAATCTTGCCCGTCGACTTCACAATTCCTGGTGGTCAATTGACCGCTAAGTTATCTGTGAAACGACATGTGGTATCGCAGCAATTTGCTCGCGAGATTGATGAACTCTTCGCCTAATTCTGAACGAACTCGACTTGCTCGAGAGCTTCATGATGGTTTGGCTCAAGAATTAGCTGCATTTGGTTATCGCATAGATCAAATCATTGGTGATGAAAATCAAACGCAGCAGAATCGAACCTCCTTGCGCGAGCTCAGGAACTCTCTTAGCTCCATAATCAATCATGTTAGAGATGAGATCTATGACCTACGCACTGATAGCCCAAAACCACTAGTCGAGCAATTAAAGGATCAAACTCAAAATATATTTTCAGGTTCAGAGATTTTAGTTGAAGTCAACGGTGATGCATCGGTTGATTCTGCCCATAAATATGAACTCTTGCGAGCGATCAGAGAGCTCTTACTTAATAGCAAACGTCATGCAAATGCATCAAAAGTTATCATCAATTTAACTGACCACTCTATTCTCATATCTGATGATGGTGAGGGTGGTGTGATTAGTAAGGAGAGTTCTTACGGAATTACCGGTGTAACTGAAAGGCTAACTCAAATTGGCGCCAAGCTTGCAATGGACTCAAATCCATCTGGTACTGCAATTGAAATTAAACTTCCTTAATGAAAATACTTATAGTCGATGATCATGAGTTAATTCGTGCTGGATTAGCTGATGCCTTGACGAAGAATGGTATTGAAATAATTGGCGAGGCATCATCTGTTGCCCAAGGCCTTGCTATGTTAAATCAATATAAACCAGAGATCACATTGGTTGATGTAAATCTTGGTTCAGCAAGTGGCATCGATCTAATTGAGCAAGCGATTGCCTTAAAAAGTGAGAGCAAATTTATCGTTGTAACTATGCATGATGATGCTGCGACACTTGAATTAGCTAAGAAGGCAGGAGCTGCCGCCTTCGTTACAAAATCAGCACCAATTGAGTCACTAATTGAGGTTATAGAGAAGATCTATGCGGGTGTGAATAGATTTCTCAAGGCTGGAGAGATTAAACCAAGTATTTCAAAGAGAGATTTCCAACTAACAACACGTGAGTTAGAGGTTTTAGCACTTCTGCCAACTGGTGCCACAGCAAGTGCAATTGGTTCTATTCTCTTTCTAAGTGAGGCAACAGTTAAAACTCATCTTGCTAATATCTATCGAAAGCTGGGTGCTGCTAACAGAGCGCAGGCTGTTTCTATTGGTATTGAGAATTTACTAATCACTAATTAATAGATCATTAAACTTCTTAGACCAACTACTTAATTGCCAATCATCTAACACCCAATTACGACCACTCTGCCCCATATTTTTTGCTTTAGCTGGCTCTGCAAGTAACTGGCAAATTGAATCTGCAATCATTCGAGTGTTATTTCCATCAACAATTAATCCAGTAACTTTCTCTTTTACTGCATCCACTGCTCCGCCAGAGTTGCCAACAATTACCGGCAAACCACATGCACTTGCCTCTAGATAAACAATTCCTAAACCTTCAACTTCAAGCCCGGCAAAGCGGGAGCGTACTGGCATTGCAAATACCTCGCCGAGGCAAAAATACTCTGGTAGATCTCTGTGATTTACTCGTCCAGTAAAGATCACTTTAGGAAGTAATCCCAGTTGCTTTGCTGAATTAAACAACATTTGTTTAATTGGTCCCTCCCCAACTAAAAGCAAAATTGCATCAGGGTACCTTTCTAATACCTTTGGCATTGCCTTGATTAACTGGTCTTGGCCTTTGCGATGGACTAATCGACTTACGCAAACAATCACGCGCCTACCCTCTAATTTATATCTTTTAATTAACTCTGGGTTTGCACTCCTTGGTGAAAAATGAGTTGTATCAATGCCTGGTGCAATCTGCACAAATTTATTCTCTGCTCCACTAATTTTGCTTATCTTGCTCTTCGTAAAGTCACCAAGATATCCAAGGTGATCAATCTCTTTAATTATCTTTTTCAATAAACCTCTTAGAATTGGAATCCTTGCCCACCAAACCTCGTGTCCATGAGACAGTGCCACAATGTTGGTAGCTCCGGCCTTTCTTAACTGATTCGCCATCAAACCAAGTGGTGCTGCAGCTCCAAACCAAACATTTTTAATTTGGTATTGCTTAAGGATTCGAGCGGCTCGCCTTGAAATTCTTGGAGTTGGTAGCAGGATTTTTGCTCTATCTCTGATTACAACCGCTCCAAATTTGGCTAAAAGCTCTAAATCGAATGCTTCATCACCTTTTTGAGATGAGGTGTAAATTACTAAAGAATTTTTTGGTAATCCCTCTACTAGGCCAAGTACAAAAGTTTCAATTCCTCCAGCTCGAGGCCCTAGATCATTTGTAACTAGGAGAGCTTTCTTCTCGTTATAAACGGCGGGCTCCAATATAAGGTTTCTTTCCCATATTCATATTGGCAATTTTTACTCGACTGCCAGAACGTGGAGCATGCAACATTCGATCTGGGCCTAAGTAAATTGCAACATGTGAAATTGGTTTTCCAAAAAATACTAAGTCGCCAGGTTGTAAATCCTTTTTTGCTACAGCTTTTCCATATGCGTACTGAGCCCTCGATGAGTGTGGCAAAGAAACACCCGCAGCTGCAAAAGCTCGCATAGTCAGACCAGAACAATCCCAGGTTAAAAGGCCAGCAGCACCAAAAACATACTTATCACCTATCTGAGCTAAGGCATATTTAATTGCAGTTCCACCCCTGCCAGAAACACCGGCGTACTTATTTGCATCACTTAAAGATTTTTGTTGATCGGCATCCTCTTCATCATCATTTAATTTGGCTAACCGCTCTCGCTCTACTGCAGTTAATTTAGCTAATAACTCCTCTGCCTCCTTCAATTTTGAATTTGCCAGCGCTAATTGCCGAGTGAATTTTGCCTCCGCCGCCTTAACCATTGCCAACTTATCTTCCACCGTAAGCGAGGTGGCATTTAATCGTTGGGTTGCAACCGAAAACTTCTTCAGGTCGGCTGTCTTTTGTCTAGTTACCGCTTCTAGGGATCCGGCAGCCGATAGGTATAAAGATGGATCTGAGGAAAATAACAACTCCATGGACTGGCTCACTGGCCCTGATTTGTAACGCTCATTAGCGATAGCACCAATAGTTTTATTCAATGCATCTACCGATGCACCTTGCTGGCTGGCTTGCTGTTGAACAGTACTTAGAGTTTTCTTTAGTTTCGCTAATTGGACCTTAGCTTCTTGCGCACCCTCTGCCGCAGTTGTCGCCTGTTCCTGTAAATCTCTTACGCGGGCTTGAACCTCGATTAAATTTGGTGCGGCATTGGCAGGAAGTGGAGTCAGCACTCCTGCACCAATAATCAGAGCGAAAATGCTCCTCAGCCAAAATTTCATTTATAAAGGCTAACCGCCAAAACCTTACTTACTCAACCCGGCGTAAGCGTATTACGCTGAGAATTTTCTAAATTAGGGTGAAATTATTCATAATTAGCCGGTTTTCTTCCGGCTCGAGCCACTCTTGCTAGCGGGCTTAAACCTAAGTGGTGGGACTAATCCAACCGAGGCTAAATTTGAAATTGCAGCTTTGTCAGAG
>Ga0255132_1000225_pt1 | contig 22612 bp, 18 predicted proteins | sample Law_Law_RepA_8d_FD_188551 | JGI IMG/M metagenome (GOLD analysis project Ga0255132, IMG submission 188551) | Freshwater microbial communities from St. Lawrence River, New York, United States - Law_Law_RepA_8d | ecosystem: Environmental > Aquatic > Freshwater > River | place: USA: New York...
AAGCCAATTGGCGGCAACAACATCGACAGATTCATCCAGCAGGTGCAAGCTTGGACCCCGAACAGACATCGTGTCGGCTGCCAACCCGCGCCAGACAAAATTCTGGCGGATTAACTCCAGCCATTCCGACTCAGCAGCAACGGTTACGTGTGCCCCGTGCATGGCGTAATGAACCCAATCTGTTCCTAAGCAGTTTCCCAAACAAAGCACCCGTTCCCGCGCATGTCGTGAAAACTCGAGGTGACGTGGAATCCACAGACCGTGCCTTCCATGTCGCCTTTCCTGTAGTGCTGTGAACCAGTCTGGACTTCCGGTCTCTGCATTAATGAATTGGGGTGACCGTGGAGCCATGGCCTCGCGGGCAGTCATGCGCGCAAGCGCCTCTGCATTCATAACTCCGACCGGAATGATTCCGTCGTCTGGAGCGTGCATGATTCTGGGGAATCGGTCCAAAGTTGGCTCTGCTTTGCGTGGGGAATTCGCCCAATGCAATCTCCCAATGTGCCGCCTAACCACCGTGCCTGTTCCAAAGCAATAGCAATTTTCACGTTTGTCTTGATTCTGAAGCCTTGATGCGGGTAATCCGATGTTTCAGGTGGCCGACGGGAGTGGTGATGCTGTACCGTAATTTCTGGATTGGAGTGGTGCTGGTGGTCGTTTTGGCGGGATCCGCCATAGCGGCCTGCTCAACGATCCTTTGGCATGAACCTAAATTTTATGCCCGTGCTGCTATTCCAGAAGGGCCTGCCCGGACCCGTCTGTCCCAAGAGTTCGTGACAGATTTCGGCGAATTCATGGCCTCGATGGCCGCCGATAGAGACTGGTTTGCTCACTTCTCCCAAGATGCAATTAATGGCGCTTTGCAGGAGGGATTGATCTCTACCGGTTTGCAGCCCGCGCTTCTACCCGATTGCCTGCAAGATCCGCGTATTGAATTTCAGGGAGATGCCTTGCGGGTAGGCATCAAATACCTTTTCCCGGGTGGCAGCGTAGTGCTGTCGTCTCAGGTTCGTCTTTGGCTGGCGCGAGAGGAACCCAACACAGTCATTGTTGAGTTTCAGCGTTCCCAAGTGGGCTCGATGCCTTTGCCTTTTCAAAGCCTACTAGATCAGGTTGCGGATAGCCTTCGGCAATCGGGAATTGAGGTGCATTGGTACCGACATCAAGGCCAGACGGTTGCCGTGCTGCGATTTGGTGCCGAAAAAGCCCGTCCTGAATTCCAGATTGTGGACCTGCGTATCCAAGACGGAAAACTCATTATCCGTGGCCGTTCTCCAGACCTCGATGCTGCACAACCGTCGCCTGTGGCTACCACGCCCTGATGGCAGCATGCCACTATTTTACAAATGGTTCCCAAGCAACGATCCACCGAAGACCTTCGGTTCGTTTAAGTTCAAGTACGCCTTGATGGTGCTTTCCCTGCAGGTTAACTCTGACAAGTTCGGGTGAGCAATCGATCCATGTGAGGTTCCCGCCATCGATCCGCACAACTTGTCCACGGTTTTCTGAAACAGGCCCTTCATAATCCAAGTAAAACAACCTGTGGTCTGGCCTCTGGACAACGGCTGCTCCAGTCCGACAATGACACCCGGGTTCACCAGACCAGCTGAGCAATCTTCCGCCCTCCTGCAGCAAGATGTCGCAATGAGGGGTGGGGTGGTCGTGGATGAGAAATACAAACCGATCTGCCGCGGGGTGGTTCTTGCAGGGGTAAATCGTGGAGTCTGGTGTCATAAGTCAAAGATTGATTGGCAATCTTGAGGGGATTGGGTAGAATGGAGTGACAATTCTAGGGGCCATCGGGGCAGTGGCGGGGCGGGGTTCGTGTTGAATCCTGCTTTGCGCTGGGAGCCACTGCCCCGATTTTTTCCTTGCTCCCCCTGCGTGTGAGGTTTCCCGCCCGTATCAGGGCCTCTTCGTAAGTGATTCCTGACTTTGGTTTTCCAATGCCCCTGTAGATGGGCATTCCTTTCTGAAGCGCATAGATTTCCCGCCTGCTTCGCCCTCGGGGGGCATCGGGCCAACGTGCTGGATGGTGCTGGAAGTCGAAAAACTCCTCTGCCATTGTCCGAATATCGTGCCAATAGCGGTCGTTGTCTGTCTGGACAACAAAAAGTCCCTCTGGTTCTAGAACACGAATCACTTCGGCTAGGAAAAAAGGCTGGATCATGCGTCCATGTCCTTCGCCCGGTCCCGGGTACGGTTGCGGATGGTAGCAGTGCAACTCCCGCACGCGCGCTGCTGGAAGCAGTTGTGTGACCAGACGCTCGCCATCAACCACGCAAAACTTGAGATTGGTGAGGCCACGTTGGTTGCCCCTGCGTGTGGCGTATCGAATCACGACGGGGAGCAGATCTGCGGCAAGATGATCGAATTCGCGGCGATCAAGCGCGCTGCCCAAGCTGTACCTACCATTGCCGCAGCCTACATCAACAATCAGTGGGGCCTGCCTGCCAAACAGGGCATCGATATCGATAAATCCTAGTGGGGGAAGTTTCTTAAGAGCGGTTTGGCACCAAAGTTCGGGTGCCAAAACCTTTCCCGGAATGGGCACGCCGAATTCCTGCTCAATGGTGCCTTCAGGTGGCGGCCCCTGATCGTGGGAGTGATTGGGGCGTTTGGCCATGGAGGAACTCGCAATTCATCAAGTGTTGAGTGCAGAGACCAAGGATCTAGCCAAATTTTCGATAGCATCAAGGGCCACTTCCGTGCCTTCAAGCGCTACCCTGTCCAGTTGTCGCACCAATGCACTTCCAACAATGATACCATCCACATGGGGCCGCAGCATGGCGGCTTGATCGGGCCTGCTGACGCCAAAGCCCACACACAGGGGTAATTTTGTCTGGCTGCGCAACCAACCGAGTTGATCGATCAGGCTTGCCGGCAATTCGGTGCGCTCCCCGGTAATACCCGCGATACTGACGCAGTAAACAAACCCGGAACAGGCGTCGAGAATGCGTAAAGCACGATCTCTCGGGGTGGTTGGAGTGACAAGCAGAATAAGATCGAGTCCCGCAGCAGCACACAGAGATCTCAAAGCGGCGGATTCCTCAACTGGCAGATCTGGGACAATAAGGCCTGATAAACCAGATTTTGCAGCATCTGCCACGAAACGAGCGGGTTCACGCCGGTGAATAAGGCTGTAACTCAGCATGCCAACCCGTGGCGCAGAAGCCGTATCGGGATTGTGTTGCATCGCCGAGCACATCTCCAGCAGGGATGTCATGGTTGGACGCAACGCCAGTGCGCGGGTGTAACTGGCCTGAATCACGGGGCCATCTGCAATGGGGTCGCTGTAGGGAAATCCGATTTCCACCAACGAAGCCCCAGCCTTGACCAACCTAGCCACAGCCCTTTGGGTGGTTGCCGAATCGGGGTCACCGGCAGTCATGAAGGGAATGAAAGCCCGGCGGTTTTCCCGACGGAGTTGGTCGAATAACTGGGAGATGACAGTCATGATGATCCTGATTTCAATGGGCTGTTGAAGCTTCGAGATCTTCGCCTTCAAGGCGGGCAATTTCGTAGCAATCCTTGTCGCCACGGCCTGAAAAGCAGACAACAATATTGTCGGTCGATGGACGATTTGCGGCGATCCGCATGGATTCCTTGATCGCATGCGCCGTCTCAAGAGCCGGCAGGATTCCCTCCATGCGCGAGCACAAATGGAAACCTTCAAGGGCCTCGGTGTCGTCGCAGGAGGTATAGCGCACGCGGCGGGTGTCGTGCCAGTAGCTATGTTCCGGCCCAATCCCCGGATAATCGAGGCCTGCCGAAACACTGTGAACGTCTGCTGTCTGGCCATCGTGGTCTTGCAGAACGTAACTGAGTGCACCGTGCAGCACACCGGGCTTCCCGAAACTCAGCGTTGCCGCGTTTTGCCCCGCAGTGGTGCCACGTCCACCCGCCTCAATGCCTACCAGTTCCACGGAATGGTCATCGACAAACGGATAAAACATGCCGGCGGCATTGCTGCCACCTCCCACACAGGCGATAACCACATCGGGCAGGCGGCCTGTTTGTTCGAGGCACTGCGCCCGTGTTTCGCGGCCAATCACAGCCTGAAAATCGCGAACGATGCGCGGAAATGGATGCGGACCAACAACGCTTCCAAGAATGTAATGGGTTGTTTCCACACTGGCCATCCAGTCGCGCATGGCTTCATTAATGGCGTCCCGCAGGGTGCGCGAACCGGTTCGAACCGGTTCCACCACGGTTCCCATGGCGCGCATCTTGAACACGTTCAGTTTCTGCCGGCGGACGTCTTCCTCACCCATGTAAACCTTGCAAGGGAGGCCAAACAGCGCGCAAGCCGTGGCAGTGGCAACGCCGTGCTGTCCGGCACCTGTTTCAGCAATGATCCGCGGCTTGCCCATGCGCTTGGCAAGCAGTGCCTGACCCAGAGAGTTGTTGATTTTGTGAGCGCCGGTGTGGTTCAGGTCTTCGCGCTTGAAATAAATCCGCGCGCCACCCGCCATTGCTGTCAGGCGAGACGCGAAATAAAGCGGACACGGCCTGCCCACAAACGACTTCAGGTGGTAGTCCAATTCGGCCTGAAACGTCGGATCTGCATTCGCCTCGTCGTAGGCGACCGTGAGTTGATCGAGTGCTGCAATTAATGTTTCAGGCACATACCGACCGCCAAACGCTCCAAAGCGTCCCTCAGCGTTCGGAACGGTGGACACTGCCGAAGCCATAGCTCTCTCCTCATCGGCCTGCATGACCGATTTTTCTTTAGGCTAGATGGGTTCACGGAATCGGTCAAGCAAACAGATCCGGAAGTCTTCCAGTAACCGTCATCACACGAAACAAGCCAACATTGAATTCACTGGTATCATAGTAGTCGAGGATAAACCGTAATGCCCGAATTGCCTGAAGTTGAAACAGTTGTTAGAGACTTGAGACCGGTCCTGATAGGCCGTGTTTTTCTTGGGGTTTCCCATGGCGAACTCAAGCTGCGCCACGCTTGGAACCCCGACTGGAATCGCTTTATTATAGGATCAAAGGTTCACTCGATCGAGCGCCGTGCCAAGTGGATTGTCATCGATTTGGGTGCCCCGGGCACCGTCTTAGTTCACTTGGGAATGACTGGCCAACTCACAACCCAGCCAGCGGATTCCCCCATGGCAGATCACGTTCACCTCTGCTTCCAATGCGATGCGGGCATGGATCTGCGCTATCGCGATATCCGGCGGTTTGGAGGGGCGGAGTTTCATGCCGGCCCCAACGGGTGGAAGGAAAGACTTAAGCAGGCGGGCCTAGGCCCGGAACCTTGGGACATGAAGAAAAGCGATTGGCTTGCCGCGCTGGCGGGTAGCCGAAGGCCTATCAAGTCGATCCTCTTGGACCAACGCGTACTTGTTGGTCTTGGTAACATCTACGCGGACGAATCGTTGTTTCAGGCACGCATTCACCCGCTGAGGTTGGGTTCATCCCTTCAACCCAATGAGTGCGGCAGGTTGCTCGCCAGTGCCTGTTCGGTGCTGGACCGCGCTATAGCCAGCAGGGGGTCCACCATCCGCGATTACGTGGGAGGTAGTGGCCTGCGAGGTGGCTATCAGGAATCATTGGCAGTGTATGGCAGGGAAGGGATGGACTGTGGTGCCTGTGCGGGTACTGTTGTTCGTCAAGTCATAAGCGGCAGGTCGGCGCATTTTTGTCCTTCATGCCAGCCGATTGAGCCCGGTGGGAGTGGGAGCGGGCATGTCGTACCGTAGTTTCAAGAAACTGCTGGGTGAAACCAGCCTCGAGCGGAAATGCCGTTTCCTGCTGGGCGCGTTTTCACTGATTCTTATCACAACAAGTTTCTGGATTTACGCCGTTCAAACCGAGCACCTGGCCTACGAACAGATTCCCAGCGTGTGCCGCCTATTGGTTCAGCAGGTGGTGGATGAGAAAATCCTGACCGTGTGCCGGGGCACAATTCCCGCTGTAGCCAATCTGGAAGAATTCCACAAGGAACAGGAGAAAACCTGGCCAGCCGGTTTGAAAGACTATGCTTATCGCGTGATTGTTCCGGGCTCGATGCGTGAGGAAAACAGCCCGGGCGACCTTTACAGTGCCGATCGCTTGCGCGATTTTCTGGCAGATCCCGATTTGGCAGAATACAATAAATTGTTGATGGCGATGTCGCGAAACTGGTTTTACGGAGCAGTGCGCGCCACGGAATCGTGCGTCAAATGCCATGAAACACGCAGACAGGACTTAAAGGCTGGCGACCTACTCGCCTTGGTTAAGATCGACCTTCGAGTTCCCCCCGAATCGCTTGAAAGCAAGGTGCATTTCAACCGCGCTATCCTTATCAGTTCAGCCCTGATCACGGCCCTTTTAACCATGGGCGGGACGTACATGATTGTGCGTTATGTGATTGTTAAACCCGTAAAGCACTTAAAAGATGTCAGCGATGCCATTACCGAAGGCCGGCTTAATGTTCGCAGTGAAATTCATTCGGGAGATGAATTTGAGGATTTGAGCCTTGCCTTCAATACAATGCTTCGCAACCTCACCGCGGCACGCGAAAATCTAGAACGCAGTAACGGTGACCTCGATTCCAAGGTGGAAGAACTGGCACTGGCCAACCTGTCGCTTTACGAATCGAACAAATTGAAAGACGACTTCCTGGCAACCATGAGCCATGAACTTCGCACACCCCTCAACTCTATCCTTGGTTTTTCAGATGTGCTGATGCAATCGGAGGGATTAACGGAAAAACAGTTGCGATGGGCCGGGAACATTCGTACCAGCGGCCAGAAACTACTGGATCAGGTCCGCGATATATTGGATCTGGCCAAGATGGAATCCGGCAAAATGGAAGTCAGGCCAACAGAGTTCGGGCTGGATGAAGCCTGTGATTCCGCCCTGTCTATGTTCAGGCCGTTGGCGGAGCGCCAACAGGTGGACCTGCGCGGCGCATGGTCGGAAAACCTAACTAAATTACGCCAAGATATGCCCAAGTTTCAAAGAATCCTCCAAAACTTGCTCAGCAATGCCATCAAGTTCACTCCCGCGGGCGGGGTAGTCTGCCTTTTGGCGGAGATCCACGGCGACAACCTCGAAGTGGTGGTGGAAGACACAGGTATCGGTGTGGCTGAATCTGAAAAAGAATTGGTATTCGAAAAGTTCAGGCAGGCTGGTAACCCCCTCACACGTGAAGCCTCCGGTACAGGACTGGGGCTTTCCATTGTGCGCGAACTGTGTTTGCTTTTAGGTGGCGAAATTTTCCTGGAAAGCGAGTTGGGCAAGGGAAGCCGCTTTACGGTGGTGTTGCCCGCCCGGCTGAATCCCACTGCAAAGCCCGAGCCTGCTAATGATGATCAAAAGCAGGGTTCTATTATACACCGGCCACGGTTTTCTCCACCCGGAATGCGTCCAGCTTGAACATGGTTTTGACCGTATGCTGAACCGAGAATCGAGTTACTCCTTCGAGGTTGGTGTTTTCATGCGCGCACATGCACCATGGCGGTTTCTTGCCTTTGCCTTGGTTGGCTTGCTGGCGGGTTGCAGTTCCAACCCCGCGCCAACTGTAGGTCCGGTGCCGAGCAGGCAGTCTAACGATGCTGTGGTTGCGGCGGGACCTGCGCCTTTTGCCGACGCCACTGCCAGTTCAGGTATCGATTTCACCTACCGCAACGGGGAAGAATCTGCCCATTTTGCTATCATTGAGTCCCTTGGCGGCGGGGTGGCCCTGATCGATTTTGATCGCGATGGTCTTCTGGATATATTTATTCCGGGTGGTGGTTACTACGAAGGCAAAAATGTCCTTGGTTACCCATGTAGCCTTTACCGCAACATGGGAGGATTCAGGTTTCAAGATGCCTCTTCTGCAACCGGTTTGAACAAAGTAGCTTTTCAGTACAGCCACGGGGCAACCGTTCTCGACTATGACTGCGACGGCTGGCCCGACCTTTTGGTCACCGGATACAACCGGCTGGTATTGCTTCATAACGAAAAAAATGACCAAGGTGGCCGAATCTGGGTGGATGTCACTGCCAAAGCTAAGCTGAACGATACGCAATGGTCCACATCGGCGGCATCCGCCGATCTCGATGGCGACGGATTTCCGGAAATCTATGTTTGTCATTACGGTGACTGGGACTTTGAAACCAACCAGCCAACCGACTGCACATACGACGGCAAAACACGTGATGTCTGCCAACCGAAACGATTCAAGCCGCTAAGGCACTCACTTTACAGGAACAAGCGCGATGGCACATTTGAAGATGTGACAGAACAGCAAAAACTGCGCAAAGACGGCCGTGGTATTGGTGTGGTTCTGGTCGATGTGAATGGCGATGCGCGCCCCGAACTTTACACCGCCAACGATACCGACGACAATTTTCTTTATCTGAACCGCTCCCATCAGGGAGTCTTGGCGCTTGAGGAGCTTGGATTGCTGGGCGGAGTTGCACGAGACGATCGAGGCATGCAAAACGGAAGTATGGGAATCGGGGTTGCCGACTATGACCGTTCCGGTCGCGCCTCATTGTTGGTAACCAATTATGAAAACGAGCTGCCCGCGCTGTACCAAAACCGCACAGACAACGGACAGGTGCGGTTCACCTATGCGACACTTCAGGCTGGAATCGCCGCTATTGGCAGTACGTACGTTAGTTGGGGAACCGGTTTTTTAGATTACGACCTCGACGGGTGGGAAGATCTGCTGATTGTGAGCGGGCATGCCATCCGGTTCCCCACGAAAACCGATCGCAGGCAAAAGCCCCAGCTTCTCCATAACGATGCAGGGAAATTCAAACCTCAGGCAACTCTGAATTGGCCCTACATCGGTAGCCCGCACAATGCGCGCGGCGCTTCCTTTGGCGACCTCGACAATGATGGCAAAACCGATGCCGTGGTGAGTCATCTCAATGAACCCGTGGCGGTGCTGCGGAATGTTATGCCCACAGAAGGCCGACACTGGATTGGTTTACGGTTGATCGGTCTCAATGGCGCCGACGTTGTCGGGGCGCGCGCGGTATTGGAACTGGCCGGTGCCAAGCAGACGCGGTTCACCAAGGCAGGTGGAAGTTATGCGTCAAGCAGCGATCCGCGGTTGTTGTTCGGATTAGGTAGTCATTCAAATCCTGTCAATATCACGGTGTATTGGCCCTCGGGCAAGACTCAAGAAATGCGCAGTCTGAGTCCCGACGCCTACTGGACGATTTCAGAAGGGCAACCAGCGAAAAAGGACTGATAACGGGTTAGTCGTGCGAGGCCCCCATCGCAGCAAAGTAACACGCTTCAACCCTCAAAATCGAAGAGCCTTACACGACTGAGTAAAGGACCACAGATTCCCTTTCAGAAAAATGACTAATTTGAGGCAGCCAGAATGCTGAATAGAAGGCGACTAGCGATTTTCGACCAAGCAGAGGGGAGTTTTTGTGTTTTTAGTGAAGGAAAACTGGCAGCGCTGCGGTAGGCCATTCAATCAATATGGTGGGACCGGCGTCCCGCCGGTCTTCCTCTCAGACTGCAAGTGCTATTGTATTTTTCGTAACCTTTCAGCCATATGCCGCGAAATAGTTTGGGTGCGGATCAGAAACAATTGGCAAGCCACTTGCAGTTTCTGTCAAGAAGCCCGCGGCCCAACCAATCAAAACCGAAGAGCCCCGCACGAAGTAAGGGGACCACGAGCCAATTATCAAAATATGAAATCACATTCACGCACATTCGCCATATGCTGTGCATGGTTGAGGAATTCAAGCGGCAACGCAAATGAGGAATCGTTTCAGCCGCAGTTATAAAGTGTTCCAAAAGATGTTCAATGGGCTTCCATGCAACACATGGGAGCCCATTTGCCCCGCGTGCAAACCTGCATTTTCAGGTGACCAAAAGCGGACTGATGCAGGTTTGCCACAGTGTCTGAAATCCAGAATCAGGGAGTCCTCAACGGTGATGAGACAGGATGGCGAGTACAGGGAAAAACCTACTGGCTGTGGTGTCTGGCTACCAAGAACGCAGCCTACTACCTGATCGACCCAAAGCGCGGTGGAAGTGTGCTAAAGCGGCTTTGCTGTTCATTTTTCAACGGTGTGTTGGTGACCGATTTCTGGGGTGCCTACAACTCGGTTTCCTGTTTTGCGAAGCAGAAGTGCCTGCCACACCTGTTGAGGGATCTGAACCGAACCCGGCATTAGCACAACCCGGGGGGCGACTGGTCGGAATTCCATCGAAGATTGCGCCAACTGATCATGGACGGAATGCGGTTGAAAAAAGCAGAAAAGGACATAACGTCGCCATCGAGACGATCCGCTCACATTCCTTGATCACAAAGAAGTGCCGTCTGATAACAATGGCGGGGAGAGGGCTATCCGTCCTGCTGTTTTGATCCGCACGAACATTTTCGCGAATGGTAGCGATGCGGGGGCGCAAACTCAGGCGTTTTCATGACCATCTTGCGCACTCTCAAAATGAGGGGGCACAATCCTGTGTGGGTTCTTGTCGATGCTTTGAAAACCCATGTCCGCTCGGCGCAACTTCCGTCTTTGCCGCAAAAATCATGGCGTGAGGTGAAGGGGCATAAATGTGGCTTCATATTTTGAAACTTGGCACGTGGCCCCTTACTTCGTGCGGGGCTCTTCGGTTTTGATTGGTTGGGCCGCAGGCTTGTTGACAGAAACTGCACGGGCCTTGCCAATAGATTAAACAAATCAGCATGCCATATCGCCTGTGACACCTTGGAATTTCGAACCAAGCCCCCTGACTTTCGACTTAAAGCGGCTCAAGGTAAAACCCCAAGGCAACGCCGTAGGTTTGTCTGTTCGGCGATTGTTCTGTGGTGGTGCTTGAGTGGATGGGATTTTTTCATTAAAACCGTTGAAAACCATTTTAACTTGACCAGCTTCATGGTGTGCAGTATGTAAAGAATGGTCCATTCTCATTGTAGTTTTACCTGATCTTCACGGTGACTTCATGACTCCTCTCCTTTCGCTGTTCTCATTGGGCAGGGTGAAACAGCGCCTGGCGCGTGGTTTCACCTTGATCGAACTGCTGGTGGTCATCGCGATCATCGCGGTACTCATTGGCCTTTTGGTTCCTGCAGTGCAGAAAGTGCGGGAAGCGGCGAATCGAATGACCTGCACCAACAACCTCAAGCAGTTGTCGCTTGCCACCATCAGTTGTGCCGATACGAACGCGTCGAAACTGCCGCCTAGCATTGGCCTCTACTCGGGCCCTGGTTCTGCAGCCGCAGGCCAGTCCAACGGTGGACTGTTGCTGCACATTTTGCCGTTCATCGAGCAGGATTCGTTGTTCAAGGCGACTTCAATTCCGGCCGACGACCGCAATGGTAACCTTCAGACCTACAGCGTTTGGAGTTCGCCGGCTCAAAATGCGGTTGTGAAGACCTTCAAGTGCCCATCGGATACGACGTTTGACAACAATAATGGCGGTAAGGGGCGAGCCAGTTACGGCATCAACGGCCAGTTGTTCCGCCACAATTATCAGTGGGGTGGCGTTGGCCTATCTCGTTTTCCAACCAGCATCAAGGATGGCACGTCGAACACAATTTTCTTCACCGAAAAACTGTCTCTTTGCAATTCTGGTAATTACCCCGACAACTTTTGGCCAGACTGGGGCCCACTGATTTCGTCGTCAGATCAAGGGATGCCCACTGGTACGGCAGCTATTTTTCAGTCGAGCCCCAAAGGTAGCCCCGCCCAGTGCGATGGTGGCCGCGCAAGCAGTCCACACTCGGGTGGCATTGTTGTTGGCTTGTCCGATGGCAGCGTGAAGTTTGTGGCCAGTGCTGTATCTCCAACCACATGGTGGTCAGCTATGACGCCTTCGGGTGAGGAAACACCTGGAAGCGATTGGTGAGGCGCACCCGAAATTTCGTGGTCATACCGGTTTTAAGGCTTATCCAGTTTCACAGGATTTGACTATGCTGCGGTCGATTGTTGGTGTTATGCGCGCATTGGCACTTCTTGTTGCTACTGGGGTGTTGCTCTCTGGCTGTTCAAGGCCGACCGGTTCCATCACGGGGACCGTTAGCCACAACGGTAAAGCTCTGAAGGGCGGAAGCGTAACGTTCATTAGCACTGAGGGGCTTGTGAGCGATTCGGGCGCCATTGGTGATGATGGTCGTTATTCTGTTCCGCAGATCACCTCGGGTAAGTTCAAGGTTTGTGTGGACACCTCTTTTTTGGCACCTCCTACAACCGGGGGACCCCGAGGTGCGAGTGGGCCAATCACTGGTGCTGCGCCACCTCCCGGCGCGTTGATTCCTGAGGGCTACAAGCCCAGTAACCCGGCAGACGCTGCCATTGCATCCAATGCCAAGAAATTCGTGAAGATCCCTACCAAATACAAATTTGAAGACCAGACGGATCTCTCCTACGAAGTGAAGGCTGGTCCGCAGACGTACGATATTGACCTGAAGTGAACGTTTCTGAAGGAACAGTGAGCCCTCCGGCTGGTCAATCACAATCCCGTTTGATCAGACTCATAAAATTAGTTTTGTATCCCGTGTTTTGGCTGATTCGTCATCCCTCACGCGTCGCTGGCCTTGGTGTGACCATGGTTCTTGTGGTGTTATTCATCGCGGTTGCTGGGGTATGGTTGTGGACTGGCTTTCACCTCGCTCAGGCGCGCAATGATGTGGCTCGTGGCCACAATGCCGCAGCTTACAGCCATCTTCAAAAATGCGCGATCATTCGGCCCGATAATCCCGAAGTGTTGATTCTTTCGGCTCGAATTGCGCGGCGATCGGGGGCAACCGATGAAGCCGAAGCGCTGCTGTATCGTTACGAGGGGCAGCACGGCATGAGCGAAGCCCTTGTTCTAGAGCGCCTTTTGTTGCGGGCAGCAACGGGCGAGGTTGAGGCTGTTGAAGCCCAACTCACGGTTCGCAGCGCGGCAGATGGCCCAGATGCGGAACTTGCATTTGAGGGGCTTGTTTCCGGACTTATTACTAGGTTTCGGTGGGCCGAGGCTTACCGGCATTTGGCGGAATGGAGAGCGCGGTACCCCCAGTCGACCGCCGCGTTGCTGTTGGCAGGCAAGCTTGAAGAGCAGCGTCAGGGATATGAGTTGGCCATTGGCTACTACCGCCAGATTTTGGAAATCGATACCGATCAAGACGAGGCTCGCCTGCGTTTGGCCACACAGCTTGTGGAAAACCGCCGAGGGGACGAAGCGTTGGCCCATGTGGAGGCGTTAAGAGCCCGGCTACCCAATCATCCCGAGGTAGAGGTGCTATGGGTGCGTGCCTTGGCGCTGAATGGGCGCGCCACCGAAAGCCGCGCCGCGTTGGCTGAATGCCTGCGTAGGAACCCAGAATACCCCCCGGCATTGCTTGAAAGCGGTGGATTCGCGCTGCTGGATGGCGACGAGGTTGCCGCGGAGCAAATTTTCAGGCATGCGCTGGATCTGAATCCAGATAATTTGGTGGCCCACAATCAGTATGCTTTTGCTTTGGCGCGGACCGGGAAAGCAGAAGAAGCTGCCAAGGCGCGCGCTGTGGCTGAGAGTCGCAAAGCGGATTTGGAGAGAATAACATTTTTGATCGGAGGTCCGTTGCAATCTAGCCCAAACGATCCGGCGCTGCATCGCGAGATAGCCCAGATTGCCTTGCGTGCGGGACAAGTGCGAGAAGCGTTGCGATGGTTTTCCAGCGCCCTGCAGGTGGACCCAAACGATATCGCCACGCACAAGGCGCTGGCACTACTTTACCGAGAGTTGGACAAGCCTGTATTGTCGGCCAAGCACCGCGCGCTGGCCCAGCGGCCCGGAGATCAACCGATTATAAACGTTACGCCTTAGAGAGGTGTTTTGTGGCCTTTTGGGGTTTTCCTTGGGTTTCATCGCGCTTGGCCATATGGTGCGGCCTATTTGCCTTGGGGGTTGGTTTAGTAATTCCGCCAGCATGGGCATGGTTGCAACTTCGTAGCGCACAGGCCGCCATGGCTCGCTTTCGGCCGGAGCAAGCGAGGCAGGCCTTCGCATCGTGCGCATGGATGTGGGGTGGCTTACCTTCGATACGGTTGCAGGCCTCCCGCGCGGCTTGGCAGGATGGCGATCCAGAAGCTGCCATTACAGAATTACGTCTGGCGCAGCGAGGTATGGGTGGGGCAACAGATGAAACCGCGTTTGAATGGGCTTTGATTCGGTCGGCTGCCGGCGATATGGGCGAGTTTGAAGAATATCTTCAGAAGCGGGCGGACAGTTCTCGGACCGATGCGCCGGTGGTATGGGAAGCGCTGGCGTTGGGTTATTTGCGAGTTTACCGCACGCTCGATGCCATGACATGCCTCAATTTTTGGCTTAAACGCGATCCGGATAATGTGCGTGCTCTCGATTTGCGCGGCCAGACCTTTGTGGCCGGGAAGGGGGTTGTACGTGGTAGCGAAGATTATCGCCGCGTGCTTGAAATTGACCCAACACGGGAAGCGACTCGATGGCGGCTGGTAGATTGCCTGATCGGACTAGGAGGTTACGACGAGGCGGCCGCAAGTCTTGAGTATTTGGCCAACGGTCGGGCTGATTCCGGGGCTGTAGCATCGAGGCTGGCCCGTTGCTACAACATGCTCGGTCGCACGGCTGACGCCCGGGCTCTGCTGGATGCAGCGTTGGCTAAAAATCCCAATGATGGTTCCGGATTGCGCGCATTAGGCCAGGTGGAGCTTGTTGCTCGCCGTCCCGATGCTGCCGAACCATTATTGCGACGAGCAGCGGCATTGCTACCCAACGACTACCAGGCGCAACAGCTCCTTTTTCAGGCATTGCAGCAGCAGGGGAAAACGGAAGAAGCCAAGGCACAGATCAAAATTACCGAAGAAGTACGCGAGCGTGCCGAGCGTGTTGGCGAACTTACAAGCCGCAAACTGGCAGAATCTCCATTGGACCCGGCATTGAATTATGAGATGGGGAAACTGCTATTGGAATCTGGTTCGGTTGAGGTTGGCGAGCAGTGGCTATTGACTGCTGTGCGTCTTGATCCGATGCACAGATTGGCTCATACCGCCCTGGCCAATCTGTATGAAGCGCAAGGCGATTTTGCCCGAGCTGGCTTTCACCGTGCTCAGTCAGCCAAGCAGGACTGATTACAATAAGGCCGCAGTAGGCTTATTTTTTGGCGCGCTGTTTCCAAATGGTGACAGGGTGATCGGATGACATGGAACTGAAGTTGCCAACCATTAAATCAAGGCGTCCTGAGCCGTAAAGGTCTGCCGCGGTGCATGCAACCGCATCGCAGGTCACACTGGCTACTGTGTGCCTTTCAAACTTTCCGGGAGCGATCTGTTCAAACAGCACGACAGCATCGGCTTTACGTGATTCACGGTCTGGGAATTTGTCAGCGGGCAGGAAGCTTACGGCGACAATATCTGGCAGCGGCCCGCCTGTGATGCGCGCTGCAAACGCGTTGTGAACGCCGTACATGTTGGCAATGCGTCGATGCTCGAATTTCAGGTCACCGATGTTTTCAAGCCATTGGATACCGTGGTACGGCTTCCAAAGATAAGGCTCGTCGAGTATGTCTCCATTGGTGTAGAGCACGTCGAGTTTGCCATCGCCGTTCATGTCCACGAGTTGGATTCCACTGCTGCCCCAGCCTGGATGTGGGGCGCGGTAGAGGGATTTCTTGCTGAATTTTCCACCGCCTTCGTTCAGGAAGGCGACCACGATTTCGTGTTCTTGGGCGATTAGAGCCACAAAGTCTGGTTTTCCATCGTTATTGAGGTCGGCGACTGGAACATGAATGGCCCCGTGCCTGTCATCCAGCACCTTTTTGACAAACTCAGGTTTGCTCCAGTTGGTGGTGTGGTTTTCCAGCAGCAAGACCTCGCCCACGGCATGCAGGCCAAAACTGCCAACGATCAAGTCTATTTTGCCGGTTCCACGGTAGTCGGCAGCGCGGACATCGGCCACGCGGCCGACATCTTTGAGGAGTGTCTGAGGTCGGTAAGAACCATCGGTTTGTCCACGAAGCCACACGACACTGCCGCATTTGCGGTCGGTTGGCCCGTAGCTGCCTAGATCCGCCACAATAATATCGGAAATACCATCGCCATCGAGGTCGAGCACTTCGGCGTGCGCCGGGTGTGGGACTTTCGCCAATTCTTTCCATGCGGGAGCAGGATCGGTCGGGCGTAAAGCCATTACTCGGCCACCAAACATATCGCAGGCGATAATGGTGACCGGTTCTGAGGAAACGGATTTGGGATCGGTCATTCTAGGGCGTGGAATCTTTACCGGGTTGATATGAGAAATCATTGGGCGCGCGCCACCAGCGGGGGGCGCATGACTGATAGGGTCGAAAACCGCACCGGGTGGTTGCAACGATTCAATAATGCTCGCTGGCGGGTACTCTTCTGGCGCGTGTTCTTCGTAGTACTTGACCACGTGGGCCAATTTGGGAGGTGTCAGCGCTAATCCGGATTGATCAAAGAATTTGAATCCGCGTTCCACTTCCGCGCGCCAGTGGCGACGAGGAAATGTATCGGCAGGCGGGTAGGCATGGCAGGCACCGCCACAGAAGGAATTAACTTGCTGGGCGATATCATCTGGGAGTTGTGTTGTTTCTGAAGTCGATGGAGTGGCTGATTGTGGTGCTGGTCCACGACCGCAGCCCGTAAACAAGGCGCCCATGAACGCCAAATGAATCAGTATGTGCCGTGGCGGAATAGTTGGCATGCGTAGCCTCCCGGAAATTTGGCTGCTTCAGGGCCCGCCACCCAGAGTTTTATCATAGCGCGCCGCGAGTGGTTCGCCCGGGCGAGGCAATTCATGGGAACGCGCAATGGAATAAATGCCCAGAGCGGTGCGGAACCGTTCCCTAGCGCTGTTAGGGTTGCCTCGTTCAAGTTCCAGAACACCAGCAAGTGTTATCAAGTCTGCGCGCGTTGCCGAAAGCTCCATGACACGGGCTAGGAATTCGTTTATTGCCAGCAAACTTGGGATTCCAGCAAGCCGGGCAAGGGTTGGGTGTGTGGATGCTGCCAACCCGACTTCTCCCGCAGCAAATGAAGTGGCACCTTTGGTTAAAGGCCCCATCAGGCGCTGTTCTTCTTCAAACAACTGCTGGCCTATCAGATCGAGGATTGGCAAGGCGTTGCGATAACGGCCTGCAGCGGCACACTGGCAGAAATCGAGCCAGACGTAGGCGGGCAATCGGTAAACGCCTTGGTTGGCTTTGCTTCCCGAACGCCTAGGGAGGTTGTAAATGCCAAGAATTTCCGGATGTAGCCGAAGCTCATTGCGGTCGAGGAGGACACGGCATTCAGCAAACTGGCCTGTTTGTAGAAGCCATTCCGCCAGCATTCCCACACCAACAGCACCATAAAGATCTGGGTGGGCTGCGAGCAAAACATCGATGGCTTTTTGGACCAATCCTAATTCTGCTGCTGTGCGTGCCCGTGAAAGTGGATCTCCCGTTTGGCCAACGGTGCGGATGATGTATCTATTTTCTGCATCCTGCGTTTTCCCTTCAAGGGAATCGGCAAGAGATTGCGATTGATCTTTACGGTTATCGTAAGCTTCGGCAGTTTCGCCAGAAAATCGACCATGTCGCCTTACCAAGTAAGCTGTTTGCCGCGCATGCCGATTGGCTAAATCGAGGATATTGCGTTGGGCAAAAAGTCGTGCAAGTGTGTCGTGTGTGGTGGCGGAATCTGGATTAAGGAGCGATGCTTGGGACAAGGCACCCGTTGCCTGAATGAAACGCACATATTCGAGAGGCGCAAGGTCTGCTCCTGCAACCTTCTCCCAAGTTCTGACACCCAGTGTGATGTAGGCCCGTCCAAGTGACAACCATGCTGCTGAATCTGTCGGATCGATTTCTGTGCCGCATCGCGCAGCCCGAACGGCCATCAGTGGCAATGATGGCGAATCGGTATTTTTTGTTTCAGCGAGGCGCATGCAGATGGTTGCGGTTTCGGCAGGCCATGAACCATTTCTGGCGTTCGTGTTGATCCACTGCCCCCAACCTCCTTGTTCAACAACCTTGTCTGGGCCAGATTCGGCAATAGGCAGGTTTGTGTTATCTGCAAATGATGCGCGTTCGGGTGAAAAAGGTGATTCTGATGGGGCAAGGAAAATAGTCCCGCCTTCGATGCGCATGATATTCCAATGAATGCCGGCATTAGTTGCAGTGAGCGCTCGCGTCATGCGTGTTGGATCCGGATCATACAAAGCAATTGAGCCAATTGAGTGAGTCAGCAGGCTGTTTTTATCGTTGATTGTCTCGCCCGGTATCATGCCAGCGCAGCGTGTGATGGCAGCATAATCGTTGGCGACATGAGTGAAGAGTTGCAGGCGTGAATCGAGAAAATAGCGCTCTCCCTGGGTGAACCATGCCATGTAGTGCCCAAGATCGGGGTGCGTGACAAAGGTGCGGGTTGAGCGAACAGGTTCCAATTCGCGCCAGGCCTTGAGTCTGATGGCGGAATGCTTGAGTGCTTGGTCCGTGTGGACATCCCAAGCCACACCACGGTCGCGGTTGGACAACCCTAAAGTCCATCCGAAGCCGGCGACAGCAACCATCATGAGCGATGAGGCGAGTGTAAGAGCGCGTCCCCTCTGTGCTATCGATATTGCTAACGGGATTTCAGAAAAATTGATAGCAGTAATGGGAGCGGCCACGATTGCAAAAAATGGGATAAGCCGTGATTGCCAGGCGCCCAAGCAGGCGAACAATAACCATACCGTACCCCGCCAGCTTATTATGGCCTTGCGGTTGATTGCAAACGAGATGGTTCCAAGCGTGAGCAGCAGCAGATAGGCCCATGCCGATGGGTTGTAATTGCCAGATGTTACAAAGTTGTTCCATCGCCATGGAGACGTGAAAATGCCTGCAAACCTTTGGTCGGAAACGAATCCACTTGCGAGGACAGTGGGTGAAAGTTCCATGGGCCATTGTATGGCGAATATGTGGTGCGGACTCAGCAGGCATGCGGCAAAGGTGGCTGGCACAAGCCACAACGGCCACGGTTTTTGTGGTGTGTCAATTGAACCGAATCGACGCCCAAGCCAAAATAGGGCGACTAGTATTGGGCCAAATATAAAAAATGCGTCGAGATTCACCCATAGGGCAACAATGACAGGTATGAGGAAAAGGAATCTGTTGGTAGCAAGACAGTAAAAACATCCTGATAAAAGAAAAAAGGAGCATACGGTTGGTTGGAGTAGCAGGCGTGGGCCCATGGCGGAAATGGCAAGTAGTACGCACGCAGCGGTAATCCATGGGGAACTGCCTAGCCGGGAAGCGCCCAACAGCATCAATGCCGTGGTTGCCACAACGAGAAATGATTTCCACCCAACCAAGGAGGTGGACCCTATATATTCGTGGGCCAGGTATAAACCCCAATCAAACAACCATGAATGGTTGGCCCAGTAATGGTGTTCCATCGTATGCGTGAACGGGTCGGTTCCGAACTGGTAGGTGCCATTTGCCAACATCCTGCCCGTGGCAAGGTGTAACCAGAGGTCTGAATTGCGTGCGATAAAGGAAGAGGACAGCAGTGCCACTAAGAGGATTGCCAGTACGGTAATGATGTCGGTTAGGATGCTCGGCTTTCCCACGGTTTGAGTGGGAATATTGGCCGATTCTGTCATGATGATTCGCTCCAGTTCATGGTGCGTATTGCTGCAAAACTGTTGTCATGAGTGACAGTTCAATCGGCGTACAAGAATCCATTGGAGTTGTACATGGCTAGTGCAAGGTCGGTCAACCCGTTGCTGGATTTGACGGTATTGAGAGCCAGGGTTCTTTCAGCCGGGGTGGACGGCCGATTGTAAATGTAAAGGAATAGCGCCTCGACCTGTTGTTCAGAAGTGGGGCCTGCAAGGCTGGCTCTTTTTCCTGTCAGGCGCGCCTGATCGCGCATCCATGGGCTGTTCCACATGATCAGGGCTTGAGGAGCGTGGGTGCTGTCAGGTCGTTTGCTGCAGGGGTTGAGCAGATCGGGTTGATCGAACGCTTCCAGCAGCGGAACTTTGACATTTCGTTTGGCCAACAGATAAACCGATCGCCTTGCCTCTTCGGATTTTTTGGCGGGTGTCAGCCATAATCCATCTGGTTCGGCTTCGGTAAAAATAAGGTCTAATACCTCTGGTTCCAAGGTGATGCGTACCCCTGGACCGCCCATGCGCGTATTCAGGGTTCCGGAAATGAATTGCACGGAATCGCGGATTTCTTCGCTTGTCAGGCGGCGGCGGCGTGACGCGTTTCCCGGGAATTCGGCGCCACGGTAGGCAGCCGATGTGGCGATTAAGCGATGGATTGCTTTGGTGGACCAGTTGTTGCGTACTAGTTCTTGGGCGAGAAAATCGAGAAGTTTCTGATTGGCAGGGTTGGCACGGGAGCCAAAGTCGTCTTCCGCAGGCTGAACCAAACCTAAGCCGAAATATTGGCGCCAGATGCGGTTGACCGCGACGCGTGCTGTGAGTGGGTTGACGGGGGAGGTTAGCCAGCGGGCCAATGCCATGCGGTCGTTTCCTTGCACGGGGGGAACGCTTCCCTTGAGTGCTTCAGGAAAACCGGGTGCCGCGACGGGGCCTTGGGCATTCACCTGTCCTCTTTTGAGCAGGTGGTGGACTACGGCGGGCCCTTCCTTGACTCCCCAAGCGTGAGCAGAAGGTGGTGGCATTGAACGCAGCAATTCAACAAGCCGAGATTTTAATTCGCTCCGGGTTTTCAATTGGCTTGGGCTCAACTGGGCGATCACATCATCCCACTCAACCTTGATCGCGGGTTGAAAGCGTTGAAGCAGCGCGGTTTCGTCTGCTGTGCGCTTGGCGGTAGGAATATCCATGACTTTGCGAACGTCTGTGGGCAAGCGCGCTATTTTTGCCCGCAAGGCAGCTTTGCGGGCCGGTTCGTCGATCTGGCCAATCGTTTTTCGAATGGGAGCCATGCGCATTTCAATCGATAAGCGGATAGAGGCGAGGGCGGCGGTATCGGCGGCGGTTGCCAAAGCTGTATCAGTGGGTTCGATCCGTGCCAAAAATGCTTGGAGGCGGTAATAATCTTCCTGCGTGATGGGATCAAATTTATGGTCATGGCATCGGGCGCACTGGATAGTCAGTCCCAAAATGGCACTTCCCAGTGTGGTGGTGGCTTCCGTTAGGAATTCGTTGCGTAGTTGTGCTTTGTCAACATTTCCAGAAACCATGTGGGCGGGGCCGCATCGATGAAAGCCCGTCGCGATAAGGCCTTGTTTTCTGGCCTCTTCGGGTGAAAGGCCCGGGAAATCTGCCGGGCCCATCAGGTCTCCAGCAATTTGCGCCATAATGAATCTGTCGTAAGGCATGTCCAGATTCATGGCTTCGATCACCCAATCGCGGTATCGCCAAGCGTGTGGGCGATCGCCGTCGGCTTCAAAGCCGTTGGTTTCGGCAAACCGCACAGCATCGAGCCATGACTGTGCTTGTTTTTCACCAAATGCGGGCGAGTCGAGAAACCGGTTGACCCAACGGACAACCCGATCTTTTTCTGGAGTACCCAGAAATTCCTGAATTTCTTCTGGCGATGGTGGCAGGCCACGCATGTCGAAACTGAGGCGACGGAAAAACGCAGATGTACTAATTTCGGTTAGGCTTGGTTTTGAAGGTGCCAAACTATCGATGCTTTGGGAACTTACGGCCATCGCGACTTGTATGCGAGGTTTGAAAGTCCAAGGAATGGGCTGTTCATCTGTGGTTGGCTGAAGAGAAATTAGAAGAATTGAATGGATAAGGGTCATCATTGAAAAGCAACCCCGTTTCAGGAATTTTGTGGATTCTTTCAGATCCTAGCATACAATTGTTTGTTCAAGAACCGTATCTGAAGATTGTGCCGTTTCTTCGGCTTTTGCAGCTTTTGTTCAAGAGTTGCTGAGCATTTAGACGAATAATCATCTTCGTGTCCCTCTCAGTATTGAGGGAATGACGCAGATTCTTGAATATGGCTTTCCTTCAAGTCAGCAGGGTGCCCCCCTCGAGCTGCTTGAAGTGTATTTGCCCGGGATTTTACCCGTGAATCGTTGTTCGAACCGGTTGGTCTCCAGTCGCATGAGCGGTTGAGGTGGGGAGGCGTTGGAACAAGAATGGACCATATGTTGACGGACGCAGGCATGCAACGTGACGGTTGGGATATCGGTAGCGGAGATCCCTCTTCCTTTGGTGTGAAGAGCAGTGAAAGCGCGTCGTGGGATGATCTTGCTCCACGTGACGTTGATCTTCCAGATGATCTTGCAGGTGGAGTGGACGCCGGCGAAGCCGCCGCCGTTCCTTTGGAAAACCAAGAAGGTGAAGCGACCGGTGCGGACGATGCACTGGGACTGTACCTGCGCCAGATGGGTGCTATTCCTCTGCTGACTCGCGATCAGGAACTGGCTATGGCGAGCCGGTTGGAAGTGAAGCGAGGCCGTTACCGCCGTGCCATTTTGATGTGCCCACGCACGATCCTTCGTGTTGTCGAGCATTTTGAAAAGGTGGTTGCGGGCCAGACGCCTCTGGATCCGAGTATTGACGTTGTCACAACCATGAATCTGAGCCGCGAAAAGATTGTGGCTCGCATGCCAGCAAACTTGCGCACTCTGCGCAGTCTGCTTGCTGCAATCGACCTCGATTTTCAAACACTACTGCGCGCCACTACGGCAGGACAGCGCCGTCGTATTAACTGCGTTATACGGCGCAAGCT